>OGJY01000104.1_pt1 | contig 108311 bp, 130 predicted proteins | sample 1572231 | NCBI WGS metagenome assembly OGJY01 (sample SAMEA2582121, study PRJEB24529) | metagenome | biome: Human gut stool | place: China | collected 2011
CTGGGCTATAAGATAAAAGCCTTTCAGGCTTGGGCTGCGCTAAATCATCATTTGATTCATTTCTGTACAGTTATGAATCTGTTTTAACCCCTGATTTGCATTGTTAAATATTAAATATTAGATATTGATTGAGTTTTGGAGGAAAATAATTTATAAATAAATGGCGGAAAACTTGACTTCGGCTTCTGAATGTTGTATCTTTGTGATGTGCTTAATAATAAGCATTACAGAATGTTTTTTTTAACCTAAACCTTTATTTTATGGATGTAATTGTAGAACGCTTTAAGCGTAGAAAAATCGTGAGTGACAAGGACTCGGCAATGTTGTTTTATCTTCGTCAGAAACCAGGCACGTGCGGCACGGTGGACATTGACACACTGGCTGCCAATATCCAGAAGAATTGTGCCATGACCAAGGGCGATGTGAAACACGTCATCGAAGCTATGGTGGAGGAAATCCAGGCAAATCTTGCCAATGGAGACAAGGTGAAGTTGAACCAACTGGGAACGTTTCACATGACTTTCCGCTGCTCGGGCGTGGAGAAGTCGGAGAATTGTACGGTGAGAAATATCAAACGGGTGAATATACGTTTCGTACCGGACAAAGAGTTGCGCCTGGTGAACGGGACAACCGCAACCACGAGAAGCCCGGCAAACGTGAGCTTCACTCTGGAGAAACCGGACGATAAAGAAGGCGGATCGTCAGAAGGAGGCAACACCGGAGGCAGTGGGGGCGGCGTGGATGAAAATCCGCTGGGCTGATCCTGACACCGGAAGCATTAGAATTTGAAGTACTAATCACTAACCTATTTTAATTATGAAAAAGAAAATTTCCTGGGATGCCATTCTGAAAGTCGTAATCGCTTTGGCTTCTGCCATGTTGGGCGCACTGAGTGCCCATGCCATGACAGGAAATAACTAAAAAAACTTTCATGCGAAAAATTGATTTAATTGTCATTCATTGCAGCGCCACCCGCGCTGACCGTTGCTATACGGAACATGACTTAACCGCAGACCACCTGCGTCGGGGCTTCTCCGGCGCAGGTTATCATTTTTATATAAGGAAGAACGGAGACATCAAAACCCTTCGCGCGATAGAGATTCCCGGTGCCCACGTGAAGGGTTACAACGGGAGTTCGGTAGGAATCTGCTATGAAGGCGGTCTGGATGCGGATGGCCGTCCTGCCGATACCCGGACCGACTTTCAGAAACATTCTCTTCGGGTACTCGTTCTGTTGTTGCTGAAAGATTACCTCGGTAGTCGTGTGGTGGGCCATCGCGACCTCAGTCCCGACCTGAATCATAACGGGGAAATAGAGCCGGAAGAGTGGATAAAACAGTGTCCTTGCTTCGATGCCGCGGACATTCTGAGTGAAATGCCGGTGAATCCTGAATATTTTATATAAAAAATGTTATCAGATGAACAAAGTATGTGTGTCATTGTTACTTTTGTAATGATTTCAAATTAATTAAAAAATACGATTATGATTACTGAAAAATTACAGAATGCAATTAACGAGCAGATTACGGCTGAAATGTGGTCGGCTAACATGTATTTAGCTATGTCTTTCTATATGGAGAAAGAAGGTTTCTGTGGCATGGCACATTGGTTGAAGAAACAATGGGCGGAAGAAAACGAACATGCTTGTGCGTTGGCTGATTATGTAATCAAACGTGGCGGTAAAGCCAAGGTTGATAAGCTGGACGTTGTTCCCAATGACTTCGGCACTCCGCTGGAAGTATTCGAACAGGTCTACAAACACGAATGCCGTGTGTCTGAAATGATTGACAAGCTGGTTGATGTGGCTGCTGCCGAAAAAGATAAAGCAACTCAGGACTTTCTGTGGGGATTTGTCCGCGAACAGGTGGAAGAGGAAGCTACGGCTGCGGGTATCGTTGACATGATTAAGAAAGCCGGTGCTACGGGTATCTTCTTTGTAGATGTGAAATTAGGCGAACGTTAATAATCTTTTTGATATAAATTGCTAAAGTGAAGGAGCTGCTTGAAAAATTCAAGCAGCTTTTTTTTATATTCGTCTTTGCCATTCCGATGTTTTGATTTACCTTTGCTTTACTTTAAATGACACGTGCCATGAATTACTATGCTTTATGAGTAAAACCAATTTTATATTACTCTTTCTGTTAGCGTCGGCTTGCTTTTTTCTGGGTAGTTGCTCGGAGAAAGAAGTTAGAAAAATACTGGTTGTGCACTCCTACGAAGAAACCTATGCTGCTTATCCCGATTTCAATAAAATGATTGCTGAATCTTTCCGGAAGAAAGAGGTGGATGCTGATGTCCGTACACTCTATCTGGATTGTGAAGCTTATCAGGAAAAGGAGGAGCTTCTGCGGATGTATTCCTTGTTGGACGAGGTTTCCAAAGACTGGAAGCCGGAGGTCATACTGATCAATGAAGATCAGGCCACCTATTCGTTATTGAAGTGCGGGCATCCGCTGGTAAAAGAAGTGCCTATTGTGTTCGGTGGAGTGAATTACCCCAACTGGTCGCTTATAAAGCAGTATACCAATGTGACCGGATTTCGTGATAAAATAGATTTTATGGAGAATATTGAGGTTGTGAAAGAGCTGTTCGGGAAGAGAACCCACCTCTTTACCCTCATTGACACCACTTATCTGGATAAACAGATAAGGCAGGATGCCCGGGAACAGTTGGAAGGCAAGAAGGTGAAAGGATTCATGAATTCTAAAGTTTTGAACACCAGGGAGTGGAGGGAATTTGTGAAGGATGAGAGCTATACTTATTTTGCGGGGATTGCTGTCCGGGTTCAGGAGGATCATTCGGATGCCGGACTTTTGTGGAGTTTAAGCCAATATACAAGAGACAGGTGTTATCTTCAATTGAAAAGGGATTTCACGACTGTTAATATTGGAAATATCTGTTCCAGTCCTAGCCTGACGGCCATCAATGAAGGATTTGGCTATGGCGAAAAATTGCTGGGCGGCTATATCACTACTCTTTCCATACAAGTGGGGGAGATGGTGGATGCTGCCGTCCGGATTCTGCATGGTGAGAAGCCTTTGGATATGCCCATTGCAAATAGCGCTAAAGAATATGTGGTAGATTGGGACGTGATGGTGCAAAGGGGGCTTTCGAAAGCGGATATTCCCGGAAAGTACTCCATTATCCATATCCCGTTCAGCAAGAACCATCCTCTGTTGTGGGGAGGAATTGTCTTTTCGGTTGTGGTTTTGCTGCTTACGTTGTTTGTCTTGTTGTTTTTTCTTTACCGGCGGGAGCAGGGGAGAAAAAAGAAAGCTCTCAATGCGCTGGAAGATGAGAAAGAGACACTGGCGCTTGCCATTGAGGGGAGCGATACGTATGCATGGAAGCTGGAGAATGATTATTTCATTTTTGAGAGTGACTTCTGGAAATCACAGGGAATGAGGTCGAAGGTGCTCACATTCGAGAAACTGATTAATTTCATTCATCCGGAGCATTGGGATGAGGTGCGGGAAAACTGGAGGAAAATATCCATGATTCGTAAAGTGGCGGTGCAGGCGCGTTGCGATTTTAATGGAAAAGGGTATCAGTGGTGGGAATTTCGCTACAAGACCATTGCATTGCCGAATGGAGGATATAAAGCCGCCGGATTGCTGCTGAACATACAGGATATTAAAGACCATGAACATGAACTGGAAGAGGCGCGTCTGTTGGCGGAAAAGGCCGAGCTGAAACAGTCGTTCCTGGCGAATATGAGCCATGAGATTCGTACACCGCTGAATGCGATTGTCGGCTTTTCCAATATTCTGGCGGCTGATGAGGATCTGGAACCGGATGAGCGTTGTGAATATATCAAGACTATCAACAGGAACAGTGATTTGCTGTTGACGCTGATAAATGATATACTGGAACTTTCGCGGCTCGAATCGGGGTATATGTCCTTTGAGTTTGCTCCGTGCGGAGTGGCTGAGTTGGTGGATGAAGTCTATCTGACCCATCAGATGTTGATACCGGAACAGTTGGAATTTATTAAAGAGAAAGATACGGTATCGGTAAAGATAAATGTGGATAAGGGCCGGTTGATACAGGTGCTTACGAATTTCCTGAATAATGCTTCTAAATTTACTCCTTCGGGGTATATCAAACTGGGTTACCGCTATCTGCCTGACACTTCGGAAGTGGCGGTTTATGTGGAAGATACAGGTTGCGGCATTCCGTATGCCGAGCAGAAGATGATCTTCAACCGGTTCTATAAACAGGATGAATTCTCACAAGGTACGGGCCTGGGACTTTCTATCTGCCAGGTGATTATGGAGAAGTTGCAGGGGAGGATTGAACTGTGGTCGGAGCAAGGGAAGGGGAGCCGGTTTACAGTGATACTTCCGAAAATTGAGAATTGAGAATTGAGAAATACCATTCGGCATAATGACAAGAGCATTTATTGCGCAGCTATTTTCCAATTTTCAATTCTCAATTTACATTATCGTGCCTTAGCGCGATAATACTCCCAGTTCTTTTCCTACCTTAATAAATGCCTCGATACATTTATCCAGATGTTCTTTCTCGTGCCCTGCCGAAATCTGTACGCGGATGCGTGCCTGATCTTTCGGAACTACAGGGTAGTAGAATCCGGTTACATAAATACCTTCTTCCTGCATACGTGCCGCATAAACCTGAGATAATTTGGCATCATACAGCATCACGGCACAAATGGCGCTCTGCGTCGGCTTGATGTCGAAGCCGGCGGCTGTCATCTTATCGCGGAAGTAGTTTACGTTATCTACCAGTTTGTCATGCAGTGCGTTGCTTTCTTTCAGCATCTTGAACACTTCGATACTTGCACCTATCACAGCCGGAGCTACTGAATTGGAGAACAGGTACGGACGGCTGCGCTGACGCAACAGGTCGATGATTTCTTTCGGTCCGGTAGTGAATCCGCCCATAGCGCCGCCGAAGGCTTTGCCCAGCGTTCCGGTATAGATGTCCACGCGTCCGTAAGTCTTGAATAATTCGCTCACGCCATGTCCTGTAGGACCTACCACACCTGCGGAGTGCGACTCGTCTACCATAACCAGCGCATCGTATTTCTCTGCCAGGTCGCAAATCTTGTCCAACGGGGCGACATTGCCATCCATAGAGAATACACCGTCCGTCACGATGATACGGAAACGCTGTGCCTGAGCTTCCTGCAGGCATTTTTCCAGTTCGGTCATGTCGGCGTTGGCATAACGGTAACGTTTGGCTTTGCACAGGCGTACCCCGTCGATGATGGAAGCGTGGTTCAGAGAATCGGAAATGATGGCATCTTCTTCTGTGAATAACGGTTCGAATACACCACCGTTGGCATCGAAGCAAGCAGCATAGAGTATGGTATCTTCCGTCTTGAAGTAGTCGGAGATGGCAGCTTCCAGTTCCTTGTGAATGTCTTGCGTGCCGCAAATGAAGCGTACGGAAGACATACCGTAGCCACGGTGATCCATCATTTTCTGGGCGGCGGCAATCAGTCGCGGATGGTTGGACAGGCCCAGATAATTGTTGGCGCAGAAGTTCAGCACTTCTTTCCCTTTTACATTGATAGCAGCTTGTTGTGCACTCTCAATCAGGCGTTCTTCTTTATAGAGTCCCGCCTCTTTAATTTCAGCAAGCGTGTTGCTGAGGTGTTCTTTCATTTTCCCGTACATAGCTTTATAATTTAAAAGTTTGTCTTCTTAATAGTAGACGATACAAAGGACACGATTTTTCTTCAAATAAACAATAGCTTAATGATAGAAAACTTAATATCTCTTTGAATATCAGTATAGTTTGAGGCTGTAGAAAAACTTTCCGACAATAAATCGGAAATAAACTCTATTATGTGCTATCAAGATTTGTCTGTTTCATAAATCGTATATTATAAGTTCTTATATTTGTGCATCAAATAAATAATGCGCTTATGGATGAATCTGATAGAAAAATGAAGCAGATTTTGAATGATATTCCAGATATGCTTCTTGACGGTAACTATACTTCTAATTTGAAACAGGCTATTGAAACCTTGAAATCGCTTGCTTCAGTTATGGATACTGATAAGTTCAGATATTTATGCTATACTGCTGGGGTGTCGAACTTAAAAGTGAATTCCCTTTCCCAAATAAAGTTGATGGCTTCACAGTTGCTTTATTCTGCTTCTATTTTGGAACGTATGGTTGTGGAAAAGCACTAACTACTGAGAAACTGGTACAAATAACTTTCTTCATATTATTAGTGCTTAAATCGAACTATTCCTATCTTTATTAGTAATGTTTATATAACCAACAAATAATGTATATGATTAAAAGGATTAAACCGTTATCGAAATCCACAATTGAAGGAATGGTCTATCAGATAAGATATTTAATAAATGAAAAGCATGTGTCAGATGATGCGCTTGCTTGGCACTTAAAGAATATGTTATCTGATAAAGGCATTCCAGTTGATTATGTGCCTTCCCCAAAGCCATGGGACTGGGTCAGGAAAGCATGATTACTTTTTTCCACTACTTCCACTTTTGTTTGGCGGTGGAGTGTTCGTTGTTTGAGGAATAGATCTTTCTTCCTTTTTGGGAGGAGGCGGTATAGAGGTGGTACGTGGCATCTCTTTTGGAGTGTAATCTCCGTTATTAATTTTCTTTGTATATTCCATAATTCTATTATTTTAAAGTTTATTTACCTGTCTTACTTTTAGGGGGCGGTGGAGTTTTACATGGCGAAGGCATAGACCCCACCGGTGATATTGGTTTGTCATGTACAATATGAACTTTTCCATATCCGCCTCCGTAATTAGTTCCGGGATTAGAATTTTTTCCTGAATTTGTTGTTTTAGCCATAATTATTCTTCCTTTTCTTTTTCAAAATATACTCGGTTAATATACTCTTCTGCTTGTTCATCTATTTTCTTTTGAAGTCCTTTTGAAATATACCTTACTCCTTTATTAAAAATAGATTCCTTGTCACATTCGCTATCTTTAAGTTTGAAAAAAAGCTCCATAGTCTCTTTCTCTTCTGTAAATTCATGTTCATGGTCGTACCATATCTTTTCTAATGAATTCATATAGTGCACATAAAAATTAGACAAGTTGTCCAATTCTGATAGCTCCGGTTCTGATTGCAGGAAGTTAGGCATTATCGATTTGGTTATTGAAACAAAGCCTATCAATAAAGACGCAATAAATGGGATATATTCATTTATTGGAAATCCTAAGGCACCTATTGCTGCTGTTAGTGCTATGAATCCATTATAATATCTGTTATGTGCACGCCGTATGTCGGTGTACTTTTGCAGGCAAAGGATGTTAGCTTTAGCCTGTTTCAACTCTTCCCATATCCTGTTACGTGCTATCATATCTTATTTTCCAGTAACCATGAATTTTGCGCTATCTCCTAATTCTTTTAGAATATTTCTTTTTTCTTCTCCTAATTTCTTGTCATTTACTGGTGCATTGCTTTCATCTGCGATTTTTCTTAGTAATCGTATGATTTCTTCTTGGTTAGAAACCATTTTATTGATTTTCCAGTACCAGCATAGGAGTTCCCGGCATACAATGAATATAACTAAGAAGATTATCAAAAAGAATAAGACGTCGCTATAGTCTCCACCGTTTGTGCTAGCTGGAGCTTGTGCGAATAATGATGTTGGCAATAATGCAAGTAATGATAATGAAATTTTCTTCATAATATTTTAGTTTAAAGTGAATTTTTTCTGTTGTTATTAGTAATCCCGGTATGTTTAACTTTATATGCTATTGATATGTATACTTATATTTTGAATCGTTTTATGAATGAGATATTGCGTATAATCAATATCTATTATGAAAATGAAATAAACAAAACTCAAACGAGAATTTCTATGCAATTTGATAAGATAGATAGACTCTATCAATCGTTTAGAGCATAAAAATCATCAAGGTTTTTACGGGCTTCTATATAAACATCAAAGACACTATCTGTTATTGCGGATAGCTTCTTTAAATGTTCAATATACAATTCAAATTCTTTTATTTCTGAATCGTCAAATTCGCTTATGTGCTGAATAAGTTCATATGTATATTTGACGAGAGACTTGGCTCCATATTCATATTTTATATCTATAATAGCATCTATTAATGTACTTTGGGTAATTATTACTTTATACCAGTCTTTAGAGTGTAAATAACCTTCTAAACTTACTAAATACACTTCTATAATTTTTAAATTGAATAGTCTGGTCGCTTCCTCTAGTTCTATTTGGATTGCTTTCTCAACTCCTTTTTTTATTCTTTTTTCTAAAAGAATAGTGTTATATATTTGCCAACCAATTAATATTGTAACAAGGAGTGATAATACACTAACAATGATACCTTGATAATCAAATCCTAAGTTGTTAGTATGTGGATGTGATAAGCAAACTGTAATACCGCTAATGAAAATTGCTATTAATGATAATATAGTAGCCAATGATTCTTTCTTCATCTGATTTATTTAATATTACGTTCATTCTTCATCATAGCTAACTCTCCATTTAGTTTGCGAACCTTGTCTTCATATACTTGAATTGTTTTCAACTGTTCATTGATTGTGCCCTGGAGTGTGGCAATAGTATCTACCAACCGAGAAATACGTTCTGTATTCTCGTCTTTTGATTGATTTGCTGAAATTAGCATCTCACCCTTTCCGCGAAGTAACCAATCTGAAGAAATTTCCTCAAACGAAGATGAAATTGCGACTATTGTTGCAAGACTGACCTCTCTTTTTCCTATTAGCTGATTGTTGATAGTTGTTGGCTTTAATCCGCACTTAAGAGAAAATGCTCTCTCAGACAATCCTGTGTAGGCAATAACTTCTTTAATTCTGTTTATCATAACCAATCAATTGTTAAATATCCACAAACGTGGATATTATTTAAAGTTTATATTTTATTATATCCTCAAATGTGGATATATTTGCATCATCAATCAATCAATACTCCAAATATAGAGATAAAGATTGATTTTTCAAAGGAATGTTTCACATAAAATAAACGCTAAAATGAAAAAGTACAATTTATCAGAAATTATGAAAACAGCTCACAATCTTTATAAGACTGGTAAATATACTTGGGCTGAGTCTTTGAAAAAGTCTTGGAAAATGGCAAAGTTTAGAATCTCTACAAGAATAGGAGCTTTGCAAATCAAACAAGAGATGGAAGCCGATAAGGATGCTGAGAGAAAGCGATTGCAAGAGATAAACGCTCAATATAGAGATGCCATTCCTGCAAAGAGAAGTCGCTATGACAGTTTAGACATTCCTGCATCTGCGTATTACAATCCAAACAGTACCGGAAGGTTTGGAGCCCACTACGTAGGTGACTAAATAAGGGTAATTCGCAAGAAGGTATTTCTCTTACCGGGCAAAAGAAGCTGGGGCATTGCATAGAAACGCGTATATGCGAAGCCAACCGTCCGGGCGAATACTCTCCATTTGAAAGTCAAACCAAAAACTATAAAGCCGGGATTTCCTGGCACCCAGTCCGGCCTTTGAGCCTGCCATTGAATGGAGGCTGGGAACTACAAGAGAAGAGTTCTATGACTTATTGGTAAATGGAGGTTGTAAGTTTCCTCTGCTGAAAACCAAATCGAGGTGAATAGGCACAACTTACCAACGACATAATGCTGTGAGGAATGGTCAAACTCATGTCGTTGTAAAAATAATCAGTTAGACAATTTATTGTCGGTAAATCGTGGAATTTACTTTATGTATATAGGTGCCATAGCTCAGTCGGTAGAGCGGAGGATGAAAATCCTTGTGCCCTGGTTCGATTCCAGGTGGCACCACTAATTTTTAATCATAAAAATGATAATTATGTCAAAAGTATTACACCTCTTATTTTTAGGGATACTGCTTGGATTGGTGGTATTGATGTTGGCTTCGGTTGTTTCATCATGTTATTTTTTCATCACAACATTTACATTGGATGATTTTGAAGAAAGAACCACTTCATTTATTCTTGGAATAGTGAATGCATTATTTGCTTGTGGTATATATCATGCTGCTATGCATGGTTTTCAAACTCTTATTGATAAGGTGAATAACCTTAAAAATAAATCTAAAGAAAACAGTGGTGAAGAAAATTAAATGTGGGAAGTACCTTATTTTCATTGCTGAACAATCAGAAATAGATGATTTTGTTTTTTCGCAATCTTCTGTTGATAGGCTCATAGAGTCTTTAGAACAGTCTGCCAATGATTTGTATGAACAGAGTGTCAGGCAGCGAGAGCTTGTTGAACGTAGTTTAACTAATAAGCCTATCATGCGTATTGTGAGAAAGAATTGATGTGAATTTTAAAATTGAAGTTTTATGCACGTTTATAAGGACATTGAAACAAGGGATTTATTGAAATTGATCCCTATTGAAGACGTGATTGAGTATCACGGAATATACAATCTCATTTTTGAGTATGGTATTGATGTAACCCTTGACCGGATAGGTGAGGAAGAGATTCTAAAGTACATCGAGGCAACGGGACTGCTTGCGGAAATAGAAAGGAAATCCTTAAAGAATGGTATGAATGAAAATAAAAATTAGATTACCGGTATTTATGCGCAAATTTTTAATCAAGAGGATTAAAATGCGGGTTTATAATAAAGTACGTTCCTATGGTAATTACCAGGAAGCGGTTTCTTTTGTTGTTAATGCTCCTTTAAATGAGTGGCGCATCAGGTTATGGTGCGTCACTCATTTTAGAGATGATTACGGAACAGGTAATGAACGCGATTGGCAGGAACTTTTAGATTACATCATTCATTGAGTATTTTCAAAAGATAATCCATTGTATATCCTACTTCAATAGACTGGGGAAAATTATTAGCTCCCATTCCATTAAATAGAATTACAACATTTCCTTTTGAATTGGTTACGATTTTTGTGATGTTCAATTTGCTGATGATAGCATCTTTGCCATCTATCAACTGTACTCTGATGAAATTTCCCATTTTACTTAATTTTTATATTGTTCGCTACAAAGTTAAGTAAAACCTCAGGTTCAAAAACATACACTAATATAAATTGAGCCGGAGGTCTATTAATTGCGATTGGTTTACATGAGTAAGAATTTATGTAAGGCGTATATCGTTAATGCACAAATGAATAGAAAGAATGAAATATAAGACCATTTTTCACAAAATAAAAAGAGCTTACCTCTCTCACTACCTTTATGTAATGAGAGAATATCTAAAGACACATCCTCGTGGATATATTGTTCTATTCTATGATAGCAGGTGTGAGCAGTCTTGTCGTTCTCTACTTTATTCTCGTATAGGGAAATACTTGAGAAAAGGATACATAATATATCCAATAAAACAGCAATGGCAAGGAGAATCCTGCTGCAAGTGCTGTCCGTGGAAGAGCTGTTTAAAGATACGATTACCGCGAACATAGCGGATGCTACGGCTAAAAAAGTGCTTTGGACTCTAAAAGTCCATTCGTTTCTTTTTTCAAGAACGCTCTGGTAGTGTTCTACCAAATCTAAATAACCATTCATATAAGCTTAATTTTTTGTTTGACGCTTCAAAATTAAGCAATCCTCCGGTTCAATTTACATTAGCGAATAATCTTGAATCGGAGGTCTTTTTATAATCGTTTAATAATCAGTTTAATAATTAATATGGAAGAAAATAAGAAAAGTATAATGTGCATCATCCGTGAGATGAAGAAGGATGCAAAAGAGGTTTTTCCTATTTCCAAAAGGGCGTATGTCCTTAATCTGATATCCTATCGGCTTAAGGAAAAGGAGCCTGGGAAGAAATGGGAGATAAAATCCGATAATGAGAAGGGTGTTTTTACTGTTACCCGTACCACTTAGAATTATGGACGCGGCGTATGCAAATGGCACCGCTGAAATATTGCTTGACAATATTCTTGATGTGATGTCCACTGAGACATTCAGTAAAGATAAAGCTGCGTATATAGTCGGTGGTGAGAAGAAGCTGTTGAGGCTAATTGAAACTGGGGAAGTTGATAGCGATAAGCCGTCTAATAGCCAAAATGGTAAATGGCGATGCAATGCCGCTCAAGTTCTGAGGCATTGCAGGTGTATGAGAAAGAAGAAGTATAAACGAAAACGTAAAAGTCAAAAGAATGAGAAAAATTAGAGTGGTTCAAATTCTGGCAGTTATCTGCGCAATGTGGGCGGCAGTTTGGTTGTCTGATGGCGATGGAGCCAGTGCAAAGGAACGTGCTGCCGGAGCGATTATTATGGCGCTTGTGTTGGTGATGTTGACAATCCAGCATCTAATCGAAGAGCAGTCGAAAAAGAAAGCTGATAAATAATAGGTTCTTCGGTGTAGCTCAGTTGGTAGAGCGTATGATTTTTTGAAGGTTTTATCATAATGTCGGCGGTTCGAGTCCGTCCACCGGAGCAAGTAACTTGTGAAAGCGAATATGTATCATAACAATGGTGCATCATCAATCAATTAAAAGTCCACCGACTGTGGTCGGTGGCATTACGGACAATTAGCTCAGTTAGGTAGAGCGGTACATGAAATAGTGTTGGTAGTTTGTCATGGTATCTTTTTAATGGTTTCATCATGTACAGGTCGCGGTGTTCAAGTCCCGCATTGTCCACGAGGATAGTCCTCATATTATTAACCAATAATGCCGGTGAAAAGGACACCGTCGGGACAGCCCCGGTATTTATTTGATTTATAATTATTCCTAAAGTAGTTTGTTTACATCCCGGTGTAGCGTGATTGCTTATCCGGGAGCAAGTAACCCGCGAGGGGGAATGCATTTAATGAAATTTAGTAGTTTTGTCGTGTTTTATTTTGTGTTAGTATTGGGTGTATCGTCTGTGAAGATAGTACACCTTTTTTATTTCGGAGAAGTGGCGGAATTGGTAGACGCTTTATTTACAGAGATGGTTAAGGTGTAATGGTTGCACAAAGTCATGAAAAGGTGAAGGTTCGAATCCTTCTAATCAAAAATGTAAATAAGTTCAGACGTGAATCCCGGTTCGAGTCCGGGCTTCTCCACAAAAGTGTTGTTCCATAATATCTTTTTAAGTCAGGCAGGGTACGGGTTTGAACTCACTGCTGTGGAAACTGGAAAGAGTTTGGTGTGAATGTGAAATTACGTTATCCGTTGTCTGTGAAGATCGCGGATAAATCGGGCGGTTAGCTCAGTCTGGATAGAGCACCGTGTGTGGTGGAAGGTTGAGAGTTCGATTCTCTCAGGATGATTCTTAGCTTAATGGGAGAGCACCACAAACGGAGGTCAGCGGTTCAAATCCGTTACCGTCCACGAATCGGAGAAATGGCGGAATTGGTAGACGTTAGAAAACTATGCAGATACTCGTTGCACTTCACACTGTAAGTGGCCAATCGGTTGGAACGCTGCAATCCCGGTTCGAGTCCGGGTTTCTCCACAAGCCTTTAGGATGGAAGAAGCGAAATAGAAGCAAAAAGGCTCATGTAGTTTACGGGCTGCTGGTATAGATTCTGGCTGACACGACGGAAAGACGCCGAAAGACTGCATGGGTGTTTCTATTAGAGCTGAAGTTGTTGTCGTGTGAATGCCCCGGAGAATACTCTTCGGGGCTTTTAATTGGTATTATGAGTAACATAGAATTGAACGAAAGACAGAAGCTCATTATTGCAGGCAAGATTTGTCCATATTGTGGGCGACAAACTGAATTTGTAGACAGTATCGAGGTGTATGGGACGTCATATGGCATGATTTATCTCTGTAGGGATTGTGATGCCTATGTAGGTGTTCACAAAGGGACTGATAGGGCACTTGGTCGCTTGGCTCAAAAGCGGCTACGGAAACTAAAGCATCAGGCCCACGAGTATTTCGATAAGATTTGGATGAATAAATACATGACACGGCATGAGGCTTATGCCTGGTTGTCTCATATACTGGAAATACCTGCTGAATATACTCACATTGGAATGTTTTCTGAGGTAACTTGTGAACGTGTGATCAACTTTAGCAAGCAGTTGCTGAATGATTATAGACAGCTTGAAATAGGGCAGAGGAGAAGCCCTAAATTACCTCATTTTCCTTTATGAAAATGGCGTTAAAATGGCGAAGTTTCTGTTTGTTTATCTTGTCATTTTACGATAATTTTACTGATGTAAAGAACTAAAAGTCAAACCAATAAATTTTAAATTATGGCTGGAAAAAAAGTAGAACCTGCAACAGACTGTGCAGAAAACAAATTTAAGTCTATCAGACCTTTATTAGCATCCGAGATAGAGTGCAGAGTGGGGACAATGAAAAGTGACGGTACAGGTTGCTCATTGTTGCTGTACAAAGATGCAAGGGTGGATATGCGATTACTCGATGAGGTGTTCGGTCCCATGAATTGGAAACGCACTCACGATGTCGTTAACGGAAATCTATTCTGCACATTATCCATTTGGGATAGTGAAAAGAAAGAATGGATTAGCAAACAGGATGTTGGTGTGGAATCCAAGACTGAGGCTCAAAAAGGGGAAGCCAGCGATGCTTTCAAACGTGCCGGTTTTAATTGGGGACTTGGCAGGGAACTTTATACAGGTCCGTTCATCTGGATTCAACTCGATAAGACAGAAGTTTATCAGAAGGGAAGTTCTTTTGGGCTTTATACAAAGTTCAGTGTCAAGCAAATTGAGTATAATGACCAAAAGGAGATTATTCTGTTGGTCATTACTGATAACAAGGGTAATGTGCGTTTCACTTTCGGTAATACAAAAGAGAAAGTGGTTAAGCCTTCTACTCCGATTCAAGGTTCAGGAGCTGTTTTTACGGGTGCTGATTTAGACCGTGCAGTGAAGGAAATGCGAGCCGTTCAAAGCCATAAAGAGCTTGTTGAAGTATGGAACAAGTACCCTGCTTTGAAAAATAACAATGAATTTAAAAACGCCTGTATGGCTATGGGCAAAATTTATTCTCAACAATGATAGATTTAGTTAAGTCAAGTGTGGTTTTCAATGAAGAAGACCACACTTATTTTCTCGGTGATAAGGAACTGAAAGGTATTACCGGCATGATAAGCCGACAACTATTCCCGGACAAATACAAGGAAGTTCCGGAATTTGTCTTGAAGAGAGCTGCCGAGAAAGGAAGTCGTATTCATGGACAATGCCAGTTTGTCGATTGTACCGGGTTACCGCCTGAGAGTGTGGAAGCCGAAAACTACCTTAAAGAGAGAGTGAATGCCGGGTATAAGGTTGTTGCTAATGAATATACCGTTTCAGATAACGAGTATTTCGCATCCAACATTGATTGTGTCTGGAGTAAAGATGAAAGAGTCAGTATTGCTGATATCAAAACTACTTATAACCTGGATAAGGAATATTTGAGTTGGCAACTGTCGATCTACGCATATCTCTTTGAAAAGCAAAATCCCTTAATAAAAGTGGATAAGCTATTCGGTGTTTGGCTGCGAGGTGATAAATCCGAGTTAGTTCCGATTGCGCGTAAATCCGATGCCGAAGTTCAAAGGTTGATGGAATGTGAAATCAATGGAGAACAGTTCCTAACGACTACTCTTGTTCCTGCTGATGAAAAGCTGCTCATCCCGATGCAAATGGTTAATACTATCATTGAAATGGAGGAACAAGCCAGTTTTATTTCTGAGAGGCAAAAGGAGTATAAAGAGAGGCTGAAAACTGCAATGAGAGATAATGGTGTTAAGTCTTGGGATGCCGGACGGATGAAGGTTAGCTATACACCACCCTCACAAAGCAAGAGTTTTGATACCAAGAAGTTCCAAGAAGATTATCCGGAACTATATGCTAAATATTTGAAGACAGCAAATAAAGCGGATAGCATCCGCATAACCATAAGGGAGGAAGTTAAATGAGTGTGAATAAAGTTATTCTTCTTGGGCATGTTGGCAAGGACCCGGAAGTAAGAGCGTTGGAAGGTGGTATAAAGGTGGCTACCTTCTCCCTTGCCACAACAGAAAAAGGGTATAAAATGCAAAATGGTACTCAGGTACCAGATCGCACAGAATGGCACAATATTGTTGCTTGGCGTGGTATTGCAGAAACGATTGAAAAGTATGTCCATAAGGGAGATAAATTATATCTTGAAGGAAAGATACGTACACGTAGTTATGATGATAACAAAGGTGTGAAGCGGTATGTTACTGAGGTTTTTGTGGATGATATGCAGATGCTTTCTCCGAAGCCCCAACAAGTTGCACCACCGCCAGCTCCTGGTTTTCAACCACAATCATCGGCTGCTCCACAATATCAACAGGAACAATCGGGGCATAATCAGTGGGGGCAAAGCCAATCTTCATCCGGTCGTACTCCAGATGTGAATGATTTGCCTTTTCCTGTATATTAATTCATTATGGAAGCGACTTTAACGAAAAAGGACGGTAAAATCCAAATGGATAAGTCTTTTGAGTTTATGTGTAGCACTTTGCGCAATGGTGATTATACTGTCACCATTAAGCGCAAGACACAACCAAGAACGTTGAACCAAAATGCACTCATGTGGAAATGGTTTCAGTGCATTGGTGCTTGCCTACGTGAGTACACCGGTGAAGAGTATTGGAGTACAGCCGATGGTGTGCAGGACATTCACGATAGATATTGCAGAAAGTTTCTTGTAAAGAAGATAACCGTCAATGGAAAATCAGAGGCCATAGTTCGGGGCACAAGTAAATTAAACACTTTGGAAATGCACAATTTCATGGAGAGTGTTAAGATAGATGCAGCTACCGAGTTTGGCATTACACTCCCTCTGCCTGAGGATCAACATTACTTAGATTTTATTCATGAGTACCAAAATCGGTACTAAAATCAATTTATAAAGTATGATTGCAAATTTGAGAGATTACGAACCCAGTATTATTGAGTTCGTAATCCCCGAAGCTATTCGGGAAACATTTCCCCCGATATTATTCGAGGGATCGACAAATGTCGATGAGATAATTAAACTGGTGAATGAGAACTTCAATGCTACATTTCCAGAGAGTGAAATCAGTCAGCGTGTACTTGATGCGTTCGAGATAGACGAAATTCGAGAGGAATACTGTATCAAACAGGAGAACGAAGTTCCAAAGCGTGAGAGGGAATTACTTGAGGCCATCGAACGGGCTAAAAAAATCAAAAGTGATGCCCAGGAACGTCTTGCTGCGATAAAGACTGAAATAAAAGACTTGGCTGCCGAGGTAAAGAAAGGTACGAAAGATTATCAGCTTTCCAGCAAGAATACCGTTCGTTTCGCCTTGAATGGATATTTCATCTATTACTCTTGGGTGAATGGCCAATTGACACTGGTCAAGGGAGAAAAAATCCCTGCATGGGATAAGCGCTCATTGTGGGCTCAGGAGGACAGAAACCGTAAAGCCATGCTTGATTTGTTCGGCCTTGAATATCCGGAGGTTGAACGTCCTGTTGATGATGAGGATGCTCTGTCGGAAGATTTAGGTGAGAATCCTTTTGATGGGGAAGACGACGATCCGGAAGACGATGAGTAGATTACAGCATAAGAAAGGCAGAAAGTCCAAATATGTAAAGTCCCTTTGTTCAAATCCACAATGGGAAGAGGCTAAAAGGAGAACTCGTATAAGAGATGGACATAGATGTCAGATGTGCGGTAAAGACTTCAATTTAGAGATTCATCACAAAAAGTATAGGGTTAACGGCCAGTCGATAGTGGGGCATGAGCTTGAACACCTTGATTGTCTCGTTACCCTTTGTGGTGACTGCCATGAGAAAGTGCATAAATATCATATCAGATTATGACATATCAATTAAGAGATTATCAAAGTAGGGCAAGTGCCGCCGCTGTCAATGCTTTCAAGTCTAAGACTAAAAATAATTCAGTTTTAGTACTTCCCACCGGTGCCGGAAAGTCTCTCGTAATTGCTGATATAGCATCAAAGATTGAGAGTCCTTTGATTGTTCTTCAGCCGAGTAAAGAGATACTAAAACAGAATTTTGCTAAAATCCAGTCGTATGGAATCTTTGATTGTGCTGTTTACTCTGCATCACTCAACAGAAAGGATATTAACCGAATAACATTTGCTACGATAGGAAGTGTAATTAAGCACATGGATTTTTTCAAGCACTTCAAATATGTAATTGTTGATGAGTGCCATTTGGTAAATTCAAACGGTGGGATGTATAAGACCTTTTTTGAAGATGTACAACGGAAAATCATCGGATTAACCGCTACGCCTTACCGTTTATCAACAAGCGGTGGAGGTGCAATGCTCAAGTTTATAACGAGAACCCGGCCGAAAATCTTTTCGGATGTGATTTACCATTGCCAAGTTAGCGAATTACTTGCTAAAGGTTTCCTTGCAAGATTGAATTATTATGATTTGACAAGGATAGACCTTACCCGTGTAAGAAGTAATTCTACTGGTGCCGATTATGATGAAAAGAGCTTGTCTGCAGAGTTTGCACGAGTAGATATATACAACTACATCATTAATACGGTGAAACGTCTCCTACGCCCAAAATCAGGTATTCCCCGTAAAGGTATTCTAATATTCACAATGTTTACCCGGGAAGCTCAAATGATTGCTTCTGCAATTCCTGGAAGTGCTTTTGTCAGCGGTGAAACTCCGGCTACTGAACGAGATAGGATTCTTGGAGATTTCAAATCTGGGAAAATAAAAGTTCTCGCCAATGTCGGTGTGTTAACAACCGGCTTTGATTATCCTGAGCTTGACACTGTTGTTCTTGTGCGTCCTACAAAATCCCTATCTCTCTATTACCAAATGGTAGGTCGTGTTATTCGTCCAGCTCCCGGTAAAGAGGGTTGGTTGATTGATTTATGTGGAAATTACAGACGCTTTGGTAAAGTCGAGGATCTACGTGTTGAACAGCCGGAAAAAGGGAAGTGGTGTGTCATGAGCCGCGGTCGGCAACTAACTAACGTTTACTTTTGATTATCATGTTTTGGAAAAAATATAAGAAGAAAGAGAAGAAGATGCCACTTTTTGAAAAAGCTGGTGTCAAGGTGGAAAAGCAACCAAACTTGAAAGAGAAGTTGGATAAGGTGTTCAGTATGTTTATCCGGCTAAGAGATACGATGCCGAACGGATATTTCTGCTGTATTTCATGCGGGCAAGTGAAACCGTTCAAACAGGCTGACTGTGGTCATTATATTAATCGCCAACACATGAGTACGCGCTTTGATGAAATGAATTGCAATGCCCAATGCCGGCACTGTAACCGTTTCATGGAAGGCAATATTCAAAGCTATCGTCGTAGGCTTGTAGCGAAGTATGGAGAGAAAAGAGTGCTTTTGCTTGAATCGAAGCAGCAAGATTACCGTAATTATTCAGACTTTGAGTACAAGGAGTTAATAAAGTATTATCAGGCTGAGATAAAAAGGTTGAAAAAAGAAAAAGGTTTGTAGCCCTTTTAATAATATGGACGGAGGATATATAAAACTAAGCCGCAAGTTCTTCTCGAATGAGTTGTGGAATGAAGCCCGGACTTTTAGCAGTTGCGAAGCGTGGTTGGATTTAATACAATCTGCACGATTTGAGGCAACGCCCCGAAAGGTGAGTATCGGAGGTCGAGAAGTGTCCTATCAACGTGGGCAGTACCCAGCATCCATAAGATTCCTGTCACAGCGTTGGCAGTGGACTGAAAGGCGCATCAGAACTTTTCTTTCCTATTTGAAAAAAGAAGGAATGATCGAGGTTAGCAATGATCAGGGTGTTAATATTATCACATTGTGTAAGTATGATGAATATAATACAAGTGACACAGCAGATGACACAGCAAATGACACAAGTATGCAAAAGGAAATCAATGATTTACGCGAACAAGTGACACAGCTATTGACACAGCAAATGACACACCCTATGGAAGAGCGACACACGGGTGACACAAATACTAAGAAAGGGAAGAAAGAAGAGAAAGAAAATACTCCTAACGGAGTATCAAAGAAAGACGCGGCTAAAGCCGCTACTCTCAAAAGAAAACATGATTTTGGTGAATCTCTCATTCCTTTTGTGGCTAAGTATGGGAAAGAAATGATACGAGCTTTTTTTGATTATTGGTCTGAGATGAATAAAACCTGTACAAAGATGAGGTTTGAGCAACAACCGACATGGGAAGTTGCGAAACGTCTTGCTACATGGGCAAATAAAGATAAAACTTATGAAAACAATCGAAGCACAGGGTCAAGCAAGCAGGAAGCTAATGAATACGCATTGCAACTCCTTAACGACTGTATTCAGCAAAGAGAGCAAGGCCTTTTTGATGAAATACCCAAACCGTTCTGATGTAGAGAGGGCGTATGCTCCCAATTTGTGGGGATATACTTTGAATAATCCAGAAAGAGCTTATATGGCTGAATGTCCCACACTTCTAATTTATGATAAATTGTATGGTGAAGGTAGCTCAACAATCTGGATTCACATACATGTAACGGCCTTGTATGGTGCTTCACCAAGTAAAGACAAAGAACTTGTAAATAGTATTGCCATATTCTCTGAGACCTTTTCAGCCGAGGTGAGGCTATATAAATTGTCTGAACTCATGCTTTTCTTTGGCAGATATAAGGCTGGAAGATATGATAATTCTTATCAATCGTTTGATACCAAAAGAATCGGTAACGCTTTTTTTAAAGAATTCCTGCCACAATGGAGAAATGAAATAGCATTGTATATTCATAGACAACAGCAGGAGGCTTACTTAGAAAGAAGAGAATTGCCTAAAGGTTATGTAATTCCTAAAGGTTACAATCCTGACACTTGGTATAGAGAGCGTTTAAAACGAGGTGAAATAAAAGCAATTGAACCATGAAGTTAACAATATACTGGAAAACCAAAAAAGCTGAATGCATCAAGCATATAAGAAAACGATTTAATATCCCGTTTGGCATGACCGTTAATGGTGAAACGGTAGCTGATATCAAAGACGAGGACATGGAATTGCTTCGTGAAACTGAAAAAATAGGTTTCATCCAGATACGTCATAAACCCTTATAAAATGGCGTTAAAATGGCGAAGTTTCTGTTTGCATAACTTGTCATTTTACGATAACTTTACTGATGTAAGGAACTAAAAGTCAAACCAATATAAAAAAAGAATTATGGAGATTCAGAAAATTAAAATCGAGAAAATTAGTGCTTCACCCCTTAATCCGAGAAAGACTTTCGATGAAGTTGCTATTGAAGAACTTGCAGCCAATATTGAGAAACAAGGTCTACTACAGCCTATTACTGTTAGACCTACATCTGAGGCACCATATTTGGATGAAGATACCGGTGAGGTTATTAATGTGAAAGACACTTATGAGATTGTTTGCGGTGAGCGTCGTTTTCGTGCTCTTCAACGGTTGAAAGCAAAGGAAGACGAAGCGAACATTGCCAAAATCAAGGCCCATCGTAAAAAAACAGAGTTGTATCAAACAATCTCCTGCATTGTCAGAGAGATGACAGATGATGAGGCTTTTGACGCTATGATTACCGAGAACCTGCAACGCAAAGACGTTGATCCCATCGAAGAGGCATTTGCTTTCTCTCAGTTAATGGAGAAGGGACGTACATTGGAAGATATAGCATTGAGGTTTGGGAAATCTACCCGCTTTGTTTTCGATCGTGTAAAATTGAACAGCCTAATACCGGAATTGAAAGCTCGGATTAGGGATGGGGAAATTCCAATTTCCGGTGCAATGATCCTCTCTAAACTCGATGATATCGAACAGGCAAGGTTTCATAAGGATAATGAAGGACAGTGCAATGTGATCATGATAAGAAGATTTGTGAGCAATTCCTTTATGGAACTGGATAGGGCTGATTGGATTAAGGATAATGCAGATATCTGGGATGATGGTACATTCAAATCCTGCGCTGAATGTGAGTTTAGCACAGCAAATCACGGTTGCCTATTCTATGAAATGAATAGCGAAAAAGCTAATTGTACCAATCCTGTATGCTACAAGAAGAAACAACTTGCTTATGTCCTGCGTAGAATACAAGCAGAAAATGGTATTCTCGTCAAAAATGGTGAGCCTCTGGTATTCGGGAAAACTGTTATTGTTGATGATGGCCCGCAATCATACTGGAGTGAAGAAAAGAAAACTATGCATGATAATACGTTAGAGGCTATTAAGCAGTTAGGCTATTGCATTGTTAATCCGAATGAAGCCTTTAGAAGTAAATGTTGGTACGATGAAGAAGATGAACGTCTTCAAAAGATGCTTGATGATTCTGAAATTTACCGCTGTATATCTTGCTTTGATTACTGTGGGCCAGAGTTTAAAGTTCAATACTATTACATTAGAAAAGATGTTGCTTCCACTACATCAGCACTTGCAGATCCTAAAGAAATTGAAAAAGAAAAGGTAAGGGCCCAATTGAAGAGGGCAAAAGAGATCGTAGTGGAAAAGACTGCTGAAACCCTGCGTACCTGGGCACAAGAGAAACCTTACCATGAGCGAAAAGTTGAGTTAACAACCAATGAACAGCTTGTATTTGATGTGATGGTTCTCAGCCACTGCAAGAGTTCTTTTCTTAAATCACTCGGCTTGGATAAATATGATAAAAAGAGTGATTTTATGAAGTATATTGAAAATAATCAAGCTGATAGGGCACAATGGTATCGAGCTTTCATCGCTGAATCTTTGTCAGATAACAATGTGAATTTCTATCCTTATTTGCAAAAGTGCCAGAATCTTTTGTTCTCCGAACAGTATCCGGATGAATATCTTGAATTAAACAAAAAACTTTGTGCCTCATTTGAGAAGAAACAAAAGAAGCTCAATGCTCAACTGAAAGAGCTTGATAATACTAACACAGAGGAAGCCTAACGGTTTCCTCTTTTTCAAGGTACACAATGAATAAGACTTGGAGTAATGAACAGTTAGCTATTCTTGATAGAGAATATCCCACTGCTGATTTAAAAGAATTAGCCCAGTCTCTGGGTAAGACGAAAAGTGCTGTTAGAGCAAAGGCAAAATGTCGTAGATTGAAGCGTTCATCTGATGTAAAGGTATGGAGTCCTAAAAAGCAAGAAAAACTGATTGCCTTATATCCGAATCATACTAATCAGGAAATTGCTTCACTCCTTGGCTCAACTGAAAGTGCCGTTGGAGGAAGGGCTTTTAAACTGAAACTTAGGAAGTCACCGGAATTCATGTTAGAACATTCTTCAAAGGGGTTCTTTCAAAAAGGACATCAACCGGCCAACAAAGGATGTAAGCAAACAGAATATATGTCTATTGCTCAGATCGAGAAAACGAAGAAGACGCGTTTTAAAAAGGGGGATATTCCAAAGAATCATAAACCGATTGGGTATGAACGTATTACCAGAGACGGATATATTGAGGTAAAGACTACTGAACCCAATGTGTTTGAATTGAAGCACAGATTAATTTGGACTAAATACAATGGGGCGATTCCCTCTGATTGCGTTATTCGATTTCGGGACGGCAATAAACTGAATGTGGATATATCCAATCTTTATCTTGTGAGTAAGTCTGAGAATATGATATCTAATACGATTCACCGCTACCCACCTGAGCTGAAGAAAGCTATCAGAGCTTATGGAAAACTAAAAAAAACGATTAAAAAGTATGAAGAATAACATTAGTATAGATAGTTTGAATACACACTTGTTTGAAGCTATCGAAATGCTGAAAAACAATAGTGATCCTAATGCATCTGCCAATGAAAAGATAGATGTCAATACCGCAAAAACCATTGCTGATTTGGGAAAGGTAGTCATAGAAGGCTATAAAGTCAAAGCGCAGGTTTTAAACATTATGGCCAAAACTGATAATCCCAATAGTACTAAACAGCTTTTGGGAGGTACTGGAATAATATCACAGGAACTTCAAATTGAACAATAACGAACTAAATAATAATCATTATGGAAATTAATATCAATGAAATCGCATCCGTTAAAATCAAAGCGATGGAAGAAAGCGGCGAAATTCGTAAACGTATCGAAGATGGTATAGAAAAAACTATCAACGATGCTATTGATTCAGCCTGTAAAAGCTATAAGTTCAGAAATGGGATATGCGAGAAGATAGAAAAAATATTAGGTGAAGCCGCTTGCGGCGTGAATCTATCTGCTTATGCCAACTTCTTGAAAGATAGGATGAATGAGCAGATTGAAAAATATGTAAAAAGCGACATGATTAATCTCATGCGCGATTCTTTTGAAAAAGTGTACTTTAATATGCCAGAGGATATAAAGCTATCTGATATTCTTAATAAGTACAAAGAGTATTTATGCGACCATTTGGATGCGGACGATATAAGAGAATGGGGTCAAATAGACTTTTCTTTTGAAACGGAATACAATTCTTTCATTAGGATTAAGGCTGGAAATCCTAATAAATCAAACTATGATAGGTACGACAAAGGTATTAATATCAATTTGTATAAACCATCATTAAGAGATGGTAAGGCAGTTATATCATGGATAAGATTTAATGGAAAAGATTTTAAAACTTGCATGGACTTAGGTAGACTCAGCAGCTTTGAGATATTAATGTTTAACCTCATGTTTACCCAAAAAGAGATTGAGGTTGACATTGATGAAGACTTCTGCTTCGATGCTGATTTTGAGGATGAAGGCGAGGATTATTAGTATATTCAATACAAAGCAGAAAAGAATATTATGGAAATACATAGAATGAAGCCGGAGAATCCTATTATCATTGTTGATGAAGCAGAGTTCAACCGAATTGACTCAATAGCCAAACTGAAAGAAGAAGAGGTAGAAAGACTTGCAGATGAGAAGTTCTTGAGACATGTTAAGAATAATGGAGTTCACATGAGATTCCGTATTAATGGGGTGGAGAAGGTGATAAGGCAGGAAGTCCTTACTGAACTTAATTACGATGAACGTGGGTGGCCGCAATCAATTTCTGAGGAAGTTAAGTATGCCATTGCTGACGATATTACTCATTATGTGAATAAGCATTTCGAACATTATAAAAATGATTGTAAAGAAATGGTAGAAAACGAATGGGATAGACATAAGGCTAAGCATGAGAAAAAGATCAAGTATTGGAAATCTCTTTTTTTTATTACTTTTTTCGTGTTATTGGTTGAGTGTATTTATAGAATAATTCAATAAAAGATAAATATGAAAGCAGGAGATATTTTTGAACACCCTGTCAAAGATACGGGAAAGACGGTAAAGTTAATAGCTGTAGAAAGTGATATATGCGCTGGTTGCATATTCAAAGACGGTGGTTGCGAGTCAGATGATATAGGTATAAGACAACGCAATATCACTGGATCATGCTCAATAGACAATGTAATCTATCAACTGTACGAAGATAATAAACTAAAATCCTAAAAAAATATGAAACAGACATTAGAAGAAGCAGCAAGGAAATATGCAGATGAAAATAGCTGGATTCCAGAAGAACTACATGATTCAGAGATTCCTGATTATATAGAACATTTTGCCAAGCACTTTACCGCTGGCGCAGAATGGCAAAAACAAAAAGCCATTGAGGTTTATCGAAACCTATGTCCTTCATATAAAGTAAGGACACGATACGAATGTGGTAACTATTCCCACCGTCAAGAGTGGAAGACTAAAGTGTGTGACATGAATTGTCAGTACATGAAGAATTTAATGGAAAGACTTTAATTCAAATAAATAAAAGAAGGAATCAATATGGGAACATTTATTTTTAGACTCTGTATTGATAATACACTTTGCTTGGTAACCGCTTTTGATAAAATAGAAGCTGAACACATGTTGGAGAAAAATAAAGGTATCATCTCAAAGGCAGAGTATTATTTTGTTGGGGTAACGAGCGGGGTGATTACTATTAATAAAGATGGAAATTTAACTTATTAATAAATAAAATATGAAGATGGATTGGGGAGGGATTAGCTGTGCACTTATCTGTGCGATACCTATTGTGGCCATTATCTGCGATGCAGTAAAGAAAGTGTTTGAGATGAAATATAAAAAAGAAAATGATAATGAATTATGAAATACATTGTGAATCGGGCTGAATTGTTTGACTCTTCTGATAAGAAGACAGTCATAAAGAATATGAATGAGCCGACTAATGACATAGAGGTCTTTAGGGAAGAAATTTGTGAAAAGTATGGTTGTGAGCGTGCATTGTTAATGTACACTCAGGTGAAGTAATATAAAAAGTATAGCTATGATAACCTTAAACAAGCTTGCAGTTAAATGTTTGAGAACTGCGATCAAAAGAGGGAAAATCGGCAAACATAGTTCAGCAAAAGCGATTATTGTCGCTATATCTGCTGAGTGGCGTGAGTTGTGTAATGCCTCTGAGTATCGTAGTATGCATATTCCTAAATACTCAGAACAAGAGGAAGAAGCTGCCGATGTCATAATCGCTTCGTTGACATATCTTCAAAAAATAGGTTGTAAAGACATAGAACAGCTTATAAAGGACAAGATAAATTTTAACGCCAAGCGAGAGGATTAAGGTTGTTATACTGACTATGGTGATGTTGATTTTGTGTTGTTGAAAAAATAGTTAGTTATGACAGAGATTATTTCTATTGCCCTCCTGGACTTTAACAAGGGGCAACTTGCCGGGCTTCCAAAGAACCCGCGGTTTTTCCGGGATTATCGCTATGAAGCGATGAAGAAAAGTATTTCTGATTGTCCGGAAATGCTTGAATTACGTGAGTTGATTGTCTTTCCGTATTCGGATGGGAGGTACATTGTTGTTTGTGGTAATTTACGGCTCCGGGCCTGCAAGGAACTTGGCTATACCGAGCTGCCTTGTAAAGTCTTGGAACCGATTACTCCAGTCAGTAAATTACGCGAATATTCCGCTAAAGACAATATCAATTTCGGTGAGAATGATTTGGATATTCTGCAAAATGAGTGGGACAGGGCAGAGTTGCAGGACTGGGGTATGGAGTTTGCGCCGGAAAAGACTGAGGATGAATTCAAGGAACGCTTTGAAGCCATTACAGATGATACCGCTGTTTATCCTCTTATCCCCAAGTACGATGAAAAACATGAGCTCTTCATTATTATATCAAGTAATGAGGTCGATAGTAATTGGCTGCGTGAAAGGTTGAACATGCAGCGCATGAAATCGTATAAGACCGGGAAAGTGAGTAAAAGTAATGTTATTGATATTAAAGACGTTCGCCATGTCCTGCAAGATAGTAATACCAAGTCATAAGCGCCATGACCGGGTGTTCGCTAAAAAACTGGTGAATGATCCAATAATCTGTGTTGCAGAGAGCCAGGCAGATTTGTACCGGCAGTTTAATCCGGACTGTGAAATAGTAACTCATCCTGATGATGTGGTAGGTCTTATTCCCAAACGTAATTGGATGGCAAAGCATTTCAGAGAGTTATTTATGCTTGATGATGATGTACATGCTTGTAAAGCAATATATGCCGAAAAGGGTGAGCCTTGCCGTGTAAAGGATAGGGACTTAATAACTCATATCATATTGTCTTTACATGATATAGCCAAGCTAATGGATGTGCATCTGTTTGGTTTTACTTCCCGTATATCTCCTGTGATGTATGATGAGACTGGATTCCTTTCTCTCTCAAAAATGATAACCGGTTGTTCCTATGGTGTTATCTACAACAAAAATACATGGTGGAATGAGGAAATAAGGCTTAAGGAAGACTTTTGGATAAGCTGCTATATGAAGTATAAGGAGCGCCGGATATTGACGGACCTGCGCTATAATTTTGAGCAGAAGAACACATTTGTCAATGCCGGTGGTTTGGCTTCCATTCGCAATCAGGAAGAAGAGCGTAGTTCTATCCTTTTCATCAAAAAAAATTTTGGTGATAGTATCTTGTTGAAGAGTGCTACTAATAACGGGAAGGATAAGACAAAGCAGCTTGTAGAGTACAATATTTCCTGCAAATTCAAATTCTAACAGTTTGTAAAAAAGGCGTTTAAATGGCGCTCATTCTGATTGCTATTTCCGTCAATTATGATTAATTTTACTGATGTAATAAACTAAAAGTCAAATAATTAAATTGAAATTATGATTATTAGAACAGTTGGAGGATATGATTTCTATGAGGTGAGTTCTGCCATGCAAAAAGCCATCAGGCGAGCTGATACTGGTGTTGCCGGCTTTTTTGCCTTGGAGCTGTGGGCGAGTGGATATAGGGATTATGTTTGGAAGAGATTATTCACCATCAGTGCTGAGGATTGCTTCGGTATCATAACCAAAGAGATTGAGGCTTTATGGCAAGGGCATGAGCTCGTCAATAAAAAGGCTCCTCAGCCGAAAGGACGCATCTTTGTCAGTAAAGCTGTGATTATCCTCTGTGAGTGTAGGAAGTGCCGGGATGCAGATCATCTGCAAAACTTCATTTACGATAGGAGAGAAGTTGACATTGAAAAGTGGATAGAAGACGTGAGGCGATATCCCATTTCTATTCCTGCCTATACCTATGATGTACATACAAGGGTAGGGAAGAAGCAAGGTCGGACAAAGGCAGAGTTTTTCCAACAGGAATTTAATGCTTTAACTCCCCGGGAGCCTGGATTATTTGATGATTTTCCGTCAAAGAAATAGTTGCGAGCCCACAGTGTAATAGCTGTGGGCTTTTTATATAAGTCAAACCAATAACCCAAAGAATTATGAACAGAAAAGAAAGACAAGAGGCGAGAGCCAACAGGTACAGAGAACTTGCAGAAAAAGCTAACAAACAGTCGAACGAGGCTTCTAAGCTAAGTCACAGCATGGTAGAACACATTCCTTTGGGGCAGCCCATACTTGTAGGGCATCATTCGGAAAGAGCACATCGCAGTTTATTGGATCGCTCCTGGAACACTTTGGGGAAATCAGTTAAACTTAGTGAGAAAGCTGAGTACTTTGAGCAAAAGGCCGCAGCGGCAGAAAATAATGATGCGATTTATCTTGGTGACGATGATGCTGTGGAACGATTGGAGGCAAAATTAGCAAATCTGGAAAAAAAGCAGGAAACGATGAAAGAAACCAATAAAATCATCCGGTCAAAGAAGTTGTCTGAAGTTGAAAAGCATGATAAGCTAATTGAATTGGGATATTCCGAAAATGGTGTTAGGGAAGCCTTTACTCCTAATTACATGGGAAATATTGGCTTTCCAAGCTATTCTATTACCAACAATGGAGCTAATATCCGCAGAGTTAAAGAACAGTTGGAGAAAGCCAAGCGAATGAAAGTTACCGAGGACAAAGAGTATAAGATTGGCGATGTTCGCATTGTTGAAAACTATCAAGAAAATCGACTGCAATTATTCTTTCCTGGAAAGCCTGATGAGGATGTCCGAACTCAACTAAAACACAACGGTTTTCGATGGTCACGCTTTAACGGCTGTTGGCAGTCTTACCTCAAGCGCTGGCAAATAGACCGGGCGAAAGAAATCATAGGAGGTTGATCTATGAATGTTTTTCAGTCTGTACCCCGTAAGGACTGCAAGGTATTTGCGAAATGTGGAGTAAAATCCCTTTCGCATTGCCGCAGGTATCGAGGAAACGATGAAGAGTGCAAGAAATGCACTCTCATCCGTCGTAAGCCTCAGAATCGTAAGTTTGATACAAATGGTAGGGAGATGAAGAAATGTACCCTGTGTGGACATTATTTCTACTTGTACAGGTTCTATGATCGAGTAATTCATCATGGGGATAAAACGTATTACTGTAAATGTTCCCGGTGTCGTATGTGTATGTCAAAAATCAATAGTGATAGAGCTAAGAATAAGAAAATATGAAATATTATGCCTCTGTTAGTTTCGGAAAGGATTCATTAGCTATGCTTTTTATGTTGATCGAGAAAGGATATCCTTTAGATGAAGTCGTCTTCTTTGATACTGGAATGGAATTTCAAGCGATCTATGATACCCGCGACAAAGTTCTTCCAATCCTTGCCAGACTGGGTATCAAGTTTACTACTCTTTATCCGGAACAACCTTTTCTTTGGAATATGTTTGAGCGTCCTGTAAAGAAGCGAGGAACTAATATAATTCACAAGTATGGTTATTCTTGGTGTGGTGGTACATGTCGTTGGGGAACTTCCCAGAAGTTGAAAGCATTAAAAAGATACACCAGCGACGGCATGGATTATGTAGGTATTGCTGCCGATGAAACCCACCGTTTTGAAAAGGAGAAACGTCCGAACCGTATTTTGATTTTAGTTGAGTGGGGTGTTACAGAAGCCGAAGCCCTTCAGTATTGTTATGAACGAGGGTTTACTTGGAGTGAGAGCGGGCAACAGTTATATGCTTTACTTGACCGGGTTAGTTGTTGGTGCTGTGGAAATAAAAACTTGAAAGAACTAAGAAATATATTTCTATATCTTCCTCAATATTGGATGATGCTTAGAGAACTTCAGGCAAGGACTGAAAGACCTTTCCGTCGTAATTCAGGAGAGACTATTTTTGATTTGGAGAAAAGATTTTCTGATAATACCTCCCTATGAAAATGGCGTTAAAATGGCGAAGTTTCTGTTTGCAAAACTTGTCATTATAAGTTATCTTTACTGATGTAAGGAACTAAAAGTCAAACCAATATAAAAAAGAATTATGGAAAAAAGAGAACTTGTAGAACAAAACATCACTAAGATTAAAGAATATGTTCTTGAATATATTTCTGATATTGAATCCACTTCTATAATAGTAGGCAATAGTGGTGATGATTTCGATTTTGCTATCTTATTAATTGCTGATATAGAATATTACTATTGTAATATTGTTGAAAATCAGATAGAATATATTGGTTGTGATGTAGACTGTGAAGATTTTCGATTTGAAGGTAGGATAGTTTACAAGTACAAAAATGGTAGCTATAATAAACAAATATAAAAGAGTAATGAACATCGGAATATTAGCAGTTGATAGCAATTATCCCAATCTCGCATTGATGAAGATAAGTAGTTATCACAAGGCAAGAGGCGATAATGTGGAATGGTATAATCCATTGTGTCATTACGATAAAGTATATGCAGCCAAAGTGTTCAGCTTCACGCCTAATTATGGATATTACATAAACACTGATGAACTGGAGACTGGAGGAACCGGCATTAATGTTGATAAGACACTGCCTCTTGAAATAGACCGCTTGCAGCCAGACTATTCGCTTTACAATCTTGATGCTAAGACAGCTTACGGGTTTCTTACTCGCGGATGCCCCAATAGGTGCAAGTGGTGCGTGGTACCGAAGAAAGAAGGTCCGATAGCGCCATACATGGATATTGAGGAGATAGCAATCGACGGTCGAAAGAATCTTATCCTGATGGATAACAATGTGCTTGCTTCTGGCTATGGACTACGGCAGATAGAAAAGATTGCAAAATTGAAGCTCCATGTAGATTTTAATCAGGGTTTAGATGCCCGCTTGGTTACGGACGAAATAGCCCGGCTACTTGCAAAAGTGAAATGGCTTAAGCGCATTCGTTTCGGTTGCGATACTCCTGGGCAAATAGCTGAAGTTGAAAGGGCTGCATCATTGATTGATAAGTATGGCTATAAAGGCGAATATTTTCTGTACTGCATCTTGATGGACTTCAAAGAGAGCTTTTATCGGATAAATTATTGGAAGAATGTAAGCTCTCGATTTGTACCTCATGCTCAACCGTATAGAAGTTTGAATAATCCTCGACAGATCATACCTCAATGGCAAAAGGATATGGCGCATTGGGCTGATCGGAAAGAACTGTATATGAGTTGCGAGTTTAAAGACTTCACCCCACGAAAGGGGTTTAAGTGTAGTGAATATTTTTATAACAGTTAGAGTAAAATTAAAGAGAAAGAAGGAAATATGGCAAAGGTATTTATAACAAAATATGCCTTAACATCAGGCATAAAGGAAGTGGAAACAGAAATTCATAAATCCACTTTCAAAGATTATCCTAACTATATAAGGGATAGCGCATATTCGTTTCATTACATAGGAAAGGATGCATTCCTCAATAAATCAGAAGCTCTTCAAAAAGCAGAGAATATGAGAAAGAAGAAGATTGCTTCTCTCCGTAAACAGATTGAGAAATTTGAAAAGTTATCTTTTAATGAATAACAAGAAAGGAAGGATGCAAAATAATGAGTAAACAGGTATTATCAATAGAGCAGATGAATCATTTGCAAAAACTTGGAATAGATACAAGTAATGCATCATTTGTGAAAATTGAATATGATGAACATGACGGAGAAAATAGGCATCTTATTTCAATATTAGTTGAGGAAAATCATTATCTGAACGATGATAGTATAAAGGATTCTGTCAACGTCTATACATTTCAGGATATTCTCGAAAGGCTGCCGCCAATAATTGACGAAGTCTATTGGCTCACATTAGAAGTTATGGATAGGCAAAAGAACGAATGGAAGATTAAATACGCTCGTATGAATGCAGAACATGAATGCGCAAGTTTTAGTTCTGAGAGTATTATTGATGCAGCCTATGATATGCTTTGTTGGCTATACGAAAACGATTATCTGCCATTTAAAAACTAATTCAAATCCAGATAAAATATGAATAATATATTTACTATTTGCTATTCAGAAGAAGAAGCAAATGAAGTTGGCCACTTCATAATGAGTAAAGGCTATGAAGGTGTACAGAATGACAGTTACCGATATTGTGATACATCAATTTGGTTTGCATTTCACGAAGCTGAAAGACACCACAAGGACTGCATCTATGTTGGTGTGAATGGTTATCAGATGGTTGTGTCTCATATAAAGAGGGAACTTCATAGAAACGGACTTAAGTACATCGAGAAGAAACGAATATTTTACAACTTATTGAGTAGATATTAAGTAAAATCAATAAAAAAAGGAACTAAATGAATCTGCAATCCAAAATAGATTACTCCATCGCCTTGCTTCGCAAATGTGAACAGATGGCACTTGATTATGATCCGGAGGATGGCTTCTATCTTGCGTTCTCCGGTGGAAAGGATAGCCAAGCTCTCTACCACATAGCGAAGATGGCAGGAGTGAAATTTAAGGCTCACATGAACCTTACAAGTGTTGACCCGCCGGATGTGATTCGTTTTGTGAAACGGAACTACCCGGATGTGGAATTGATAAAACCAAAGATGTCTATCTATGATATGGCATTAAAAACACACCTTCTTCCGACACGACGGTTACGCTGGTGCTGTGCGAAATACAAAGAGATGTCTGGCGCAGGAAAAGTAACTCTAATCGGCATTCGTAAGGCAGAAAGCGTAAGGCGTTCTAAGCGGGAAGAGATTGAGATAAGCAACCATAAATTCAGCGGGAACTTTGACCAATTTTCAGAGCACAAAGAACAGATGGTTACTTGTGTCGGAGGCAAAGACAAGATCCTTGTTTCTCCGATTATCCATTGGACTGACAGAGACGTGTGGGATTTTCTGAATGGGAATAAGATAGAGCATTGTTCTTTGTACGATGAAGGATATAAGCGAATAGGTTGTATTCTTTGTCCGATGTCAAACTACAAGGATAAACGAAAAGACTGCCAGCGTTTTCCTCATGTGAAACGTAAATGGCTTCAGACCATACAAAAGCTGATTGATGCCGGATATATCAACCACAACTTTACCGATGCCGAATTTGGTTTTAATTGGTGGATAAGTGATAAAGGGTTTGACCAATATTACGCAGATGAAGTGCTGCAGCAGAAAATAGAGTTTAACGAATAACGTAAATAGATATGAAACAGACAGTAGAAGAAGCTGCAAGGAAATATGCAGATGAAAATTGCTGGATTCCAGAAGAACTACATGATTCAGAGATTCCTGATTATATAGAACATTTTGCCAAGCACTTTACCGCTGGCGCAGAATGGCAAAAACAAAAAGCCATTGAGGTTTATCGAAACCTATGTCCTTCATATAAAGTAAGGACACGATACGAATGTGGTAACTATTCCCACCGTCAAGAGTGGAAGACTAAAGTGTGTGACATGAATTGTCAGTACATGAAGAATTTAATGGAAAGACTTTAATTCAATAAATGATAGAACTGATGGAAACAAAGGCATTGCAACAGGCTAAAGATTATGTAGCCCAATTAAACGGTTATTCGAATTGGGAAAGGATTTCTTATACTGAGATAGCAGATTTTGAACGCGCATCTTTAATTGACGATGTGGCAGAGCGCTACGCCAGTGAAGTGGCTAAGGCAACTAAAAAAGAAACTAAGGAGAAATGTGAGAAAGCGTTTCGCTGTGTTATGACTGCCGCATTATTGGGTAATACTATTGGTAATCCGATAGACATCGAAACTGAATTGAAAAATCAAATGGATAATATATAATTCTTAACAAGAAAGTAATGAACATAAGCAGAATGACATCTCCATTAATGAAGATACTGAATGCTCAATAGATTAGACGGTTTGAAAAATATCCTTTTGAGCGTGTAAGGTTAGTTCTTACACGCTTTTTTATTAACCATAATTCGATGAAAATGAAGATGATTGTAACCGGCAGTGCAGGCTTTATAGGCAAAGCGCTCTGCCAAGAATTGAGAAAACGTGCTGTTGAAGTAATCGAAATTGACCGTATGACCGGGCAAGAGGCATCCACCATCAGCGAGTATTTGAAAGATGGAGATGTTGCGTGTGTTTTCCACCTGGCAGCACAAACCAGCGTATTCAATGATGATTTGGCGCAGATCCGGAAAGATAATATTGATACGTTTATGATAGTCGCTGATGAGTGTGAGCGATATCATGTGAAACTTGTATATGCAAGCTCTTCGACAGCTAACCCGTGTAACACCACTTCGATGTACGGGATAAGCAAGCATTTCGATGAGCAATACGCATCCATCTACTGTAAGAATGCAACTGGTGTTCGGCTTCATAATGTGTATGGTCCGAACCCTCGTAATAGAACTCTTCTCTGGTATCTCTTGAATCGGGATAAAGTGGAGCTGTACAATTACGGCCAGAACATCCGTTGCTTTACTTACATAGATGATATAATCGAGGGGCTTATCTATGCTGCGGGCTGCAATAAGCCATTAATCAATGTTGCTAACGTTCAACCGGTAACGATTATGTATTTTGCCAATCTTGTAAAATACTACAAAAACATTGATATAGAGCTTGTTGGAGAAAAACGCGAATTTGACAATTTGGAGCAACAGGTGAATCAGGGTATCTATTTAGTACCTTTGTCCTATACCTCTGTCGATGAGGGTATAAGGAAAATATTTAATTTATGGAGGAATGGGGTAGTAATGAAGACTGGGGAATAGAATGGAATGACGTTGGTAAGTCATATAGGTCTGACCATGAAATTACTGAGTCTGTTTTGAAGCAGCGTGCCATTAAGAAGAAGCTGAAGAATGAGCAGATGCATTATATTAGGGCTAAAGCTTTGTCTGACATTTGTGGTGAGCCTGTCGAGGGCGAGCAATGGAGAATTATAACAGAAAAACAGTTCAATGCTTTTGCCTTGATATTGCATTTGCTTCAAACACGAGTTATTGAAGAGATGTATCTTGCTGTGTATCGAATAAATGAACCTACTGTTACGAGTATTATTGAATTTATCGAGAGCGGGAAGATTAAGAAGTCTGTGTTTGTTATCTCCAGTTTTTTTAATCAGACTAAGAAGCCTGAGCAGTGGGCCATCATGTTAAAGCAGTTTGCCGATAAAAAGGCGAACTGCTATCATGTTTATACACATAACCATGCTAAGGTACTTGCTGTGAGAACATCAAAGAATGAGTTTTTCGTTTTTGAAGGTAGTGGGAATATGAGTGACAATGCCCGGATAGAGCAGTATATCTATGAGAATAGCAAGCAGTCGTTTGAATTTCATAAGAAGTGGATGACTGAGCTATGTAGTAAAAAGTCGAAAAGCGGTGAAAGTAAATAGTTGGTGTATGAAGAAAGAAAAGACATTAACTCTAAAGCAAGAGAAGTTCTGTCAGTATTATGTTGATACAGATGGAAATGCAAGTGAGGCATACCGTATGGCGTATGATGCATCCAAGATGAAGCCAGAGAGTATTTGGGTAACCTCGTGTAGGCTTGTCAAAGAACCTAAGGTAGCTCTAAGGATAAATGAAATAAGAACACTGAGGGCAAAAGAATCTGAAATAAAACGGGAAGTTGTTGAGAGAGTGCTCATGGACATTATCATTGCCGATCCCAGTGACTTATATATCGTAGATGAGAAGACTGGTAAGGTTATGATGAAAAGTCCCTCTCAATTGCCAAAGCGCCTTAGGAATTCTCTTAAGAAGATTCAGAATATCAAAGGAAAGGTTTCTTATGAGTTCAATGGTAAGACTGAGGCGGCCCGGTTACTTGGTGCCTGGAACGGATGGGACGCGCCTACTAAGATAGACCTTACTAACAGTGGAGGAAAATCCGGTGAGCTTCGCATAGGGTTCGATGATGATAGCGTATCAGAAGTATAGGACAATAAAATAGGCGATTTCGGGTGTTCCCCCCAGCTGTGGAGTCCGACTTATAGAACAATATAGAATGATCGTAAATTATAAAAAACTCAATCCTAACGGCTTTTATTTGCTGAAGTACTTGCAAGATGCGACATTGCGTTTCATCATCTTGTATGGTGGTTCTTCGTCTGGAAAGTCCTATAGTGTTGCTCAGACAATACTTATACAGACTTTACAGGATGGAGAAAACACTTTGGTTATGCGTAAGGTTGGAGCTTCTATACAGAAAACCATCTATGAGGACTATAAAGTAGCAGCTAAAGGATTGGGAATTGATCATCTCTTCAAGTTCCAGCAGAACACAATTAAGTGTTTGTACAATGGTGCAAAGATTGACTTCTCCGGCCTTGATGATCCAGAGAAGATAAAGGGTATATCCAACTATAAACGTGTACACCTTGAGGAATTATCCGAATTTGATGAACCGGATTTAAAGCAGATACGTAAGCGCCTACGTGGAAAAGTCGGCCAGCAAATTATCTGTACTTTCAACCCTGTTAGTGAAACGTGTTGGATAAAGAAGAAGCTGTCTGACACAGAGAAATGGCATGATGTCTCTATGACTGTGGAAATTGCCGGGAAAGCATTGCCGGAGGAATTGACAAAAGTAAAATCCATCCGGATGAACTCTACGAAGTCGATTTTGAATCCGAAGACCAGGCAGATAGAAGAGCATGCACCGGACATGGTTGTTATCCAATCCACCTACCTGAATAACTTCTGGGTTGTTGGCAGCCCGGACGGAACTTATGGATATTATGATGAACAATGTATTGCCGATTTTGAGAAAGACCGTTTGAATGATCCGGATTATTACAATGTATATGCTCTGGGCGAGTGGGGCGTCATTCGTACCGGTAGCGAGTTCTTTGGTTCATTTCATAGAGGTAGGCATTCCGGCGAGCATCTATATAAACCAGACCTCCCCATCCATATATCAGTCGATAATAATGTACTTCCATACATCAGCGTATCGTATTGGCAGGTGGACTTATCCACTGGCATTAAGATATGGCAGTTCCATGAGACTTGTGCCGAGAGTCCAAACAATACTGTGAAGAAGTCTTCCAAACTTGTAGGCAAGTATTTGAAAGATATTGGTTACTGTGATAAGGTCTACTTGCATGGAGACGCTTCGACGAAAGCGGCCAACAGCATTGATGATGAGAAACGTTCCTGGATGGACTTGTTCATAGACACTTTGCAGAAAGAAGGTTTTGAGATTGAAGATAAGGTAGGTAACAAGAATCCAAGTGTAGCGATGACTGGTGAGTTTATCAATGCTATCTTTGACGAAATAGTGCCGGGCATCGAGATAGGTATTGATGAGAGCTGTACTGTTTCTCTTGAGGATTACATGAGTGTACAGAAGGATGCTAACGGTGCCATCCTTAAAACAAAGGTCAAGAATAAGACTACAATGCAGACCTATGAAGAACATGGGCATCTTTCTGATACTTTCCGTTATGTAGTGACAGACTTATGCTTGGAAGAGTACACCGCTTTCAGCAACCGGCGAAAGAGAAATCTCTACGGCAACAAGGGTGCTTTCTCATACTTCAACCCAGGCACCGAACATGAATATAGCAACAAGATTGTCTATGTCATTCCGAATGTCAACGGTCACTTCTTGCTTGTTCAGGCGTTCAAGTGTGGTGAAAAGTGGCATCTTGTAGATGTAGTCTATCGGCAGACATCTTCTATGGATGAGATCAAGTCTTCAATAAAACACCATCAAGCAAACCCTTACATCGTGGAATGCTCAAATGCTTACTTCCCAATGGTCAGAGAGCTTCGTGAAACGCTTCCTGATGTGAGGGTTGCTAAAGAATTCCCAGATGTGGATAAGCGTATTGCTGCTACCTCCGATTATATTAGAGAATACTTCTTGCTTTCTGAGGCAAAACTTGAAGAATCAGAGGACTATTGCTGTTTTCTGAATAGCCTGTTAGACTATAATATTGATAGTGAAAACAAAGAAGCAAACATTGCTTTGAGTGGTTTAGCGTACTACATCATAAAATACCTCTCTTAAAAATACCCTGTGTAACGAATTGATAATTAGTAATATATATACTATTATGTTCCTAATTGTATGTGTCAAGATGTTTTGATTCAGAAAAGCTGTATACTCTTCTATCTATATTTGCTTCAAAAGATAATCAGATGAGTTGGAACCTTTTTAAAAAGAAATCAGAGGATGATTTGAAAAATACGGCGGATAAAGAAAAAGAAATCCAGCCACAAGATACAGCAGTTCCTTCTGGAACTGTTGCCGGAGAATTTGTGGCTGAGGAACTTTTTGTTAATCCTTTTGTTTGTAGCCGCAATTTTCTTGAACTGTTCAACACTGTTCCAGAGGTGTTTTTTCCTATTGATTATATAGCTTCCAGGATAGCAGGTGCCAAATTTGTACTTAAGAAATCCAAAGATGATAGTATTGTTTGGAATAATGAAAAGGTCAATCATATCTTGAATAAGCCTAATTGTTTGTTTAGCTGGAAGGAAACTGTTTATTCTCATCATGTATACAAATTGTGTGTTGGCGATAGCTTTTTCAGAGCGGCTGTTCCGGAATCTTTCTCGAAAATCAAGAACCTGTGGCAATGGTGTTCCAATTATTGGGTATTGCCTGCTGATAAGGTAGAGATTGTTCCTGTACGTAATAATATTCCATTGTTTGGTATTGCTGAGATTGAAGAAATTGTAGATTACTATAATTTGAGTTTTGGCTTCAGCGCTGGTATTCATATTCCATCTAAACAGATATTACATGATCGTGAGGGTATTCCTAATTTATATCCGGGAGTGGGTTTCTTACGTGGAACCAGTAGGCTAAAGTCTCAGCTAAAGCCCATAAGTAACCTTATTGCAGTTTATGATGCCAGAAATGTGATATATGTTAAACGTGGAGGTCTGGGATGGCTGATTTCTGCCAAAAAGGATGAAACAGGTACAATTGCAATGACTCCTGATGAGAAAAAAGAGATTTTGAAAGAGCATAACAAAACCTATGGAGTGGGAAAGGGGCAGTTTCCTTTTGGAATTTCAAATATTCCTTTGGATTTTCTTCGTACCAATTTGTCTATTCAAGAGTTACAGCCCTTTGAAGAGACATTAGCTGATGCAATTAGTATTGCCGGTGCTTTCGGTGTACCGGCCGAGCTTGTACCTCGTAAAGATCGCTCCACATTTAATAATCAGAAAACAGTTGAGAAGAACGTGTATAGCTCTATAATCATACCTATGTGTAGCCAGTTCTGCAAAGATATCACTGAATTCTTGGGACTTGAATCCGATGGGCTTTATATCGACTGTGATTTCAGTCATGTCGATTGTCTGCAAGAAGGAAAGAAAGAGGCAGAAACGGTTAACACAAGTATCTCTAAGAGGTGTCGTGAAGAATTCCTTTCCGGTATTATCTGTTTGAATGACTGGAGAGCACAAATAGGAGAAAGTAAGGTTGAAATCCCGCTGTATAGTAAACTCATATACGAGATGTCACCTGACGAAATAGAGAAAGTTAAAACGATGTTGAACTTAACAACAAAAAGTGTAGATGGAGAATTACAAAAACCTTCTGTGCAAAACGAAGGCAAATGATGTTGATGAAAAAGGTGTTGTTACAGTAGCTGTTAATGGCATTGGTGTTAAGGATTCACAGGATGATATTTCAATGCCTGGTTCTTTCAATAAAACATTGAAAGAGAATTTTAATCGTATGCGTTGGTTCTTAAACCATAGAACTGACCAACTCTTAGGTGTTCCTCTTTCTGGTGAAGAAAAGGAAAATAATCTTGTGATGGTCGGGCAGATTAATCTCAAAAAACAGATGGGGCGCGACACTTTGGAAGATTACAAACTGTATGCTGAGAATGGTAGAACTCTTGAACATTCTATCGGTGTCAAAGCGATAAAGCGTGATGAGGCAGATCGAAGAAAAGTAAAAGAATGGTTCATGGGAGAATATTCGACTTTGACCGCATGGGGGAGTAATCCTCAAACGTTTCTGGTTGATATTAAGTCTGCCACGAATGAGCAGGTAAAAGATGCTATAGAGTTTATCCGGAAGTCCTTCTATTTCAGGTATTCTGACGAACGTTTAAATGCTTATGATATGCAACTGAATTTAATGCTAAAAGCACTTAGTGGTGCTCCTATAGTAACTTGTCCACATTGTGGCTATGAGTTTAACTATGATGATGTTCCAGAAGTAACTTATTCTCAGCAGGTATTAGAGCTTGCTGCACAATATCACCGATGGATTACAGAGGATATTGTCCGTGAGGAAATGAATAAGCTCACCCCGCAAATCCGGGAACAGGTTATTGCCATTCTTGACACACAGAAAATGCTGGATGTTAAGTCTATGGATAATATTTCGAATTATGTACGTTGCCCTCATTGTTGGGCAAGAGTCTATAAAAGTAATGCAGTTATCAAAGATGAGTCAACAGATACTTCACCTAAAGGTGGCAATGAGCCGTTGAATGACACTCAGACCCCACCAGCAGGAGCCAATGAAGTAACTGTTGATACAGGGAAAGCCGCTGATACCAGCACTTTCTTCCATACTCTGAATGATTGCTTTGTCGAACTATAAATTGAAAAAAAATTATGTCTTTAAAGAAATTTACTGTATCAGATTTTAATCTGAAAACTGACCATCTGCCGACTGAGCAGAAGTCGTTCATGGAAAACATCGCTGGTATGATGTGTGATGTCATGAACAAATCTCTTGAGGGTATGCTTTCCCCCAGTGAAGTGACTGAAAAGTTCGCCGAAGTCAACAATCTGTTGAAAGCTTACGATGGTGAAAAGTTCACTCAGCTTATCAAGGACAACGAAATCCTCGTTGAACAGGTCAAGAATTTGGGTGAAAGCATCGAGAAGATGAAACAGAAAGGCTTATCAATGGAGACTATCAACAAATTCGATGAAAAATTGAATGAGATGTTAGACTCTGAAAAATTTGCTGATTTTGTTTCCGGCAAGACGCGCAAATCCGGTTCTTTTGATGGTTTCTCTTTGAAAGATGTTGTGTCTATGACCGACAATTATACCGGTGAATTGTTGATTACCCAACAGCAAAAGCGCGTAGTTAGCCAGGTTTCAAATAAACCGTTGCATATGCGCGACGTGCTTACTACTTTGCAGGGTGATCCGGCATTCCCTCAGTTGGCTTATGCCCAAGTGTATGATTTTGACCGTAACGCCAGGTATGTTACCGAGAATGGTAGATTGCCTGAATCGAGCATTAAGGTTAAGGAGCAACAGACTGGCACTAAACGTTTGGGTACACATATCCGCATTTCCAGACGTATGCTCAAGAGCCGTGTCTATATCCGCTCTTATATCCTGAATATGCTTCCTGAAGCTGTATGGATGGCGGAAGACTGGAACATCCTGTTCGGTGACGGCAATGGTGAAAATCTGCTTGGTATTGTTAATCATACAGGGGTTACTTCTGTTGAGGCCATCATCAGTAGTGCGATTGTAACTGGGGGGGCCGGTTCTGTTAAAGCTGTCGCAGGGCAAAATGACAACAAAGACACCATCATAGAGTTTGCCAATCCTCAGGATCTGATTATTGACGGTATGACAATCACGTTTGCCAATGCGGCAGTGAATACCGATCTTAGTACTGCGCACCCTCTCGTAAAGATAAACGACCGTCAAATTCTCATTGAGGGTGTCGCATACAAAGGTGCAGAGACTGCTCTTGCAGAAATGACATTTACCGTTAATAATGCTGCATTCAAAAACATCGAAGAGCCGAACTCTGAGGATGTAGTGAAAACGGCTTTCGCTGTAATGACATACGCACAGTATTATCCGAACGCCATAGTTTTGAATCCGATCACGGTCAATGCTATTGAATCTGAAAAAGACACTACTGGGCGAAACTTGGGTATTGTTTCAATGCGAAACGGTATGAAATACATTGCTGGACGTCCTGTCATTGAATATCAGGGTATCATGCCTGGAAAATATTTGCTTGGAGACTTTAATCAGGCTTCAAACTTGGTTGATTATTCTTCATTGACTCTTGAATGGGCTGAAGATGTTGACACCAAGTTGTGTAACGAAGTTGTTTTGATTGCACAAGAAGAAGTAATCTTCCCGGTTTACATGCCTTGGGCTTATGCTTATGGTAATCTTGCCTCTTTGAAAACTGCAATCACTAAAGCAAAAGCGTAAAATATGAAATACATTCTTGATGGAAACGAAAAGGATGTTACCAATGTGATTAAAGAGCAACGCGTTCGCATGGGTAGGGGGGTGATTTCACTCACCCCTATCTCCAAATGTGGGCTCATCACTAAGGAAGACGCCCGTAAAGCGATGGATGAAAAGCTAACTGAACTTACTGCATCTGTCGAAGAGAATGAAAGTCTGAAATCGCAAATATCAGGCTTTGAGCTGAACATGAAAGAGAAGGATTCTCTCATTGCTTCTCTAACTGCTGAACGCGATGGTTTGCAGGCCCGTATTTCGGAACTTGAAGCTGTTGCAGATAAAAAAGAGTTGCCTACAGGTGACTCGAAGGAACTTCCGGCTGAAGACTCTAAGACACTTGAAACGTCTGACGATAAAACGATCAACGTAGAAGAGAAAAAGAGAGGGCGTCCGGCTACTCGTAAAACTGAATAACGATGCTAATTGATGTTTCATATTTCCTTGCCGGGCCGCGACATATTGCTAATGCGACATTGGCAGAACTTCCTTCACAAGATTCCATTGCTGTGAATGATACGATAGTGGCGTATATAAAGGAGTTCCAACCTCTTTTTCTGTCAAGCATGTTGGGGAATAAACTCTCCAAAGAGGTAACAGACTATCTTGAATTGCTGGATCAGGAGAATGCCGAAGCCGAGGAAGACAGTGAGGAAGAAACTATTGTCGCAGCGGGTGAGGAAGAATCAAAGTATGAATCATTATGCAAGCTGCTACGCGAACCGTTCGCTAACTATGTGTTCTTCTATATCCTGCGTGATGCCAATACCCAGGCTACCATTAAAGGACTTGTACGACTAAAGTGTGATAACACCTATGTCTCACCGATCCAACGGCAAGTAAGTACCTGGAATGACATGGTAAAGAAGAACCGTGAGTTTGTGAAGTGGGCATCTTCGAAGCAATGTCCTTTCACGGTAAGTATCGACAGCAATTTATTAACTCCGATCAATACTTTCAACTTATGACAAATACCGATATCATAGACATATTTGCCGATGTGGTAAAGAAAATCCCGGAAGAACTTGAGGTTATCTACACTGATAGTAAAGGTACCCAGAAGGTTATTAAGAACCTGCCGATAAATTTTGTATTTGGAAGCGGTCAGTATGTTAAAGATGTGCTGGATACCGCCACTAAATCGGATAAAACGTCACCTTCTAAGTTTCCTCTCATAGCGCTGTTCTGTCCGATCACTGAGGAAAGGAATAGCATGGATTACTTTGCAAAGGCAAAGGTGTCGTTGATAATAGCTTGTTCCTCCAACAATGAGTGGAGTAACGAGAAACGTCATGAAACGTCATTCAAGAATATTCTCCGTCCGATATATGACCGGTTTATTGAAGTTCTCAAGGATGATGATAGATTCGATTGGGGGTATGGCAAAGTGAATCATGGTTATTCAGAAAACTATTCGTATGGCAGATATGGAGCCTACACAGAGAAGGGCGATGCCCTTAGTGAGACTATAGATGCCATCAATATCAAAAGTATGGAAATTATTATTAACAATCCAAATTGTAGATAAAATGAGGAATATTAGAACCTGTGAGAGCGCGTTACTGAATACTGGCGGCTCTACGTGTCAGATTGATTGGGGTAGGATTAAAGGCTGCATCATTGTTGAGAAAGGCCAGAAGCTACCTGCTGAACTTACGAAGGAAACACTCGAAGAGTTGTGCCATGCCGACCGGCCGGGTAGGGTATATCCGATTCCTTCCTTTGTCGAATATGCTAAAAACGGCGGTGAACCTCAGGTTAATGCTGTAGGTTATGGTCCAAGCCAATACAATGGAATGAGTGCAGAAACGGAAACATTCACTTTGCCTAAGTTTGATGAAACGCTTAATGCTAAACTGTTGCAGGCTGCCACCAAGGAATGGGATGTCTATTTCTACGACGATAAATTCTTGTATGGTTACAATGATGGCACTGATATACTCGCTGGTATGTCGATGTCAACGATTTATCCTACTGTAACTCCTTTCTCCACAAGTTCTTCAAAATCAACAATGACAGTCAGCTTCTGTCATACGGATATTGAGGACTTGTTGATGCACATTGATTTCGTCAAACTCAATTTCAATATCAAGAATGGACTTAAAGGCTTGACAGAAGTTTTACTTGTGAGCAAAGAAGCCAACAAGTACAAGTTGATCGAGAAAATCGGCGGGTATGACCTTACTCCTTTGCACGGTGGAGCAATAGCAAAAGCTGCTGCCGAAGTTCTGAATGGTGCTACGTCTGCTACTTATGCAGATGGAATTATTACAGTGGTGCCAGCCGGTGACGGAGGCACTATCTCCCTTAAAGCTCCTTCAGTATTGTATGAGAATGGTATCAAATACATTGAGGGGGTATCTGCATGATTATTGAAGGTGTGACTTTTATTGAGCCGGCAGTAAAGGCTATGAAGAAGTCCGACTTCATTAATAAGCATATGCTGGTAATTTGGCAGGACCGCCCGGAGGATGATCGTAAGAAAATGCTTTCAGATGCATACGATTTGATAAAGAAGGGAAAGGTCAAGGAAGAAAATGAGTGATGAACGAGGGGGATGAGGGATTTTTCGCATCCCCCTTTTCTTTTAAAAGATATGGCCAGTATAGATGAAGTATATGAAGTGATTCATAAGATTGCTACCGGTATCAAACGGGAATGCCTTGCGTGCATGGAGGATAACAGTAATGTTATTGAATCCCTGATACGTGAGCAACTTTACAGTGGTATGAACGGTAAAGAACGTTTGCTTCGTCCGGATTATGATAATGACCCGTATTTCAATGAACCGGGTCCCTGGTTCCACCGGGCGAAGAGTTACAAGAAGTGGAAGAATGATATTACTCCACCTATTGAGTCAGAGGTTCTGTTCCTACCACCGCGTCCGGTTGAAGTTCCCAACTTGTACATAACTGGTAAGTTCCATGATAGCATACAGGCCCGGTTATCCGGTGAGGTCATGGAGATAAAGACTATTGGCTTCAACGAAGGCCCGGACATTGAAAAGAAGTACGGTAGTGAAATCTTTGAACTTGGAGATACTGCAAAGAAATATTTCTCTGAACGTATTCTTCGCCCCTGGCTGGAAAAATTCATAGCTAATAGCGGTTACAGATGAGTTGCGGTTGTGATAATAAAAAGATTATGTGCGAGTATGCTCATGTGAGCGAACTTGCACGAAAGGCTGCCATATTGGAACAGTGCATCTATGTTGTGTATAGAAGACAGGATGGTACGTATGGCTTCGATAAGGCAGGTAGTGAGATAGATGGTGAAATTGTCGAATTTAGACATTATTTGTGATGGGAGAATTTGGAATAAGTGGTTTAATAAAAGAGGGTGAACTTGAAAAGCTTGAGCAGTGTGATGTAAAGTTACTCAAAATAAAAAAGACCTATATGGAAGTGGCAGAAGAGCTTGCCAAGGGATTGAAAATGGAGATAGAGACACCTAAAGAGCTTGATAAACTGTTTGCACTGTATGCGGCTCAGACCAAAAAAGCTCAGGAAGCTAATGTTCAGTTGAATGAGACGGTAAAGAAGCAGGAGGAAATCATTTCCAGAGTTAATGAAAGTATCAGTGAGCATATCGTTGAGTTGGGTAAAGAGAATGCTAAAAAACGTGAGGTTTACCAGACTGACAAGAATGCACTTGCCATTGCTTTGGATATAGTCGGTGCCAGGGGGCAGAATATTGAGAGCCTGGTTAGAATCAATGCTGAACTGAAAACGGTTACTGAGGCACAAAAACAACTTAACGATGCGGAAAAGAAAGGAACGCTTGCCAGTGATGAGTTGCTGAAAAGGAGACAATCGCTTTTAGAAAGAGAAAGGACGCTGAAGACGGCTAAAAGTGAACTTAACAATATCCTTTCAAGAGAGGAAAAACTTTCTCAGGCCGCTGCCGGTAGTTATGACCAGTTATCGCATAGGCTGGAACTGATGAAAAGGGCTTATAAGCAAATGAACCAGGTTGAGAAAGACAGTCCTAATGGTAAAATTCTTGCCGCTGAGATACAGAAGGCTGATAAGCATCTGAAAGAGCTTGCAGCTGATATGGGAGAGTTTCAACGTAATGTCGGTAATTACGCTTCGGCATTGGATAACGAGTATGCTCCTGCCATAAAGAATGCGTTGGGCTTGAATAATAAATTTGCAGATTCATTGCTTAATATGGCGGCTGAAGCTGATAAGGAGAATTTCTTTGATGTCTTGTCTGTAAAGGCAAAGGCATTTGGCAACACTTTACTTACTTTACTTAAAAATCCGGTTTTCCTGTCTGTTGCGGGAATGACTGCTGCCGGTGCTGTTTTTAAGTTCTGGTATGACTATAATAAAGGGCTTGTGGAAGCATCACGGCTGACCTCGCAGTTTACCGGGCTGCAAGGGGAAGAGATGAAGCATTACCGGAATGAGGTTCAGGCTCTTTCCGATACATATGATAAAGACTTCAAGGAAACTCTGATTGCTGTCAATGCCGTTTCCAAACAGTTTGGCATAGGTAACGCGGAAGCCCTTCAGCTTGTCCGTGACGGTTTTATAGCCGGAGCTGATGCTAATGGTCAGTTTTTAGATAATCTGAAGGAATATCCGGCATATTTTAAGGAAGCGGGACTTTCCGCCAGCCAATTCATTGCCATTACAGCACAAGCCAATCAGTCAGGCATTTATTCAGATAAGGGAATTGATGTTATTAAAGAGGGTAATCTCCGTATCAGGGAGATGACAACTGCGACAGCGGATGCTCTTGATAGTATTGGTATCTCTTCAAAAGAAGTAATGGAAGGATTACGCAAGGGTGAGCTGACAACATTTGAGGTAATGCAGAGAGTATCAGAGAAGCTAAATGATTTACCGGAGAATAGCTCTGCGGTCGGTACCGCCATTGCAGATATATTTGGCGGTCCGGGGGAGGATGCTGGTCTTCAATACTTGCGTACCCTGAAAGATATTTCCATGAGCTTGAATGATGTGAAAGGGAAGGCTGGTGAACTTGGAAAGATACAGGAAGAATTGTTAAAGTCAGAGACGGAACTTGATAATGCCGTTTCAGACTTATTTGACTCTACTGGCGGTTTCTTTGAGATTATGACGGTAAAAGGAAAAATCTTTATTAATGATGTCTTAAAGAGTCTTTTAAACGGAATACAGGAAATCACCACCTCTGTTGAGGAGTTGGGAGAGAAGAGGTTACGGCAAGCCAAACTTCAAGGTGAGGAAGCAGCTAAGATAGACATACAGTGGCAGGAAGAAAACAGGAAGCAGATTGAGCGTACGGCTGAACTTTATATAAAAAACGGTATGGATGAAACGAAAGCCTACCAAAAGGCCAAAGATGAACGGTTGGCTGTCTTAAAACGTTCGGTTGCCATTGAAGAGGAGGAACTGAACAGTTATGTGGAAACCAACAAACAATTGAATAAAGAATTTGCTGAGAGTAGTTTTTGGAAACAAGGTTTAGGACTCCAAAAAACTAATTCTGAATTTCGTGAAGAAATAAATAGAACATTCGATCTCATTGAGTTCAGAACAGCTTCTCTTGCTTCTGCGAATTATAAAATTGATTTTATCTCCAATATGGACTTTAGTCCCAAAACTGATGCAACATCCGGAAAAACTAAAGAACAAATAAAAGCCGAAGAGGAAGCGGCTAGAAAAGTTTTGAAGATTCAACGTGATTTGGAAGAGTCTAAGATAGAGATAATGAGCGATGGTTTGGAAAAGGAACTTGCTAAAATAGAACTATCCTATCAAAAGCGGGTTGATGCTATAAAAGGCAATAGCACTGCTGAAAATACTTTGAGGATTAATCTTGAAAAACTTAAAGTTAAGGCTTTAGCGGAATATGAAGAGGAGTATATTCGCCGATTCGAGAAGGTGAATATAGAAAACCGATTATCAGTGGTAGAAAAAGGAAGCAAGGAAGAGCTTGAATTAAGAATGCGTCTTCTTGGTGTTGGGGAAGAAGAAGAGAAGAAGGCTGCTGAATCCAGTGGCGAGGATGTCTTTCTTATAGAACAGAAATACGTTCGGAAACGCCAGGAATTGAATGAAAGGTTTGCTTCTGAGAGGAACAAAAAGCTTGAAGAGGAGTATGCTTCGAAAGCTGTATTGATTAATGCAGCAATGGCCAAGGAACTTGATGAAATTGCAGAACTGTATAGAATAGGTGAAATGAACACTGAAACCTATGAAAAAAGAAAATCGGAAATCTCCCAAAAATATATGTTGCAACAGTTGAAAGATACCTTGAAGTTGGCTAAGATAATGGCTGATACTCCAGGACTTTCTCCTGAAGACAAATTGAAAATAAAGGAAAAGGTTGCTAATGCTGAGATAGCATTAGCTAATGCGGTACGTGACGCAGAGGAGGATTCCATAAAAGATGCTGAGAAGGAACACAAGAAATATCTGGCTGAACTTAAGGACAGTCTTGGTTATATAAATGATATAACAAGAGGTGCTCTTGGCGATACGGCTGATATATTCACTGGCTTATCTAAAATCATACAAGATATCGCTGAGGATGGTAAGCTAAGTTTTGAAATGTTGGCATCTGCTGTTATAGACGTGTTCAGTGGCATTAATGATATAGTTCAGAATAGCTACGGTGTACGAATTGAAAAGATAGAAGAGGAACAAGATGCCAATGATGAGGCATGCAACCGGGATATTGAACGTATAGAGAGATTGGCAGAGACAGGTGCTATTTCGGAGGAAGAAGCTGAGGCCCGTAAACGCGCTGCTGAGGAAAAAACTGCTGCAAAAAATAGAGAACTTGAAAAGAAAAAACAGGATCTTGCCAGAAAGCAGGCAATTTGGGATAAGGCTACAAGTATTGCACAAGCAGGTATCGCCACAGCGTTAGCGATTACTAAATCATTGCCTAATTTTGTGTTAGCTGCCATTGTCGGAGCAATGGGAGCTATTCAAGTTGCCACTATTGCCGCTACCCCTATACCATCATACGCAGAGGGTACGAAAGACGGTGCTCATCCTGGGGGAAAAGCTCTCGTAGGTGATGCCGGCAAACGTGAAGTTGTAATGTATAAGGGGATGGCATGGATTACTCCTGATACCCCTATGCTTGTAGATCTTCCGAAAGGTGCTCAGGTCTTTCCTGATGTCGATGATTTCGGTTCCCTTGACTGGCAGAATAATAGTTTTGCTCCGATGTTCTCTTTCCTTCGTAACAGTGAAAAGGGTGGGGCTGGCACTACTGTTTATAACGACTATTCCGGTCTTGAACGCCGGATGGATATGACGAACAACCTGTTGGTACAGTCTATCAAACAACGTAGGAGAGAGGCTTATAAAAGAGAATTTGACTTATACATATTGAGAAATTCATGAAAACAAGATTGAATGAAATATCATTAGCGCAGTTTATAGAACTGCTGTGTGGCAATTACTGTTTGCTATTAGATGATGGTGATCAAGTTAACAAAGAAGAGCTTGAAAGATGCGCTCATTCTCTTATCGCATCATATCGCTTTATTGCCGATAAATCAGGAATGAGAGCTTTTATTGCGAAAAAAGAAGAAGCGATAAAATGTAAAATGAAAGTCTTCTTTCTCCGGATATGTACCACTCTTGTTATGCAACAGGCGTATGAGGATATACGTTCCTTACTTGCCATGATTGATGAGGATGTTTCCGGTGTGAGCGATGACAACCTCAAAGATAGAGTTGCTGATTTGCTGAGATATGCTACCTTTGAACAGCATCGTAATGAGGAAGTAAATGCAGATCCGGAGAAAACTAAAGAGAAGTCTTCGCCAGATGATATACGTTCTTATTATGACTCAGAAATTGCATTTATTATGACATACATCAAAATGCACATTGATATGCATCAGATTAATGCTGCTGTGTATGCCAATATTGTAAACCAGGTGAATGTTGACATAATGAATAAGAGGGGAACATTTAGATAGCATAAATATTTTTTTTAATGCTATCGGACTTTTGATGAACTCATTAGTAATTCTTTTTACGAACTACTAATGAGTTTTCTTATGCAAAAAACAAGCATTAAATGCGGCATTGACCATTTAGGTTATTGCAAGCTGTTACAAAAACTAAACTCTATTGAGAGTAAATGTAATCGGATAATTCTTGATTTGTCCGAAGTAAAGGACCTTGTTTCCTCCAAACCTTCTGTTGATAGACTCATAGAGTCTTTGGAGCAGTCTGCCAATGATTTATACGAGCAGAGTGTCAGACAGCGAGAATTTGTAGAACAAAGCATGGCTGGTGAAGTTACCATGCGCATTGTGAGGAGGAATGAATATGGACTTTGAGAAGGAAATTGCTTTGATCTATCCCTGGATCGTAAAGGTTGCAAGAAAGTATTGTTGGTCTACACAAGATGCCGAGGATCTTGCAAATGATACAGTTTATAAAGTCTTGCTGAACAAAGACAAGTTCGAGAGTGGCAGACCATTGAAACCCTGGTGCGAAGTGATTATGCAAAATACTTATATAACCAGCTATAACCGAAAGTCCATCATTCGCTTTGTTGACTATGATGATGTTTGTCAAGTTGTGTCTCTACGCTTAGCATCAGAAAGGGCTTTATTCCATGAAATCTTATCGGTAATTCGGCAATGTGCGTTTAAATCATGCTGTATAGAGTGTGTCTTATTATATGCTAAGGGTTATTCCTATGATGAGATAAGCCGGTTACTAAATATTCCTGCTACTACAGTACGTAGCCGTATCTCTTTTGGCAGAGAAATATTGAGGCGTGAGCTGGGCTGAGTAAATTCACCCTTTAATTTGTGCCTGTTGTAATGCGCTGATTATAACATGATTGTGTTGTTTTTGCCGCAATTATATAATGTCAAGATAAATGCTAACCTGTTTGCCGGTTAGCATTTTCTATATATTCGCTGCAAAGGAAAATGTATGAATCGGTATGTTCTTATCATAAATGGTACACCTTTCATCCTTAAAGAAGATTGTATCAAAAATTGGGATGAAGTTAGTCTCTCGCTGAAACGGAATGATTTTAGCGGGATAATCCGTTCATTCTCTTCGAAGTTTGAGTTTACGAATAAGGCCTATAACCTTTTACTTAATGAATACCGTACCAATTATTTAAAGGCCAATGCCCAAATAGAGGTTTATACAACAGACAACGAGCGTAATAAACGCTTTGTCTATGGTAGTTATTTGGATTTTGGCTCGTTGGAATATGATGATACCACCGTTTACATCAATGCTATTGATAACAGCCTTGCGGCAAAGATAAAGGCGAAAAAGAGTACTGAATATGAATATCTTGTTGATGAACTGAAAGAAAAGAAGGCGCTCAATTATGACAGGCTATTGATGCAGAACACTTACAATTTCAACATTGATAATGACGAGTATATTTATCCCTCCGGAACTTCGATGTCTAATACGAATATTGATGTCTATTTGGTTGATTCGAATAATGAGGTATACGTAGGTGGTTATATAGAACCTTATCATGAATCAGACGGTGCTTTTCATGGAAATACCAAAGGTGTTTTCATGAAAATTTTCGCTTTGCCACCGCACGGTCTATATATGGACTTGACTTGTGATATCACTATTTCGTCCGGTACCGGGAGATTTGATATTGAAGGGGAAAAGATGGTTGGTGCTGAAACGGTAAATGGTACCGTGTTTCATACAAGTGGGCTCAAGGCTGGTGAGGTGTATCATGTAGAGGAAAAATGCCTTGTCCTTGTTGATCCCCAAAAGAATGAATCCAAAAAGATTGGAATGGTCTATAGGCTTTATGTTAATACGGCTGCCGGAGTTAAGATTAGAATTGAGAATTTTAAAATGGCTGTTTATTACATGGATAAAATGCAGTCTGAACTGATTAATGTTATTAAGCCTGCTATTCTTCTCAATCGTCTATTGAAGAGTATAAACGAAGAGAAAGAGGGCTATATAGGCGAAATTGATTATACCGGAGATACTCGGCTATCTTCTACCATGATAATGGCGGCAGAAAGTGCCAGAGGCTTGGAAAAAGCTAAGATATACACATCATTCAAGAAGTTCTCAGATTGGATGGAATCTGTGTATGGTTACGTTCCCGATATCACTGAAAACAAAGTCGTTTTCAAGAAACGTACATCCCTTTTTCACTCTGAGGTTCAAAAAAGAATCGGTTATACCGGGGACGAATTCAAGGTGAAAGTGAATTCATCGCTTATTTATGCTTTGTTGAGGGTTGGCTATGATAAGCAGGACTATGATAGCATTAACGGTCGTGATGAATTCCACTTTACCAATGAATATGATACCGGGATAACCATTACGGATAAAGCCCTTGAGCTTATAAGTCCGTTGCGTGCCGATCCATACGGTATTGAGTTCCTGGTTAGCAAGCGGGGAAAAGATACGACCGACAATGAAAGTGATAATGATACATTCTTTGTTGCCGCTTCATCGGATGAGGGCGCTGCTTATTATGAGTTGGTCAGGGAGGGCTATAGTATTACTGGTGTAATCTCTTCGGCTTCCATGTTCAACGCTATGTTTTCGCCCCGTTCGATTATCGAGGCAAACAAAGAGTACATTGCTTCATTTATGCAGTCTCTGAGGTTCGCCTCTTCATCCGGTAATGGTGATGTTGTGATAAACGATATCGCCGAGAATTCTGACATAGAACTTACAGATTCTCTATTTACCGTAGACACATTAACTATTAGTACAGCCGATGGTGAAATACCGTCAGATGTAAATGCTCTTGTTGAGGTTGAAAGGAACAACCTGCTATATACTTGCTTCATAAACGAGCTGAAATATAAGATTAGGCACTATGAAGGGGTTGAATATAATCTGCAAATTAAAAGTATTGGTTAGTTATGATAAAGATATCACCATTTACTCCACTTTTCTTTAGTCCATCCTCTGATAGATTCGGGGCTGAGAGTAGGTACATACAGTTGTTTGCACCTACCGATAACATATTCATAGAGGTTATTACCACTACTGAGTATAAGATGAATGGTTTACTGAAGAATCATGTTGATGGTACCAGCAGGGAAATCGAGTTTCAATCCTTTTCTTTGAAAGATGGTTCTACAGTCTTCCATTCAACGATCACTGGGCTTGCATCTGGTTATTATTCAATTTCTGTAGGCGATCAAGAATGCAATGTCTTCAAAGTGACGGATGATGAGCACGAGCTGGATAAGACTACTCTCATTCGCTACTCTATGCGTAGTAATAAGCAGAGGAATGATTGCATATTCTGGAACGGTGAAGAGCAGTTCTATTTTGAATTCCGTGCACCTGGCGGCTTCAAAGATGATGATTGGACATTTGCCGTCAACAATGAGCAGTTTGAAATTTCTAATGGAAATATCGTTGAACTTTTTGCAGTAGAGAGTACGCAGAAGAAGTTTACTCTTGGTAATGCTGAGGGGTGTCCTGTCTGGTTTGCGGAGCACCTGAACCGGATACTATGTTGCTCTAATGTGTATTTCAATGGCGTGCGATTTGTTCGTAAGGGTAATAGTGTGCCGGAAATGACTAAGGAAATTGTGTCATTGAAGAGCTATATTTTCAAGGTGTCTTTACAGGGTATGGTTGACAATATAGATGTTGATTTCCCTGAAGGTGGTGAAGAAGAAGGTGGTGAAACTGGGGGAGGTGGGGAGGGGTATGTTTATTTGATAAAGCTCAATGACACTGTTGTTCCTACCGATAGGAATACCTTTTCAGCATTGAGAATACTTGCCGAGATTGATAAGGCAATTAAGGCAAATAATGAGGGCTTAGGAGATAAGTTTATCAGCAAAAAGAATGATGATTATGCAGAAGGTATAATCACTTTCTTGAAAGACATCATAGTAAAAGGGCCTATTAAGGCTTTGAGTAAATTAACGGTAGGCGAAAGCATCATTGATTCATTATTAACGGGCAAGGGCATAATTGCTGAAAATGGACGAATACAGGCTGACCGCATGGAGTTGCGGTCATCGCTGACCGTTTTGCGCCTTATCATCAACGAAATTCAGGCTATGTCCGGAGACTTCTCTTTCTCTGATTGTGGTACCATTGAAAAGGTTGAGTTGTTGGACGATGGTACCTACAGGCTTACTATGGAGAAGCGAACAGATACGGATTGGACTACATTAGAGGAAGACGACGTATTATATTCTATCATTAACTCGCTGTTGGTCGGAGGTACAGACTATTATACTTCTTGGTTCAGACCGGTATCGAAAAACCGCAATGATAATACTTTGACTGTAGTTCTTTATCCTGATAGCGAAGTACCGGGCGGCAAGAACTACCCACCGGTTGAAGGATATAATGTTACCCGCAGAGGTAATGCGAAAGTCCCGGATGCTGGCGAAGCGGTAAATGAGCGTGCGCAAAGTTGGTTGCTTTCATCCCGTGAAGGCAGGATCATGTTCTTGCAGAATGTTTTCAAACCAATTCTCGAAGACTACAACTATGCGTTAACTCTTGGCCGCTTCCCCAATGTGAAGATGATAGAGAAACTTCCTATCGGTCCTACAGATGTCGGAGTCATGTCGAAGATTGGTGTCTTTGAAAAGATATATGAAGCTGATTGGAACGGCACCATCATACCCAAGAAGGTAGACCGGGGCGAGTGGTCCCTGGCTACAGCACAAGGAGGTGAGCCTTACCGATTTGTCGACTATGAAACCCAGTTGGAGAGTCAGAAGGTGATAACCACGCTGGAACAGCATACAGTCTATCATTATGGCTGTAAATGGGGTTGTATCATCGACAAAACAATTGATGAACCTCAGTGGAACTCCGCCGGATGGGTATTGCTCGAAGGTGACAAGAACTATCATCTTGACTTTACTTCGACTGCTGGTTGGCAGTTCTTCAAGAATAACGTGAACACAGATATCGCTGCCGTTGTGAGTTATGGCAACCGTGATATCACCAATGTCCTCATGGCTACTACCGGTGTCGAAGTGGAGTGGCTACGAGATACCGGGAATGTTCCTGCCGATAATAGCTGGTCTCCTACTTATGTGGATGAACAGAGGCATGTTATCCGGTTGACTTCCTCCGATATGGGGAGCGAATGGGGATTTTCGGTCAGGACAGTGAAATTTATCTGCCGGGTATTCATCCCGGTGGGCGAAGATATTGAGACAGTTGAAAATTATGTTGGATTTAGAATATAAAAAAAATGGCTATACAAACTCAACCCAAAGACGTACAGGTACACATTGATCCTTATTCTTTCCTGGCAGAGATACAGGTTCTATCTGGTAATCCTGTACAGAACTATAATAAGGACACGAACGATTACGAGCCTGACCGTTCGCTTGTTCCTTGTGTACTCATGCCTTACATTTCCGTTCAGGACCCGGAGGGGGTAATGAACGGTAGTCAGGCAATCACTGGTGCCGAATGGTATGAAGGCGCACCGAAATCAGATGGCAGCAACCGCATCGTTGACAATGACGACTATGCTATATCAGCCACGGGTAAACCCACCTATTCTTTGACTGTAAAGAAGAATGTGGATTACAACAGCCCGATAGAGCTGCATTGTATCTTCTCTATCACGGATAAGAGAAAGAATACCCAGGAGAAATTCGAGCGTAGTATTGTGCTTCGCACCAGTATTTTTGACTCTAACAATTACTCCCTGAAGATCAACCGACCCAAAGGCTGGACTATCAATCCGCTCGAAGTGGTGCCCAATAGTAAAGGAGAATGGTTATACTCAATCACCGCTCAAGTGTACTCAGGCGAAGATACGGTTGCAGATTCCAATGCCGCTTATTGGTGGCAGATGCTTGACGGTACAACATGGCGTGACTTTACGGCTGATGAGCTTGAGGTGTTTGTCTCCGGCAAGAACGCGGATGGTACCTGGGGGAAAACTCTTACACTGGATGCCCGGTTCTTCCGGAACATTTCTGTGCGTGTCCGTGGTGCGTATTATAACGGTACCCGCCCGTCTTCACCGACTTCGGACGAGATGCAGGCAACGAATTCCATCAAGGTAGAGATGCCTGGTACATTACGCGCCGACATTCGGCAGACAAAAGGCATCAAGATCAACTCTCGTATGAATACCACTGTAGGCTACGAGTGTGTATTGTCGTACAACAAGAAGCTGATTGACAGTAGCAAGGACAGCCTGTTTGTGATCGACTGGTACGCGAAATCCGCCAAGGCTGGTAGTACGGCAAAAAATGTGGGCCGTGGAAGAAGTGTTGAGTTTATCCCTTCGACTTATTCATTCGATCCTTTGTATCCTATATCGGTACATGCTTCAGTGAAGATGTATGCAGTAACGGTCTTGGTGACTACAAGCGATAATAAGGTCTTGACAACGAGTGACGGAAAATTGATTATAACATCTAAATATGAATAACTTATGAATTATCTGTTAGTAAAACCGGAAGAACTGGATGTGCAGGGTTATGATTACAAGTATGCCGAACGTATTCCGGACGGTCGTGTAATCTTGCAGCTCAGTGCCCTGAAGGTGCTTTCTAATTTCAGTCCTGAAGTACTTTCGAAGGATAAGTTGAAAGCTCTGATAAAAGAGCAAAAGGAAAGCGGTCTGTATGATTCTCCGGAAGAAGAGAATGCAAGCGGTAGTGAAGAACCGGGAAACGGTGAAAATATTAATGAGGGCGAACCTTCAGGAGAGGATACCACTACTGAAGAACCGACCCCGACCGAAGATCCTGTTGAACAGGAAGGGGGTGACGTATGAATCTTGAAGGAAGTTTTACCCTCATTGCCTTAATGGATGGCACTACCATCAATGGTACGCTCCGTGTAGAAGGCACTCCGCTTGTGCAACGATATAACAAAGGGACGGTTGTTTTTATACCGGACTTTACCGCACTGCCCGAAAACAGCCGTCCGACTGTCGTTATTATTCTACGTGATATCTCTGACGGTAGTATCCTTGTACCCAATACGATTGAGTTTCGTTACAATGACTTGTTGCTGACATTTGACAACAACGGTTTGTCCACGAATGCTGGTATGGTGGGGTATTTCAAGAAGATAGACGCTTACAGTACTACCATTGGCGGAGCTACTTATAAAGTACCGGCCCTGCGTGTAATGAAGAACCTTGTACCCATCTCTGGATATGACAATGACCGGATCACCGTGTCCGGCACCGTTGAAATCTCCGGTTCCTCTATCGGTTTCAATGCTTTGTCCAAGGAGGTTGTCATTCAGGAATCCACCGGCAACCAATATGATGCCTTGATCTCGAATAACAAGGGATCTCAGCTTCTTACGGCCGGGGAAACATTGACTGATACGGTCCGTATCTTTAAAGATGGCGTTGAAATCACTGACTACACCGGCTTTACTTTCCAGTGGGTGAAAATGCTTGGAGCAGGTGACACGAATTGGGGTACATCACGTACTCAGGCGGTTTCTACCAATGATGTGGATAACGTACTTAAATTGCGCTGTGATGTCAAGAAAGACGGTTCATTGGTTGCCTCCGGCTATGATGAGATTACTGACTTCTCTGACCCCTATTACACATTGCTTAAGATAACGGGTATCAGTGGAAATGTGGTTAAAAAAGGCGAGACTGCAACAGTCACACCGGTGGCGGTAAAACGTAGCACGGGTGAGGAAGTTCCTTCGCTCATTACAACCTGGACATTCTCTCTGAAAGATAACGCCGGCGCCGCATTCATTCTTACTGGTAAGAGTGCCGCCACATTTACGGGAGCCAATGCAAAAATTACTTTTGAAGACATGGTACGTGCTAAAATGGGCTTGTCAGGCTCTATTAGCGGGACTGCATAAATTGTATGATATGATACTGACAGAAACATTCTATTTGGTTGCTGAATCTGAACGCCTTTGGATTGGTGTCAATCCGGAGACGGTATCTTTGGATGCTAATAACGTACAGGCTGCACCGTTACAAGTCCGGTTCTGGGCTGGTGAAGGGAGCAATAAAGTGGCCATGTCTGCCTATCTTACGCTCAGGGTTGAAAGCATTGTAGGGAGCAGTGTAACGAAGTTGTTTGAGGACAAAACTGCTTCAAAGGTTAGTTCATACGACTACACTATTCCTTCAGATAAGTATGCTACTGCTAACCGTATCAGTATCTATGCTTATGAGGATGCCGCCCGGACGAAAGAGATTGATAGTAAGCTGGTGAACATTATTGTCGCCAATCCTACGCCTTTCCCACGCTCGGAAGATTGGAATGTGGACAATGTGTATAAGAACGGGGAGTATCTGAAGCAAGACAATGTGCTGTACATGTGGACCAGCCGCGTTTCTGGAAATACGGAGATTAGCCCAAAGGAATGGATTGAAGCTCATCAAGAGAGTGGACTGTGGACGCCTTATCCTTACGACAAGTTAATTGCAGCCGAGATCGCTCTCCTTAATTTCGCTTTGATAGGCTCGGCTGTATTCCAGGATGAATATATGATATCGCAGCAGGGTGTTGATGCATCGGGCAATCCTACTGAGGATTATCGGAAGTTTGGTACAAACGCGTTTACTCCTAATCTTAAGCTCAATTTTAAAACCGGAGATTGTGAATTATCCGGCAGTATAAGGAGAGGAATGGTTGTCTTTGACTCGGAGGCCCCTCATCAAGGGATTACTAAAAACAATATTTATGTTTGTAAAAGTGACAGTAATACTTTGATTACTCTCTTTTTCAGTTCAGGCTCAAGGTCATTCGGGACAGAATTTAGTATAATTAATGGTGGTAGTGGTGTTGTTTCTATCGGTTATATAATTAATAATATTTTCTTGTTCAAAGGAAAACAGTATAGCATTGTCAAATTGAACAATCCTGGAGATATTGTAGAATTTATATACTCACCGATGACGGCTAGCGTGACTTCTGGTATGGGTGTCACTCTTGTCATTAAAAACAAATCTGACTTTAAAGCGTCTTCCGATGGAATAACATTGGAGAGCATTTAGTACATACGGCGAAGGCCGTCTTTTTCAGCGTCTCCCAATGCTGTAATTTTGGGGAAACAAATTAAACAAAAAGAGATTAAAAATAAAATGTTAAATTGGGCTGATTTTCGTAGTAGAAAAAACGCCCCTTAAAAGTACAAGGGTATGGAGAAAACCAATACTAAAGATTATAATAATAGTTTAGGAATCAAGGATAGTCTAAGTAAAGTAAAGGCTGTTGATGTTGCCGGTAATGATATACTTGTTTCTTCTGGCGTCGTGGCCAATAGTGGCGGTGGATGTAGAAGGTACTTATCAAATAATAGGTTAGGATACAACAAATGGTATAGAATTGCATCTGCTCCTAATGGTGTTAATCCTAATAGTGTCCTTCTTAATGTCGGTAATCAATATGTCAATAAAGTCGCTTCGGCTCAATTATTCTATATTTTTGCAGATGGATACAGTGATAATCAATGTGTCATTCAGCTTGCCAATGGAGGGAAATGTGTTTCTAAAATGCGAATATTATATAAGAAATCAACAACAGAAGGACCAATAATTGAAGTACTTATACGGGCAGATGGAGATAACAGTTACTTTTTTGCTTATTCATGTGGTATAGGCTTTACTTTTCAAGATCCTGTTGAAGTTAGTGAAACACCAGATCCCGGCTATTTTGTCAAAGAATTTGCATTTTGAAAGAAAGCGGCTACGGTCGCTTCTTTTTGTACTATATCATTTGCCCGTTAAAAACGGAGAGTATGATTGAGAAAGTTAATATAAATGAAGTATTAAACGGCTTAACTACCCAAACTGATGCTGGGTTTATTTATGCTGAGACTACAGATAGAATCCCTGTGAAAATAAAGAAGAATGATTTCTTTAATCTGCTGCCATTCAAAGATTATGGAATAGTATCAGGGTCATTGGACGAAATCGGAGCTGGTTTTGGATATAATGCATCAGGAGATGGCTCTGAATTACCAGGAGCTTTTCTTTGTGCGGCATATGATAAAGCCAGATTTCAAATTAAGATTTCTCTGAGTGGTTCAGGCTTTAAATTTAGAGCAAGCAATTTCAATGGGGAATGGAGTAAGTGGAAGTCCGTTTCATTTACTTGATTTCCCATTGTTTTGATATTGTATCTTATTCAATCACATCTTTTGCCCGTTAAAAATACCATATATGGAAAAAGTTTATTTGAAGGACTCAGATGTAGTGAACGAATTGATAGATGTGGTTCCTGTGGCTTCGACTGAGAAAAACGGTCTTAAACCTGCCAAAGATGCAAGGATGGAAAAATCTATGGCAACCACAGTTTCAAGAGTTATATATGAGTGGAATTCCACAATAGCCGTATCCACCTCTTTACTTATCAGTATGACGGCTGCCGGTGACAGGACAGCAATTCTTTTTTTTATGTCTATCAATAGGTCAGCTAATAAGTTAGAAGCGCCTATTATAATTTTAAATCGGATCGGTGGAGCAGCTGTTCCATCAACTCCACGATTTAAAATATGGTTAGACAAAAGCAATGGTTATTTCAAAATAATATTGGAGCGGACAGAGTATACCCCATCCATATATGCAAAGATACTGCTTTCTAATTTGCCCACTACTGACGCTATACCTTTATCAGTCGCCAATCAAGGTGAAGTTGATGCAGCTACATATATTGATGTTACATAAATAATAGGGGCATAGTGCCCCTACTATTATTCAACATCAATTCGTACAGCTCCTTCCGGTAACGGTTCTTGTTTAAGGTGATAGGTAAAGTTCCCGAACTCCAACAAAGGAGATACATGTGTTATTGAATAATCAACGGATGAAACCATATATATTGAAACTTGATTTCCATCTTTTACATAATAGAACGTTGCATCCGCCCCGCTATTATTTAGTTTCTTAACGAAGCCATAATAGTAACCATTGCTGGCCATTGAAAATGATAACAAAAATACGCCACAAGTTTGTCCTTCAATTCGACCGGTGGTAACAATTGCGGTTACAGCAGTTCTACCTATCGCTGAATATAACTTGATACAAGCCGATTCCGCTGAAACAGATAATCCATTCGCTTTCACAAACCTGTCGGAGCCGGCATTCAACAACCCCTTTTGGGTTTGTGTGGCCACAGGAATATTATCTCTAATTTCTTCTATCACACTACTGTCTATAAGTTTCACTTTCTCCATACCCTTGTATTTTTAAGGGGCAAGAGATATGGAATAATTATAAGCAACGGAAATCGGGATTCAAATGAGGTAAGTGTTATTGACTTTTCATAAAGCAATATGTCAGCCTCAATTCTGTTACAGAATTGTTTCTTACTGAAAATCTATACTCCCCTCCTGATATGACAGATAATTTACCTTGTACATCACTTAAAAAAGAAAACATATTTCCAGTTTCGGCTATTTTTATATAAGTATTCGCATGCAGAAATAGTATACTTGAACCGTTTAAGCTATTTGACAACAAAATGAGACTATATTTACTGTCGAATTCCACTTCTTCATTTGCTGCTAAAATAATACTACCTTTTATTGTACTATATGCCATGCCTGGGGTAGCTAATCCTTTTTCCTCGGTAGTAGCTAGCTGCATCCCTTTTCTGATTTCTTCTGCCACGCTTGCATCTGTAATCTGTATCTTTTCCATCATTGTACTTTTAACGGGCAAAAGATATGAATGAGAAATAAGTAACGGACTATTTCAAAACAAGAATAGAAATAATGCTACAAAATGCGAATCTATTCCTCTTGCTAATAATTCGTGATCTGCATAACAGTTATGCTCGTACTTACAGTCCGTGTGTTTTTTACAAAAACAGTCCCGTTTGAAATCTTCTTATTCATAATTATTTTCCCTGTTTCGTCAAAATCAATACCGAAGCCACCTGCATAATTGGAAATGAAAAGGGTTTGAACACCAGCGCCGATTAAGAACAGAGCTGTTGCACCTGCATCTGCCCATCGAATCATATAAATTCCATAGTAAGCTGTATTCAAATTATATTCTTCATCAGGTTGCAATGTTATAGACCACTTGGGAAACATTGAATCTCTTAGACTCTTTATATTTAGTTTTCTCTCAATGCTATCTATTACAATTGCATCCGTTACTTTTATCTTCTCCATACCTTTGTACTTTTAAGGGGCGTATGAAGCACTATTTGCCTCGGCCAAATTACTTTGCTATCTTCACGGACAAAAATGGTTTACGCATACATTAGGGTTTCAACAGACAAGCAAACCGTCGAGAATCAGAGATTTGAGCTACAAAATTTTGCCAATGAACGAAGGTTAGTAATTGATAGATGGGTTTCGGAAACGGTATCAGGCACAAAGGCCGCTAAAGACAGAAAGTTGGGGCCACTTTTAAAGAGAATGAAGAAAGGAGATACCCTCGTACTTTCTGAAATCAGTCGACTTGGCAGGAACCTAATGCAAATTATGTCGATGCTCAATCTCTGCATGACGAAGGAAACTTTTGTCCTGACAGTTAAGGAAAGATATGAGCTTGGCAATAACATCAATAGCCAGGTACTTGCTTTTGCTTTCGGTTTATCCGCCCAGATAGAGCGTGACCTTATCTCCCAGCGCACTAAAGAAGGGCTTGCCCGGCGTAAAGCAAACGGTCAGCAATTGGGCCGGAAGAGAGGCGATAAAAATACTCATTATAAGCTGACCGGTAAAGAAGGTGTTATCCGAACTATGCTTGACTATGGTTACTCGAAGGCTGCTATCTGTAGAAAACTGAGATGTAACTTTAAAACGCTTGATGATCATCTTGAAAGAATGGAAGAAAAGTCTTGTGAATTAGAGGATAATTAGTACCTTTGTCTACAGATTATGCCCATTGACAGCCCGTGTTGTCGATGGGCTTTTTTTGTGCCTAAAAAATCCCGTCCAACTTTCACAAGCGAGGCGGGATAAGATTGTACTCTTATAAAACGGTTGGTCATTTGCAAATGATAGTATTAATAATAAAAATAGTAAAATGGATTTGAATGATTGGGTTATATTAATTACTGCCCTCGGAGGAATTGAGGGTATCAAACAGCTTACAAAGTTCTGGATGAGCCGTAAGACGAATGCGCGTATTGAGGACGCTCGTGCTGATGTCGAGGAGTTTAAGGCTTTGCGGGAATACAATGAGTTCCTGCAAAAACAGCTATCCGAGAAAGAAGAACGCTTTGTAGAACAGACTGGCCGTTTGAGAGGAGTGCAAGACGAATTGTTTGCCGAAAAAGAAAAGAACTCGGAATTGAAGCTTGAACTGGCCTTAAAGCGTTGTGAGAAAAAGCAGTGTGGTGAACGTATTCCTCAGAATGGTTATTGACGGTAGAGGAAGGAGTTTCTCAACGGCTTCCTCTCGTGTTAGTTTTACAACTAAATGATTAACAAAGACGCTTCTACAAATATAATGTGTTTTTATGTAAAATCAAAGAAGATTATGAAGTACTTTACAATTGCTGAACTCTGTAAGTCAGAGACCGCCGATCAATTAGGAATTGATAACCAGTGTAAGAAGGAACATGTAGTCAATATGACTGCATTAGTGGATAATGTTCTCGATCCATTGCGTGAGGCATACGGTAAGCCTATACGGGTGAACAGTGGTTTCCGTTGCCCGGCACTCAATAAAGCCGTGAAAGGTTCAGCTACGAGCGACCACATGACCGGACGGGCGGCAGACATAACCGGAGGAAGCCCAAAGGAGAACAAGAGGTTGTTCTATCTGATCCAGGAACTTGGTCTTCCCTTCGATCAGTTGATTGACGAGAAACATTTCTCATGGGTACATGTGTCTTATCGGAGAGAAGGGAACCGGAGAGAGGTGAAAGCATTATGAAAAAGCTACCTTGGATATTAGTCATATTGCTGGCTGTGGCTTGTGTGGTTGCCTGGTTTCATCCGCATGAGCCTCTCCCGGCTGAAATACGTACCGAGACAAAAATAAAGACCGTCGTAAAGGTTGATACGTTACTTATCTCTGCGCCTATGGCTCCTCTGTTAGTTTTCCAGCTAACAGACACTATTCGTATTGGTGATACAGTAGTACTACGTGAACAGGCTTATTATGAGGATAGTCTTTACCGGGCATGGGTGAGCGGATACCATCCGAGGTTGGATAGTTTGCAGATATTTCCACGAACTGTGTATCAGATGGTGACGAATGATATTTATCATACTATTGTGCTGAAGAAGAAGCGTTGGGGATTGGGACTGCAAGTCGGCTATGGTTATCCGGGTGGATTTTATGTTGGGGGTGGTGTTAGCTATAACCTTTTTCAGTGGTAGAAAATCTTTTAACATGATGATGTTGATGGCTGCTTTCTTCCCTTTTATAGTATATAGATATAAGTATACTATATACTATAAAAGGGAAGTTTAATCAATGGTCTTGCAAATATGAGAAATGTTTCATATATTTGCATCGAATTCGAAAGTGATTTCGTATGTGAATTTGAAAACATTTTAATATAAACATAACAACCTAAACTAAGCGGTAATCATTTGTGAAAATGGTTATCGCTTATTTTTTGCAAATAATAAGATAGATATATTGGTAACTTTTCTTATGTTTTTTTGGAATTTTGCAATTCATTATTTAATTTTGTCCGACACCTCAGTGGAGGGTGAGGTTGTTAATGTTTATATTAAAATTATATCAAAATGAATTTATTGTTATTTAATTATCAATCTGATGAAGAAAATGCCTTTAATCAGATTAGAACCATTGAAGAAGATGGTAAATTCTGGTTTTGTGCCACTGATGTTGCAAGAGTATTAGGTTATGCAAATCCCAGAGATGCGATTATAAGGTATTGTAAGTCAATGGGAGTCGTGATTCGCGACACCCCTACAACTAGTGGTGTTCAAAAAATGAAATACATCAATGAGGGTAATGTATATCGGCTTATATCCCGTTCTCAATTGCCAAATGCAGAAAAATTTGAGTCATGGCTATTCGATGAAGTTGTCCCTTCTATCAGGAAAAAAGGTTATTATGGTATAACTGATAGAGGTGCTCTTCCTGAATTTGTTAAAAGATACAGAGATAATATTCACATGATTCCATCTAACTATTTCTCTGTTATTTCAGAATTATATGTGAGGCTTTATGCAGAACTTGAAAAAGTCGGCTATGCTATACCGGATAAAGGGGCACATGGTAAAACTATGATGCCTGATGGTTCTGTTGGTAAGTTGTTTGCTCGTTTTATGAGAGAAAACAATTCTGAATTATGGGATCAACATAAAACCTATAAGCATCATTTTCCTGATGGTAGAGTAGTTGATGCGCTTATGTATCCTATAGATGCACTTCCGATGTTTATAAGATATGTCAATGAGCGTTGGCTTTATGAAAATGCAGAGAAGTATTTTAAGGAAAGGGATCCACTTGCTCTTGACTATCTTCCTAAATTATTAGAATCTAAGAAGAAGACTGCATAAACATAATTTCCCGCTATACCCTCCGATAGCGGGAAATTTATATTCTTGTCGAAATTAAAACTTGATTGAGATTATGATAAAAAAAATAACATGTTGTGGCTATCGTGGTTTTGCTCAGGAGCAAACATTAGAATTAGCTGTTCCAAACGGAAAAATAGGTAGTGGATTAACTGTTTTAATTGGTCCTAATGGTGGTGGAAAATCTACATTGGTTGAGTGCTTTTCTAAGATGTCAATGAATGATCCGTCATTTACAGAAGGAAAAAGAAATAAGCTTGCTGGGGATCGGGTAAAAATAAGTATAACATATAGCGATGGGCAAGAAACTGTTCTATCTTCTGTTGAAACCGGAGGTAGTGAAACAGTAAGAAATAATATGTTAGAAAATTATGGTATATATTATTTACCTTCAAGAAGGGTCTTTAATCCTTATTTTTCCAAATCAGAATGGGATAGAAATACTTTTTTGCAGAATCCTGAAGATCCTCAGTTTAGAGGGAGTCTTTTGAATAATTTTACATATAGACTATTTGATGCAAATAAAAAGGGTAGGGATTTTAATGCTATTTTTTGGAAGATATTAGGTAAAAAGTTAGAATGGACTATTGACCAAGACGATAATAGAAATTATTATGTAAAAATTAAAAAAGGAGATGTTATATACCATAATTCTGATGGATTAGGCGAGGGTATTGTTAGTTTGTTATTTATTGTCGATGCTATTTTCGAGGCAAAAGATGATGAATTGATAGTTATAGATGAACCTGAACTGAGCTTACATCCTCAATTGCAAGGGCGTTTGTTGGAAGAAATATTAGAATTAACAAAAAGAGTTCAAGTTGTAATTTCGACTCATTCACCAAACATGATATCAATCGAATCTGCTATTAACGGAGGGGTCGTGGCTCGAATTTATGAGAAAGATAATAGTTCAAATATTTCATGTATAGATGAATGTTGTAGAAAGTATTTTTGTTCATGTTTTTTTAATCTTAACAATCCACATACAATGGGAAGTGATGCGCGTTCTTGTTTTTTTGCAGAAGATGGATATATAATAACAGAAGGTCAAGAAGACGTAATGCTGTTCCCTAAAATATTAAAAGAATTAGATATAAAAGAAAATATCCCATTTTTTGGATTTGGGGCAGGAGGTGCAAGTAATATTGATAAAATAGCGCATATATTTAAATGTCTTGGCTTTGCACATATTGGTGCAATTTTTGATGGTGATAAAAAAGATGAATATGAGGACTTTAAACGTAAATATGAAAATATTGGTTATAAAGCCTGGATTATTCCCGCTGACGATGTAAGGGATAAACCAGAAGTGAAAAAGGAAGCTAAATTGGGATTATTAGATACTAATAGAAAAATTAAACCCCAATATAAAAAGGATTTGATTAAAATGTTTGAAGATATTTTGACATATTCGCAACCTCATAATTAACCATTTAAGTTGTCTGTAGGTGACTTAATAAATTGTCTATATATTCCAGCTATCATTCAGGAGGATTACCTGTTTTAATAGCTGGTATTGAGGTAGAGGATACGCCTTTATTTGTTCTAAGTATTAGGTATTTGAATTTTTTATAATAAATAATTGATTATGGATGATGTTGTTTGGAGAAAAGTATTTGGAGTAATGTCGATTCCAGTGATTCTTAATGTTGTTTTTCTTTTTGCAAATTCAACTGGGTGGATTTTTACGACGAGTGTTGTTGTATTGATATGCAGTTTCTTATTGTTTGTTGCTGCAAGAGTTTGGGAAATGAAGGGGATTGATGTTGCGCTCATCATGATTGCTAATATTATAACTCTTATTTTGAACCTATTGTTTTGGTTGAAGGTATTATAATTATGGAAGATAAATATAAGATAGAGAATGATTATCCTTTGATGGAATCTATAAACCATTATGCTAAGATATCAAACCGTGAGGATTATAAATATAAGTTTATAGAAATTATGAAACGAATAGAAGCTGAAGACATTGTTTTTCTTTCAGATTTAAAGTTGCTGGAGAAGGAGTTCAATTGCCCTATTAGAGCTCAATTAGTTAAAGGCTCTGGTTATTATTTAGGGGAACAAATAACCCAAATTTCAGAAATAAATCGTTTCTTAGGAAGAAGAATTGGGAAGTATAAAGATTATAAATTAGATTTTAATCATTTTCGAAATGCTATTAATGCAACCTTATAGGCTATAATATAGGACTTGTATATTGAATTGTTCAGTTTAAATATATCTTTTTAAGGTAAAATATTTTGCAATAAACAAGGCTTGCTGTTCTGGTTTGTGTAAGCAACTTTGTCGATTATGTAATAAGTATAGTATTTTAATTGTTTGTTAATAAAAAATATGTATGGAAAGGGCTGTTTTAATAGATAATAAGGAGGACTTAATTGCTAATTTGAATAAAATAGAAGATTATTTAGTGAATGGATCTGATGAAGAAGTCCAAGAAGTCCATGGATATATACAGAAAGGACGTACGTTTGTATGCTATAAAGTAAATGATGAATATCACTTTGCTCCTAGTCGTTTCATTGGATATAAGTATAATAATTTGAAAAAACATGCACAATTTAGAAATGACCATGAAGTTAGTGGAATAGATACAGATAAAAATTTATCCAAATCTAATTTATTGGGAAAATATTCAACTAATCCTAAACTTGAAACATTATATATTAGATTTTGTAAATCGATTAATGTAAGAGTACTTAATTATAAAAGAAAATATTGGTTGATAGATTGGGATTTACAACCACTATTACAGTCTACTTATGTGGAAGGTATGATGAACTTACGTACCCATATGACAAGAGAAAGAAACACAAAATTAGTAAGGGATGCCAAACTTGCATTTAAGAGGAGTCATGGTGGTCATTTATTTTGTGAAGTTTGTGGATTTGATTTTTATCGTACTTATGGTAAATTAGGGGAAGGTTTTATTGAAGCCCATCATCGAGCAGCTTTATCAGAAAGTGAAGATGTTCATTTAGTAAAGATTACGGATTTAGCTATGGTTTGTCCAAACTGTCATAGTATGTTACATCGTGATATTTCAAATCTAACAATAGAGTCTTTGAAAATAATTCTAAGCAAAAATAGAGAATAGGCTTTTGCGTGAAATATGGCATACAATTACGAAGAGGAAAGCGTGAGCGCTTTAATTAAATGGGCTGAGAGCGCACAGCTACCCAAAGAGGTTAAGTGAAGCTGAACATATTACAGACACCAGTATTTATGTTCGTGCTAATATCAACGATATCAAACAACATTATCCTGATCAATTCTATAACCCGGCGATTGATCGGTTATACAGGCTGAAAGAATTTGTAGAAAGGACGGTGAAATAAGCTGTCTTTTATTTCTTTGTGCAAAGAAGGCAGCCTTACGACTGCCTTCCAGAATACCAAGTTCATCAGCACATTTCAACAATCCTGTTTTGGTACTCTGCTGTAGTTACTAATGAGCTTTGAAAAAGTTTAGTCCGGGCACAAAAAAAGTGAGGGGAACCACCCCCTCACTCAAAGTCAAACCAAAAACTCGAATTATGGCCGAGTCCTTGATACCACAAAGGTAGTAAGTTATTTTAGATTATCAAGTACTTTTCTTATAGCTTGTGTCGCCATTTCTGGTGTGACCTTGATGTATGAGTATAAGCTTTTAGCTACATTATCAATTTTATGTCCGAGAATATAATCAATCACACTCGTATTCACGCCAAGCATAAATGCATGTTGGCTAAAAGATTTCCGTGCGGAGTAGAATACTAAATTTTTGATTCCTGTTGCTTCTGCTAACCTGTGGATATTATAACCGAGAAATTGGTGCATTGATGTTAACTCTTGAAAAGTGCCACCAAGTTGCAATTTACCATCTTTGTTTTTATACTTCAGTATTATGGGAATTGCTTCTTCCGGTATCTCAAATTCAACATACTTATTCAATTTTGCTTGCTTCTCCGTTTTGGTTCGTATGTAGCTTAGTAACGGTGTACATTCATCGAAGTTTATTTTTAGTAAGTCGATCATGTTAATTCCACCCAGATAGTATGATAGCATGAATATGTCACGGCATTTTTCAATGCTTTTCTTCTTTGTCTGCAAATCTCTAATAGTTTTAACTTGCTCGACAGTAATCCACGACTGGCGCACTGTACGTTCAGGCATCTTATAACCTGTAAATGGGCTAATCGTAAATTCTGCATATTGGCACCTTTGAGAATATTTAACCAAGGCCACCAACAGAATCATATTTGTTCTTATCGAGTCACCTTTTAGTTTGCGATCACGAAGCCATTTATCAAACCCTATTACAGTCCTTGGTGTTATATGCTCAACTAACATATTGGGGCCTGTATAAGCCTCAATAGACCTATATATCACATTGTATAGAGCGATTGTTCTTGGTTTGAGATCCGTAACTTCGATGTACTCTTTGAATACAGAAGATATTGTACGTTTCTTCCTCTTCTTGGTATTTTGTATGAGGTCGATTAGCTCAGAACAGGTAAGGCACTCCATGTTGCTAATTTCGTCTATCAGCTTTTGAATTTCGTTCACGCTCTTTCTCAGTTTTGTATTTAAGAAAGCTGCATCGTCTCGCTTAACTACCTGACCGTTTTTAAACTCCTTTTCAGAGTCAATTTTAACATCAGTAATTATGTAGCGCGTTTCTGAATTATGCGCTATTGCAATTCTTACTTTGTGCTTTCCTCCTTTGAGGACTTTTGCAGGCACAATAACTGTACTAATACTTGCCATATTTTTCGACAATAAAATGGAAATAAAAAATGGGTTTCGACAATTTTTCGACAATTAAAAAGGGTCATATTTGACCTTTTCTTAGTACTCTATACTAATAAGACCGCTTGAAGTTCAGCTATTTAGTATTTTTATGGGGCTTGAGGCATACAAACAATAGCAAAATGATAGAATAATGAAAAAAAAGTATGTATATTTGCGGGTCTCTAAGGATGGAGCACCTTATAAATAAGTCGTATGAAGAATATTTTGGTAATTGGAGCTACCGGACAGATAGGTTCGGAACTCACGTTGGAGTTGCGTAAACGTTATGGTGATGACCACGTTATAGCCGGATACATTCCGAGTGCTATGCCCAAAGGGGAGCTGAAGGCATCGGGGCCATCGGCTATCGCCGACGTTACGGACCGTCAGTCTATTGAAGTTGTGGCACGACAGTTTAAGATTGATACGATTTATAATCTGGCCGCTTTGCTGTCGGTAGTAGCCGAAAGCCGTCCGGCTATGGCTTGGAAAATCGGTATTGACGGACTGTGGAACGTGCTGGAAGTAGCGCGTGAATATGGTTGCGCAGTGTTCACTCCGAGCTCTATCGGCTCGTTTGGAGAAACTACGCCTCATGTGCAGACACCGCAAGATACGATTCAGCGTCCCCGCACGATGTATGGAGTGACGAAAGTGACTACTGAATTGCTCAGTGATTACTATTACACAAGATATGGAGTGGATACCCGTGCGGTACGTTTTCCGGGAATCATTTCCAATGTAACCCCTCCGGGTGGCGGAACTACCGACTATGCAGTGGATATTTATTATTCCGCTGTAAAAGGTGAGAAATTTGTATGTCCTTTGAAGCCGGGCACTTATATGGATATGATGTATATGCCTGATGCACTGAATGCGGCTATCTCATTGATGGAAGCGGCTCCGGCACGGTTGAAGCACCGGAATGCGTTCAATATTGCTGCCATGAGCTTCGATCCGGAACAGATCTACCAGGAAATAAAGAAGCACGTACCCGATTTTGAAATGGTATATGAGGTTGACCCTTTGAAGCAATCCATTGCCGACAGCTGGCCCGACAGTCTGGATGACACTTGTGCCCGCGAAGAATGGGACTGGAAACCGCAATATGATTTAGAATCCATGACAGTGGATATGCTTGAGAAATTAAGAGCTAAACTAAATAAGTGACCTTTATGGTCCGGTAAAGAATGAGGAAAATAGGATTGGGGCTGTGTCTTCTTGTTTTCTTGGTGTCCTGTGGAAACAAGAAAACGAAGATAGACCCTTTTGTGACAATCACCAATATGGTGGATTCAGCTTCACACAAAACTGATACAGTGCCACAGGTTGAGGTTGATACTGACCCCAAACCAATAGAGGCGGATGAATCGTTTGATGACTTCATCTATGCTTATGCTTCGGATGACGTCCTGCAACGGCAGCGGACGAAGTTTCCGCTGTCTTATTACGATGTAGATATTCCGTCGAAAATAGAGAAAGCGGATTGGAAGCATGATTATCTGTTCACTCAGCAGAGCTATTACACGTTGCTCTTCGACAATGAGGAGGACTTGGACTTGGTGGGTGACACCGCTGTTGCGTCCGTACAGGTGGAGTGGATCTTCCTGGAAAACCGTATGGTGAAGAAGTATTACTTTGAACGCATCAAGGGCGCCTGGATGCTGGAAGCTATCAATCTGAGGCAGATAGAGCAGGGGGAGGACGAAGATTTTGTGGCCTTTTACTCACGTTTTGTGACGGACAGTCTCTATCAGAGTCGGCATATCCGCCAGCCGCTGGAGTACATAACGATAGATCCGGATGATGAATTTTCAATTCTGGAGACAACTCTCGATCTGAACCAGTGGTACGCTTTCCGTCCGGTATTGCCTGTGGATAAGTTGTCCAACATCAATTACGGACAAAAGAACAATGATGACTCGAATACGAAGGTTCTGAAAGTGAACGGGATTGGAAACGGGTATACTAACATCTTTTATTTTCGCAGGCACAGAGGGGCTTGGGAATTGTATAAATATGAAGATACAAGTATTTGATAATTTAAAATTAATAATTAAGAATTGAATGAAGATTCCCAATACATTTGGGCTTGATGTCGAAGCTGCCGTGTTCCTGGAATACGATTCGGTAGAAAAACTGGAGGAGCTGATTGCCGCAGGGCGTATCACTTCTCCTTATCTGCATATTGGCGGAGGTAGTAATCTGCTGTTTACCGGTGACTATGGAGGTGTGATACTGCATTCGCGCATCGGTGGCATAGAGGTGACGACGGAAGATAAAGAAACGGTGCGGGTACGTGTTGGTGCCGGTGTCGTTTGGGATGATTTTGTGGCATATTGCGTAGAGCATGGATGGTATGGTACCGAGAATCTGTCGCTCATTCCCGGAGAAGTGGGAGCGAGTGCGGTGCAGAATATCGGAGCTTATGGCGTGGAAGTGAAAGATTTGATTTCTTCTGTGGAGACAGTGAACATACAGGGTGCGAAGCGCGTTTTCCAGGTAGATGAATGTGGTTATTCATATCGGAACAGTATCTTCAAACGCCCGGAGATGAAGCAGGTGTTCGTCACGTATGTCTGTTTCCGGTTGAGTAAGAAAGAGCGTTATACGCTGGATTACGGTACGATTCGCCAGGAGTTGGAGGATTGTCCGGTTGACCTGAAAACATTGCGCCAGGTTATTATCCGCATCCGCGAAAGCAAATTACCCGATCCGAAAGTGCTGGGGAATGCAGGCAGTTTTTTTATGAATCCTGTCGTGCCGCGTGGGGTGTTTGAGGCTTTGCAGAAACAATATCCTCAAATGCCTTTCTATGAGTTGGATGCTGACCGGATAAAGATTCCTGCCGGTTGGATGATAGACCGGTGCGGCTGGAAAGGTAAGTCGCTGGGACCTGCTGCCGTGCATGATAAGCAAGCGCTGGTGCTGGTGAACCGGGGCGGAGCGACGGGAGCCGATATCGTAGCGCTTTCGGATGCTGTGAGAGCGTCAGTCCGTGAAAAATTCGGTATCGACATTCATCCCGAAGTGAACTTTATTTAGTATAAATGTCGATTGTCTGATAAGCAGTAGCTTCGGTCGCTTGATATTTAATAATTAATGTTTAATATTTAATTGACGTGAAACTGAGAATATTAGGAAGCGGAACATCGACAGGAGTGCCTGAAATTGGTTGCAAGTGCGAAGTTTGTACTTCTGTTGATCCGCGTGACAACCGCTTGCGTGCATCTTCTTTGTTGCATACGGACGATGCGGTGATACTGATTGATTGTGGACCGGATTTCCGGGAACAGATGCTGCGTGCGTCTTCGTTTGAAAAGATAGGTGGTGTGCTGATAACCCATGAACACTACGACCATGTGGGTGGATTGGATGACTTGCGTCCCTTCTGCCGCTTTGGCGAAATTCCCATTTATTCTGATGAGTATACCGCATCCCACTTGCGTGCGCGGATGCCTTATTGTTTTCTGGAACATAAATATCCGGGCGTTCCGCAGATATTCCTGCAGGAAGTGGAGCCGGGGAAGAATTTCTTTATCAATAATACAGAGATTATCCCTGTTCAGGTGATGCACGGACGCCTGCCCATCCTGGGGTACCGCATTGGCAAGCGTATGGCTTATATTACGGATATGCTGACCATGCCGGAAGAATCCTATGAACAATTGCACGATCTGGATGTTCTCGTTGTGAATGCTTTGCGTGTAAAACCACATCCCACGCATCAGAGTATTTCCGAGGCATTGGAGACGGCGAAGCGAATCGGTGCGCGGGATACGTATTTCATTCACATGAGTCATCATGCAGGTTTGCATGCCGAACTTGAAAAACAGCTCCCGCCTCATGTGCATTTGACCTTTGATGGGATGGAAATAGAGTTTTAAGGCGCAAAAAGCTAAAACTTTTTTATATCTACTAAAGTTTTTGAAACATTTGTTTTGTTTTATTAGTAGAAATAATTATTTTTGCCGAAACTTGATGCCTGAAAAACCATGAAGTTACGCCTTATCATAAGAATTGCCATCATTGTGTCCATAGTCTTGCTATGTACAGGTTTTGGGGTGTATTCATTCTTCAGGTTGAACGCGGTGGAGAACCAGAAAGATTTTAATCTTTATACATTGGTGCCGCAGAGTGCGATGGCCGTGTTGGAAACTGACCGGATGGCGGAGTTGGTGGATGACATCAACGGGCTGAGTTGCAGCAAAGACAATCATTTCCTTTATGCTTCCGAACTTTTTGTTTATCTGAAAAATTACCTGCATACTCTGCTTGAGGATACTCCGCATGGGTTCAGTAAACAGATGAACAAGATGCTTATCAGCTTTCATGAGCCGGATAATCCGATGAATCAGGTGTTGTATTGTAGTCTGGGTGCAGGCGACTACGAACTGGTGGAGTCGTTTATCCGGAAATATTGTTCCAGCTCGTTCCCTTCTAAATTCTTCGATTACAAAGGGGAGGAAATCAGTATTTATCCTATGCCCGACGGACGTTTCCTGGCTGCTTATTTCACACCGGACTTCTTGGCGATCAGTTTTCAGAAGCGGCTGATAGAGCAGGTGATAGATGCCCGGATTTCTAAGAACTCGCTGATTGAACTGCCGTCTTTCAAGCTGATGCACGCTGGAAAGAATGCCAATGTGCAGGCTACGGTATATGTTCGTATCAAGTCGGTGGATATGGGAAAGAATACGGATGGCATTCGTTCGCAGATTTATCTGGGAAGTTGGGCGGAGTTCGATTTGAAGTTGAATGAAGACGCTATTTACTGTTCAGGCCTCAGTCACGGATCGGACACAACGCATACTTTCATAAATGCGTTGCGCCGCCAGCAATCTATAGAGGGTTTTCCGGGAGAGCGTCTGCCGCTTTCCACTTTCTTCTATGACTGTTGGGCTATTTCGGACATGGATGCCATGTGCGGTTTTACGGCGGAGCAGGAATATGCCAAGGCTACTTATTCCGATTATATAAAGGAAAGAGATGAAGAATGGCTTGATTTTCTGAAAACGTATGCCGGTGACCAGGTGATATCCTGTCTCTTCCAGTCGAAAGATACGGTGAATAAATATCCGTGCGCAGTGATGAGTGTGCCGGTGAAGAATGTGTTGCAGGCGGAACGGCGTTTGCAGTCGTTGCTCTATACTACTCCGAAAGAGGTGGATGCGCCGCCTTTGCCGCAAGACTCTCCCGAATATCATCTTTATCCGAAATCGAGGGGGTACCGTCTTTTCGTATTACCCCGGAATACGGTGCTGACCCAGCTGACAGGCATCACCGAGTCTGCCCTTTATACCTATGTGTGTTTTTATCGGGGGCATCTGCTGATGGCTCCGGATGCCGTCAGCCTTACGGCTTATATCGACGCGATGGAGAACGGCGAGGTGCTGGATGATACTCCGATGTATGAAGAAGGCATAGCGAGCCTTTCGCAGGCATATAGTTTTGTGATGATGGTGGATATGGAGGAAATGCTGCATCAGCCGGAAACGTATGTGCGCCTGATACCTAACTTTTTCTTCCGTCAGGCTAAATTCTTCCGGCATTTTATACTTGCTGTTCAGTTTACTTGTGTGGAAGGGACTGTCTATCCGAACCTTGTGCTATTGTATAAGGGTGATAAAGGTGAGGTGGAATAATGAAAAAGATATCAATAAAAAAAGGGAGAATATTCTCCCTTTTTTTATTGATACTAAAGTCCTGATTTAGAAAGGCAGGTCGTCTTTTGCATCACCTGACAGGAAATCAGGTGTGGCTGCCGGTGCCGGCGGCGGAACGGGAGCACCCGGTGCGCCTGCGGGAGCAGCTGCGTTGACACGCTCCACTTTCCATGCGCGGATACTGTTGAACCAGCGGTCTTGCCATTGGCGTGCATCCACATCAAATGATACGGTCAGTTCTTCGCCCATCTGGATGTTAAACTGTTCTATTTTGTCTGCTCCGAAAACATCGAAGCACATTTTGCGGGGATATTGGCCGTGATCTTCAATCACGTATTCCTGTGATTTCCACTCGTTGCCCGACTTTGCCACTCCGCCTCTTGGCTGAAGTATAGCGATGATTTTTCCTGTAAATTCCATTGTGTTCTTTTTAAATGATGCTGCGAAGTTACAATTTTTTAGGGAAATCCGGAGTACTTCCAGACGTTTTTTCTTAATTTTCTTTGCTGTGGGAAAATCTTTTTTTGTAACTTTGTCCGATACTATGAAGTTATAGTACGAATAGGGAATAATATAAAACTTAAATACACAGAATATATGAAATTTATCGTTTCGAGTACTGCGCTCTCCAGCCATTTGCAGGCTATCAGCCGTGTGATTAATTCGAAGAATGCGTTGCCCATTTTGGATTGTTTCCTCTTTGAACTGAAAGACGGAACATTGTCAGTAACCGTTTCGGACAGTGAAACAACCATGGTGACTTCAGTTGAAGTGAATGAAAGCGATGCCGACGGACGTTTTGCCGTAGCTGCCAAAACGATTCTGGACGCTTTGAAGGAAATTCCCGAGCAACCGTTGTCGTTTGAGGTTAACACCGATTCATTGGAAATCACAGTACAGTATCAGAACGGTAAGTACAGCCTGATGGGACAGAATGCGGATGAATTTCCCCAATCGGCTATGTTGGGTGATAATGCCGTGCGCGTAGAGATGGAAGCGTCTGTATTGTTGGGTGGTATTAACCGTGCCGTGTTTGCTACGGCGGACGATGAACTACGTCCCGTGATGAACGGTATCTATTTTGATATTACGACGGAAGATATTACGATGGTTGCATCGGACGGTCATAAACTGGTGCGCTGCAAGACGCTGGCTGCCAAAGGAAGTGAACGTGCTGCGTTTATCCTGCCCAAGAAGCCTGCTTCGCTGATAAAGAACCTGTTGCCGAAAGAACAAGGACAGGTGTTGATTGAATTTGATGAGCGTAATGCCGTGTTCACATTAGAGAAATATCGTATGGTGTGCCGTCTGATTGAAGGACGCTACCCGAATTACAACTCAGTGATTCCGCAGAATAATCCTTATAAAGTGACGGTTGACCGTATGCAGCTGGTAGGTGCCCTGCGTCGTGTGTCCATCTTCTCATCACAGGCGAGCAGCCTTATCAAGTTGCGTATGCAGCCCAATCAGATTGTGATTTCTGCTCAGGATATCGACTTCTCTACTTCTGCCGAAGAAACATTGGCATGTCAGTATGACGGAAATCCGATGAGCATCGGTTTCAAATCGACTTTCCTGATTGATATTCTGAATAATATTGCTGCGGATGAAGTCGTGATAGAATTGGCAGACCCGTCACGTGCAGGTGTCATCATTCCCGTTGAACAGGAAGAAAATGAAGACTTGCTGATGTTGCTGATGCCGATGATGCTGAATGATTAAAAAAAATAATAGAGTTAACGAGGGACGAGTTGACAAGGAGACAAGGGTTGTGTGCTGTTATGCTGGAAATGCCTTGTTCTCTTGTCAACTCGTCCCCTTGTCAACTATAAAATAAGAAAATAATGAAACTAAACCTCAAGAATCCGATTGTCTTTTTTGATTTGGAGACTACTGGAACGAGTATCAATGCAGACCGTATCGTAGAAATCTGTTATCTCAAAGTACACCCCAATGGTAACGAGGAATCAAAAACACTCCGTATCAATCCGGAGATGCATATTCCGGAAGGAGCATCTGCCATTCATGGCATTTACGATGCTGACGTAGCGGATTGTCCTACTTTCAAGGAAGTGGCACGCAGCATTGCCAATGAGATAGAAGGATGCGATCTGGCAGGATTCAATTCCAATCGTTTTGACATTCCCGTGTTGGCGGAAGAATTTCTCCGCGCCGGTGTAGATATTGACCTGAGTCGCCGCAAGTTTGTGGATGTACAGGTCATTTTCCATAAAATGGAACAGCGTACGCTTTCTGCCGCCTATAAGTTTTATTGCGGAAAGAATCTGGAAGATGCGCACACGGCGGAAGCCGACACGAAAGCCACTTATGAAGTGTTGATGTCCCAGCTTGACCGCTATGCGGAACTTCAGAATGATATCGCTTTTCTGGCTGATTATTCCAGTTTTAATAAGAATGTGGATTTTGCCGGACGTATGGTTTATGATGATAATGGGGTTGAAGTCTTCAACTTCGGAAAATATAAAGGAATGTCGGTAGCCGATGTTCTGAAACGTGATCCGGGTTATTATAGTTGGATACTGAACAGCGACTTTACGCTGAACACCAAGGCAATGTTGACCAAGATCCGTCTACGTGAATTAACCAATAAGTAGTGTCATGGCGAATACACTGAAAGGGAAGAAAATTGTATTAGGTATAACCGGAAGTATTGCTGCCTATAAAGCTTGTTATATAATCCGGGGGCTGATAAAACAAGGCGCTGAGGTACAGGTTGTCATAACTCCTGCAGGGAAAGAATTTATAACTCCCATTACGCTTTCGGCGCTGACGAGCAAACCGGTTATCAGTGAATTCTTTGCCCAGCGTGACGGCACGTGGAACAGCCATGTGGATCTCGGTCTGTGGGCGGATGCCATGCTCATTGCTCCGGCCACTGCCTCCACTATTGGTAAAATGGCAAATGGTGTGGCGGACAATATGCTGATAACAACCTATTTGTCGGCAAAAGCTCCTGTCTTCGTGGCGCCTGCCATGGATTTGGATATGTATGCCCATCCCTCTACGCAAAAGAATCTGAATACGCTTCGCTCTTATGGAAATCATATTATCGAGCCGGGTACGGGAGAACTTGCCAGTCATTTGGTGGGCAAGGGGCGTATGGAAGAACCGGAAGTCATTATTCTGTATCTGGCGAATTATTTTGCCGGGAAAGAAGGTGATTTGCGGGGTAAGACCATTATGATTACTGCCGGACCTACTTATGAGAAGATTGATCCGGTGCGTTTTATCGGTAACTATTCTTCCGGGAAGATGGGCTTTGCTATAGCGGATGAATGTGCTGCCCGTGGAGCTAAAGTCATTATGGTGTCAGGTCCGGTGCAACAGCAATTGAAATATCCGGTACGTTGGTTTGCTGTGGAATCGGCAGATCAGATGTATAATGTAGCGTGTAACTTTTTTGCAGAGGCTGATGCTGCAATTCTTTCGGCTGCTGTTGCCGATTTTACGCCGGAACAGGTTGCTGATGCTAAGATAAAGCGGGAAAAGGAAGGGGAAATGACTTTACAGTTGAAGCCCACAAAAGATATTGCCGCCTGTCTGGGGCAGATGAAGAAAGATCGTCAGATATTGGTAGGTTTTGCTTTGGAAACGAATGATGAACAGCATAATGCTGAAGATAAGTTGCAACGGAAGAATCTGGATTTTATCGTGTTGAATTCTCTGAATGACAAAGGAGCCGGTTTCCGGTACGATACGAATAAAATTAGTATCATCGACCGTGAAAGCAAGACAGACTTTCCGTTGAAATCAAAGGCAGAGGTAGCTGCAGATATTGTAGATCGCCTGGTGGAAGTTATGAAGAATAAGTAAATATAGCTAGTGAGGAATAAGACACTTTATATGATTTTGCTTCTGGTTGTGGTGGCGTTAAAGTCTGCTGCCCAGGAATTGAATTGTAAATTTACGGTGAATTATTCTCAGATACAAGGTACGAGTACACAGGTTTTTACTACGCTTGAAAACGCCTTGATGGAGTTTATCAATACCCGTAGGTGGACGCAGGCGCAGTATGAAGTGAATGAACGGATTCGTTGTTCTATGAACCTGACCGTGAAAGAATATAATGAGGCGGACGGACGTTGGAAGTGTGAGCTGATTGTACAGTCTACACGCCCCGTTTGGCAATCCGGTTATCAGACGGTAGTTTTTAGCTTTAAGGATACGGATATTGCTTTCAACTATCGTGAGTTCGATCCGTTGGAACTGCGGGATAATGTTATTGACAATAATCTGACTGCCGTTATTGCCTATTATGCTTATATGATTATCGGTCTGGATATGGATACGATGGCCCCACAAGGTGGTACAGAACTGTTTCGGGCGGCCGAAGATATCGTAACCGCTGCGCAGAACCTCGGTGAAACCGGGTGGAAAGCATTCGACAGTAGCCGCAACCGTTATGCGCTGGTCTCCGATTATCTGGAGGACGGTATGTCGCCTTTGCGCAAACTGATGTATGATTATCATCGTACAGGAATGGATGAACTTTCAGTCAATGCGATTCGTGCCCGTGCTGCGATTACGACAGCGTTGGGCGGTTTGAAACAGGCACAACAGAATAAACCGATGTCGGCATTGCCCGGTTTGTTCACGGAAATAAAGAAAGATGAATTAGTGAATCTCTATTCCCAGGCTGCAATGAAGGAAAAAGAGGACGTTTTTGAATTGCTGTCTTCTGTCAATCCGTCACTGAGTGCTGAGTGGGAAAAGATGAAACAATGATATGAAGTGAGTAAGGATTTAATTTGTAAATAAGTTATGTTACGTTCGCTTTACATACAGAATTATGCTCTTATAGAGAAACTTGATATTGGTTTCGATGCAGGTTTTTCCGTTATTACGGGTGAAACGGGTGCCGGAAAGTCTATCATATTGGGTGCTATCGGCTTGATGCTCGGACAGCGTGCCGACGTGAAAGCCATCCGGCAAGGTGCTTCGAAATGCGTGATTGAAGCCCGTTTTGATATATCGGCTTATGGTATGCAACCTTTTTTTGAAGAAAATGAATTGGAGTATGAGGACGAATGCATTTTACGCCGTGAAGTTTATGCTTCAGGTAAGAGCCGCGCGTTCATCAACGATACTCCGGCTTCGCTTGTGCAGATGAAGGAATTGGGTGAGCAGCTCATCGACGTCCACTCGCAGCACCAGAATCTTTTGTTGAATAAGGAGGGATTTCAGCTTAATGTGCTTGATATATTATCTCATAATGATGAACAACTTTCTGTTTACCAGTCCTTATACAAAGACTGGAAGCAGGCACAGCAGGACTTGGAAGACCTCATAGCCCGCGCCGAGCAGAATAAGGCTGATGAAGATTATATCCGCTTCCAGTTGGAGCAGTTGGAAGAAGCCAATCTGGCAGCCGGTGAGCAGGAAGAACTGGAACAGGAGGCTGACACATTGAGCCATGCCGAAGAGATTAAAGCCGGTTTATTCCGTGCCGGACAGTTGTTGACTTCTGATGAAGGAGGTTTGCTGGCCTCGTTAAAGGAGAGTCTGAACACGATGCTGGGTCTGCAAAAGGTTTATTCTCCCGCTACAGAACTTGCCGAACGCCTGGAAAGTACATATATTGAGTTGAAAGACGTTTCCCAGGAAATTTCTTCGCAGGAAGAAGATGTAGAGTTCAATCCTGACCGGCTGGAGGAAGTGAACGACCGCTTGAACCTGATTTATACTTTGCAGCAAAAACACAGGGTAGCTACCGTAGGGGAGTTGCTGACGCTTACTGAAGAATATTCAGCCAAGCTGGCGGCCATTACTTCTTATGATGAACGTATCGCCGGGCAGACAGCACTTTGTGATACCTTATATAATAAGGTGAAGAAGCAGGCGGCTGTCTTGACCAAAACCCGTGTGAAAGCTGCTCTCGAAGTTGAGAAGCAGATGACGTCTCGACTGGTGCCGCTTGGTATGCCTAATGTCCGTTTCCAGGTGGAGATGGGAATGAGGAAAGAACCCGGTGTGCATGGTGAGGACACTGTTAACTTTCTTTTCTCAGCCAATAAGAACGGTGCGTTGCAGAACATTTCGTCTGTAGCTTCCGGGGGTGAGATTGCCCGCGTCATGTTGTCTATCAAGGCAATGATAGCCGGTGCGGTAAAACTGCCCACTATCGTATTCGATGAAATAGATACCGGTGTATCCGGTGAAATAGCCGACCGTATGGCGGATATCATGCAGGAGATGGGAGAGCAAGACCGTCAGGTTATCAGTATCACCCACTTGCCGCAGATTGCCGCCCGCGGATGTGCACATTATAAAGTCTATAAACAAGACAATGAAACAGAAACCAATAGCCACATCCGTCGTCTGGCAGATGGGGAGAGGGTGGAGGAAATAGCTCATATGTTGAGCGGCGCTACTTTGACAGAAGCAGCCTTGAATAATGCAAAAGTGCTCCTTGGTGTCGGAAAGTAGTTTTTAAATTTATAATTCATAATTTTTAATTTCTCAAAGATGGTTGATAAGAGTGAAATGATTTTCGGCGTTCGCGCTGTGATAGAAGCAATACAGGCAGGAAAAGAAATCGATAAGATTCTGGTGAAAAAGGATATCCAGAGTGATTTGTCCAAGGAACTTTTCGCTGCATTGAAGGGGACTTTGATTCCTGTTCAGCGTGTTCCGGTGGAGCGTATTAACCGCATAACCCGCAAGAATCATCAGGGGGTGATCGCCTTCATTTCTTCCGTTACCTACCAGAAAACAGAAGATATGGTGCCTTTCTTGTTTGAAGAGGGGAAGAATCCGCTGTTTGTCATGCTTGACGGAGTGACGGATGTCCGTAATTTCGGAGCTATTGCCCGTACTTGCGAATGTGCGGCGGTAGATGCCGTTATTATCCCTGCCAAAGGTAGTGTGACGGTGAATGCGGATGCCATGAAGACTTCCGCCGGGGCGTTGCACGTATTGCCGGTTTGTCGCGAGCAGAATCTGAAGAATACCCTGCAATACCTTAAAGATAGTGGATTTCGCATTGTGGCGGCCACAGAAAAAGGTGACTATGATTACACGAAAGCTGATTATACAGGGCCGATGTGTATCATTATGGGTGCTGAAGATAAAGGAGTTTCTTATGAAAACCTGGCTCTTTGCGATGAATGGGTGAAAATCCCGATGTTGGGCACTATCGAGTCGCTCAATGTTTCCGTAGCGGCGGGTATCTTGATTTATGAAGCTGTGAAACAAAGAACCAACTAAGATATGAAAAAGAACTTATTGTTGACGCTCGTCCTCTGTTTGCTGGCTCAGTGGAGTGTAGCTCAAGCACCCAAATGGGTGGAAAAAGCCAAGCGTGCCGTTTTCTCGGTGGTTACGTACGATGAGAATGATAAAATTCTAAATACGGGAAACGGATTTTTCGTGACCGAAGATGGAATTGCCTTGTCTGATTACGGATTGTTTAAAGGTGCTCAACGTGCGGTCGTTATCAATTCGGAAGGGACACAAATGCCTGTGGATGTGATTCTGGGGGCAAACGATATGTACGATGTTGTTAAGTTCCGTGTAGCGATTTCCGGAAAGAAAGTTCCTGCACTGGTTGTATCTGCCACGGCTCCGGCTGTTGGAGCAAGTGTTTATCTGTTGCCTTATTCTACGCAGAAAGACCGTTCTTATACTGCCGGACAGGTGAAAGAAGACTCTAAGATAGAAGGGAATTTCCACTATTATACACTTGATATGCGTCTGAAAGACAAGATGGTGAGCTGTCCTGTTATGACTGCTGACGGACAGGTGTTTGGTCTGGCTCAGAAATCTTCCGGTAAGGATACGGCTACCATTTGTTATGCTGTAGGCGCTGATTATGTGATGGAGCAGAAGATAAAACCTCTCTCATTCAACGACCATACTTTATCAAGCATCGGAATTAAGAAGGGATTGCCTGATACGGAGGAGCAGGCACTGGTATTCCTTTATATGGCTTCTTCACAACTTACTCCTGAGAAATATGCTGAGTTGCTGAATGATTTTATAGCTCAATATCCTAACAGTGCTGACGGATACCTTCGCCGTGCGAACAACCAGATGTTCTTGTCGAAGGAAGCGGCTTCAATGGATAAAGTAGCTGCTGATATGGATAAAGCGCTTGAAGTGACACAAAAGAAAGATGATGCGTACTTTAATCGTGCCAAACTGATTTATAACTACCGGTTGACTAATCCTGAGACGGTCTATAAAGATTGGACGTATGACAAGGCTTTGGAAGAAGTCCGCAAGGCAATGGCAGTTGAAGAACTGCCGATATATATTCAGTTGGAGGGTGATATCCAGTTTGCAAAGAAAGACTATGCGGCAGCTTTAGCCAGCTATGAAAAGGTTAATACGACTAACCTTGTTTCTCCGGCTACTTACTTTAGCGCAGCCAAGACGAAAGAGCTGATGGAAGCGGCTCCGGAAGAAATACTGGCACTGATGGACAGCTGTATAGCACGTTGTGTACAACCGTTCACGGAAGAAAATGCACCCTATTTGCTGGAACGCGCTCAGATGCGTATGAATGCGGGACAGGCACGCGGCGCGATGCTTGATTATGATGAATATTATAAAGCAGTGCGTGGTAATGTAAATGATGTATTCTATTACTATCGCGAACAGGCATCTTTCCAGGCAAAGCAGTTCCAGCGTGCGCTGGATGATATAGCAAAGGCTATTGAACTCAACCCGAAAGAATTGACTTACCGTTCGGAACTTGCAGTAGTGAATATCCGTGTCGGCAGGCATGAAGAGGCTATTAACGTTTTGAAAGGTGCTTTGGAGATTGATCCTGACTATGCGGAGGCTTACCGCTTGATAGGCGTTGCCCAATTGCAGTTGAAGCGGAATAAAGAGGCGTGCGCCAGCTTTGCAAAAGCAAAAGAACTGGGTGACCCGAATGTAGATGCTTTGATTGAGAAACATTGCAAATAAGATAAAAAAGGCTCGGCTTTCACAAGCCGAGCCTCTGTCGGGAAACTCCCGTGTCAAAAAAGAATTAGCTAAGTCTAGGTTTTAAAACAGGTATAAGTGAATTTCTTTTGTGTATAATCCTATAAGGTAAATGCACGGACTTTCAGAATACTGCATATAATACTGGATTTTTTTTTTAGAATAAATCATAAATTGTTGAATACTAAAACTATATCGGAATGAAAAAAGTAATTTGCAGCCAGAAAGCACCGGGAGCTATTGGCCCTTACAGTCAAGCAATTGAAGCGAATGGAATGATATTCGTATCCGGTCAGTTGCCTATTGATGCGGCCACCGGAAAGATGGCGGAAGGTGCTGAAGCACAAGCCCGCCAGTCGTTGGAGAACATCAAACATATCCTGGGAGAAGCGGGACTGACGATGGCAAATATCGTTAAGACCACAGTTTTCCTGGAGGATATGTCGTTGTTTGCAGATATGAATAAGGTATATGCCACCTATTTTGATGGTGATTTCCCGGCCCGTTCGGCTGTGGCCGTAAAGGCTTTGCCGAAGGACGCGTTAGTGGAGATTGAGTGTATCGCGGTTCGCTAACAGGTCGGCAACAATAAAGCTACTGCCTCCCACGAAGATGAAGTCTTCCGGGAGGCTTTTTTCTTGTGCGGCGCGCACGGCGGAGGGAACGTCCGGGTAACAATCTCCCTGCAATCCGGCTTCGGCGGCAAGCCGGGCAAGTTCTTGTTCGGGCAATGCGCGTTTCACGCTGGCTTTCGTGAAGTAGTATTCGGCATCTTCGGGTAACAGTGCCAGCACACCACGGATGTCTTTGTCATTCACCATACCTATGACCATGTGTAGTTTCCGGTAAGACTGTTGTTTCAGTTGTACCGTTATGTAAGTGATACCTCCCACGTTGTGTCCTGTATCACATATCAGGGTAGGGGCATCTTGTAATTTTTGCCAGCGTCCCATCAGTCCGGTCAGTTCGCAGACGTATGCGAAACCACTGCGGACAGCCTGTTCGCTCAGTTTGTATCCTGATTTTTGCAATTGTGGGATAGCCGTAAGCAAGGTGCGGGTATTTTTAGTCTGATATAGTCCTTTCAATTCACATTCTAATCCGGGATAATCATCCCTCTGGTTCTCTTCCGCGAAGAGAATGGGAGCGCCGGTTTCATGAGCCTTTTTCGTGAATACAGGCTTTGTTTCGGGGGTTGTTTCTCCGATTATTACAGGTATTCCGCTTTTTATGATGCCGGCTTTTTCTCCTGCTATCTTTTCCAGCGTATCTCCCAGGAATTGTGTGTGGTCGAAACTAATATTGGTGATGATGCATAAATCCGGCTGTATGATGTTGGTGCAGTCCAGTCTTCCGCCAAGACCTACCTCGATAACGGCTACGTCCACTTGCTGATCGGAGAAATAACGAAATGCCATCGCAGTGGTCAGTTCGAAGAAAGAGGGATGCAAGGGCTCGAAAAAGTCCCGTTCTTCTTCTACAAACCGGACCACGTACTCTTCCGGAATAACCTGTCCATTTACACGGATACGTTCGCGAAAATCCACGAGATGCGGAGAAGTGTATAATCCCACTCTGTATCCCGCTTCCTGTAAGATTGCGGCAAGCGTGTGTGAACATGATCCTTTTCCGTTTGTCCCCCCTACATGGATGCTGTGGAAGTTCCGGTGCGGATGTCCGAAATGTTCGTCTAAAGCTTGTGTGTTCTCCAATCCTTCCTTATACGCTGAACTCCCCACCTGCTGGAACATGGGGACACTGTTATATAAGTATAATAAAGTGTTCTGATAATCCATCTTTTTAAATATTTAACGAGAAAGCAAACCATTCTCTCTTTTTAATTCCTATCTTAGAAGCTGCAAAGATAATGCAAACTGGGAGCAGAATGAAATGAACTTATTCATTTTTTATGCAGAGGTGCAGCTTGTCTTTTCTTTGGAGGCAAATATATCAACAATTTAAATCTAATGAGTATGGGAGCAAAGAAAAATTTTGTGATTGATACCAACGTAATCCTTCATGATTATAACTGTCTTAAAAACTTTCAGGAAAACGACATTTATCTCCCCATCGTGGTTCTTGAAGAATTGGACAAATTCAAGAAAGGGAATGAACAGATTAACTTCAACGCCCGTGAATTTCTCCGCGAACTCGATTTAATAACCGATGACAATCTTTTTAGTAAAGGCGCTTCTTTAGGCGAAGGCTTGGGGCGTCTGTTTGTGGTAGCGGGAGTTGTGGATGCTCCGGATGTGCATGCGTCTTTCCCGGAACGTATTCCGGATCATCTGATTCTGTCGGTGGTTGATTGGCTGACGCTTGAAAAGAAGGCAATGAAGACCATTTTGGTGACGAAAGATGTAAACCTTCGTATGAAAGCACGTTCCATCGGTCTGCTTTGCGAAGATTACATCAATGACAAAGTGATAAATGCGGATATCTTCGAGAAATCGAATGAGATATTCGAAGGGATTGACCCTTCCTTGATAGACAGGATTTACTCTTCCAGGGAAGGATTGGATATCAATGAGTTTGATTTCAAGGATATTATTCATCCGAATGAATGCTTTGTCCTGAAGAGTGACCGGAACAGTGTTCTGGCTCGCAACAACCCTTTCACGCATACGATTTGCCGGGTGAATAAAACGAAGAATTACGGTATCGAACCGAGGAATGCCGAGCAAAGTTTTGCTTTTGAGGTGTTGAATGACCCTAATATAAAATTGGTTGCCCTGACGGGTAAAGCCGGTACCGGAAAGACATTGTTGGCTTTGGCTGCCGCGCTTAGTCAGATGAACGATTACAAGCAGATTTTATTGGCGCGTCCTATTGTTGCTTTATCTAATAAGGATATCGGTTTTCTGCCGGGTGATGCTAAAGAAAAAGTCGCTCCTTATATGCAGCCTTTGTTCGACAATCTGAATGTCATTAAGCATCAGTTTGCCACAAATTCTACAGAAGTGAAGCGTCTGGATGATATGCAGAAAAGTGACCAGTTGGTGATTGAAGCGCTGGCTTTCATCCGCGGACGTAGTCTGAGTGAGACTTATTGCATCATTGATGAAGCGCAAAATTTGACTCCGCATGAAATAAAGACCATCATTACACGCGCTGGAGAAGGAACCAAAATGATATTTACCGGTGATATCCAGCAAATTGACCAACCCTATCTGGATAGTCAGTCCAATGGTTTGGTTTACATGATTGACCGTATGAAAGATCAGAACCTTTTTGCACACGTGAATTTGTTAAAAGGAGAACGCAGCCAGTTAAGTGAATTGGCAAGTAATTTGATGTAACAGAGCTTGATAGACAGTAGATATGGTGGTAAAGTTATAACCTTAACTTTACCACCATTTAATTTTATCACACATTTTTATCTTTTTCTTGTCCTAATTGATGAAAATAATGTATCTTTGCCTCGCCTAAAAACAAAACTGTCAAACGAAATGAAACATAAAATTATTCATCGGTACCTTTCATCGAAGGTATTGCCGATTTGGACTATTCTGTTGATTGATGTACTGATAATCGTAGTATCCAGCCTGTTGGCTTATGCACTTCGGTATGATTTTCGGAGTATTTTCCTGGAATCCTCTACCATTGATAAAACGATTGTGTGGACAGTCATTGTCAACTTAATCTTCTTTCGTATTTTCCGCACATATTCCAATGTGCTGCGCTTTTCTTCGTTTATAGATATCATGCGTATCTTCGTTTCATTGACAGTATCTTATGCGCTGTTAATGATTTCAAGTGTGCTTCTGGCAAGTTATATGGATATCCGGCTGGCACCTGTAAGCGTGCTGTTTATGGCGTATATCATCAGTTTTGCCATGATGTCTTGTTCGCGTATTGTAGTGAAGATGTTTTATGAACTGTTGAACTTTGATGGAAGTCATAGTGCTAATGTCTTTATTTATGGTGCTAAAGAGGCTGGGGTAAATATAGCTAAAGCATTGCGGGTGAACTTGCGTAATCATTATCGTTTGCGGGGGTTCATTGCTGATGAGCCGGAATTGATCAATAAGGTAATGATGGGTGTGAAGGTATTCCCTAATGATGAGTCGTTGATTGACGTGTTGAGCGATCGTGACGTGCATACCATTATCATTTCTCCTGCCAAGATGGAGGAACTGAAAAAGTCTGATTTGGCTGACCGCCTTCTGGCAAATAACATAAAAATGATGACTGCCCCTCCTTTGAGTGAGTGGAATGGTCAGACTCTGAACCGCACTCAGCTGAAAGAAATTCAGATAGAGGACCTGCTGCAACGTAATCCTATCGAAATAGATATTCATAAGGTAGCTTCCCACCTGGAAGGAAAACGGGTGATGATTACCGGTGCTGCCGGTTCTATCGGTAGCGAGATTATGCGCCAAGTGGCTTCTTTCAATCCTTATAAACTGATTTTGATAGACCAGGCAGAGACTCCGTTGCATGATATTCGTCTGGAATTGCAAGACCGTTGGCGAGATATTGATGCGGAAACCATTATCGCGGATATTTCCAATGCTACACGTATGGAAGGCATATTTAAGGAATATCAACCGCAGTATATTTTCCATGCAGCTGCTTACAAGCATGTGCCGATGATGGAGGATAACGTTTCCGAATCTATCCAGATAAACGTGTTTGGAACCCGTACGCTGGCAGATTTGGCAGTGAAGTATGGTGCTGAGAAATTTGTGATGATTTCTACCGATAAGGCTGTGAACCCGACAAATGTGATGGGATGTTCCAAACGTATCTGTGAAATCTATGTGCAGTCTTTGGCCAAGAAGTTACAGAAAGAGGGTGGGCGTGTGACGCAATTCATTACGACACGTTTTGGTAACGTATTGGGTTCTAACGGTTCGGTGATACCCCGCTTCCGTGACCAGATACAGCGTGGTGGTCCGGTGACCGTGACACATCCCGAAATAATCCGTTATTTCATGACTATTCCCGAAGCTTGCCGTCTGGTGCTTGAAGCCGGAAGTATGGGTAACGGAGGGGAGATTTATATCTTTGATATGGGCAAACCTGTGAAGATTGTAGATCTTGCTAAACGTATGATCAGCCTTTCCGGACGCACGGATGTGAAGATTGAGTTTACCGGTTTGCGTCATGGTGAGAAGTTGTATGAAGAACTGCTTAACGTGAAGGAATTGACGAAACCGACATATCATGAGAAAATCATGATTGCCACGGTGCGCGAGTACGATTATGATGAGGTGAAAGAACGTATCCAGAAGTTGATAGAGGTTAGCTACACCTACGACCAAATGAAGATTGTATCAGCTATGAAGGATATTGTTCCTGAATTTATCAGTAAGAATTCATGCTTCGAAGCATTGGATAAGAAAGCGGAATAATACAAAATTAGAGGTTCCGGATTGACGGAACCACGATAAAATATAATGCCCCGTAACAATATGTTAGATGTACTAACGATATGTTACGGGGCATTATTATAATGAATGTTGTGTAGTTCCCGTTTATTTTCTGCTGGAGAAATACTTCATGAATTGTGTGCGTTCGAAGGTGTTTACACCGTTCAAATCACTTACATTCAACATTCCCTTGAATTGAGAGATTGTTTTCATGCCTTTGCGGTCCATCCATAAATTGATGAAACGTGTATATTCTCCTACAAGGGCGTAGCTGTTCTGATAGAATGCACTACAGATTTCTACTGCCGAGGCTCCTGCAAGGATTGCTTTTATGACGCTTTCGGGAGAATGAATGCCGCCCGATGCTGCATAATCCAGTTTATTCACAGCTGCGGAAGCAATGCCTATCCAACGTAAGGTTTTTGCCAAATCGGCTCCAGTGCTGAATACGTTTCCTGAAATTTGTTTCATCTTTTCGATGTCAATGTCCGGCTGGTAGAAACGGTTGAACAGTACGACTGCGGCTGCTCCGTTGGCATACAACTGGTCTATCAAGGCGATAGGGTTAGTCAGGTTGTCGCCTAACTTCATAATAACAGGGATACTTACTGTTTTCTTGATATGGCTGAGAATGTCGATATGCCGCTGTTCAAATGAACCGTAATTGTATTGAACATCCGTCTGTAGGGCCAGGATATTGATTTCTATGGCATCAGCTCCTGCTGCCTCCATTTGTTTGGCAAAGTCTACCCATTCGGCATCCTGATAGCAATTGATGCTGGCAATCACAGGAATAGGGCATACTTTTTTAGTTTCTTTTATCAGTTCCAGATATTCCGACAGTTTGTGTTGGCGGATGTATTCTACCAGATAATCACTGCCTTCGGGGTACATATTCGGGTCTCCCAACCAGTCGGCTTCCAACATGATTTGCTCTTCAAAAAGAGATTTGAGGACAATGGCGCCGACACCGGCCTCGTAAAATTTCTGATTCTTCTCAGCACTGTCAGTCAAGCCAGAACTGCTGACGATAATCGGGTTTCTTAATTCTAACCCGGCAAAAGTAGTTTTTAATGTTGCCATGGTAATAATGTTTATTGAATGATCAATTAATAAATTCTGTCTCCAAAAATTTTGCTGCCTACACGTATCAGGCTGCTCCCGGCAGCAATAGCTTGATGATAGTCGTGGGACATTCCCATTGACAATTCCCGGAAAGCTTCCGTATCAGCAAACCATGTGTCTTTTACTTCTTTGAAGAAGCTACTTAATGAACAAAATTCTTTCTCTATTTGTTCATTGTCATCCGTATTTGTTGCCATACCCATCAGACCGCATAATTGTATGTTACAGAGAGTTTTCCACTCTCCGTCTGCCAGCATTTCCCGGCACTCGTCGAAACTGAAACCAAATTTAGTCTCTTCTTCTGCGATGTGCAGTTGCAACAGGCAGTTGACTACCTTTCCGGCTTTAGCCGCTTGTTTGTTGACTTCGGTCAGAAGTTTATAGGAGTCGATTCCGTGGATAAGGGATACGTAGGGAACAATATATTTAATTTTGTTTGTTTGCAGATGCCCGATAAAGTGCCATTCGATGTCTTTAGGAAGGCTTTCATATTTGGCAGTCATCTCCTGCACCTTGCTTTCTCCGAACACTCGTTGTCCGGCGCGGTAGGCTTCTTCTATCGCCTCGATGGGATGGAATTTTGAAACTGCTACCAATCGTACCCCCGTAGGTAACTCACCCAGCACCTGTTGAAGATTCTCTGCAATATTCATAATTAATTCATTTAAGTTTCGCAAGTGCTCAACTTATTAGCTGACAAGGCTTCAGTTGACAAGGGAGATAGTCCTTAAATAATCCACTTGTATGGCAAATGGGACTAACATTCGCCCTTGTCAACTTGTCTCTAACTTCCTTGTCAACCCGGAAACTTGAGTTTGCGAGAGTTGAGTTAATTTGTTAAACTTCAGGTTTATCGTTAGGCTCGGCGCTATATGGATACACATCCATAATGGCTGTTTCGGCAACGGATGCGATTTGATAGTCAGCCATCGTTCCTTTCATGCCTTCATCCAGTTTTTTGACTGCATCGCGCAGGTCGGCAGCCTGTACCAATACCTGAGTGGATGTTTTCTTTTCAGCACCGCTTTTCTCATCCAGAGTGATGAAAACCAGTTTGCACTTAAACCAACGGTCAGCTGCTTCTTCTTCGCTGGGGAATAGCTCGCTGTAATTGGCACGTTTGATGTCGGATACTGTAAATTCTCCTGAGATAAACGGAGTCATTTCTTCAATGATACGCGCTTCTGCCTCAGTAAAGCTGAGTGCATCAACCAGATAAGGTTCTGTTACTTTCTTATTCATTCCATTCTCCATTACTTTTTCATAACGGATCTTGCACTCAAACCATGTATGCATTGCCATAATTTCTTTGTTTTTTTATTATGAATTTATATTCTTGTTATAAAACTGACTACAAAGATAATGTAAACGAAGAGTAGAACGAAATGAATCTATTCATTTTTTTATGCCGGAGTGCCGCTTATCTTCGCTTGTTAATGCGAATCAGGAGTTGAAACAGATTCATAACCTAATAATCAGGAGCTAATTTCAACTCCTGACTCGCATTATTTATCAATGAAGTTGAATAGTAAGTGTGAAATTGAAATCTTACGGTGGATGGACGGTTTTCCTCTCATGGAGATTTCCTTCACCCCATAGGGTAACTTCATTTACACACCGAGGTAACGCTCGTTACAATAGGAGGTAAAGAGCGTTACAATAGGAGGTAAATGTCGTTACATCCTGTGGTAAATGCTTTTACATCCTGCGGTAAATGGTCGGTAAATGCAATGCGCTGATAATTAGCTAACTGAAGCTTTCGTAAAGTCAAAGGTTCTTTCAGATTCGTCTCCTGTATTCCGCCTTCGTCAGTCCGTATCCGATCTCTTTTATGGCTTAAAATCCGGGCTTGCGGAAGCTGAAAAGGGAAAATCATTTAATGAAAAAGAAAGAAGATTTTTCTTGTTCCTTTTTATGACCAGCTGTTGGGGCGGAATACGTATTCCTGCATAATTTGCTTTGCTATCTGCGAAATAACTGATGTAAAATAAAAGGGGTAAAGAGAGCGAACTAACTGTATTTCATTGCTTAATGATACTGTGATTTTTCGTTGTTATTGCTGTTCTTTGGCGCCGTTAAACCTATTAAAAAATCAAATTATGGTAGTAGCTTATTTAAGAGTAAGTACAGAAAAACAGTTTCTGGCAAATCAACGTGAGGAAATTCTGCGCTTTGCAGAGAAGAATGAGTTAATGATTGACAAGTGGTACACTGAGACGGTGAGCGGCAAAGTGAGCAGTAAGGAACGAAAGTTGGCAGGCGTATTGAACCGGATGCAAAAAGGGGATACGCTGATTGTGACGGAAATTTCAAGATTGAGCCGTACGATGCTGGAAATCATGACAATTTTGAATTCATGTATTAAGAAAAATGTTATTCTGTACAGTACTAAAGAAGGATATGTATTTCAAAATGACATTAACAGTAAAGTTCTGGGGTTCGCATTCGGATTGATGGCGGAGATAGAACGTAATCTGATTTCCATGCGGACTAAAGAAGCATTGGCAAGACGAAAGAAAGAAGGTGTCAAGTTGGGACGTAGAAAAGGGACTTGCCCTGCCATGCGAGTGCTTCGTGAGAATAAAAGACGATTGAAAAGAGACGCGCAGCGTGGTGTTTCTTGTTCGGAACTGGCTCGTCAGATGGGTGTATCACGCACCACTATGTTTCGTTTCCTAAGATCTAACTAATGGGAAAACGAGTTGACAGAAGTGCCTGATAGCAGGAACTTGTCAACTCGTTTCTCTGGGCTGCGGAATATAGATTATTCTACCGGTATTTCTTTTCCTCCTTCTTCACTTTTTTCCTTTCTCATTTTTCCTCGTTTATGCAGGCTCTTCAATTCAAATGATAGCATGATGCGGAAGGTTCCGATAATCAGAAATGCGAACGAAATCATATATACAGCATAGAGAGCGCCTATTGCCGGTTGCCACAGGATGATGAATGAGCAAATCACCGCCAATATGCCGAGGGCGATATACCATCCCCAGTCTCTTGTACCGTATCTTTTTAAATCCATAGCATAGCCAATAGAAGAGAAGCCACGGAACATCAGCCAGAATGCAATGATGAAGGGAATGACTTCCATGCTCAGCAACGGATAGGCTATCAGATAAAAACCGAATATCATGTCGATGATACCCCCTGCCAGATACCAGCCCCAGCTGGAAACATTCTTACGGTTGCTCACCGCAAAAGAAATTTCAAGCAAACCGCTGAACAACATGGATATGCTGAACAGAACACTTAAAACAGCGTAACCGCTGAGTGGGGCAAACATCAGGCTTATGGCAACTACCACATAGAGTATACCGAGCAAGAGAGACATCCACCAGTTTTTTACTTCGCATTGAAGTTCGTCAAATAAAGTTTTCATGCAAATAAAGTTTTAATTGGGTTATTGTTATTTTGTTTAGGAGACTAACAATTTGCGATAGGAAAAGTTTTTGGGCGAACTTTTCTAATGGTTCGTTTGTTGTATGAATATATAAAACAAGAAAACTATGGCTACAACAAAATTTAAAGGACAGCCGGTTAAGATTATCGGCGAATTTATAAAAACAGGGACAGTTGCTCCTGATTTTGAGTTAGTAAAAACGGACCTTTCTTCTTTTTTCTTGAAAGATTTGAAAGGGAAGAATGTGATATTGAATATCTTCCCGAGTCTGGATACCAGCGTTTGTGCAACCTCTGTGCGCAAGTTCAACAAGCTGGCAGCGAGTCTGCCTGATACCGTGGTATTGGCGATTTCCAAAGACTTGCCATTTGCCCATGCGCGTTTCTGTACGACGGAAGGAATTGAAAATGTGATTCCTTTGTCTGATTTCCGTTTCTCGGATTTCGATGAAAGCTATGGTGTACGTATGGCGGACGGTCCGTTGGGTGGTTTGCTCGCACGTGCAGTAGTCATTATCGGTAAAGATGGGAAAGTGATGTATACCGAACTGGTACCCGAAATCACTCAGGAACCGGACTATGACAAAGCGATAGAAGCTGTGAAGAAATAACAATCTCAGATTTTTAGATAAATAAAAATGGCGGTGTGCAAAGGTCGTGAGACTATTGCACGCCGTTTGCCTTTTATATGAATGGGGTGCTTGCTTCGAATCTCAATGTTTTTTATTGGTTTATATGGTGGGTAACTGACTTTTTTTGTTTTACTTTGTGCTGTGAAAATCAAGTATTAATAGGTTAAACAGAGAAAGAAAAAATGGAACGAGGTTTAAAAGACTACGCCCTACTCATGCTAAAAGGTGTGGGAATGGGAGCAGCCGATGTAGTTCCCGGAGTATCGGGGGGGACAATTGCTTTTATTGTGGGAATTTATGATGAACTGATAGACTCAATAAAAAGCATAAACGGGAACAGTTTGAAGTTGTTTTTTACAGGTAAATGGGGTGCATTCTGGAAAGCGGTTAACGGCAATTTCTTGATTTCCATTCTGTTGGGAATTGCTCTCAGTGTGTTTTCGTTGGCTAAGATTATCACATGGTTGCTCATGGATCATCCTGTGATGGTTTGGGCATTTTTCTTCGGGCTGGTGCTGGCTTCCACATGGTTTGTGGGGAAAGATATAAAGGAATGGAACAAGAAAACGATTCCGGCTTTTATCATTGGCGTGGCGGTGGCTTATTACATTACGGTGGCGACTCCTGCTGAGACTCCCTCTAATTTATTGTTTATTTTCCTTTGTGGGGCGATTGCTATTTGCGCTATGATTCTGCCGGGCATATCGGGCAGTTTTATCCTGGTGCTTTTAGGAAAGTATTTCTTTATCATGGAGGCTGTCAAGACGCTTGACATAACGGTGTTGCTGGTATTCTTTGCAGGTGCCTGTATCGGAATAACCTCTTTCTCACGCGTTCTTTCGTATGCATTGAAGAATTTCCGCAATATCACATTGGCGGTGCTGACAGGTTTTATGCTGGGTTCTCTTAATAAAGTATGGCCTTGGAAGGAAACAATTGAGACTTTTACGGATAGTCATGGAATACTGAAACCGTTGGTTGAGGCGAATATTCTGCCTAATCAGTATATTCTTGAAGCTGTGGTGCTGATGGTAGTAGGTTTCTTTCTGGTATATTTCCTTGAAAAACTTTCTACACGTAGTGCAAAGTAAAGAAGTAATATATATTAATGAGGCTGTGTCAAAATGCTGCGCTATGTGCGGGCAAACGATGGCACAGCCTCATTTGTTTATTGTAAAGCTTTTATGATATCTTGCATATAAGTTGCCAGTTCTTCCTGGTTATCGCTCTCCATTAGTGCCTGCATTTTTTTCAACTCTTTCAAGTCGAACGGACGAACGCATTTCTGGTTATACTTTATGAAGTTCTCTTTATCATGCAGAGTCATGTAGAGAATGGTCAGCCTTTCATTGATACCTTCAAATTCCGGTTCCAGTTCGCAAACACGCTCAAAGGCTACTTTGGCATAATCCAGGTATCCGATTTCCAGGCTATGCATGCCTATCTCATTCCAGGTATCGGCGTAAGGGGCGCAATCCAACGCTTTCGCCCATTGCTTTATTCCCTTATTATAATCTCCTTCTTCAACGTAGATACGTCCTTCAATCAGATAAGCCTCCGGGTCTTTAGGCTCCAGCTTCTGGGCTTTCTTACAGTATTGGTGCGCTTTGCGTTTCTTTCCCATTTTGGAAAGGCAAAGTCCTGCATTGGCGTATAAGTTGGGCAGGAGAGGAGAGGACGCGTCTTCCGACTCATTTACCTGGATTGCTTTTTCCAACTGCTCGTAACCTTCGTCCCATTTGCCTTGGGATATTTTACATAGTCCCATAAAGCTATAGACAAATTCCGGTTCAAGTACGTGCAGTTGCTGGGCTTTCTGGTAATACTCCAGTGCTGCCTCTTCATTACCCAGTTGGTAGAAGCAATGGCCTTTCATAACGTAGGCATCTGCAAATTCATCATCACTTACCAATGCATAGTCACAGGCGTCGATGGCCTGGTCGAACTTATGTTCTTCAAAGTAGCATCTTGCCAGACCGAACCAGTAGGAAGCCGAGTATGGATTTTTGTCTATCAGCTGGTTGTACATAGGAATAGCTTCTTCTGTCATACCTTTGCCATAATAGCAATCGGCTACTACGGCAATGTAGGCTTCCTCGTCAGCATATTCCTTCTTTACCGGCTCAAGCCATTCCAGAGCTTTGTCCGGATAGCCCATATCGAGATACATATAAGATACATCGACCACGTTTGCCAAATCTTCTTTGTCTTCAATCGTGTCGAGTAATTTTTCGGCATCATCCAATTGGCCTTCGCTCAACAGTAAATGGGCACGTACCACCTTAGCTTCCGCCGAATAGGTTTCGGGGAGGTTCTCGATGATTTCGCGTGCCTTTGCTCTTTTTCCGCTATCCAGAAACAGGTAGGCATATTCAATCAACAGTCCCGTATTGTCGGGATGTAGCTTTAAGCCATATTCTGCTATCTCAAAAGCCTTATCAAAGTTCTTTTTCGTACCATACCAATCGGCAAGGTCGGCCAAGTCGTCTGCGTCCTGATAGAACGGTTTATTCTCAGACATGGCCACTTCATATTGTTCGGCAAGTTCTTGCAGTTCTTTATCTCTGCCGGACAGCAGGTTTTTATTAGTCATTTAATAGTTTACTCCTATAGTCCTTACTTTATTTGTTGATTTTACCCCAGGTATCTTTCAGTCCCACAGTGCGGTTGAATACCATCTTTTCAGGTGTGGAGTCCGGGTCTACATTGAAGTAACCGATGCGCTGGAACTGCAAGTAAGTAAGCGGTTTCATGCCAGCGGCATACTTTTCGATGTAGCAATGGGGCAATATATGTAGCGAGTCCGGATTAATGATGTCTTTCATAGCTTCCAGGGCATCGCAATTCTTGGCTTCGCGGATGGCGGCAAGTTCGTCGCGCGGATTCTCCACTTTCCACAGGCGGTCGTAGAGGCGTACTTCGGCTTCGAGGCAATGGTCGCAGCTGACCCAGTGCAGGGTACCTTTAACTTTACGGTTTGCTTCGGGCATGCCGCTCTTGGTATTCGCGTCGTATTCACAATATACTTCCACCACTTCTCCGGCTTCGTTTTTCTTGCATCCGGTACACTTCACGATGTAAGCGTTCTTCAGGCGCACTTCCTGTCCCGGTGTCATACGGAAATATTTCTTCGGGGCGTCTTCCATGAAGTCTTCACGCTCCATCCACAATTCGCGGCTGAACTCGATGAAGTGGCTGCCTTCTTCCGGTTTCTCCGGGTTGTTTACGGCTTCCAGTTCTTCCACTTGTCCTTCGGGATAGTTGGTGATTACCAGTTTCACCGGATTGATTACGGCTGATATGCGGGTTGCACGTGTGTTGAGGTCTTCGCGTAAAGCGCTTTCCAGCAGGGCGAACTCGTTGAGCGCATCGTAAGTGGTATATCCGATTTTGTCGATAAACTTATGGATGGACTCGGGCGAGTATCCGCGACGGCGGAAACCGCAAATAGTCGGCATACGGGGATCATCCCATCCGTTTACCAGTTTTTCTTTCACCAGAATCAGCAGGTTACGTTTGCTCATCAATGTATAGCTGAGGTTCAGTTTGTTGAACTCGTACTGATGAGGACGGTTGTCATTCAGGTCTTTGCCTTCTTTTACCCAGTCCACAAAAAGATCGTAAAGCGGACGATGGGGAACGAACTCCAGCGTACAGAGAGAGTGCGTCACACCTTCAAAGTAATCACTCTGTCCGTGGGCGAAGTCATACATCGGGTATGCTTTCCACGTGGTGCCTGTACGGTGATGCGGATGATTCACTACACGGTAGATGATGGGGTCGCGGAAGTGCATATTCGGGTTCGCCATGTCAATCTTGGCACGGAGCACCATAGCGCCTTCTGCTATTTCACCTGTATTCATTTTCTTGAACAGGTCGAGGCTTTCCGCTATCGGACGGTTGCGATAAGGGCTTTCCACACCCGGCTGGGTAGGAGTGCCTTTCTGCTGTGCTATCTGTTCGGAAGTCTGCTCGTCAATATATGCTTTCCCTTCTTCGATGAGGCGGATGGCAAAATCCCACAATTGCTGGAAGTAATCGGATGCGTAGTATTCATTACCCCACTGGTAACCCAGCCACTGGATATCTTCCTTGATGGCTTCTACGTATTCCACATCTTCTTTGGTCGGATTGGTGTCGTCGAAACGCAGATTGCAGATGCCGTTGTGGTCGGCTGCAATACCGAAATCAAGGCAAATAGCCTTGGCATGTCCGATGTGGAGGTATCCGTTGGGTTCCGGCGGGAAACGTGTCTGCACCTTACCACCGTTCTTACCCTCTTTCAAATCTTTCTCAACAATTTGTTCAATGAAGTTGAGGCTCTTTTTTTCACCTACTTCTTCGCTCTTAATATCTGCCATAATGGTATGTATATATTCTAAAAAATCAAGCTACAAAAGTAAGACAATTTTTTCGTTTATCCTTATTTCACCGGAATATATCCACTCTTTTTAATGATTTCCTGACCGGCGGGTGAAAGTATGAAATTGACAAGGGGCGCTACTTGTTCGGAGTTTTCCTTGTTATAATAATAGTATAGAGGGCGCACGATAGGGTAACTCTTGTCCGTGGCACTCTCCATGCTGGGCGGTGCATAGTGCTTTCCGTCGTAAGAAACGGAGATTGATTTAACTCGGGGGGACAGGTAGGCCAGTCCTACGTATCCTATCGCTCCTCGCGTCTGGCTGACAGACTGGATGATGGCGCCCGTGGCAGGCATGGAAAGGCTACTGCTCATGTAATTCTTATTCTTGAGGACGCTTTCCTTGAAAAACTCATAAGTCCCCGACGATGTTTCGCGGGAATATACCACGATTTTGCGGTCGTCTCCGCCCACCTGTTTCCAGTTCGTTATTTTTCCCCGGAAGATGTCTTCCAGTTGTTGGCGTGTCAGTTGCTTTACGGGATTGGAAGGATGTACCACGACGGCCAGTGCATCGTAAGCAACGATTACTTCTTCCACTTCCTTGCCTGCGGACTTTACCTTCATCTTTTCGCTGAATTTGATGGGACGTGATGCCATGGCGATGTCCGTTGTGCCGTCAAGCAATGCTGAAATACCCACACCGGTGCCGCCCCCTGTCACAGTGACGCGGGCTTCGGGGGTGAGTGCCATGAATCTTTCGGCAGTCTGCTGCGCTATGGGCAATACGGTGTCACTGCCTTTGATGCGTTGCGCCTGTATGCTGCTCGCAGCCAATGCCAGAAACAGGATGATGCTTAGTGTTTTCATTATCATCAAAAATTGTTTTTATTATATTCAAAATATAGTTTCTTATTTATCATCAAAAAAGTAAGTAATACTATAACCAAACAGGTACTCTTCTTGTTTATTCTTTGCAAAGAAAGCAATCGGATATTACAATCTTATTACGGGGGCTGTGTTTTCGGATGTTGTAACACATTTGTAATATGTTTGAAACATTTCTTTCAAACGTTAGTCACACTCTCTTAACATCGTCCCTGTTTCTTTGCATACAGAATTTCAATAGGCATTTATGAAGAAGCTTTTTGAGAAAATAGTAGAAGGATTGTTGGCTTGTAGCGGGTTTGTAACAAGCATCACCATTGTGCTCATTATCCTGTTCCTTTTTTCCGAGGCGTTGGGATTGTTCAACAGCCGGGTGATTGAAGAAGGGTATGTGCTGGCGTTGAATAAAGATAATAAGGTAAGTGAGTTGACACCGGCTCAGATAAAAGATGTTTTCGATGAGGAGATAACGAACTGGAATGAAGTCGGAGGGCAGGACATGCCTATCCGGCTTTTCCGTTTGGAAGATATCACCGAGTATTACACTGAGGAAGAATTGGGGCCTGCCTACGAACATGCCGGAGCGAAGATAACGGAGCTGGTGGAGCGTACACCGGGCATCATTGCCTTTGTGCCGCAGCAGTTCATTGTCCGGCAAGATTCTGTGCACCTGCTGCGCGACAATACCATCTCGGTGAAAGATGTCTTTGCCGGGGCGGAATGGTTTCCGACCGCCACACCCGCTGCACAATTCGGTTTTTTGCCATTGATAACGGGTACGTTGTGGGTGAGTCTGTTCGCCATTCTGATAGCGCTTCCATTCGGGCTTTCAGTAGCTATCTATATGTCTGAAGTGGCAAATCCGAAGATACGCAATTTGCTGAAGCCCATTATAGAATTGTTGAGCGGTATTCCGTCGGTGGTTTACGGATTCTTCGGGCTGATAGTCATTGTGCCACTCATACAGAAAATATTCGACTTGCCGGTTGGCGAAAGTGGACTGGCAGGAAGCATCGTGCTTGCCATAATGGCATTGCCCACCATTATCACTGTGACGGAAGATGCCATGCGTAATTGTCCCCGTGCCATGCGCGAAGCCAGCCTGGCGTTGGGAGCATCGCAATGGCAGACTATATATAAGGTAGTGATACCGTATTCCGTGTCGGGCATCACTTCCGGTGTAGTGCTGGGCATCGGGCGTGCCATTGGCGAAACAATGGCTGTGCTGATGGTGACAGGTAATGCGGCAGTCATACCGCATACCATTCTGGAACCTTTGCGTACCATTCCTGCCACGATTGCCGCCGAACTGGGAGAAGCGCCTGCCGGAGGGGCACATTATGAGGCTTTGTTCCTGCTGGGTGTGGTATTGTTCTTTATTAGCTTGCTGATAAACTTCACGGTAGAAGCGGTATCGGCCAGAAAAAGATAGTGTTTCGCAGAGAAAGGAAAATGAGTATGATAGATAGGAAACATCTTTCGCAACGCATTGCATTCGGAACTTTCCGTTTGCTGAGTCTGACGGTGGTAGGGATACTCTTTGCCATCCTCGGTTTCATTATATATAAAGGTATAGGAGTTATCAACTGGGAGTTCCTGACTACCGCCCCGACGGACGGAATGACGGCGGGTGGTATTATGCCTGCCATAGTCGGTACGTTCTATCTGATGATAGGTAGCGCCTTGTTTGCTTTTCCGGTGGGAGTGATGAGTGGCATTTATATGAATGAATATGCCCCTAAGGGTTGGATTGTCCGCCTTATCCGTATGATGACCAACAACCTGAGCGGCATACCTTCCATTGTTTTCGGTCTTTTCGGCATGGCTCTGTTCGTTAATTATATGGGCTTCGGCGACAGCATCCTTGCCGGTTCGCTTACTTTAGGATTGCTTTGCGTGCCTTTGGTAATCCGTACTACCGAGGAAGCGTTGAAAGCCATTCCCGACACATTGCGCGAGGGAAGCCGGGCTTTGGGAGCCACTAAGTTGCAAACCATCTGGCACGTTGTCCTGCCGATGGCGATGCCCAATGTGATAACCGGGCTCATTCTTGCATTGGGACGTGTTTCGGGTGAGACTGCGCCGATTTTGTTCACTTGTGCCGCATATTTCCTTCCGCAACTGCCCGCAAGTATATTGGACCAGTGTATGGCTTTGCCTTATCATTTGTATGTTATCTCTACCAGTGGCACGGATATGGAAGCCCAGCTTCCGTTGGCTTATGGCACCGCTTTGGTCTTAATAGTAATCATTCTCCTGGTGAATCTTTTGGCGAATGCCCTGCGGAAGTATTTCGAGAGAAAAGTAAAGATGAACTGACAGGAATAAAACAGTAAACAAAATGATTGGTAAAATAGAAGCAAATAACGTCAACTTCTGGTATGGAGACTTCCATGCTTTGAAAGGTATCAGTATGTCAATAGAGGAGCGTTCGGTAGTCGCCTTTATCGGTCCTTCGGGATGCGGTAAGTCCACTTTCCTGCGCCTGTTCAACCGTATGAACGATCTTATCCCCCATACCCGCCTGACGGGTGAAATCCTTATTGATGGAAAAGATATTTATGGAAAAGATGTCCAGGTGGATGAACTTCGCAAGAAAGTAGGCATGGTATTCCAGCGGCCTAATCCTTTTCCGAAAAGTATCTTCGAAAATGTGGCGTATGGCCTTCGGGTAAATGGCGTGACGGATAGCGGGTTTATTCGTCAGCGGGTGGAAGAATCTCTGAAGGGAGCGGCATTGTGGGACGAAGTGAAGGACAAACTCAAAGTCTCTGCTTACGCCCTTTCCGGCGGACAGCAGCAACGGCTTTGCATAGCCCGCGCCATGGCTGTGTCTCCCTCCGTATTGTTGATGGACGAGCCGGCTTCTGCGCTCGATCCTATCTCTACCGCCAAAGTGGAAGAGCTTATCCACGAGCTGAAGGAGCAATATACAATAGTTATTGTCACGCACAATATGCAGCAGGCTGCGCGCGTTAGTGATAAGACGGCTTTCTTCTACTTGGGGCAAATGGTAGAGTTTGACGATACCAAGAAAATATTCACGAACCCCGATAAAGTGGAGACACAGAACTATATCACGGGGCGTTTCGGGTAGTGAAGTGTTGCATCGCATGAAGCAGAAAAGAATCGTGTATTCCCTTTAACTTGTTAATACAAATAACTTAAAAATAGAAATATCATGGTAAAGTTTATCGAATCGGAACTCGTCTTACTAAAAAAAGAGATAGACGAAATGTGGACCTTAGTATATAACCAGCTCGACAGAGCAGGGGAGGCGGTACTGACCTTCGACCGTGAACTGGCACAGCAGGTGCTGGTACGCGAGCGCCGTGTGAATGCCCTTGAACTGAAAATAGACAGTGATGTAGAAGATGTCATAGCCTTGTACAATCCCGTAGCCATCGACTTGCGCTTTGTGCTTGCCATGCTGAAGATCAATACAAACCTAGAACGTCTCGGTGACTTTGCCGAAGGTATAGCCCGTTTCGTGTTGAACTGTAAGGAGCCGGTACTCGACCCGGAACTTCTGAAACAATTGCGCCTTGAAGAGATGCAGGGACAGGTGCTTTCCATGCTGGAACTTGCCAAGAAAGCCCTGCAGGATGAAAATCAGGATTTGGCTACATCTGTGTTTGCCAAAGATAATCTGCTAGACGAGATAAATGCTGAAGCCACTACCATTTTGGCAGGCTATATTGCCAAACATCCTGACAGTGTCCTTCCTTGCCTGAACCTTGTCAGCGTCTTCCGAAAACTGGAGCGTTCTGGCGATCACATCACCAACATTGCCGAGGAAATAGTCTTCTTTATCGATGCGAAAGTGTTAAAACATAGCGGAAAGACCGATGAGCATTACCCTTTCAATAAGAAATAAGCTCTTTTTTAGCTAAAATTTAGTGTTTGTTAGAAAAATGCTATATATTTGTCCATTGAAAACGATTGCGGATGTAGAAAGGCTGCATAATTGGTAATAAAACCAAAGAAATTTCAAAAAGATGTTATAAGACATGTTTTTAAATTTGGTAAGTAACCTGAAAAGCCGCTATATTTGCACCGTTATCCTGAAAACAATCTTTTTACCTTAAAAAAAAACTAATACCTATTGAAAACTGAAAAAGAGGGCTTTGTGAAAAGCTCTCTTTTTTTATGTCTATGTTCCATCTAATTCGTATCTTTGGGGAAGATAAACCGCATCCCAGCATAACTTTTTTATGTAAGCATGAAAGTTCTGCACTTGATTTGCATTATCTTTGTATTCTCCAAATAAGGAATAATAAATCATTAAATCGTAAATAGAATTATGTTTTCCGGAATAGTAGAAGAATGCGCCACTCTCGTGGCATTGGTAAAAGAACAAGAGAACGTACATTTTACGTTCAAGTGCTCATTTGTGAATGAATTGAAGATAGACCAGAGTGTGTCTCACAATGGTGTATGCCTCACGGTAGTCAGTATGACGGATGATTCCTATACGGTTACGGCCATGAAGGAAACGCTGGAGCGTTCCAATCTCGGACTTCTGAAAGTGGGAGACAAGGTGAACGTGGAACGCAGCATGATGATGAACGGCCGCCTCGACGGGCATATCGTACAGGGACATGTGGACCAGACCGCTACCTGCATTAATGTGGAAGATGCCGACGGAAGTTATTACTTCACTTTCCGGTATGCTTTCAATAAAGAGATGGCAAAGCGTGGATACATCACTGTGGATAAAGGCTCTGTAACGGTAAACGGCGTCAGTCTGACGGTGTGTAACCCGACGGATGATACTTTCCAGGTAGCTATCATTCCTTATACTTTCGAAAACACCAATTTCCATGATATCAAAGTGGACAGTGTGGTGAATATCGAATTTGACATTATCGGCAAGTATATCAGCCGGATGATACAGTTTAAATAATAGTTCGCCACAGATTACGCAAATAGCACAGAAATATTTTCTTTTTAATCTGTGTTTATCAGCGTAATCTGTGGTGCAGTAAAAGCATATATCAAATGGATTTTTTACAATTAGTCGCTTCCCGTCAGAGTGACCGCGCTTATGACATGACGCGTGCCGTTGAACCGGAGAAGCTGGAACGGATATTGGAAGCTGCCCGACTGGCACCTTCGGCTTGTAATGCGCAACCGTGGAAGTTTGTCGTAATCAATGATCCGGATCTGTCCGTTAAAGTAGGCAAAGCCACTGCGGGGTTGGGTATGAATAAATTTGCCAAAGATGCTCCTGTCCATATTCTGGTTGTGGAGGAGTCGATGAATATCACTTCATTTCTGGGCGCAAAGATTAAGGATAAATATTTCCCGTTGGTAGATATCGGCATTGCGGCTGCACATATCACATTGGCTGCCGAGAGCGAAGGATTAGGCTCCTGTATTCTCGGTTGGTTCGATGAAAAAGAGATTAAGAAGCTGGCCGGTATTCCGTCTTCCAAACGTTTACTGTTGGTAATTACCATCGGCTATTCTGTAAAAGAGAAGAGAAAGAAGGCGAGGAAACCGAAAGAAAAGGTGGTTTCTTACAATAAATACTGAGAGATATTAAGTTGGGAATGGAGAGTTGAGAGTTGCTGTGCTATCATGCTGCACAGCAACTCTCAACTCTCCATTCCCAACTTATTAAAGGTCTTTCAGTAGCACATGGCTTGCGCTTCTGTAATATTCTTCCCGCGCTTTAGTCAGCACATTCCATTGTTCGCTGAACTCTTTGTCCTTATCTATTTTGAAGTCTTCCGAACCGTGTGTGTCGAGTCTGTCTAATAAGAGTGCGACATTCATTTTGTTGATATCCATGGAAGGCTGGAAACCTATATCATCATTGTTCTCATCTATTACTTCGTGCAACAGATTGATTTCCTGTAGTTCATAAAGAGTCTGGTGTGTCAGCCGGATGGGTATTTGGCATTCTTCCGATATCTCTTCGGCGGTGTATGGTTTGGCATCTTCTTCAAATCTTTTGGCAATGAGGGACATGATAAGGATGGAAACAAAGTCCCGAAACCTTCGGCTGATGTTTTCAGTATCCTTATCGAAACTGAAGTTCCGTATGTTCTGCCCTGCATACGTCAACTCTGCACCGAACAGGCAGATCGTCCATGATATTTGCAGCCACAGTAAGAACAACGGGAGTGCGGCAAAACTACCGTAAATGGCATTGTAACGTGATACCCACAACTGACCGCTGATATATAGGAACTGAAATGCCTGATGTGCCGTTCCTGCAAGGACGCCCGAAATGAGTGCATGTTTGAATTTCACTTTGGTGTTCGGCATATAGATATACAGTCCCGTAAACATGAACCATGTCAAGGCAAAAGGGATAAGACGGATTAGAAATTTCAGGATAGGAGCGAGCAGCACAAAGTCCTCAATGTACTTCAACGTCGTACTCATGAAGATGGAAAGACCACCCGAAATCACAATCAGGATAGGCATCAGCAGAAACATGGAAAAGTAGTCTGTGATTTTACGGTACATGCTTCGTGCTTTCTTTACTTGCCAGATGCGGTTGAAAGTAATTTCAATGTTGCTGATCAGATTGATAACCGTCCATAACAACATGATCAGACCTACTCCGATGAATATGCCGCTCTTGGTTTCGGAAAGATAGGAATCTACGAACTGGAGGATGACTTCTGTGGTCTGGTTATGGCCTCCGAATCCCATTCTCACCTGGTTTTCCATCAGATTGGAGAAGCCGAAACCGCGTGCTATGGCGAATAGGATGGCAAGTATGGGCACTATGGCAAGCAGGGTGCTGTAGGTCAGCGCGGAAGCTTTATTTACCAGTCTGTCTTTGGTGAAGCGGTTGATGCACAGGTAGATGGTTTTGATTATATTGTAGAGGGAGAAAGTCGTTTTGGTGACTTCGTCTTCCGTAATACGCCAGATGTCGTATGTCAGAAACTTCCAAAGAGCAGTAATACGTTTATTCATAATCAATGAAGAATGAAGAATTAAAAAAGAAAAAAAGCAGTCAGTCTGTAAGCCGGGTTCTGTACTCTCCCTTCATGGAGAATTCTTCATTGTTCATTCATAATTCTTCATTCAGAAAAGTGTCTGTCATTTATCTGAGCCGCATGTCACCATACAGGCTTTAGCGGTCTACCCTCCGACATGGAGCGAGCAGCTCTCATAGCGTCGGTTTACATGACCTTACAACTCCCAAGACGCACAGCCCTTGTGTCGCCACA
>OGJY01000106.1_pt1 | contig 107812 bp, 135 predicted proteins | sample 1572231 | NCBI WGS metagenome assembly OGJY01 (sample SAMEA2582121, study PRJEB24529) | metagenome | biome: Human gut stool | place: China | collected 2011
TTGACTTATCATCTCTTAATCTCACAGTGCAAAGATAAGATTATGTTATGAGATACGCAAGTGCTTATGTCGTTTTAACATATAATTAACATTATATCAATTCTACACTTACTTGTACTTCTTTATCGTCTTCACGTAAACTGTTGATACTGAGGAAGCTGGACATGCAGATGTCATCGTGACCGCTTGCCGCCTCCAGTTTCCCGTTATCACTTCTAAACGTAATAGAGGAAAATTCACCGAACATCAAATCAACCGCCTGCCTCGTTTCTCCCATCGCATAAGGGCATTTTATCTGACCTCTTTCAAACATTGCGGATAAAGAAGGTAATCCGGTATATAAGTCTTTCTTGTTTCCTTCCGTTGTGGTGAATGGTTCTATGTTCTTAAGTCCTCTTTCCTTTGCCAGCCCGGATAGTATAGACTGGAAACCGTTAGCCTCACACCGTATCTTATTAGGGTGGAAAAGCCTGTCAAGTTGTACAATCTTATCTACCTGTTCGTTATGCGACATACCGCGTTTCCGGTAATAGTACAACAAATAATAGTTATCCATCGCATCTTTTCCCCATACCGAATACACCGTATAGTCCGCTCCGATATTACCAGAAACCGCAAAGTCCACACCTATATGTACTCTTGTAAGCTTGAAGGGGAAATCATCTATACTTGACGCAAAACGTATCGTTTCCATTCCTATAATACTTCGCATCAAATATTCATACGGAAATATCGTTGACGTGTCACTGATAGGAACCACCAAGTATTCACGATTAAATACAATCGTTCCAAGCTCCTCTTTTTTATCTAATATCTGTTCAAACGTGTATCTGTCCGGTGCAAGCGGTCTACCATCCGGAAACAATATCGGATATTCAAAGCAATAGAAACGCTTGTCTGCCTTCAATACTTGGTACAATTCGTTCGGTGCGGAAGAATAGGGTGTGCCAGTCACAAGGAAATAACCGTACGGTTCCACAATCGGCTCTATTGTACCCTTCAAAAGTTCTTTCAGTTTCTCTCTTTGTTCGTCCGAATATAAAGAGCTTTCGTCCGGCATATCGTCACACAAGCAAGCTCCTACGTGCAAACCACGAATCATTGAATCCTTACCGCGTACATGAAGCGTACTCCCCGTTTCCGTCTTTATGGCTGTTTCTCCGATTGAAGCCTTGTTGTAGGGATTAAGTTTTTCCTTTATCAAGTCGTTTGCTTCTATCTCTTCCGTAACTTTCGCTATCTGCACCTTTGCCAGGGTGAAAGTATTGGTGATATAGCATGTCTCTTTCCGGTTGGCATTATCTGTTGTGTCCTGTCTGTAAGCGGTCGGTCTTGTGTACGACCATAAACGCCACAGAATGAAGGCATAAGACCATTGATAACTTTTGCCACTCGCCCTGGCGCATAGATAACAGCTCCACGGGTATAATTGCGTGAGATTACTCCACTCTATATTACGCCACCCTAACCGGAACTTGGGAAGCATGGTTGTTATAAAATAATTGAGAGACAATATCTTAAGCGTATTGTCCATAGAGGCTTTCACGTTGTCCACATAGGATAAACTTTCCGAATCCATAGTACGTCCCAGATACAGCGCCTTTTCCGACTGATAAACCATTTCCCTTAGCATGGTATCAACGTCGTTTCCATATCCTTCAAGCAACTGGTTAAGCGCCTTTTCCGGCAGTCTCTCTATGATATTGTCTACTGCATTGTATAGATATGTAAGCTGGTTATTTGTAAGTATTCCTTTTCCGTCACCTGTCAACATAGCTGAAAGTCCTCTCTATATCTCCTCTCTTTCTTCTGCACCATTTCCATACCTTCACCTCTTAACTTCTTCACATAGGAGATAAACAGCATTGCATTCGCGTCCACATCATGTTGTGCCCTGTGAGCCTCCACAAGGTCTATGCCTGCATTCTGGCAGCATGTACCCAGCTTGTAGTCCATCTGCTCCAAAGCTGCCATGTGTGCAAACTGCATCGTGTCTATGTAGTATTTTACGTAATTGTCTATATTATCGTTCATGTAGGCGAAGAAGTTTTTCAGAAACGGGTTATCGAATCCTACGATATTGTGCCCTACAAGCGTACACATCTGGCGTGGATTCTTGTATTTGGCGAACCATTTCTTGCAAGTGCTGTATATCTCTTTCAATGGCACCGCATTCTCTTCTTGGACTTCTTTTGTTATGCCGTGTACTGCCGTTGCTTCCTCCGAATATCCTGCAAGTCCTTCCTTGTAGTTATACGGGAATATCATTTCTGCACGGTCTATTATTTCCAACTTTTTCATGTCTATGCACGACATAGCCATTTCTACCAAAGGGATATCCAAAAAAGCCTGCTTCTCCTTGCTTGGCAATCCCCCGGTTTCAAAGTCATAGACAATCACGAAATTACTACTTGTTTTCACGTAAATAAATTTTACTCTTCCACTACCGGATTGTTATCGTTTTCCAATACGTTGTACATCTTAATTGTACAGTGCTTTTTAGGGGTTACTACAATCTCGTTTCCTCCCAGATATTCGGGCAAATGTCCTCTCATTATATATGCCTGCACATCATTACGGGTAAACCGTTTCCCGTTCTGCTTCCGGAAATTATCGTTCATCCAGATAAGCAATCCTTTCGCATTTACATCTTCTATTAAAAATTTTCCCATACTTTTATTTTATTGTTAACAATCTTTCAAAATCCCTGTCCCGGTCTTCCTCACTCTTATACACTACCCATAAGTTCTTTATAGGGTTATCCTTGAATGACGCGCTTTCATCTGCCAGCTTGTTTATCACTATAGCCGGGTTCCCGTCCGAATACCAGTCTTTTTCATACGATATAATGAAATACTTCATAAGGGCGTGTTCCCCGTCACTGAATACAAACATCCTGCCTTTTGAACGTTCCTCGTATTCTTTCCATACCTCAACCTCTTTCTGAAATATTTCCGCTTTATCACTATTAGGGTTCTCCAGATAATCCACTATCATTCTGGAAGCCCTTTTCAACCCTATAGCGTTAAACACTTCCGCACATCCTATCAATATATCAACATCTTTTTCCATGCTCTTTCTCCAAAAGTTTTTCTATCCTTTCTTCCGGTATCTGATTCTTAAGACTTTTTCTGTCTCCGAAATCGTATATCTGATGGCATTCCATACATGCCAGAACTATGTTTTCCGGGTCACAGCGCAAACCTGGGTGTGCTCCCCGGCTCAATATATGGGAGAAAAAAATAGGCTTCATTTCAAGTCCCAACCATTTCCCGCAATGGAAACAATAATGCGGATTTTCCTCCCATACTTTAGCAAACACTTCATTAAGCCTGTTTTCCTCTTCCTTCAATGAAGCACGATTCAGTTTCAATTTCTTTCTATTGTCGTAGCATTCCTTACATAACCATCTGTTGCGGTCATATATGAAATGATTCTCCTTGCAAGAAACACACGGTCTAACTTCTTCCTTCACTGTCTTTTTCATGGTTGCAAATATAATAATATTATCTCACAACATAAAATTTTATTATGTCATTTTTCACAAGCCTTATAAAATATACAATCCTTGCATCTATTTTTGTCGAATAACCATCCTCCGTACTGGCTGCAAAGTATAAACCCCTTCTCCTTGTTCCAATACTTTTTCCTCAACATCTCCCTGTATCTTTCAGATAAACCCTCTTCCTTCTCCTTAAACGGGCTTATCCATCCTCTTTCTCGCTGATACTTGTTAGCTCTGAATACTTGGTATCTTCCTCTCTTGTTCCACTTCTCTATTGCCTTCGGGCCTATCAAATTATAGGGGTCGAATATTATTTCCTTGTATCGGCTGCTCTCTATCATAGACCCTTGAAACACCATATATTCCCATAACGCCCTATTAGAGGAAATCCCGGTCTTTTCCCAGAACTTTTCCATGAGTTCTATTTTTGACCGGGTTCTCTTAAAATTAGGGGTATAGTTGAAAAGATATTCTATTATCCTTTCAATGGCTGTTTCAATTCTCTTGTTCTCCCCACAATCTTTTTGCTGTATCATAATTCTTTTGCATTTCATTAACCGCCTTCTTCGCATAAGTCAAAGAATAGGAGTGTTCCCGTGGATATTTTCCGGACTTCAAACCCTCGTGGTATTCTTTGGCTTTCTCTAACTTGTGCTCGTAATAGTCTATACTTTCCGGCATGGACAGATTGATTACCTCCGCTTTCTTTTCCCAATACTCGGCAACCCTTTCATGTTCCTTTACCTTATCCATACACTCAACCATTTTCCCAGTGTTTTTCCAAGCATCGTCAATCATTTTTCTATGTCTTCTTTCGCTGTGATGCCCGACCTTGATAGGTTCTCCTAATGAGAGGAAATCACTATCTTTATTGGATTTCTCGTAATACTCATTACTCTTTTGCTCTGCCGAAGCCGCCCACATTCTGCGTCTTTCTGCTCTTTGCTTCGCCCATTCCTGGACATTGAACCCGTCTGCACGTACTATCGAATAGTAATAGAATCCGTCCTTTTCGTATATCAGATTGAAAACAATACATTCGTTTTCCTTTCCATACTTGGTCGTTACTTCGATAACCTCTCCCTTTTCATACTTTTCTTCGCACTTTGCTAAAAATACATTCGGACAAAACTTGCTGTAAACGTTCATAACTTCAAAATTTTATTTGTTTGACAATCAAAAACTATTTGCTTATAACAGTGATAAACTCACATTTTGCTATCAGAGAGAAATCTCCGCTTTCCATATATTCCTTATTTCTCTTTTCAATAAGTTTTACTTCTTTTTCACTGACTTCCTTACCGTTAACAAAATACTTTTTCATAACCTTATCTTTTAATTTGTTTGACTTTTCTTGGTTCCCTTATCAGAACCACATTGCAAAGATAAGATTTGTTTATGAGATAAGCAAGTGCTTATGTGTAAAATGTTAGTTTATTAACATTATTTCACAATACCAATAATTCATTATAATAAAAATAATTTACAAATTACATAACATTTTATTATTCTGAAATTAATCCTTTTGTAATTATTTATAACCAAAATAAAGGGAGTTACTAAATTGTAACTCCCTAATTATCAATTGTTTATAATCAAAATTAAAGTTCCAAAGTTGATATAGGGTAAAGATAAATCCCGCTGATATTATAACCAGCAACCCCGGATTCCTGTAATGAAAAATTTTGATTATTTACAAAACACGGATTCAACATGCACATAGTCTGTCCGGTAGGGTCTACTGCTGTCACCATCTTTGTAGTCGAATCCTGGCTCTGAATTGTCTTGCTATAAATAGCAATGGCAAAACCAAGCTCGCCCAAAATCAAGGTGTCTACAATAGACTTGACGGAACCAAGACGGTGCATCATGCCTTCCATTACTGGCTGCTTGAAGTCAATAAAGAATTGGTCTACCGTCCATGTGCATTGATACTGTACGGCCGGAACCTCCTGGTTAAGGAGCGAACCAAGCCCTTGTACGTTCGCACGGGTGATGTTTTCTGCGAATTGCAGATTACGAACAAACCCGGCTACTTGATTATCTATTTTAATATACGCTTTAGGCGCTGTAAAAACTGCCATAATCTTTTATCTTTTAGGGTTTGTTTTATCCACGAATTAAATATCCAGTAAAGAACAACTTAGTGATTTCGTTATTTACCACAATTTTGTAGGTGGTAAAATAAGCGTCTTCCTTTCTTGTTGTCACCACATCTTTGAACGACAAAATCAGATTATCCTGTGCGTCCGTTGCGGTTCTTGACTGCAAGTATGCCACAGTCCAGTCCTTAACCGCTCCTGCTGTCAATGTATTGGCGTTAACACCGTTTTCCTGTCCCAGCAAGTCAAGCGTTGCATTTACAATCAATTCCTTATTGATTTGTGCGACAATACGCATAAACTGAATGGAATAGGACTGCCCTTTTGCATTGAACAAGTTAGCGTTGTCCTGCAATGTATTCACACCCTGCAAGATATTGAACTTTCCTGTGTAATCGTTCAATACAGTTGTCAGAATACCGTATTTCAATGCCTTCTTCTGCTCCGATTCAGTCAACGAGTGTTGCAATCTGTCAACACCTATAGACTTGAATGTAGGCGGTACATAAGGCGGCTTGCCGCTAATACGTCCTACAATGGCGCACAAGTTATACATAACTCCCCACCACCGTATCTTCTGAGCGTCAAATGCGGACACTACGCCAGCTCCACCGTGTACAAGCTGCACGAACGAACTGTCAAACTTTTTCGCCAAATCGATTTCCTTTGAGAAATCCGCTCCCTTGTCATATCCTGCCACATAGAGGAAATGCTGGAATTTGGCTGCACCGTTCATGTGTGTAATGTATGCTTTTGTCGTAGCTGAATAGGCGTTGCCTCCTACCTGGTCTAAAATAACGTTACTATAGTCCAAACCTACAATCTGGTCTAATACAGCGTTAAAGTCGTCCATGTCGAAACTTTCCGTACCGCCTGCTGCCAGAATATAAGGCTTGCCACCCAGTGCTGTTGTAATATCCCCTTCGGTAATCTCACCATTTCCTTTTACATTGGTAGTTGAATCAAGCACAAATGCCAAAGCAAAATTAGAATCATTCTGTGCCCAATCCACAAGCTCTTGCATGGTACTGAATTCCGGTGATTCAAGAACAAGTTCGGGGTCACTGTTTTCCTGCGTGATGTCTCCGTAGGGTAAACCGTCGCTGTATGTTCCAGTATATGTACCTCTCCAGAACTGCAAAATCCACTTGGTAGCGTCTTCGCGTCCTGCGATAAAGTTCATACCGTAACCTTTTGTCAATAACTCGTCGTTCAATAACGAACCGTTGGCTACCAAACCTTCGTCCAATGTTTTTACCGCAAACGTGCCTCCTGCTGCCGTCGCAAACGTCATTGTTGCGCCTGTAGTTGTCGCTGCACGAACAAATTCAAGCTCGGAAATTCCTACTGCGTCGGGGTTTGAGGGGTCTGGTGCAAACAGAGCTTCGGCAACCCTCCACCAAAGACCTCCCTTCATGAAAGCACGAAAATCCGCGATATTGTCGAAAGTATAGATAGCGTTTTGTCCCTGCGCATTTTCGCCATTAATACCTGCACCGCCGCCAAATCCGGCTGAGTACGTTCCGGTATCAATAATAAGGACTTTTCCGTAGTCGAGATTTCTTGCCGGATTCATTTCCCCACTTACAATAGTGGAGTAAACACCTGGTAAGGAAATCTGGCGACCATTGAAAATAAACGTTGATGCCATATTATTTTTCTTTTTTATTTGTCTACGGAATTCTGCGCAATTTCCCTATCAAATCACACATTCATATAAGCCGCTATAAAGATAGCGTTTTTCTTTCTATAATGCAAAGGGTTACAACCCTTTATTTATATCTGCTTCCACACCGGGTAACTCATAATCACGTCCGTAATTGTCCGCACCCCATTTGTCGGCTGCTATCCCTCCATCCTCAAATGCAATCTTATTCAGCAACTCTTCATTTACCAATGTACCTACAATCTGGTCTAAAGTCAAGTCAAGCCTTACTGACTTTATGAATATAGGAATAGGCAGTACATTCTGATTTGTCATTAATTCCGTTATCCTCACCTCTACCAAATCATATTGGGTAGAAAGCCAGTTGTAGGAACCCATTATCAACGCATACAAAACTTCCGACATAATTATACTTTCCAGCATGTTGTCCGACAGACACATTATCTCAAAGTTATGGAAACGGCTGTCTCTTATCTGCCATGCACCGCCATCGTATATCTGTCCATTCATTTTTCCTATGGAATTGGTTGCTCCTGGGTCTGCACCCGGTTCCCTTATTACATAGGCTGGCAATCCGGTATTGTCTTTCGGAAACTCAAACAACACCCTTAAATTACGGGGGTTTGTCATTCCCCTTAAAAACAATTTCTTCGCCTGGTCGTAAAAATCAAAATTCCCTTCCTTCATTCCGTTAAGAAGTCTGTATAGGAAGGTATTCTGTTCGTCTCCCTGGTGCAGTCTGTAATCTTCCGGTATATAGTTCAATATTGATACTATAAACTGCTTTACTTTCACAATTTCAATCATAGTCCTTTAATTCGTTTTAATGCCTCGTCTATCGCCATTTCAGCAACATATTCTATCTGAGCCTCTTCCAAAGCCCTGTCCATAAGTTTTTTGGCCGTTATACCGCCATTGAACCAACTTGTAGGGTCTGACTTGTCACTAACCCTTCTGAATGTCATATACTGACCTCTCTTCTCCTGGTCTGAACTTCGAGCCTCAACCCTTACAAGACCTTCATATTTTGCTGACTTGTGCATGTATTCCGGTACGTTCAGTCCGGGTATATTTATTTCCTTCCGGCTTCCCTTTACTTGCTGGCTTATCGGCAAGTCTGCAAGCTTCAACGGCTGTCCTCCTGCATTACGTGCCATATCGTACACATCTTTAGGCATAACAGAGCTAAATATTCCGGATTCCGCTATTGCTCCGGGTGTGGCGTGTCTGAACGGTATTGTCAGATACCATCCTAAACCGTCCTTCTTTATCTTTGCCTTGTCCGAACGCTGGAACCCTATCTTTTCATCAAAGGGTGTTGCTCCTTCTTCCAGCATCATAGGAAGCGGCCCTGCTGCCCTTGCAGACAGCACGAATTCTACAGAGGTGGCAGAAGTCCGGTCTACCTGCATAGCAGACCGATATATTCCCCTTGTCTGATGTAATTCAGAATCCACAAGCGCATTCCATCTTCGCATATATTCCTTTACCACATCGTCAACAAGACGTGTACCAAGAAATTCTGCTTCTTGCGGTGTCAATGCGAATTCCGCAACTGTTTCCGATATGTCAACGTATAGAGGTAGCATCTTATTCTTCCGTTATATATCTTACATCACACCCGAATTTTGCAAACAACATCTCTATAAAATCACTGTCCGTTCCCGACAGACTTTTCCGGCTCAGTGTTACCACCGTTCCTATCTTATAGGATATCACATCGTCCAACAACTTGTTAAACCCTTTTCTTTGCGCCAATGTAACGTTAAATGTCACATCCTTATATACATCTTTGGCATGCAGTCCGTGTTCCCTACAATACCTTTCCAATGCTTCTATATGCTTGTTAAGATTATGCTTGTTCATGACCCTTGCATATATTACATTCTTTCTTTGTCCTTTAGACGCAATCGCATATACGGATTCGTCGTCGTAATCTATCCATTGTGTAGCGGAATTGTGGGTCTTTATCCTTCCTTCCTTTACATAATTGGATAATGTTGCCCGGCTTATACCCAGGACTTCCAAAACTTTCTTTGCTCTCACAATACAAAATATTTAAATTTGTACAAATCTAAACACTTTTCATCAAAAAAGCAAATTTTTACACATCTTCATTATATATCACACCGCTACCATCAAAATTAGGTTTCTCCATCGCTATAAGATGGCTTCTTCTTACAATGGCTTGAACCGGAAGCTCTATCTTATTGAGTTGTCCGCTTTTCTTGTCAGTAGCCCACGAAGCACGTATCTCATGTGGCAAGTCTATAACATGGTATTCCGGATTATGCTTGTAATATACCGATACAAAGCCGTTTTCGGGCAAAGCGTCTATATCCATGTCCAGTATGATACAATAGGGGTTAACGTCGCTTATATGTCCCTTGTCCGTCTTTACGAGAGGCTTGTTTGAAGCCTCAAACAAATACATAGCCAATACCTGTACTGGTTTGTATGTGGTAAACACAAACGGCTGTCCCATATCATCGTATCTTATAGGGAGATTTTCAGAAAAATACGATATTTCATTTCTGAAAGAAATCCTGTCATAATAGGATAAATTCGCCTTGTCTATATCCCTTACCGTTACAGCCATTGTACCTAAAAGTTCTTGGCTCCATGACTTGTATTTGTCGGTAAAGTTTATTCCGGTTATCAATGCCTTTGTATGTATCGCGTTCACATAGAAATATCCGGTACCGAAACAATTCTGACAGTCCGGCAATGCAGATTCTTTTCCATGACACGGGCAACGTAAAGCGCGCATTATCTCCACATCGTAACCTTTGGCTTGTATCGCCTGGTCGAACTCCGATTTGAAAAATTCCGGTCGGAAATTACTCAATCCAGAAGATGGAGACTGTAATATGTTTCTTGTTTCTGGCATTTTATTTCTTTATTAAAGATTCAACTTTGTTTTTCAATAATTCATCTGTATATTCATCTTTATAAATCCATATATAACCACCTGCCGACAACCTTCTATGATTTAAACAATATGTTATTGGAGATAAACTGCTAAACATACAAAGCAAATCTTTTCTTCTTCCCCATTCTTTTATAAATTCACCTTCTTTAGAAAATTGTAATATAGGTGGTAATGATTTTCTTTTTCTTGTACGTTTTTGCATTTCTACAATTCTATTCACCTCTTCATTTGAATAATTATTTTTTCTTATCCAAATAAATCCGTATGCCTTTCTACATTTACCACATAAGCAATCCAAAATACCGCTTCCATTCACATTCAACTCTTCGCCTATTTTTTTATATCCGACAAACCATTCTTTTATAAAATTCCCTTTTAAATCTAACTGAATAATAGAACCTTCTTTTTCTATCTTCGTATTACTTATTTTTAATTTAGATTCCTTAGAATGATGTTTGCCTTTCATAAAATGCAAATGAGTTTTTCTATATTCGTCCAAACTTTTCTTTGCAATTTCTTTTAATCTCAAAGAATTTCTAAAACCTTCTTTTCCACCACTTTGTTCATTTAATAAATCAAAACCCCAGCTTTTATATAAAGATATATAATATTTTTCTAAAAAATCTGCTTCCGAAGAAAAACACTCATCTAAAATAAACATACTTAAAGATTCTCCTTTAGCTTGCAAATCTTTAATCCATTTTATTTTTCTTTCTGGCTCATTACAATTAAAACTTTTATGCTCACTAAACCTTCTTTTTAAATTAACTGTTTGTCCGATATACCTAATATCTGATTCACCACCTACTAAAGCATATATATATACCGTTCTTTCCATAATACTAAAATACTGCAAATTTCACTTCATCATACACTAACTTCAATCTTCCTGTCGTTTCCTTTATCTCTTTCAGATATTCCAATATACGAGCCGAATATCCCGAAGATGTAGCGGAAGCTGTAGTATTTATACTTTGACTTAATCCATCTATGCTTAAAGACTGTCCGGCAACACCTGCAATACCAAGAATCAAGTCACCAGCAATTCCCAAAGGCGATAATGCAGCCAGTTTTCCCAACAGATTAATCAAGTCCATAGGCATTTGGTCTACATCCCACCCGGTTATATACTGTACCCTCCAATAATCCGGTATATACTGGAAACGCTGCATACCAATCTGAGACGTTATGCCTGTCAATATTATTTCCGCATTTCCCTGTGTCGTGGAAGACCCTGTAGGAACAACACTCAGCCTTCTTTTCCCTTGTCCCATACCACTGTCATACTCGCATGACAGCCATCCTTGGGGGTATATAATCTGCTCTATCTTATTGAGCATCCCAATCATGCTTAACGGCTCCCTTACCGGATATGACGGGAACAATATAGGGAATTGCTGCCAATAGTCCTTTTGGTAATAAGTCAAAGACTGGTCGATTAACTGCTTTACAAATTTCAAATTGAACCAATTCTCAACCTCTCTTTGTGCTGATTCTATATAGGAGCGCATGGATTCGTCCGTAAATGATGCTCCCTGCCCTCCGTCAATGGTTATTCCGTATAAGTATGTCTGCCATATCTCGGCTACAGACAGCACAAGTCCGGAATTTTTCTTGTATTTTATCGTAAACGTCAATCGACCACCCATCTTTGTAAAATATTTTTATTTAGACAAAATCATATCTATAATTTCCTCTTTCTTTTTGCCTTTAAGGTCTTCTTCCTTGAAAGAACCTCCGTCTTCTGTCATTGCAAGTTCTTTCAGTTCGTCAACCTTCATTTTCTTAAGAGCCGTCTTCACCTCGTCGTCCTCTTCTTCCTTAATAGAGACTTCCTGCTTTGCTTCCGGTTCGGGGACTACTGCCTGCGTCTCCTTGTTTCCTGCTTTCAAGTCCTCAACGCATTTCTTCCATACTTCAATTTCCTTTTCTTTCTTGGAAATTTCAACCTTCTGCGCCTCGACGATATTCTTAAGACGTTTTATTTCCTCTTCATATTCCTTGTTCCCTTCTTTCACTTCCGAACGAAGTTTTTCTTCAAGGCGTGTTTTGAATTCCGGTTCCTCACCTTCCTTGTAAATATCGGGAAGTTTACGGCTTACTATTTCTTGATAGAGTTCTTCCGATACTTCCGCTCTACCGTTAACAAACTGTACCGGGCCACCATTAAGTACAATTCTATGGTTGTTATACACCCGACTTTTTAAAATCACTTTTTCCATAATACAAAATTTTTTAAACAAAAAGGGAAGGAGTTCAATTACTCCCTCCCTTTCACTTTTCACTTCTTAAACCTATAAATTTATATCAAGCTAATTACAAGCCTTCTTCACCAATGTTAACGATACGTACAATCTTTGCAGGCTGATACAGTACCGGGGTACCGTAGTTCAGAATTGCAAAGCGCTTGCTTGGAGATGTAACAGCGAAGTCCATCTTCATAGTATCAGCAAACTGCAAGTATTCGTTAATCTGACTGTCATTGTAATATACCAAAGCAGACTTGGTACCTGCAATGATACGGTTGCGGTCACGTACACAATTTGCGGCTGCACCGTCATAACCTGTTGCCATCTGTGAAGCCGGAACCTCAAAGATAGGGAAATATTCGGTATTTGCATTCAAAACCGCGTTCTTCTTGGTACGATATACCACAAAGCAAGTAGCAGGGAATGCACCACCTACGCCAGCGGTAAAACCAAATTCTACTGATTCAGAAGCGGCTACAGCCTGGGCGCCAGCAGATGTGATATTCAGAGGTGCGGATTCACCATAACGATTCTTTGCTGTTACCAAATAGCCATAAGAACCTGCATGGTTGCCGAAATTAGTCTTAGTATCGGCTGCGTTAACCTTAATGGCAGTACCAACAACCGGAGTAACCGGGGCCTTTGCACTTGAAGCTCCCTTTCCTGCTGTGATAGGTTTACGTTCGTCAAAGAAACGGTCGTTCTTAATGTTAATCTTACCGAACTGAGTTGTAACGTCGTTTACAGACTGTCCCATTGTTGCGCCTGTTACAGAAGCTGCAAGACCTACAATAACTCGCTTGCTTTCGTGGAACATCTTAACGTAGTTGTTAAACACAATCGGGTTAGAAATGATGCGGTCGATATAACCGTTATAAACGTTCACTACAACGTTTGCAGCGTCTTGAATCAAGTTGTCATTCAACACAGAACCTTGTGCGTCGATAACTGCCGGGCTGTTGAAGTAACCGTCTAACAGTTGTTCAGAAGTCTTACCTTCTGCCGTACCGCCATCCATTTCGTTGATACCCAACATGTGTTGACGGAAAACACCGTCAAACTGTTCTTCTACACAAGAAGAATCAGCGTCAACCAAACGTGTGTCAATAATGGTACTCAAAAGGATAGTCTTGTTTTCTACTTCCTTCTGGTACATATCCATGTTACCAGCCAATTTAGCCAACATTCCCGGATGTGTAACCTGTCCGGAAACACCCATGAACTTGGTTACTATTGACTTACGTCTGTATTGAGAATCGGTTTCCTGTGGGGTCTCGCCTTCTGCGTTGAAAATACCGACTTCCTCACCATACTTATACAACTGATTGTATTGGTGTACAGTGTTGTCAATCTTATGTTTAGGCATTTCCATGTAATAAACCAACTGGTTCATACGGTTGCCCAGAATCTTCAAGACTGAATCCAGGGATTCAACTTTCAGACCACCACCATTGTTGATTTCGTTGTTATACTGCATTCCGGTCTTAAGACCTGCTTCCATCGCTTTCAAGATTTCTGCCGAATCCATGCCGCCCAGTACGTCGCCAGTACCGTTTTGATTGCTATAATTATACAAATCCATATTCTTTTATTTTAATAGAGTTTATTTCACGAATTTTACACCGTTCTTTTCGTACATGTAACGCGCCAGGTTTTCACCTACTGTTTCAGCGTCCGGATTGATAAGATATGCAAGCGCATCACTTTCCAGTGACTTAGCGATAGCTTCCGGTGCCTCTTCCAAAGACTTTTCAATAAGCTTTACTGCCATAGGTCTGTCTTTCACTACGTTAACTTCATATTTGCCTGCTTCATCCTTTCTTTCCTCGAAAGATTTCTGAATGGCTGTCATATTGTTAAGTCCTTCTGAACGGAACATAGGAGTAACGCCAGACATTTTGTCCAACTTGTCGTTAATACCATCCACTGTTTCCTGGAACTTGTCAATAGACTTTTGGAAATTCTCCATCAGAGGTGCGAATACAGAACCCAAAGATTTCATGATGTCTTCCTTGTCGGATTTCTCCACTTTTTCGTCTTCTGCATTCTTATCCTTAGCAGTATTCTTTTCGTCTTCCTTCACCTTTTCTTCGTCCTTCACGGCTTCCTTTTCCAGCTTGTTGATATCCTTTTCCTCTTTGGTTTCGGATTCATGGTCTCCTGCTGCTGCTCCGTTTTCAGACTTTTCGATTTTCACGTTCGCCATAATGTACTCATCAGAAAATCCCATAGACTTCATCAGAGATACGATAGGGTCGTTCAAATATTTTTCGTCCATCTTTATTAAACTTTTAATTGTGTACAAACTTATTTATTAACGGTTCTCAAATAGTCCTTTATAACGTTCAATCCTACATTGCCGTTCAGATAATATCTATAAAGCTCTTGAAATCTTTCGTCTCTTTCCACTATGATAGGGTTAATGGTAACGTTGAAAGACTTGTCTATCTTTATATTATATCCGTCCTTCTGTAGCTCTACAAGAACGTTATTGGAACCGTTGCTAATTTCTTCTTTATTGCTCTCCACGAAATCTACTGTCTGCACGCCCTTTACTATATCGGCAAACGAATTTGCATTTACGGGTGTCATTGTCATTGCTACGTTTGTGATAAGCGCTTTCGTTACCTTTTTAGGGTTGTTCTTGTCTCTTTCCAGCGCTCTCCCCTCAACGGAGAAACCTGGCTTCCGGTCGGTGCCGCTTGCAAGCATTTCAAGTGCCTTGTCATAAAAGGCTCTTGCTTCCGGAGATTTTTTCCACAACTGACAACGTACATAAAACTTGTTATTCTTTACATAAGCATCCAGTGGGTGCCCTATCCAGAACCTTGATTTATTGATAGGGCTTCGTGATGGCAAATGGTCTAAATTGATTAGACCGTGTTTTAAAAAGCGGTCTATTACAAATCCGTTGGGATTCATAGATTCATCCTCCGAATCTATGGAAGAATCGGATGCCAAACCTTCAAAAATCATTTTTTCGTATCTTCTATCATCACCTACCGCGTAATCCATAGGGTTGAAATCTGATTTTTCAAAGTTTGCTTCTGTGAAAAAATTAAATTTTGAATCTACTTCAAACATCTTTTAATAATCTGAAATACAACGGATTAAAATAAACATCTTTATGTAAATATCTTATAATCAGTTGTTTACACTGAATAAAAATTTATTTACGTATTTACCGATTCAAATGTATGAATTATTATGCAAATAGACAAACTTTATGCAAAATTTATTCACTCCTTGCTTTTTAGGTAATTATCTACGAACTTATCAGAAGGCTTGGTGTAGTTCTTTTTGCCTTCCGGCACTGGGTACGCCCACTCATAGAAATATTTCTTTCTGTCTCCTTCTCCCAGTTCTCCGATTACCGTAAAGCCCTTTGCCCTTCCGTTACTTCTTTCTTGTACAATCTTCTCGAACTTTTCCGGTGGTGTGGTCGAACTTTCTTGCTTGAATATATGGTTGCTCAATTCTTCCATCACCTTATCCCTTCTCTCCTTCTTACTTTCTTTTTCTTTCGCCTCTTTCTCCTTTTGTTCTTGTATCTTCTTTTCCCTTTCTTCGGACATCTTTTTATATACACCGCTTTTGTGTAAACTTTGGTCGAACATATTGTCTACGATATCTCCCAATATCCCAAACTCCGATTCTTCTATTCCGATACTGTTAACAGCATCCTCAATAAACTTTGTATGCTTGGAAGGTATATATCTTTCATTATAGAATCTCTCCAATAGGGTTTCATCCTCCAGCATCTTCTTTAACTTCTCGTTCTTGTGGACTTCCCCGTTTATCTTTTCAGCGTCTTTAATGATGTTCTGTATATCCTTGGAAGTGAACCCGTATGCCGTATCTATATCAACACTAAACCCGTCATTTGAATCGTAGAGCTGGATATCTATACCTCCCTTATCGTTTGCATTCGCTTTGGTATGATTGGAAACACGTATCTCATAGCTTCCTTTCCCTGTCTCAAATTTAAAATAGCTGCTCGCAGTTGTTTTCGCCTTATTGTAATCGTAGTCTATGTTATTCTTGTTCAGCCACGATTTCAGCCCTTTAGTAACTGCTGCCGGGTTCGTTCCGGTCTTCTCTATGGACTTGTCACCGCTTCTGTTAATGACCTTGTTTGTTGATTCCCTTTCCTTCTCGGTATATATGTATCGAAAACCGCCTTTTCCGTCCGGCTCCTTCCGTACATACTTGTGCGACACTGCCTTTTCCAGCTTATCACACAACATGCTTTTCAATATATCTCTTTTCATACTCTTTCCTTAATAAAAAAGGGGTGATTACACCCCTCCCCAACAATTAATGTAATTGTAAACGATACTTCGTCTGTTTGAGTGTTGCCATAAAATCTTCCACCCACGACTTTTCCCCGGCATATTCGGGGTTATTGTCAAGCTTGGAATAGAATTCCCTTGTACGGTCTATAATGAGGTCTACCAATTCTATAGGGTCGTTTACCTCTATTTCTTCACCGTTTATCTCCCCGTCCTTGAAACGTCCGAAACCGCTTTGTCCGGCTTCCATTATCTTATCTTCATAGTCGGAAAGTTCATCTATCAAATCGTCCAGATACTTGTGCTTGGCATTGTCTTCCTCTTTCCAGTGCACGTTTTTTGAACGGGTCTTCACGCCTTCCAGGAAATTAGCGAAATCGGCAAATACGGCATACATACCGTCCTCCTTCTTTGCCTTTTCCAGTACATCGGCTTTCACTTTCCCCTCTTGAATCATTTCGGAAATAACGCTCTTGAATATCATCGCGTCTTCCACAGAAGAAAACTTCATGGAAACCGTCAGTCTGTCTTCCGACTTCCATATTCCCTGGCTGTCCGTTTCTTCGCTTTCCGTGGTTTCTCCTTCCTCGTTCTTCGCTATTCCGTCACCTTCCGGGCCTTTTGGTTTGTCGTCCAAATCTTCCTTGCAAATGGCATTCGCATCGTCACAGTCCATTGTCTTCTCAACTTCCTCACTTTTCCAGTCTTCCGGCAATTCACCTTCAAGACCCAATTCTTTAGCACGTTTCTTAATCCATGCTTTCACCTTTTCTTTCGGCATATCAGAAGCACCGGACAACTTGATAGCGTCCTTCAAATCCTGGCTATTTCTGATAGGGTATTTCCCGTTCGGCATTGCCTCTCCTTTCTTTGCAAGGTCTTTTCTTTCACTGTGTGAAAAATCGGTCTTGTTGTTCGCTTTCCGTATCTCTTTAGGATATTTCCCACACACGGACTTTACCACATCTTCCGTTACTTTTCCTTCCTGGAAAGCCTTCATCACGATTTCTACCGGGCTGGGTTTCACTTCCAATCCCAAAATCTTCTTGATATTGTCTTTCATGTCAAAGATGAAATCGTAGTCTTCCAGTTCGGTAACTGGGTCAATCCACATGCTGCCGATTTCCTCTTCACCGTCAACCACCACGAAAGCCGGGGATTCATCATCAACGTGCCCCATAAAATAATGAATTTCCGCATTCTTCGTTTTGGCTACACCGACCTCCATAAGAGTATCTTCCGGAACGTCTATTCCGGTCTCCTCGAAAAGTTCTCTTTGTGCGGCTGTACGGAAATCTTCTCCCTCGTCTACATGTCCCCCAGGTATGCACCAATCAGGTGTATAGTTCATATTTTCTCCTGCTCTCTGTAAGATAAGCAACTTACCGCCTCTGAACAAAAGCACGTCCGCATACTTGACTACTCCGGTCTTTGCCTTCATAATATCATCGTATGCACTTTTGGAAAGCTTCTTACTTTTCCATGCCTTCTTTGCTACATGAATTGCATATACATCCGCAATAGCTTCTGCTATATCTTCGTCTTTCTGGAATGCAGCAATAGCCTTGAAAACCTTGTCCCTGTCTTTCTGTAATTGTGCAACTCGTGAAGCATGCTCTTTCAAGAACTCGTTGTATTTCTTTTCCGAAATCTCTCTTTCGTCCTTGTCAAGCAGGGAGAAGCTTTTCAATACCTGGCTTCTTTCGGCAAATTCGTTTGCAAGTTCTTCCGTTCTTGCTTCTATCTTTTCGGAGCGTCTCAATAGCTCCCTGTATTCAGACACCTTTTGTTCTGCTGTCTGTAAATGAAATAATTTCCGTAAATTCATAGCTATAAAATTTTCTGCTAATGTACGAATTTTACACAATCTATCCAAAAACACAGACATTATCAATATAATAGGAAGTGTTTTTCTTCAATTCGGGCTTGTAAAAATACCTGTTAAGTGTTTCTACCTTTTCTATCCGGTCAATCCTGCCCCTCTTGTTCCCATACAGAACTATTCTGTCGGAAATGTTCAATTCCTTTACTTTTACCGGAACAAGGTAGTTCTTCTCATACGTCCATACCATTTGTTCGCCCGAAATCCTGTTAAGAACACCTTCCTTGCCTGCATTAAAATAGATGTTATATACTGATTCTCGCGGCTTCATTTCGCGTACATGTAAACCTTCCACAAGCGTATAGGAATGTCTTGTCTTTACGGCTTCATTAATCCTTATATCCTTTAGGAACTTTTCGCCTTCAAGCGTCCTTATCTCCACAAACCCGGTGTTGAATCCTCCTTCTCCCATAATCAATGCTCCGTTTTCAGAAACAAGCCTTCTTTTGTTATAAGCGCATATTCCGTCCCAGCCTCTATGTTATACAGTTTCCCTTCATACAAGGACAAACCTCTTTCCATTATCTTTATCGCTCCTGCACCCATATGCATGTATTCCGGATTGTCATTATAGAACTTTACGTATTCCTCCACATCCCCCTGTTCTATCTCTTTATCGGGACTTCTTCGACTACTCCCCCTGGTTACTCCGAAACAGTCTTCATCAGTCCATTCATCGAATGTCTTTTCATCAACAAGCGGTATCGTTACTTGATGCGGCATAGTAAACGTAAGATGTTTTGCGTCTTCACATACGGAGATTACTATTCCTCTTTCCAATACAACGTTTTCCATCTCTCCTTTGAAGTCGGTACACTCCACTCCCTTCTTGAATAGGTTTGTATCGTTCATCATACAATAGAGTAATACATACTCGTCTTCCTTTATCTGGTCTAAACGTACTGGGACAACCTCCCAGTTATACACGTCTACCTCTTCACCTTCTCTTTCCTTGACACGTTCCTTGGTTACCCTCGTCTTCCGTAGGGTCAACACTTCCACATCTCCTTTATATCCGAATATCATACCTCAAACATTTTATCTCCGACATATATCTTTACTTTACTCTTTCTCTCTACCTGCCTCTTATATGGTTCTTTAGGCGGCTCAAACGAATGCGTCTCGTCATTCCAAACCATACCTTTAGGCGCCTCCTTAAGGTCGCACCTGCAATAAGGATGCGTCGCGTAAATAACTGGTTTCCAATCTTTGGCTTTCACTCCTATATTATCCCCGTTGTTTATCAAGTCTATAAGCTTGAATATCCTCGGTTTGCTTCCTATTCCTGCCGTAGTGTACAACCTTATACAATGGGCGCAAGCTTGGGGATATACTGTCTTATATACAAGCGCGTCCGCTCCCTGTTCCTTCATTATCTGCTGGGCTACTCCAGTCTGATAAATGTTCTGCATCTCAGTTTCCACTATACGCCCCCAATCACGGTTCCAGTCTTCCAGGGAATGTCCTATATTGCTGACAATGTTCTGCACGGACTTCTTTTTCAAGACACCCTCTATCATTTCCTTCTTTATCGTTCCAAGCTCCAATTGTCTTTGCTGTTCCACAAGAACTTTTACCTCTTCTTCCGACACGGCATTAGACATTATCGTTTTGGCCCGTTCTCCCATCGTCTTTATATAGGAGTATGTGCGTGTTGCTGCCGCATAATACACTTCCTGTTCCAACGGTGTAAGTGCTGCCCACTGATGACGGTCTATATACTTGGTAAAATCGTCAAAATTGAGTGTAACCAATTGGGAAGGTTCCAATTGTGCACTCAATCTTCCGAACAGATAGGACTGGAAATATGGAGGTATCTTTTCTATCTCCCTTCTCCATTTATAGCCATACCGCCTTAACAAGGACTTGTCTTCCGGTGTCAACAGCTTATCTCCCATTACATCGGCTACAATCCTTGCAAGACGGTAGTCTATTATATCATACAGTTTTTGTATCTCTTCCGGTGTGAATATCATTTTCCAACCGCTTTTGTCATTTCCTTTACAAGCTCCTTTATCATCGCGTCCGACTGTGTAGCGAACATAGTCTGTGCAAGACCTTCATAACCGCATTGTATTTTCGGGTATCTGATAGGGTCTTTCACGTGTCTTTTCACTCCAATAAGGCGCGATACCAAAGGGGTTCTTATACCATCAACTTTCTTTTCCGGCATTCTTATTTTCCTTTATCTTATAACCGTCATATAACGATTCGTCCCACATTGACATATCGGGTTTAGGGAAATATGGATTAGAAGGTGCATTCCTGTATTCTTCTCTTCCTTCTGGACCCATTGCGGCAATTTCTTCCATCGTCCAACCTTCACCCATTCCACGCTCTTCAATCTCGAACCATTCATCGGATGTCATTTCTTACCTTTGATTTTATAACCGTCATAAAGGTCTTCATCAAAGATAGACATATCCGGTTTAGGGAAGTAAGGATTATACGGGGCGTTTCTATGAAATTCCCTTCCTTCTGGACCCAATTTAGCGACATCCTCCATCGTCCACTCTCCCCCTATACCGTTGTCTTCAATCTCGAACCACTCGTCAGCCGTCATATCAATTCCGTACTTTTTCTTTGCCATAATTTTACTCCTTTCTTTAAGTTTCTATGCAAATATATAAAACTGTTCAGAATTGAACAAATTTATAAGTCTATTTTTTTAAGAAACCTATCAAGTTCTTTTTGATTTAACACTTTATTATCATAAATCACTCCGTTATCGGAATTTCCGTCATACAATTTAACGGACTTGAATTTATCTTTCAATGGAGTTTCTATAACCTTTTTGAAAGATTCGGACGCGCCTTTATGTCCTTTTCTCGCTATTTCTGTAGGAACATATCGTTTTGTTCTCTCAAAACGTTTCTGTATTCTATCCAAAGCCGTATCAAAATCAGTTGCCACTCCTACCAAATGAACATCATAACCTTGTGCCTTCAAGTCGTCAACAAGTTTTTCAAGTTTTGCCGGATTTCCAAAAACAGCATCTTTCACAAACGAAGATTTAGATTTTATATATTCGTTATCTATCGCCTTACCTATATCCGACACTTCCTCATGCACATAAGAAGCCGCCTTCTTCGGGTCTATCCCCTTCACTCTTTCATAATCCGGTATCATATCGCGCATATCGTCCACGTCAATAACTGGGAGCTTGTCTATAGAAGGGTCTTTCTCCTTCATCTTCTTAAGATAATACCCTTTGCCCGAACCACCACCGCCAAGCATTAAATAAGCACGCGGTTTTGTCTCAAATAGCATTTTCTTCCGATATTCAGACTTCACTTTGTTATGCACTTTAATCTGTCTGTCTCGCTTCCAAACACCGCCTTCCTTATAAAGGTCTTCCGTTGTCTTGGTTAAGTCGGCTTTCTCTTCCTCTGTAGCCTTTCTTTTCTTATATGGCTGTCCAACAATACCAAGCTTCCGGTTTACCGCGTTGTTCACATACACTCCTTGTTGTGCCTTCGCAATTTCCAAAAGCCCGTCATACATTTCTGGTCTTCCCAGGCTCTTTTCCAAAAGAGCCTTGTTTATGTATCTATCCAGTTTTAAATTATCAAAAGTTTCCATAATTTCTTATTTGTAAAGATTTTTTAAATAATAGTCAACTGCTGGTTTCATTATAGGATTTTCGTTAAACGACTTGTATTGTGCAAACGGGTCTTCCTCGTCCTCCGGTACACCTTCCGGCTGTTGTCCTGGCTGTGAAGCTCCGAACATTTTATTCTGTTCTTCTGCCTGCTTCATTCCCTGGTACACCTGGTTAAGAATGATATCCTTTTCCGGGTCAAAGTCTCTTCCGTTATACTTCTTGAATATATCCTGCATGGCAACCATACCACTACTCAGTTTTTCAGAATCCAGTTTTACCTGTGCTTCTTCGTCTTCCACCTCTATTCCGGTAAATGCAAACTCGTAGTTTTCGTCCAGCTCGCTCACAATATACTTTGTAATAACACCCTGCAAGAATATCAATAGAGGCTTCAATCCTTTTTCACGGCTGTGCTTCAATCTTTCGCGCTGTCCGTCCTGTCCGAATATCTGCTGACTTTCTTTAAAATTGAATCCAAGTTCGGACGGGTCTATACGATATACAGAACATGTCATTATGATAAGAAACTTTATCCACTCGTTAAATTCCATATCACGGTTGCTAAGTTTCTGCAAGTCTACCCACTCCAAATCAATACCGTTTATGACTGGGGTGCGGTGCGAATTCTGGTATCCTGCCATCGTCTGCGTCCATGCCTGCCTAAACTCCTGCAATGTACTGTTTGATATGTTAGGATTCTTTATATTGATAAACCCTTTAGGCTGAGACCCCTGGCAGTTATGAACTGCTGTATAATTGGCAAGAAATATATGCTTATCATTGAATACCTCTATATCGTAAAGTTGTTCCTTCTCCTTTACAAGTCTGGAATTGTCCGTTACCTTATAGAAATGATAATTTAATATTTCCGGCACATTACATCCTGCCTCGGTCAAAACCCTTATTAATTTACCTCTACTTATCCTTCCACCTTTTTTCACATGATGCTTTGAGAAAGATATGTCACCTCCTCTGTTGTTTTCCAGTATATCTAAAGCCAAGGAATTAGGCACCAAATCCCATTTATCCTTTGTTTTTTCTCCCCTTGATATACCTTCATTCTTATAATCCTGCAAATAGCCTATCTTCCCAACAAAAGACATCACGTCTTGAATAACAATTGTTGTAGGATAACCGTATTTCTTATTGGAAACAACATACTCTCTTGCAGCAACCCCAACACTTAACAACAACTGTAATATATCTTGCCTCAAATCGTTGTTCACACAACAAATGGTAGGAGTTTTATACCCCATTATGTTTGCCGAAGTATGTCCATCTGCCGAAAACAGTCCTCTCAAAAACGCGCATCTCAACTCTTCCGGCAAGTTAAATACAGAAACGGGTATCTTCTTGTCCCTTGTATATCCGAATCCTATACTTATAAGCCAGTCAATAAAACATGTATCATATATGAATATATACGGATATCCATATTCCCCATCACTTCTTTGTGTGGAAGGATTACTTTTCTTTATACGATAATTTATTCCGTATTTATCCAACACTTTAGAGAAATCACCAAAAAGTTTTTTATCTTTCGTATGATGAGGAAAAATTTCAAGTATATGTTCCAACCAGGTACCATCCCCTAAAGCAAAACCAATCATTTCCCAAAAATGCTTATCTTTCACCATCTCCAAAGAAGGGGTGAAAGTTCTTTCTTTTTTAAGAACAGCTTCCTTTGTCGGGTTAGTAAATTCCCTAAAATATTCTTTTCCTATGAAATAATCCTCCTCATGAAAATCTCCATAAGTATTTATATCCACCAAACAATAATCGTCTGTAGTCAAATCCTTTTGTTTTTTCCATTTAGGAGACTTATCTTTATCCGTTATAGTCAAGAATCTGTGTTCACGGCTTGTTCTTATCTTTAAGCCGTTATACAGTCTTGTTTCGTACAAATCATCTATCCTTGTCTTGTATGCGGATGCCTTACAGTATTCCACACCATCAAAAACTTCAAATTCTGTACCTACCAAATCCTTTATTCTTCTTAAACCCTTATTCGTCGTAACGAGTGTTTCCGGTGAAACGCAAAAGAAATTTGCATTATAGGAAAAGCCCCATAATATCCAGGTAATAATGTTTACCAGCGTTTCCAATTCCGACACTCCATACCCGTTTCTTCTCACATCGGACGTCTTGTTTCTGATACCGAAACCAAGCTCCCACGGGTAATACAATATCGGTTCCTTCGTTATAGGGTTGTGAAGAATCATTTCGTCCCACACCATACAATAACGCGGCAAATGTCCCTTGAATCTGTACTGCTCGAAACCTTCCCTTTGTCTGGGGTCTACGCTGTCAAGAAAACGTATCAGAGAAGCGTCCACAGCGCGGAACTTCTGCAATTCCCACATTCTGTTGCGCACCATCTCAAAAGCCAACTGGTCTAATGTGAGACTGTCCGACATTATCTTGCTTACAAACTCCTGCAAGCTGTCCACATTGTCCCATTTGTCCGTCCAGCCTCCCTTTTCAAGAAAATCAACTATCTTTGATATTTTCTTCTTGTCCTCGTTTGTCAATTTTTCGTCCCCGGTAGAAAAAAGGCTCTTCTTTTTTCTGATTGTGAAGCCTTCCTTTTGCTCGTCTTCCGAAAAATCCATAAAGTTCATTATCTGTTCCACGCGTGTAGACACAATACTTTTGACTATATGGATATCTCCCATCCGACGCAATACGGAAAAGGATAGAACTCCTTTGGAATCCTTGAATCCTCTTCCGTTGCCGGATATGTCGTTAGGGTCAAAGAAAACAGACTGTATTTTTGTAGGATGCCTGTTAATTTCTCCCAGATACAAATTAGCCTTCATTATCTCCCCTGCATCGTTTGAGTTTAACGCAGCCTGCAATTTGCTTTGGAATGCCATAGGAGCGGCCTTTTGCAGCCTGTCTATCTCTTCAATAGACAAACTCGAAAGGCTTGCAATCAAATCCGGCTTTTCCGCTTTTTGTATAATCTTTCCTTTTCTCTTTCCCATCGTAATAATTTTTAAGCTCCAGCCAATTGAGTTAGATTCACGGTAGCTTCCTTACCTCCTTCTACTGCTGTCACAACTGCCGTTCCGGTACGCTGTGCACCAGTATTTGCAGCCGCCACTACAGAATATTCGGTAGTGCCTTTAGTAAACCCTGTGCCGCTTACAACCGTATTATAATCTACTGTCACTGCTGCACCTTCATTCTTTCCGTTTACCTTCTTTTGCTTCTTACTTGAAACACCGAATATCTTTGTTTCTCCTGCTGCTGCAAATGAAAGTGTTGTCGGGTCTGTAGTCAATGTATATTCATAGGTAACTGTCGCTGCAAGCTGTGTTAACGTAACCTTTACCGTCTTGTTACTTCCAGTCTGTGTAATAGTAATAGAACCGTCATTATCTGTTTCTGCCTTATTTTCAGCCGCCACTATACTATAATTCTCTCCATTAGATGTTTCAGATGAAGTCTGACTGAATCCAGTTCCAGTAATCTGTGCAGTCGTATCTACCTTCTCGACACCACCGGAAGGCTTGCCGTTGACTTTTTTCTGTCTTGTTGAAACAATTTGTAAACTCTTCGTTTCTCCAAGCGCTACAAACTGTATGGTCTGTGAATTGGCAGACAACGCATAATCATATGTCACTATAGCCGCATTCTGTGTAAGTGTCACTTCCGCAGTCTTTCCACCATCCTGCGAAATAGTCGCTTTTCCTGTTCTCTGTGAGCTTCCGGTATTCTCAGAAGCTTTCAAATTGTAGTTATTTCCGCTTTCCTCATAATCGAACCCTACACCTGCCAGTTCTATATCAGTAGGATATGTTTCTGGCTGCTGTTTTACTCCATTCAGAACTTTTGTTCTTGTAGAAGTAACAGTGACAAGCTTTTCGCCTCCTGCACCGTCGAACGTTACCGCTGTCGGGTCTACTGTAAGCGCATATTCGTAGGTTACAGTAGATGCAGCCTGGTTGCATGTAATCTGCAATGTCTTTCCGCTTTCATTCTGTTTAACCGTCACTACCGCTTTTCTTGCCGTGTTGTTTGGGTTCTCGTCAACCGTTACTTGTCCTCCACCGTCAACCTTGAATCCTGCCCCAGATATTGAGAATGTAACCGGGACGCCTTCCGGGTGTCCTACTGGCTGTCCGTTCTTGAATGTCTGTTTTGAAGACGTCACCACGCACATATCATCACCTCCCTTTGCAGGGAAATTGAGTGTAGGTTCTTTAGTCTCCAATACGTATTCCACAACTTCCTGCACGTCCGACAATACCGCGCCTTCTTCTCCGAATCCTTCCGGATATGAGATAAGCTTAACAAGCGCCTTAAACGCCCATTCCTTGAACTGTCCTATATTATAAGTGTGACCGGGTTCAATCACGATACCCAGCCCCTTATAATATTCCACGTCACCATAGAGGCTTTCCGTAACGAAAACCTTCATCTGACTGTCGATACCGTCAGTTACGACAGTCATTTGGTGGACATTATCTTCTGTTGTAAACAATAACCGTAGCATAACCCCTTTAGTTGTTTTCGGCTACGAGTTCTTCGCGCCATGTGTTGTTATCTGTCATTACAACCACGTTCAAGTCTTCCTTTGCATCCAAACCAAGGTCAGCCAGCGTAAACGCCATAGGCTTTCCGGACATAACTTTGGTAGCAATGGTCTTGCGGTCTCCTCTGATTACTCCAAATCTTTCTGCGCTTTCCTGCAAATCTACGCTATTGGGGAAATAGATATCGACATCCTTCTTTGCCGGAACACTTGTCTTGATTGTAATAACGCATGCATCGTTTTCGTTCCATTCTGCCGTTACCGCAACAATTTCATTCAATCCCTGGGGGTCGATAATCAATTCCAAACCCTTTTCTTCCGCAAATGCTACAAGTTCCTCATGCATCACGGCTTCGCCTACATTCCATTTGAAACCAAGCTTCAAAAGCTCGGCACCGCCTTCCGGGTCTGTCACGTTTCCTTTAGGGGTAATTCCGCGCGGTGATTCAGTGATGAATACTTTCTTCTGGTCGCAACTACCATCAGTTACCAATGTCACATCAATATTCTTGTCTTCGTCCAAAAATCTGTATAGTCTCATAATCTTTTATTTTTAATGGTTTTTATTTACATTCAAATACGATTTCCTGTTCTACTGAACCGTCAGCACCCAGTACATAGACCTGGTAAATACCTGTCACATCCGCTTTCTGTACGCCCAAATCCTTCTGGCACTCGAAGCCCAGATATTCGTTCTTCTCCTTCATTGTCAAAATCTTTTTGTCGGAAGATACGGTACCAATACTTTCGGGAATATTGGCAAACTCGCAGAACTTGTTGTTATGCTTGATACAAATCTGAGTGCCTTCCGATACCTTTGCCTTAAAATTCATCCACAACCAAGGAAGACCGTTTGCATATTCAGCCTGCCACGGATATTCCGTCAGATAGGATTCGGGGAGAATGCTGTTATATCCCTCCTCGCTGTTGATAATACCGCTATTGGGATTCATCTTAATAGGAAGGAATTGCCTCTATCTCCTGTTGCAAAGCCTCGAAATTTCCCTGTAAGCCTTGTGCAACCTGTGCCCCGGTATCACCGTCCTGTATTTGGTAAAACACTACTTTTTTCATAACTTCTAAAACTTGAATTTTAAATCATTATACCACACGAAATTGTCACGCCAAATATTGTCTGTAGAGAAAATGGTCTGTCCCATTCTCCAAACTCCGTCTTTCATCCATTTGCCTAAGTTGTCCCAAATTCCTTTGGTAAGTACCCATACTGCCGGAATACTGAACTTCCCTCCAGAAATCCAATAGTTGCGCATATTCCATTTATCGTTGTCCAGTACCCATACCTTCTTCACCTTCGGTGGCATTGTCTGTGAAGTACCACCGCCTGCGCCTCCTCCAAAGTATGTACCGGGATTTTCCTCTGTTCCGACCCTTGAATAGGTTCCTGGCAAATAATCACCTTGTGCCATAATCATTCTCCTTTCATTTCCTTTATCGCCTTCGGTTTCTTGTCTCCGAATTCGTCGAAATCAGACAGATATTTTCTAATTCTCTGAGGTACCAAAGTAGGGCTTACCTTTGCCGCGTTCTCCACGATTGAGATTGATTCTCGTATTATAAGCGCGTTACGCACCACGGCACGGAACCATATGTATATCTCCACATTGCCGCCTTCCACCGTAAAGTTCCCCATCACATGCGAAACAATCAGAATAGCGGAATAAATGAAAAGCTTTGTGATAATCATTGAAAAGCCCTTGCTTGAAAAGTCCTTGTTCTTGATATGATATACCCAGCTTACAAGCGTGTCTATCACTATAAGAATCATTAGGTATTTCAAGAACTCCCAGTCCCGAAACACATATTTCTCAATGAAGGATGCCGTGTTGGAAAAAGAGATAGGTATGCTCAACAACACGGGAAAATATAAACTCATTACGTATTCCCTTATTTTATGTAGTTTTCCCATAATCATATGCGACGGAATTTTAGGAAATTGTATATGCAATGTGTACAAGTTTACTTGGTGAGGCTTCCGGATATTTCTTTTTCAGATAGTCATAGCGTTCTCTGATAACGTTCTCTGCCTCTTTAGGGTTGTGCCCCGACTTTGCGGCCGCAGCCACGAGTTTTTCAACTGTAGGGAAACCGCTTTTCTTTTCCTTCGGCTTCTCCTCCTTCGCGGTCTCCTTTGTCTTGATTCCCTGGCGTCGTACCCAGCCGTTCGCGGTCTTCACATATTCCTTTCCGCTCCAGCTTCTGACCGTTCCGATAGGTTCGCCCTTCCGTGCCTTCTCTATATCATCAGATACGCACATTCCGGCTATGCCCTTAAAAATGTTTAGAGGGGTTTCCTTGTATCGCAACATATCACGGTTCCCGGACATTGATTTAAAGATACCTTCCTTTCCTGGTATCACTTCCACCTGTGAGGGTCTCACAAACATAGGTTCTTCCTCGTAGAGGTCATTCAGCACTTTAACCGTTTCCAGTGATTTCCAGTCCGCAGCCGCACATGCTTTCTCGAACTCGTCCAATTCGTTGTTTTCCGATTTGTTCAAAACATCAGTAGCAAAAGCCGCTACCTGCTTTGCGGTGAACGCTTCGTAGTCGTTGTCAATGAGAAATTGTTCAAATTGTGCACGTCCGAACACTTTCTCTTCTTTTCTATTATTATCCATGAATAATGCCTTTTTAAGTTATAACGAAATTGCAATTACAACGGTAAAAATAGGCATTATCAGTCAAATAACCAAGCTTTTAACTTGAATATTTATCCAATACTGGGTATTTGTACTTCGCGCGGATAGGGTTTGTCTTTATATACTTCCGTCTTCTGTTTTCTACCCGTTTCCTGGTCCTTTCGGCTTTCGCCAAAGCCTTTTCTATCTGTTCGCGTCGCTTCTCGTCACGCGCTATGCGTTCCCGTATCATCTGTTCCGCGTACAGTTCTACATCTTCGCTTTCATAGTCTCTGTATATGTAATCACTTACCGTTTCCATATTCTAATACGCTTCAAATTCGTTAGGGTCATAACCCTCATATTCCGGTGCCTCATAGCAACGATATTTGCTCCATCCGTATTCTTTTTCTTCATATTCTTCTAAATCGTCTGCATCATCATCAAAATCTTCTTCCTCGTATTTTTCTGTATAATTATTCTCTTCTTCGTAATCCTCGTCCTCCTCTTCTTCTTCAATGGCAGTATAGGTTTTCTTCTTAAATCCCATCAAAACACTATACTGCACTCCTACATTTGCATCAAAATCCTGCTTGCTTATACGTGTATATTCAGAACAAAAAATACCTTCCTTTTCTTTCTCTTCCCTTTCGTCCTGTCTGTCCCAAACAATATCCTTAAGCGTGTCTATAACCTTTCTCCTGCTATCTACAACACTTTCCCATAAACTCTTAAGCTCTTTAAGCAAAATATCCTTCCATTCCCTTCTATCGGGTAATTCTATCCTGTAGGAATGCGAATAATGAACGCGTCTAACTTTCTCTACTGGTGTATCTTTAAAACTTACTTCTCTACCAAACAACACTTTAAGCTTCTTAATCGTATTCTTTACGGTGCCTATACTGCATTTTAAATTAAAAGCTATTGTTGCCTTCTTTTCATAAAAAACCGGGTCGCAATCCTGCCATTTATAGCGATTTATCCTTAAAAACTTCTCATCGTCAAAAGTCATTCCGTGCTCTCTGAAATCTTCCAACTCTTCATCCGTAACCTGGCTTTCTCTCTTTTCGTATTCAAAACAACCTTTTCTTTTGCTGATGTAATCTAAAACCTTCTGGTTGAATTCAGTCCAGACAATCTTCTTATTTTTAGCGGCAATCTTAAAATATTCGGGTATTCTTACAATCTCTTTAAAATCAATCTTCTTAATAATCTTACAATAACTTCTATCCTTAAATTCTATGTAATCATTCAATCTCAAAAACGTAATACTTTTACGCACTTTCTGTCTGTCAAGACCTGTATATACAGAAACAGCCTTAACCATTTCATTAGTGCTTAAATCCGGATAAATGAATGAGTAATAAGGGTCTCTGTTGAATTTATGCTCATTCAGATTCTCTACACGTGTAAACTGTGTAAGCACTTTTGAAATTGCTTCCAAAACTAATATGTATTCGTTCTTAATTTTTGAAGCTTTGCGCTTCTGTGTATCTTTTTTCATTTTCTCTATAGATGATACGCCTACAAAATTTTCAATTTTACGAATATCTTGCTTAAGGATATTTACGCCTACAAAACCCAGCTTACAAAACAAAAAGAAAAGGGGATTATTTAAAAGGAGTTTTGTAAGCGTATCACCTATAGCAACCCCTTTTCTTTTGCGGTTCTCAACTCCTTTCAGAATTGAGCCGCCATTTGTTTAAGCACTGCAAACATAGGGATAATTTTTCAATCCACAAAATTTTCTCGGAAAAATTTTTGCCGGGCCGCGCTTTTTCCAAAATTCCCTTCACTTTTCAGCCCTTTATAGGAGCTTCTATCACTCTTTCTTCCTCCATTTTCCCTAAACTTCGCTCTATCCTCTCCGCTTCCTCCTTTCACCTCCGTTAACACTTTGCATGTCCTTCCCCCTACACGCGCATGCACACATACACGCACACATGTTGCGCGCGCTCGCCTACGCTCGCACGCGCACGCGCGTTATATATCACCCAATATCATTAACTCCTATTATACAACAAAAGAAAGAAAAGAAAAATATTTTTTCATAGATATATTTACGGTCAAAGTTGACAAAACGCATTGTAAATCAGATAGTTACAAATAGTAAGAAATATTGACAATATTACCGTTATAAATTCCTACTTTTACCCAGTGTTTAACCCTAAAATTTTAGTAACATGAAAGTAGTTTATGAATCGAAAATTGCGAAAATTATCATTCCGACCTTTTCCGCAATCCTAATTTTTTGCTGGCTGCTTTGCAAGAAAGCAAAAGAGTATTACGACGAAGAATTCCTAAAACATGAAGAAACCCACTCCTACCAGTGGAAATCATTAATGATACCGGGAACCGTGCTTTTTAGCGGTCTTGCAGGCATTTTCTCGTGTCCCTGGCTTCTTCTCCTTATCCCGTTGACGTTCTATCTGTATTACGCCCTGGAATGGCTCGTGCGTGTAATAGGAGCCTTAATCAAATATCACCCAGGTTTCAGTGGCGGTTTCAAGAAGTGGATTAAGAGAATCCAGGCTATAAACCATGACTGTTACCATGCAATCGTGTTTGAACAAGAAGCGAACGCAGTAGAAAAAGGACTGGTAGATTATGGTTTTTTGTCATTCTTCAAGTATTATTAACTCTGCTGTCAATATTTAGAAAAAGAAAAGGGACGTTTCACAACGTCCCCAGTCTGTCGGGTTTCGCTAAACCCATGATTCTTACTACAAAACAAAATTGAATAATTATACAAATTGAGTGAATATTTATGCAATAATTTTCTTTATGGAAACCGCGTTCCGCTTGATATTCCCGATTTTCCGGCAAACCTCATTAGTGGAAATATCCCTATAGGAAAGAAGCATTCCCGAAAGTTCGGCAATCTTATCCACAATCGTATTCATTTCTTGTAACCGTTTCCATTTGACGGAAACAGAAAAATGATTTTTAATGAATTCGTCACGGGCTGCCCTCGCTTCTTCCACGGTTCGGAAATAACCGATATTGTACTTCTTCTTTTCAAGCTCTATTATAACCCGGTACGGCTTGTTCTTCGACCGTTTGTCATAATAGTAAATATATCTGTTACTTCTCGGTTTCATTGTCTTCTTCCTCCTTCTTTTCGAGAACCGGAATAGCCCCCAGGCAGTGAACAAAGATGGCTGCGATAAACGGGGAAATGATAAGTGCCATAAGCATCCACACTCCGAAACTTCGGTTCATCCTTTCTGCCGTAGAACCTACCTCGGCACTCAGCATAAGATGAACGATAAAAATAATGATAGTTAAAAATACGATACCTGCATTCATAATTTAATCCTCCTATTATTTAAGTTCGTTAATGATTTTCATTGCTTGTTCTCTCAGAACCTCGTTATCATTTTCTTCTCCCATCTCCTTACTGATTAGGGATAACGTGCCGTCCAGGTTCTTCTTGTAGACGGCAATCATGCTCATGCTTTCGTCCTTTGCCGGGTCATACACGACCCGGTAGTTTCCTTTGCTTAATGTTCTCATTTTAAAATAGTGTTTATGACGTTGTTAATAGTAAATTCTTCAATCTCTTTTATATCCTTTTCAAAACATAAATGTTTATTGTCATCGGTGTATTCTATGATATTACCGTGAAGAATGTCTGTAGGGGAAGGGAAACGCTTTATTTCGGCTACTTTCCATGTTCCGAACTTGACCGTTACATATACCTCGTATGAATCGGGGTTCTTGAAAAAATCTATATTTGCCATAGTTGTAAAGATTTTATTCGACAATTAATTTAACGCCCATTCAATGGCATGTTCGGCTGATTCTTGATTGGGATATATAATACATTCATATTCGTTTGAATGATAAAAGCAATATCCTAATTTGTTAAAATTGTCTTTTACTACTGATTCAAGGAATTTTGGACAAATTTCTTTGCTGTATTCACCATTAACTATTTGTCCTCCCATTGTTTCAATTACATAAACTTCCATAATCTTTTATCTTTTTATTTGTTTGACTTAATTAACCGCCTCCCTTAAGAAGACACTACAAATATAGGCACTTAATCAGACATACGCAACTGCTTATGTCCTTTTAACATATAATTAACATATAACTCCAAAGAAAACACCCGGAAACATTCTTTCACGAAGAGCGTAACCGGGTGTCAGTCAAACAAATATATATAAAATTTAGAGAAAGAAGGTTCTAAACTATGTCGGGATGAAAGTATGTCGGATAGTCCCATTCCTTGATAATCTCCTTAAGCTCTTTCCAAGGAATGAAAATGGTGTGCGACGCGATAGCCGCTTTCTTGTCGCCAGTCCAGTAGACGGAAGAAAATACTGGGTTCTCGGATTTTACGATACTTTCCGTTGTCCGTCCCCCCATATCCTCAATCAGCTTGCTATATCCGAAATAGCTGATGTTCTGTCCCAGCACAAGACAAAGGATATCACCAGTCTTGCATTTTAGGGCACGGGCAACAGACGTTCTGTCCTCACCGCTTATAATGTGGCTGTCACGAAGCAAAACAAGCTTGTTGGAATAACAAAGCCAATCTATGTACATGCTTCCACCGTTGTATGTGAATTCATTCTTTTTGCTCATATCAAGTCTTTATAATCGTCTTCCATCCTTTTTATTTCGCTCGTCAATTCCTGGCTTAAATGGAATAGGAATTGTTTCTGATTGTCCTCCATCTCGTCCTCATTACAGCTCATCTTCCTGGAAAGTTGGTCTAAATACCGGATGAACCGCTTTCTTTGGATAAGGTCTATATAGGAGACCGTATAAAGAAGAACGTTCATCCTTTTCTGAATTCCCGTAACCGCCCCTATGCACCACAAAAGAAGGGTGATAAGGACTACCGTAAGAACAATCAAACACACAAATATCGCTGTTATCATAGCTGCAAATATATGAAAATAAAACAAATAATTAATACTAAAGAACGTTCAAATTTTCGTTCTTGTCAATATATACGGGTCTCGAAACAAGGGAACAAGGAGAAATGACAATGTATTTTCCCGGACGTACCTTTCGCAGCGTCATTCCCCGGTATTCGATAATCTGTCCGACCCATATGTAACATTCTTTCTTAATCATTGAGAACCGATTTAACTGCAAACAACTTGGTATACGCTTCTTCCTTGGTCTGGAAATAGTTAAGGTTTTTGTACCGTAAATTGTCCGATTCGTTTTCTTCCTCTGTAGTCTTACATATCACAAAACGGTTCCAGTCAATATAGTAATAGGAATTGCTGATTTTGGCACGCCAGCGAAGCTTTTTAAAGCATTTTTCTTTCTCGTCATAGTATAGGTTGTTTTCAGAAAGAACTTTGTACATACGTTCTTTTTCTTCTTCTGTAGAAAATCTGAAAGATGGGATAAAATCATAGTAAGAAAATGACATTCCAGTTTTAAAAAAATGTAATTCATTATTTCGTAAATAAACATGATAAAATGCTTTAGAAATATCTTCTTTACATTTGCGTTCTCTATATATCATTATCGTACCGTCTTCATGTGTCAGACAGTCACCGTCTTCCAGTTTTGTAAGAGTACAATCTTCATCATGAATAGACAAGAATTTCCCGTCTTTGTCGCATAAAACCTTTTTCATAATTGTAAAATATTTTTATTAGAAAACATAATTAATCAAATCAGAAAGCCAGGACAAGAATTGTATCATTCCGAAGAATAGGAAACAAAAGGCGATTGCCCCGGTTCCGTACCAGAAACGTACCCACCATTCACGATACTTTGTCTTCAATACTTTATTACCGAAACGACCGTGAAAGAAATTTATAAGCTGCTTTTTCATAATGTAAAATTTTTAGAATTCGACAAGAATAAGACGTTTGCCGCTTTCCTTCTCACTGACCCACATATGGTTGGAATCGAAGCCGTAATCAAAAATAGACTTGTTTATAGATTTATCTATACTTTCTTTTAGGATTTCAATCTATTTAAGGTTGAATTCCTTTTCTTCCGGGGAATTGGTTTCATTCTCCTTCTTTAGCTGTGCTATCAGCAAGCATATTTCTTTTATATCCATATTATTTGTTCTATTGGTAGCCCGAAGGCTACCGGGTTAATTGATTTCGTAATCAGTCTCTAATTTCTATTTAAACATTATATCCTCATGCAATAACTCACAGCAAATAGGAGTTGTAGCGTCCGTATGCTGATTAGTTATAAGAACCTCGTCACCGTTGGTATATATCTGTGTAGCAAATGCACCGAAAAACTGGCTTTCTTTCGTACCGAACAATACTACTGCATCATCATTTACATTTGCAAGTGCTGCAATCAATTCTTTCTTTGTCATAATCGTATATCTTTATTTGTTCAACATTTCGAGTTGTCTTTGAAGGAGTTTAGCGCGGCTTTGCTCGTTGGCTGCAAACTCCATATTCCCGATAGACTTATAGAACTCCACATTTTCAAGTGCCTCGGCAAGTGCTTGTTGTTTCTTGGAAATCATAGAGGAGATTTCGTTGTTATTACCTCTCTTCATCATCTCTTCCATTTCCGTACCTCTCACCTTGTAAAATTCTGCTTTCATAACCTTATTTCTTTTAATTTGTTTGACCTTGTTTTCTTATCACATTGCAAATATAGGCACTTAATCAGACATACGCAAGTGCTTATGTGCTTTTAACATAAGATTAACATAACCTTTCTTTCAGTGACATTATATTTTTCAGAAATAGGAGAAAATGATATATGATTATCAGACAGTTAGCCCTAACTCTGAAAATTGTGTTGTTTTTCGGTGTACAATAAAATAAGGAAAATGAAAAACCGGGAACCGGACAAAACACCCGAAATTCCCGGCATCCCGAAAACAATCAAATTACCCCTTCTTCACTTTTCCAGTCACCGGAACCGTTGATTTCGTCTTCATCCATCAAAGGATAGGGACAAACGAATTCTTCTACTGCTGTTTGCTATATTTATTTTAGTAGGATACATAATTATTTCAATTTAAATTTACAAATGATAAAAATACGAAATTTGAAAAATCGCGTCTACAGCATACTGTAGTATCGATTGCCCTATAAGGGAGAATACTTTCTGTATATAGTAAAATATATTTACGCCTTAAATAGCGTCACTTTCTTGCCGTTGCACAAGTCCATAGTGTCTACATGCAGCCAGCTAACACCGTCTTCCAGTCTGATAGGATAAGAAAGCTTATTGGAATCGTCCATAATGATTTTTCGTGCTGCTTCTGCTTCCATTCCGGAAACCGTAATGTCAAAAGCGCGACCCAATGCGTGCGCACTCATATACGGCTTTTCAAGCATCGTTTTTTCCTTGCATAATATGCAGACATTACATCGTAAACCGCGCTGGGAATAGCTGCCTCCGTTCTTCCAGTTGTTGATAATGAAGGGCTTGCATATGATTTCTTCCCTCAATACAAGAAGCGTTTCCAGTGCTTCGGTTGTAAAAAAGCTCCATATCTGCGATTCTGAATACTTGTTATACACGTGGGGGCATACAAGTTCGGGAAGCGTGAAATACTTTCCCAGTCTTCTGATAATCTCTTTTCTTTCCATAATGATACAAAATTTGAATAAAAATAGGGGTTGCAGCCATTTAAACCGGGCTTTCACCCCCAGCCATAACAGACTTGCAACCCCTACCGCCTTTGTTAACCTTTAAATACAACTGCGATACAACCTTACCAGTTAATTATCACGATAGCAAAGATAGTGTTTTTATCTCAAAAATAAGCTAAAGTTCAGAAAATAATCGCTCGCACTCTTCCAACTCCTTTTCCATTCTTTCTTTTATAAGCGGAAAATAGGTTTTCGCCATATCCTCGTTGATATGAAAATAAGAATCGTAATGGTTCGTTATCAGTATATTTCCCTCCATCTCAAACCTGGAAATATGCTCTATTTCTTTTTTCAGATTTTCGATTTTATTGTATAGCCTATTTGCTTCCTTTCATTTCGACTTGTCCATAACTGCTTGATAATAAAGCCCCATTTCGGGGCTTTTGTGAAAATAATAAGTATATAGAAAGATTTATTCTACAATTTCCGCATCACTTTCCGGCTCGTATTCCTTCTTCTTCTCTTCCTGGATAGGGGCTTTCTTCCACTGGTCTATGAAGTGTTCGATTACACGTCTTCCGTCAGTCACAACCTTTTCCAGTTTTTCGTCCGGTTCCAACAGTTCATCTGCCATTGCTGCGGCTATATGCTTTGCCTTCATTACCTCTTCTACAAGGTTGCTCTCAATCAATTCACCCAGGCTTTTCTTTGTCAATAGGTTGAATGTCAGTCCTTCGATAATCTGCTTTCTCTTTGACATTGCATTAAGCATAGCATTCATTCTGGGAGCGAACTGTTCTGCCTTCATGTTCTCGAAGCTCTTGTCATCGAATCCCTCGAACTTGGATGCTGCCAGGAATGCAATCTCATATTCCTTTGGTGTCATTACTACGCCTGCCTGCAAGCATTCTGTACAGAATAGGATAAACTTCACATTGTTTCTCAAATCTTTTTCCATAATCTTTTGTCTTTTAATATGTTGGTTATTATTCTATTGTCTGGAACATTTTCCCGGTCTCCGTGTCCTTCCAGGTTATTATCATATTCTTTCCTGCCTTGACGCTTACAAGCTCTACATGCACCATATTGCCGTTCTCGTCCTTTATATAGTGTTCCGGTTCATATTCCTTGTCATATTCCCGATATTTCTCTACAAATGTGTCATAGCCTATTATCTCAAAGTTATCTTCCCATGACGATATCTGGATAACCATAGATTCTATATTCCCGTCAACCACGTTTGATGATGCTTGGTATGACATTCTCAGTTCTTCCAGTGCATCCAATACTTCCGTTATTCTCAGATTGTAGTCCTCGTATGCCTCTATGCAAGGTGCAAAATCTATGAGCTTGTTCTTTAGGTATTCCTTGAATTCCTTTTCTCTTTTCATGATGTTGTCTTTTTATGATTGTTCCACATTGTACAATGATACAAGAACCGTGCCAGGACACGTCTTGCGTCCATATCGGCTTCCATATATCCTTCCCATTTCGCAAATTAACAATTATAGGTTGACGATTTATAATATTGTTTATATAGGGGTCGGATATAACAACCCTTTCTTTTCCTTTATGGTGCAGTCCGTGTTCCCTTTCCGGTTCTTCTTATCATTGCTTTTCCTCCTTGACACTCTTCATTACCATTGTAACAAATGTATAACGGGTTAATAAAAATATGGTCTGTAAGGTATCGTGGAGGGTGTTTTCTCTCTTTTTTATTTCTCCTTGTATATCCCGGTCACTGTCCCTTCCTCGTCCGTTATGAATAGGGTCTTGTGCTCCTTTGATTCATATACCCTTTCCGACAGCCTGCTTACCGGGTATGTGTTGCTGTTGCTGTCCTTGATGGTGTACATTATTTTGTTTCCTTTGTTGAAATCCGGTTCCTTTAGCTGCTTCTTGTTGTCCTTCATTACCCATTTGTTGCACATGTATAGGAGACGCACCGCTTTCCGGAACACATGGAAATCGTCCTCGTCTATCATTACCCTTTCCTTGTCCCCAAATCCGATTGAATAGACCATTCTTTCCATGTCGTATACCTTATGCAGGGGATTTGTTAGAGTATGGGTGAGATGGAAGATTGTTTCACTAATCATGTTTTCCGTGTCTTCTTCTTCCTTTATCTCAATCATTGTCTCCTTGTTTATGAATGGGTTCAGTACATCAATCATACCGGACATCACGTCAGTAATAAACTGTCTTGCCGAATGTCTTACACATGACATAACACCCCTTTCTCCTATTATGTATAAGGCATCATCTGCTTTTTCAAGGTTCACATTCATGCCGAGTTCTGTTATGCACTGTATTACCGTGTCCATATCGGTTCCCTTGGTTATATATGTGCTTTCGTACTTCTGCTTTAGCTTGTATATGGCATTGTTCATCCTCTGTTCAAACATCTTTACCTCTTTCTTTTCTTCTCCCATCTCCTTATAAAAATCATTCAAGAATTGTTCCACGTGGAACAATGGACTTTTTGCCGTCTGTTTTCCTATCAATATAGCGGTAGCTTGTTTTGAGTTAGAGGCTGTTAAGTCCATTAAATCGCAAATATTGAATACTTTTTTGATTTTGTCTTCTGTACAGCATACCAAAATACTGTTGTCGTACTTTTTCTGGAATTCTTCCTTATCCATAATCTTTTTATTTTTAAGTTTCGTGAAATATCTATATTGGAAATCAAAAAGATAGGGGTTACTCCGATTTTCACCCCTTCTTTCCGTGCTCTTAATAATTCGCAACTTTTTGACGGGTATTGGCTACAAAAGTTTTGTTGCTTCCGGCAAGCTTTATCGGGCCGAGATTTTCCCAGTCACCGTTTGCCCAGGTCTTTATTATGCTGGAATCTATGTACTTGTCCATATTTTCCTTAATCAGCTTCTTTGCAGGTGCCAAGGAATGGAAGGTGAACATTACGCTTGTTTTTTGGCAGTCTACATCGTGTTCCCACTTTTTCAATTCCTTGTTGAATCTGTCACCCTTGTACTTTACTGTCACGGGTTCACTGAAATATACTGTATAGGTCTTCATTTTTGTTTTGATTTTAGTGACTAATGATTATCTGTAATACTGTTCTTTTGCTGCCTTCGCTATCGCTTCCCCGTATTCTTCCGGACTTGCCAGATAGGGTATCTTAAAAAGTTCCGATACAAGTTTGAGCTTTTCCTTGTTTGTCATTATCTTTGTCATATCCTTTATGAGAGCTACTCCGTTCATATTCACATATTCGTTGTATGCCTCGTGAAGTTCTCCACGTTCGTCCAAATCGTCGATTATTCTTCTTGTAGGAATACATCTCATTATCTCTCTGATATACACGTGGTAGTCTTCGCTTTCTTTTATCACTTTGAAGATAGGTTCAAATGAATTCATGTCTATAAAATCCATCACCTTTTCTGCGATTCTCTTTCCTTCCAGTTTTACTTTAGAGCTTGCCATAATTTTTGTTTTTACTTGTTTGACCTTGTTTCCTTATCACATTGCAAATATAGGTACTTAATCAGACATAAGCAAGTGCTTATGTCATTTTAACATAAGATTAACATATCAAAGGATATAATAAAAGCCAGCTATTTATCACAAACCGCTGGCTGTCAATTAGATATTAACTACTAATACTCAAAAAATGAACATAAAGTTTTTCGTTTGATTCTAAATCTCGTAGTCCACATCCCATGTTATCGAATCCAAAGATACGAATTTATATCCGGTTTCTTCTTCCAGGACTGACTTTATTTTCTCCACTTCCTTGTCTGTAGGAGGAACCTGCATTACTTCCATGTCCATAGGTACATGCACCTGCGTAGTCACATCCTCATTCATTTTCATTGTTGCGATTGCTATTATCATACTCTTATATATTATAGGGTTAATTAATCATTATATTCTTCCGGTATCGGTTCTTCCTGCATCCATTTCACGTACATTCTTTCCATACAAATGTCAATTTCTTTTAATGCTTGTTGTTCGGTCAGACCATATTCTTTTGTAAGTCTTTCCATCATGCACTTTATAACTTCTTCAACATATATCTTTACCATAATTATTTGATTTTTAATTGTTTAAAATAGGTGTACTATCTATCGCAGACCGTACACCACATGAATTTTGAAAATCATAAATTAACTAAAAGTCAAAACAAAATGTAATTATTTCTTTCCGATTTCAACACCTTTCATCTGTCGTAGGCGGTTAAGAAGCCGTTCTCTTGTCTTTGATTTGGGCGGTTCCTCGATTATTTCTGCCTCGACTATTTCGGGTGCCATCTCTTCGACGAACTTCTTGTTTCCCTCCTTTATTTCTCCCCAGTCATACGTTTTTATGAGTGCTCCAGGAAGCATCACCTTTTCGGAACCCAATACCGGGTTGCTTGCAAATCCGTTGAAGTCCTTGTAATAGGAGGTGCAAAGCTGGTGCATCAGTATTTCGGGTCTTATTCCCGATTTTGCGGCTACCATACCCACTATTAGACTGTTTACGGGAATGTCTCGCATTACGCGGCTTATATTCTCTTCACCATGCAGGGTTGCGTTTATATCTATTTTCCCGTCAACTGTAAGTTTAATTTCATTACCTTTTACTTCCTTCCGTGCGGCTTCCAACAAAGCGCGTATTTCCTTTAGGATATTGAGTGCACTCCCTACGTTTCCTTTGCTCCAGAACTCTTCATATTTGAGCTGCAAGTCTGTCATACAGTCATTTATGATTTCCAGTCTTCCGGCTTCCGTTGCCACCTTATAGCGGTCAGAACGCATCACGTACTTGCTTTGCCTTGCCTCTATGAGTGACTTGTGGTTGTTGAAAAATTTTACTAAATCTTCTTCTCCCAGAGAATAACCTTCCTTTTTCCGGATAATCTTAATAATATCCTTGGGGTTATGCATGGAACCAAACAAGTCCAGTAACATAGGGGTGAGTTTGGCAAGTGCCTTTGCTTTGTCGTTATGCAAGTCGAAAGCATGGAAATACTCACTCTTTACCCTGTGGAACTTGGCAAGAAGGGGCAACATCACATTTGTACGAATTTCTGTAGCGTCGTTTATTGCTTCCTGGGATGCTCCGCGTTTCGCCATGATACCCTTTATATTGACAAGCTTAAGGTCTATCACATAGGTATAACCTTCGTTCCCCTCATACTGCATAAAACGGTCCGGGTGTTCGTCAAGCTCCCTTCTTACCATCTCATAAGCTACGTACTTGTCTTGCATGTAGGGTGAAGCGATTAAAACGAAATCGGGAGCATCTTTTAAAATGTCCTCTTTAGTATATTCTATCTTTTTTGCCATATATAGAAGTTTTACCCACAAAGGTAAGTTGGTAATTATATACAAGTATAGTCTTGTATCTATTTATTAATAAATTTCTTAACTGGGTTATACCCAAACCCTCTATAGGGTGGCATTGCTGCATCCCCTTTTACTTTTCTCATGATATTGTAAGCTCCGTTTATATCTGCATTTAGCAAAATTCCGTCCCTTGTTCTAAAAAGACCTCTTTTTACTCTCTTTCCAACATAACTATCATGATGTTTTACTTCTTCTAAATCTAAAGAACTGCATTTCGACGTGTGAGATTCGTTTATTTCAACAAATCTTAGTCCTTGTCTTTCAGATTTATACCTTAACATTGATATGAACGTTTCAAACGGAATTGAAATAAAATTCTGATTATTTCTTTTACTCATATTCACTTCCTGTTTCCATCCGTCATTATGCCCTACTATCAATGTAGTTATGTTATCTTTCAAGCACATGTTTACAACTTCTTTGCTTGCCTTGTGCAAATAATCCTTGACCTTATTGTTTCTCTTTCTTGTAAGGTTCATTAACCGTCTCGAATTTTCCTTTCCATTTGTTTTCTTTAATTGTGATTGAATTTTAGCCTTTTTCTTGTTATAATACTGATTGACAGACTTTAATTTCTTTCCATCTATCAAAACAACCTTATTACTTGTATTTGTTACAATAGAAGCAAGATTATTAACCCCCAAATCAATAGACATATATCTATTGTTATCCGGTAACTGTTCCTTTACTTCTGATTCATATACCAATTCTATTACATAACAATCTGCTTTCGGTACAAATCTTATTTGCTTAACCGTTCCTTCCTTGCATCTTGTTTTCAATGGTTGCAAGCCTTCTTTCTTTGGAAAGTAAATATATCCTCCTCTATGCTTAAATTGCGCATAAGAATAAGAAAATACATTCCTTCCTTTTGTTTTATGCTTGTATTTCGGGAATTTAGGACATCCGGTAAATTTCTTGTTATCCCTTTTCCATGCTTTAATAGCAGAAAAATAAGATTTCAAATTCTTATCCAAAGCCATTAAAATTTGCTGGGAAGAGGAGCCACTCATAGCCCTAAAATCAACATTGTTTTCTGCAACCATCTTTTTGTTAAGCTCCACAGACCTTATCCATTTCCCGGAAATAAGAAATTCTTGCTTTATGATATATAAAGCCGCATTATACAAGTTCTTGGATAAAAAACAAATCCGGTCTAAATCCTTGTACCTCTTGTCATTGACTATTATTATATGTTGCTCCGTTAAATACATGTCACAAATATAAATAGAATATTTTAAATTTCCTATTTATTTATATAATTTTTAGTGTAAAATGTTATATAGTTACCTAATTTAATACCATGTACACGAAACCAAAACTTCTTCCTTTTCCTGTTCAACAAATGAAACCTCCGGTTCCACATTTTCACTGATTGTTGATTCAAACCAAACAATTTCTTCCGGCTTCGCTGTCATATCCGGTTCCATAAATCTTTCTTTGTTCTCCATAATATCTTTCTATTTCCTTTTCTGCTGATGTAATTTCCCACGGCTGTAGCAACAAGTCCATTTTTATAACCTTGCATTGAGGAAGCCATACTCTGTCATTGTTGTACTTGACATTCTGCACCGCATGCACATCCACCTCTACCAAATAGCGGTTCTCCTTTCCAATAACAACGGGTTCAAAGTTGACGGCATAGCATGCCATCTTATGTACAAAATCTCCCTTATCCTTGTATTCAAGCACGAAATTGCAAATAAAACCGTCGTTGTTGTCGTTATAAGTCTTCGTAACCTTCTTTTGATAGAGGTAAGCGATTATTTTCTGTATCATATATCCCAATCTTTTAACGCCATTTCCAGGCATTGACTTATGCTTAACTTCGGGTCTTCCTTTAGGTATTCAAGTGCTGTAACAGCTACTTCCGGTTCAAGTCCGTATCTACTTGCCTTTATCATGCACTCCAGCCAATAGGTTCTTTCTTCTGTGTAGGTCATTATTTACCCTCCTTTTTCTTTTCTACCAATTCCAAATTTTGAGGAATAAACGCGCGTTGTTCACCGTCTATCTTAAGGTGATAATAGCGGTTACTCTCCGTTCCGCATATACTTGCTACTTCCGTAATCTGTCCTATTAGCATCATGTTAGAGCAATGGAGTATCTTCACCTTGTCGCCTACTCCGAACTTTTTAGTTTTCATACTTCTTTTTCTACTTTATAGTTAAACGCTTCCAGGAATGCCTCTACTACCATTTTGTTAAGTATGGTTTCTTCCTGGTGTGTATAGATAGGGATAAGGTGATGCTTCCGGCACCACATATCCATCATCTTCGATTCCGCAAACTGCCACAGAAGCTTTTCATAGCTTTCTTCTGTGTGCACCTGGGTTTCTCCTTTAGGGTTGGTTATTCGTATCATAGTATTGTAATTGTGAAGGGCTTTCAAAAGCCCTTCTTGTTAGAAATTCAAACAACAAACAGACATATCACATTCTTCATCGTACTCATAATCAAACAGTTTTCCTTTGAAGTAATTTTGTAATCTTTCAAACGCGCTTTTGTTTTCTTCGTCCCAAGCAATCGTTATCATATTAGTACGGGCGAAAGTTATTTCAACACTAACTTTTGCAACCTTTGAAAGAGTATTTTCAAGAATCTGTTTTTTTGCTTTAAATACTGAGTTCATAACCTTATCTTTATTTTGTTTGACTTTCTTTCCTTATCACACCTCAAAGATAAGGTTATGTTATGAGATACGCAACTGCTTATGTGCTTTTAACATATAATTAACATATCAATCCTTTTCCACATATTCGATTATAGGTGTTTCCTCCACCTTTATCAACCTACATTCGCCTACAAGGTCTTGCATGTATTCCAGTGCTTTAGTAGAAGCCTTAATGAAGTCCTCATGCTGTTGCAATACAACCATCTTATATTGCCTTATCTTTCCAGATATGGTAGCCTCGCTATATACGCCCGTGCACTTGTACCATCGTCCCCCGTGCTTATCGTTGCGCTGCACCGAATCTATAACAACCTCTTTAATAGGAGATATGACAAAGTCCGCATCTATGTTAAACATCCCATATCCGGTTGCCATTGTTTCAGCGTCCATATAATTTTCCGCTTGTACCGCTATGACATCGACAAACTTTTTATAAGCTCCACTTGTCGAATTCGGGTCGGGTGCCATGTAGGTAAACGTGCACTCGAATATCATTCTTTCGCCTCCTCTTTCTGTTTGGGACAAAGCACACATATAGGCACAGCCGGATATTGGCATACAAGCGGAATACAAGCCGTTTCCGCGTTCTTGTTCTTTCCTCTTATCCTTCTTACCAAATCATCGAATTCTTCCTTCTCCACGAAAAGATATAGAGGATGTACCTTGTAATCCTTGTCCTTCTGTATCATGATTTTTTGCTGTTCCATATGGATGTTAAGCATTTCTTGTGTAGGCAGGTATTCTTCCAGTCCTGTTACCTTGTTGGCGCATATAAGTGATACACTCTTTCCCGGTTCAAGTACGGGGATATACATTTTTTGCTTTTTCATAACTTCAAGTATTTACCTTTGTCAATTCTTTTTACTTCTCCTTTACTCATTTTCTTTAATAGGAAGTGGTCTATCCCACTTCTTACGGAACCGGGGTGGAAATCCTTTATCTTTGAGATAAATTCAATCCGGCAAAATTCCGTGCCCGGTTTCATGCGCTTGAATTCACGGTCTATTTCCGTATATACGGTCTTCTTTGGTTCGTCGTTAAACATTGCAATATACAAGCTCCTTTCTTGCTCTTGTTATGGCTACAAACAATAAACATTTTTCATTATACAGCGCTTCTTCTGTGTTCGCATACTTGCTGGGAATCAAACTCCTGTTCAGCAAGAAAACACGGTCTGCTTCCAGTCCTTTAGACTTGTGGATAGTGGATAATACGATACCTTCCGTATCGTCCTTATATATCTCCTTTATATTGTCTTCCAACTTCTTCATGTCTCCCCAGTTCTTATAAAGCATTTTCAATATGGTACACTTTTCAAGAAGGGACACATAGGAGGGGTTATTCTTTGCCTGGATATCGGTAAGACCCCGCTCTTTCAGTTCAGAAATTTTCTTCTCGCACATCGCGTCCAGGTCTTCAATATATCTTATCTTATCCACAAGTGCTACGAGTGCATCTCCGTAATCCTTACCTTTGATTGTCGCTTTCTTTCCCATTTCAAGCAAATAGAGAAAAACTGTTGCCAAAGGCAGATTGTTCCGACATAGAATAAAATCCCCGTTTTCCGCTTCGTCGAATTCTCCTTTTCTTACAATCCCGTCTATCGCATTAGGTGCGGCAACAATCCCGTTATCAAAAACTTTTCTCGCTTCTTCGACTATGTTCTTGCCGCATCTGTATGTAATATCCAACGGTAATACTATGGTGTTGGGATAAGATTGCAAGGACTTGAAAACCTCTAAAGAACTCCCTTGGAAACCGTATATACATTGCCGGGAATCCCCGACAACTACAAATCGACCGCTTTTCTTTATATAACGTAAAGCAAGCTCTTTTTGTAAGGTATTCGCATCTTGTTGCTCGTCCAAAGTAACAATATCATATTTAGGAAAGTCCTCACTATCAAGTAGTTGGTAAGGGAAATAAAGCATATCCGTAAAATCAATGTTAATTTCTTTTACTGAATTTATCTTCTTCATTTCCTTGTGCCAAGCATTTCTAATCTGCTCCATGTCCCCTACCATACGTTCCTGGAATTCGATATTCTTTTCAATGCAGATACCCGGTATTTCCTTCTCGTAGTCCGTAATGAGATTTACCCTTATGTAATTCCATATTATCTGTATCTCGAATAGGTATCGAATCTGTTGCTTCACGTCCATATCCTTTGTTTCAAGAATTTTCTTCCCGATAACAAAGCATTTATTCTCGTTGATTTTCGGCTTTATACGGAAATTGGAAAGCAATACACGCAAACCTTTAGAGTGAAAAGTGTTTACATCTATATGAGACGGCAAACGTTCCCTCAATTCTTCCGCAATGCTCTTGTTGAATGCCATAAACAGAACCTTTTTATTAGGTGGTGTCCGTCTGCAACACTCCACTATACAAGTTGTCTTGCTGCTGCCTGCCGTTGCTTCTATGGCAATATTCTTTCGTGTGTTCTCGTATGCGTCGAAAATGGCTAACTGTCTGTCACTCCATTTCATTTTGTAAAGTAGGTTAACTGGTTGATATAATCAACTAATGATTTATAGTCCTTTTCGCGTTTCATGTCCATTTTCTTTTTAATTACGCTCAGAACATCACCGAATTCTATGTTATTGTAGAAAACAGTCCTGTTGTAGTCTATTTTGTTTACCACCCATATGTCTACATCCACATCTTCTATTCTTATACGATATAGAGGGGCTGTTTCTACATATTCGGAAAGGATGTCGCTTTTCATGTCCTTGTTTATCCTTGCCATCGTACTTAGAGCACGCAGAGAATCGCCACTTATCCCTTCTATCTCTATATCCAGGTCGTGCGGTTCCACATTGAAACCATGTACATACATAGCCATGCTTCCACCAACAACCATACGTTTACACTGCAAACTGTTCTTTAATACGTTCAAAACTTTAAACAATTTGTTAACTTTCTCTTCTTTAGTAAAAACAAAATCCTCATTCATAATTCTATTATTTTATCAAGTTCGTAATTATCAAAATTCTTATAATCTGCCAGCATATCGGCTACATGGTTCCCGTATATTATAGGGTTGTTTACATCTTTTTCGTGTCCCCGTACTTTCATGAAACGCACGACCATCCGTCTACGCTCGCCCAGCTCTTGTTTTATCTTTTCTATAATATCCTTGTTTACCGTCGGTCTTAATTCCGGGTCTGTCATACAGCTAACCGCATACTGGCTGTCGCTCCATATCGTAACCTTTAGAGGCACGTCCTTTTTCATGCTCTGCACGGCATGCAATATCGCCCTTAGTTCACATCTGCTTATAGTGGTGTCGCTATACCCTTTGGAGATAAAGTATTCCTTTCCTTCTTCCTGGATATACACACCGCAACCGCCAAGACGTGACTTCCATTCACAACTGCCGTCGGTAAATATTGTTATTTCTTTTCTTTCCATTCTTTCAACTTCTTTATCAGTGCAATGTCCATCGAATCGTCACGGCTTACCTGTACGTCAATGCCCTTGTTGACCGCATCCGTTACCTTTATCTTTCCGTCCAGCAATTCGCGTATCTGCATATCTATTGTGTCACTGGACAACAAAAAATAGACGTTCATTATCTGCGTCTGCCCCATGCGGTCTATACGCCCGGTTGCCTGCTCCAGTTCTGCCGGGCGTTGCGGCAATTCGATAAACGCCATATTGTAACAATATTTCTGCAATCCGTCTATACCTGTGGACAAAGATGCAATGTTGGCAAATAGGAAGGTCTTTTCTTTCTTCCATGTCTCAACCTTTCGCATCTTTTCTTCCGTGCTGTATTTCCCGGTCACAACCTCACTGTTCTTGAACTCCTTTCCAAGCCTTTCCAGTATGTCGGTCGTGATACCGAACACTATCATTTTCTCATCCTCGTTCGCCTCGCTCCACTCCTTCAAAAACTGGATAATAAACTTTATCTTTCCATTTATAGACAGCTTTTTCAATCCGGACAACCTTACAAGCTGCTCCGCACGTATAGCACGTTCTGCCGCCTCTATGTCAATATTAGCCAACCATTCAATAAAGTCCTTTTCTGCTTTTCTGTATTCCTTTTTATTGGTTATCGGCACGTTTACCGCCTGTTTGATTATAGGCGGTAATTCGTTCACCACGTCGCGCAATTCTTTCCGGAAATAACAGTAATGCTTTATTACCTTGTTCAGTTCCATCGTACACGAAGCCCCGGTACATACAAGTCCGAACCGCGTTTTCTTTGCTGCGCAATATCTGTAGAGATAATATAACGAATCCGGGAATATCTCTTTGAACCTTCCAAGAATACGCAATATATTTATTAATTCCTGCGGTCTGTTCATGATTGCTGTACCACTTAATCCTATGGTCTTTTCCGCATTCTCCACGATTTTCTGCACGCATTTAGAACGTATAGATTTCGGGTTCTTGCATAGATGTATTTCATCGATTACCGCCAATCCCCATTTCTTGGTAAGGGAACGACTGTAACGAAGTTTTACTTCTTTCTTACCTTCCTCCTTTGCGCTGCGTTTGAAAAGATAGTCATAATTTATTACCGTAACATCCGCTTTCCAGTCCGTGTTGGTCTCGTCCTTTGAATCAATCACATGTACCGTTCTGTTAGGGTTGCACAACTTCCATTCGTTGACCCAGCTTTGTTTCACCGTTGCCGGACAAACCACAATGCAGGGGAATAGGTTAAGCAATTCTGCCAGCGCTATAGACTGCCTCGTTTTCCCTACACCTGGTCCGCAACCATTAAGGCAATTCCCATGATTAACCATATAGGACACGCCCTCTATCTGATAATCTCTTAGATGTAGCGGTAATCCCAGGTAATCAAACATTTCTTTCAACTCCTTTTCGTTTACAAGGGGCTTGATTTCCTTTAGAGGTATTTCTATCTGTCTTTCCGGCTTTTCGTTCTTGAAGCCGTTTCCATCCAAGAAATATTTTAACAATAGAGATTTTTCTAAAGAAGGTTCAAAATACCACTCTTTCAAAGCCGGGTTATATTTGGCTCCGAAATCACGTTTCATTTTATTTACAAAATTGGCGTTATAATTAAAGCCAATATAAACGTAGTCCTTATCTCTATACCAATATCTCATTACCAAAAGATTTACAAAAATAAGAGGCTTATTTTCTCAAACCAGCCTCTCCCACTATGTCAAACAAACAAAAGAAACTCAATCAAACATTGAATTTTTCCTTAAATTCCTCAAACGTGAAAACGGGTATTCCGTACTGTTCCGCTTTCTTTTCCTTGATGGTTCCCAATCCTTTTTCCTTCACCACCAGGCATGTTGTTTTCTTGCTTACAGAAGAACCTATCTTATGCCCCATGTCCGTTAATTTCTTTTCCGTATCGGGTGAACGGAATCCGGTAAATACGACCGTCATTTGTCCTTCAAAGGTCTTTTCTTCCAGTCCGTAATAAGTTATAGGAATGTGTGCAGAATCATCGTCATTTACCCACCAATCTTCAATACCTAAAACAAATGCTAAAGCTGTATTAAATCCGACACCTTCAACTTTGTCTTCAATGTCAGCCGCCCAACTTTCATCACATTCTTTTGCAAAATCGGCTACATCTTTACAAGTATATAACTTTAATCCGTCAAGAATTTTTTGGCATGTCTTTTCGGCTATTACACCCCCAAATTTATTATAGGCTGTCAATAATTTTGCAAAGTTCGTACCTTTCTTTTTTAAGTTTTCAAACTGTCTTGACAGTACCTTTGCACCTACATTTCCTATGCCTTCAATCTTCTTAAGGTCTTCCTCTGATAATAGAAGAATGCTATCCGGTGTCTTGTAGCCAGCGTTAAACAGTTTCTTTATTGTCGGTTCTCCGAACTCTTCAAAACCTAAAGTGTTGAAAAAATATACACATTTGGCAAGCATTACACCGTCACAATTTTTGTTGAAACAAATCAAGTCCACATTGTTTCTGTCCATCTCCAAAGGTTTCCCACAAACGGGACACTTGTCGGGCAAACAACTTTTTAAAGTAGGCCAAGACACGGTAAATATATGTTTCGGTATCACATCACCGGAACGGCAAATAATGACACGTGAACCTGGCATAATAAAATTATCCTTTACATAACGGGCATTATATGCTGTACATTTGGAAACCGTAGCTCCGCACAATTCAACGGGTGTAATGTCAATTACCGGGGATAATCTTCCGTCTTTGGAAATCTGCCATCTTACATTTTCTACCTCTGTTTCCTCTCTTTCCGACCAATCCGGGTTCTTGTAGGCAATTGCATAACGTGGGTTGCCGTTCGGCAATCTTCCAAGCTCTTTTCTTATTTTCGCACTATCCACGTCTATAACAAGACCGTCGCATTTGTAATCATTTGTTATGCCCTTGAAAATATTGTCCATATATTCATTAAACATCTTTTCGCTATGAATAACTGATTCTACGAATGTTTCGACATAACGAACTTTTACGGACGAATTGTCATTCATAAAGGCAATCATACTTGCCTTGTTCCAATCCTCATTGGAATATCCATACCTTATATACTGCACATCCCTCATATTTGGAGATACAGTAGGAGAATTGACAAGACCAGCTACCGCATTTCTCGCGGACTTGTAATTTGTCCGCTTCTTCAATGTCAAGAAAGTGGAATTACGGAAAATAGCTTCTCCGAAAGTATAATATCCTTCTGTTCTTTTCGCATCCTTAAATCCGTGGTTAATCATCTGTTCAAAATGAGGGGTACAATTCTGTCCTACCTCACCATTTCCTCGTGTCCATGCCTTCTTGTTGTACTCGTCCACACATAAGGAAATACCGTCAAATTTAGGAGTGATAATCAATCTGTCTTCATTTTTCAGTCCACATGACTTTACCCACCTTACAATCTCGTCATAAGTTTTTACCTTTTCCAGGCTATACATGGGGATAGGAAGGGTTTCTTTTCTTCCCGGAACCTCGTCATTGACTCCTTTCTTGAACCAATCCGCATTAGGGCTGATTTTATGCAGTTGTTCTACAAGCGCGTCAAATTCCGCATCCGTTATTTCCGGTTCACCTCTACGATAGGCATTGTTATATTCTCTTATCTTCCCCTCCAGTATTTTAGGGTCTAAATTCGATTTTACCATAATTATCTTATAATTTTGAAAGTTCTGCACGCAATTTTTCTATATTGTCACATTCATTCCTCTTAACATCTTCTTTAGAAGTTTCCGTGAGAATAACATACGCTTCTGGAAAATTATCTTTCAATTGTTTTGTTGTATTGATATTTTCAAGCGCGCATTTTGTCCGGTTTTTGATATTAGATGCTTTCCTGTCTAACTCAATCATTCTCTTGACAAAAAGTTTTGCTTCCGTTGAACTCTTCAATTCATCAAATTCTGTATCAGTTATAAACGAATATACAAAATAATTAACTTCAACATAACTCACTATATTATATATTCGTTCGCGTGTAAAACTTGACAGATAAATACACCCTTTGGTTTTTACTACATTAGGGTATTTATCCATAAATTCAACAACATCTTTTGGTAAATTTTTCTTGAAATATTCGTCGGCAAATTTACCAAAATTCTCAAATTCTTTTCTTGACTGCTCTATAATAGGCTTGATTATACTTTTTACAATCCTATCTTTTTCGTTAATTGTTAATCTTTCGCTTGCCATAACTAAAACTCGTTTTTCTTGTTAGCAATAAAGTAAATGTAATCGTCACTTCCAAACTTAAAATCTTTTCTCGGTCTTCCCTGCAACCGGGTATCTATTCCGATAGGGTTCAATTCAGACAACTGGAAAGTAAGGTGTTTAACATCTTCCGTTATATCCACCGCTCCGCGCACTTCATTAAACGGGTTATCCCTTGTCTTTGTGGCAAAATTTTCCACCATAAAAACTTTATAGGTTCCCAAAAAGTTTACCGTTATGAACTTGTATCCCGTGAGAGCTACAAGTGTCCATATATTTTCTATTAATTCGTTCATTATCCAAATTTTTTAAAGTCATTCACATAAACCAAATAGTCTTTCTCGTAAAACTTCCATCCGTCATACAACCTATCGAGATAATTTTTAATCATCCTCATGCAAGCGGCTTTCATATAGTTCTTTTTCTTATTTCTTTCGAGAAAGGCGTTCAATTCTTCGTAATTGTAACCGCCTTCTTCATTAAACAACTTTGAATCATCGTTGCTAAAATTTCTGATTTCGTTTATCTTCTCGTAAATGCTATTCTTAAGTTCTTCAAGTGATTTCATAACCTTATCTTTTTTGTTGTTTGACTTATCATCTCTTAATCTCACAGTGCAAAGATAAGATTATGTTATGAGATAAGCAAGTGCTTATGTCATTTTAACATATAATTAACATATCACCCACCGAAAAAGTCCTTAGTCATTTTATCCCTTTTAGCCTTTATAATCTCGCTAATACCGTCTTTTTCAAGACCTTTCTTGTATCTATCTTTGAGAATAGAGGCTTTGTTTTCGTTGGACTGGGAGCCGAAAGAAGCGAACGCCACGTTTATATCACCTTCGCTTTCCGGCAATTCCTCACGATACCCCATCTGTTTTCCGCATACCTTGCAGTAAGGTATATTAATAGGTACGGTTCCCTTATCAGTATATTTGAACATCGGGCGTGTCTCTATAATTTCCTTCCCGAATTCCGTACATTCCTTGTTTTCACATTTCCAGTATATCATCTTTCTTTGTTTTTAACTGGCAATCCTTCCAATACCAAGGTTACACAATCTTCAAAGCTCATAACTTTTGCACCGTCTTCTTTCCATCTGTTGATATCTTCCTCCTCTTCTTCCGGTGTCGGTCTGAATATCTTCCGGCACAATTCCCTTTGATACTCTTCGTTCTTTTCCTTATCATCACCATACATTCGGCATTCTCCCGATGTATTATAATAATCTTCTTCTGTCATTCCTGCCTTAAAACAAGCAACCTTTATTGCTACATTAGGCGTTATAAAACTTTTTCTTATATATTCTTCCATACCATTGTTATTTAAAATGTCTACGTCCATATTCAGCCATCAACAAAGAATCAGCAAAGTTATCGTCGTCCTTTAGGCTCCTGCTGGAGCGTTTTAAACTCACGTCCGGGAAAATACGGTGTGCAGCCACGATACTCATTTTCTTCACGTCCTTTACCGTTTTGGTTCCGTCATTTTTTGTTACCATCTTTATACCCTTATGCATGTCCGACTGCCATTTTTTAGGCGGTATCTTTGTGTAGGGTAATCCAGCAATCGCACAGAAAAATTCCGGCACGCACGAATTATAACCGAACGTAAACGTTCCTTTTGCCGAAGAACCGTATAATGCGTGTACATCCTCTATTACAACATGCCGGACTTCATACCCTTCGACAAAAGCAAGAAGTCTGTTTGCTGTTTCTATCATGTCCACCACCTTAATATCCCTAAAGATGGGTTCAGCCTTGACAAAGGTTCCATCTTCTGCAATCATTGATACGAACCCCTTTGTTCCGGGGTCAAATCCCATAAATACTTTCATGTTACACCTCCAGTCTTGATATTCCGTTTTCTTTAATTACTCTCAGTTGTTTTATCTCGTCATTGAGTTTTGGCACATGAGTAACAATCAATATTGATTGTTTCAAAAACTCCGTAGAAGCTATTATATTTTCTATACCCAAAGAATCGCTGCTTTCCAACACTTCGTCCAGCAATAAAAAATCCATGCCTCCATATTGTTTTGTGGCATTAATCATGCTTTGTATTGCAATGATAAGAGCCACTTCCACACGTGCCTGTTCACCGCCCGAATAGAAGAAAAAGCTTTCCATTTCGTCACGGAAAACATAGGGCGTTATCTCCTCTTTCAATGTTCCGTTCGCGTTCCGTTTGAAACCTTCAATCATCAGACGCAAATCGCTTTTCATTTTCTTTAGTACATCATTGGCCGCGCTTTGGATATTCTTTATCTGCTCCATTGCCAGATACATCTTAAAGTCTTTAAAACGGCTATCCCATTGCTGTACTTTGAAAATCTCGTTTTTCTTGTCAAGAATTTTTTTGTTGCCTTCCTCTATGTCCTTGGAAAGTTTTTCTACCGCCTTTTCCTGGTCTTTGATAGAGGGTCTTTCCGCTTTCTGCTTTTTCAATTCCTCTATATACCCAGTCTTGGAATCAATGAGAGAACGGTTTGTTTCAACCTCTGAACGCATTTTGACAATAGAGTTTTCATACCCTTTCTTCTCGCGCTCAAACCCCCTTATACGGTCTTCAATCTCCATCAGCTTGTCAACCACCTTTCCACGACGGACACGCAATTTGCGTTCTTCCTCCTCCGTTTCCTTCCTTACATCCTGGTATTGGGAGATAAGGTCTTCCAGTTCATTAATAGAGGTTTCATATTCATTTTTCTTTACCGTATTCTTGTCAATGGCTGTTTTATAAGCCTCTTTGTCAGCCTCCAGTTCTTCAAAATCCTTGTCAGCATCCATAAAAAACTTATGATTGCAGTTAGGGCACACAATGACGCCAGAAAGCAATACTTCAACCTTCTGTAATTTCTTCTCATAATCAGCTAATTTCAATGCGTAATCTTTACGCCTTTCCTCCTTGTTCGATTTGTCTTTCTTCAATCCGGCTATTTCCGTGTCTATCTCCTTATAGGTGTCCTTGTAAGCGTCCATATCGAAGCTTTCAAGCTCCTTGTTCACTTCTTCTTTCAGCTTTACAAGCCCTTCGATATCCTTGTCTACGCCTTCGATATCCTTTTCCGCTTTGGGAATACGCGTCCTTACAAGGTCTTCAATAAGAATTTGTAAAGAATATATTTCTGACTGAATCTCACCTATAATACCCTTTTTCTTTTCTTCCGGGTCTTCGCTTAACACTTGCTGTATCTGTTCCTCATAGGCTTGTTTCTTGCCTTCCGCAACATTTTTCAAGCATTCTTCTTTGTGCAATTCTTGTTCCAATATTCCGACTTTTTCGGAAATCACGCCTTTTGTCTTGTCAATATTGGAGAAATTGACAAAGCGACTTATCAAGGCAAGTTTCTCCGTATTGGACGAACGAAAAAAAGACGAATAATTACCCTTGGTTACGATATAATAGGACTTGGCATCTTCCGGTGTAATCTCAATCCAGTTAATCACGTATTTATTCGCATCCAGTACAGTGGCTACCGTTACGGGTGTCTCCACATCATCTTTCTTTAGGGTCAGCGATACTTTGGAAGAACTTTTCAATGGAATTGTACGCTCAATTATCAGCGTTTCTTTCCGTTTTTGACAAAATATTTCAACTTTAGTATAGGCTTCTTTCGTACCTTTACGTATCAGTTTCTTGTCTTCCTTTCCTCTTAGATTAACGCCATATATCGCGTAGAACAAGCCTTGTGCGATAGTGCTCTTCCCCACTCCGTTCGTTAGCTGGTCTTCCTCTGTCCGGTTCTCCCCAGTCACACCCAAAGTTTCTTTTGTAAAGGTGTAATCAAGTTCTTCAAATGACAAAAAATTTCTTAATATCAATCTTTCGGGGTACATAACGTATCTATCAATTTATTTTTAATTTCATTAAACAAATCCTTATCCAATAACGCTTTTTTAGCGTTATCCATTCCCTGTCCTAAACGTGTCTCGCCATAGTAAAACCAGGCGCCCTTTTTAGAGCAAATCCCCTCTCTTATAGACATATCTATAAGCTCTTGTACCGTATCGAATCCTACACCGTACTCTAACATTACTTGGCATACACGGAAAGGGGGTGCAATCTTATTCTTTACAACCTTTATTTGTGTCTTGTTGGCGGTTGCCACTCCATCGGTCTTTTCCGTGCCTATACGGGCAAATTCCGCTCTTTGGGTAGCGTAGAATTTAAGCGCTTCGCCTCCTGGTGTGGTTGTTGTAGGGCCGAATCCCATACCCCCGATTTTCTGCCTCGTCTGATTGATACATAGGAGGATGTTTCCGTTTTTCTTACATACGTTTTTTAAGATGCTTAACTGCTGTGACATAAGGCGCGCTACAAGCGCTATCTTTGCATCTCCTGCCTCACCCTGCAAAACAGCTTCCGGCACCAATCCGGCAACTGAATCAAGCACCACCAATCCAATTTCCGGCACTTCCAGCATTTCGCGCACAATTTCAAGTGCCTGTTCCGCACTGTCCGGCTGAGACATTATCCACTTGTCGCGGCTTAAATCAACTCCAAGCGCTTTTGCATATTCCAGGTCAAGCGCTTGCTCTGTATCTACATATCCGACCGCTTTTCCAAGCGTTTTTTGTACGGATGCACTTAGATGTAATGCCGCAGAGCTTTTGCCGCTCGAAAATCCTCCGTATATTTCGTGTATTCTTCCAAGCGCAAAACCGCCTCCCAATATTTCATCTAATGCCATGCTGCCAGAAGACACAGTGTCTACCTTTATATCGTTGCCTACTACCGCTTCCTTTCCGAAGCGCTTTTCTATTCTTCCAAATAATTCTTCCAATCCCATTATAATACCTCCTTTAAAATTTCCATTCCTTCATTATAGGAGTAATCATTTTGTTTACAAAATTCCTTGAATTTGTCTGCAATATCGGAACCTGACAAAGCTTTGATTTCTTCTGCTGTCTCCACCTCTTCCGTTTCCAGTTCTACGGACTTAACTTTCACGTCCACACCAAGTTTTCTATATTCTTCCTTGTCGATAGAGGAAATTGCATCTTTTGTGCCCACGAATTCAACACGAATAAAATCTTCCTTGTTTTTCTTCTGAAAATCTTTTACAATCTTATCCGCTTGCTTGAAAGTCGTGTTTTCCAAGTTCACGGTAACTTTTCTGTACCGTTTTCCTTTTGACGGAATAAACGCGTATGTCAAATCATCATCCAATAACCAAAACCCCTTTTTATCATCTTCCCCGAAATTGTTCTGGGTAATACTTCCCAGGTGCACGATATTCTTTCCTATTTCCTGGAAATCGTGGTAATGTCCGGAAAAGACCATACCGAAATTCTTAAACAAAGAAGGTTTTATATCACTTTCTACCTCGCTACCATCATTATTCCTGCTTCCCTGGAAAGCAATATGAGTAAACAGCACGTGTGTTTTATGGTCTTTTTCCTTTAGTACATCTTTCATTTCTTTTAACCAAATCACATTATCGAAAAACGGCATAAAATAGCAGAATATACCGCCTATCCCGAAAGCGTCCAATCCGGTAATTAATCTGAACCCTTTATGGTATTTAAAAGCGTCCAAAAACGACCTGTCCGAACTATAATCGCTCTTATCGTGGTTTCCAGGAATGCAATATATTTTATGACCCCTCATTGCATACATATCGAGAATAGAAGAAAAAGCATTTAAAACATCTTGTCTCTGTGATATACGGGAATCGAATATATCACCAAGCCATACATGGCTGGTTATACCGTTGTCTTCCGCTACATTCAATTCCTGCCTCTGTAATTCCATTATCTCTTCGATATTGGACGGCTTCAAATGCCAGTCTGTACTTATTATCATTTTCCCGGTCATAATGCAGTTACCTTTAATGTATTGTCAAGATTTTTCAAAACATTATCTTTCTCTACTTCCTTGTCAAAATAGAAGCTCTCCCAGACATTGGAAATTTTTAAAGCTATTCTGAACTTCTTGGTTGACTGTGAATACCCCTCGTCATTGTATCTGCTGATAGAGGTAATCTTTATCCTTTTATTGTTTATCTGTACAAACATAATCTTACCAAATTATATATGTTCCGCTTAATCCCACAAACACATCAAAATCCTTATTGAATACTCCATATCCGGCACCTACAGACACCCCGAATCCAAATCTTTTCTTTTTCTCCGGTTTTGTCCACATTGTAACGTCACCTATCTTTCCGGGCAGTTGGGAAGTTATCTCCATACGGTTACTGTCCCCTATACGCTGGTTTGTCAATAGAAATTTGTTGGTTATATTGAAGTTAATCTTATACTTTGCCAGGTGCGTAGCCCACACCTGTAAATCATATCCTACCGTATCGGTTTCTTCCTTGAATGTATAGAGGCTGTCCGTTTTCCTCAATTCGGAAACCTCCCTTTCCAGTCCTTCGTACTTGTATTTCCATTCAAATTCCACTGCCTCTACAAGTGCTTCCTTTTCCTTCAATCGGTTGTATAATTCTTTGTTTTCTTTTTTCAATTTAGAAAAACTTTCGGAATTGTAAACCTTTGTGTATCTGTTTAAGGAATCGGTATAAAATTCCACTTCATATAACAACCTTTCATTCTCCCTTGCTTTCTTGATAGATAAGAATAACAATATGAGTATTATTATCATCCCCGAAATGAGAATTATTCTGTAAAGATTTTTCATAATAATAGGAATAATGGAAGGGTAGAAATTACCCTTCCTTGTGTGAGGTAATTATATATTACTTTATTTTGAAGTTCTTGCTTTCAAGTTTCTTAAGCGCGACGCAATGGAATTAGGAACGCTTGCTGATGCTTCCCTTTCTTCAACTGCCGTATCTTCCGGTTCTGGGTCTGCCGCTCCTTGTTCTTCATTTTCCGGCTCTTCGTAATCCTCAAAAGGCAGTTCGCCACCTTCCTGTGCAATGTCGTACCATTTACGGAGTTCGGCTACGGTCAACTCTTCCGGTAATTCCTTGTCTTCGTAGTTATCGGCAATGTAGGCACGGAGTTCTTTTTTGAGGTTCGTCAATGTAGGATAACCGCCTGCTTTCTTTTCCGTCTTTGTTGGTTCTTCTTTCGGTTCCTCCGTTTTCACCTTCTTTGTCTCAGGGGCTTTCTTAGGAGCTTTCTTTTCCTTGATTTCATCCTCTTCCGGAACCAATTTGTCAAGTTCTTCGAGTTTGTTCAAGAATACGTCGTCCTGGAAAATACCGTATGATTGTTCCTCGTCGATTCTTTCCAATCCTTCCAACTGCATATCCCAGTCTTTACGTGAAAAGACATCTACATACATATCATCCAGGGTAGGCAATTCTTCCATGATACCGAACACTTCGTCTGATACACGGTTTTTAGCAAAGAAATCGTCCCAAGTCTGGCGCTTATTAGCATCCGGCATACCACAAGTAATGTCAAAATTTTTCTTTTTGTTTTCGTCCGTGGTGACATTGACAATCAACGGATAACCTTCGTCCGGGTCAGAAAAGATGTCAAGATTAATAATACCATCGTCAGAACCGCCTGCGCGCTCCATAGAAATGTTCTTCATTTTCTTCCACCAATCCGGGCGCAAATCAAGACGGTACACGTCATTTTCGGCCCATACATAAGCCACATAGTTAAGCATGGCTTTCATGCCCCATATCCATTGTTTTTGCTTGTTGCGATAACCGCTGATAGGATAGAGGAATTTTGCGCGCTCTTCCTTGTCCTGGATATCATTTGCCAGGTTATACACGTGGCTGATATAGGTCAGTACAGCATCTTCTCCATTCATCCGGTTGCTGTGGATGTCAGAAGTAAAGACGTCTCTTTGTCTAATTTCCTTCTTTCCGGTGTCTTTCCCGTCCTTGTCATATACCGCACACTCAATAGGCAGTTTAACCGTCTTTCTCGGCATATAGGGTTTCCCTGTCAACGACGGCAATACGCGCAATACATATCTTCCGTCTTCGTTCAGATTAAAAAATGAGGCTCTGCCGCCTTGTCCAAAACCACCGCCCATTGTTGCGGCTGCTTTTCCTACTGTTTCATCAATTGATTCTACACTCGCTTTCTTGTACTTACTTCTGTCAAAAGCCATAACACAAAATTTTTAAAAATTAATAATCGGTTTTCACTATCTTAAAAGTATTTATTTTTCCTTCAATAAGCTCTTTTTCAAAGTCTTGCGGTACAATCTTTGGCAACAAATTGTTAAGTTTCTTGTCCTTGCTTTGTACTGCCCAAAATAGGGTGTCTAACTTGTCTCGCTTCGATTCTATCTCAATAAGATTCATCAGATTTTTCTGATACTGTTCATTGAGTAATATAGCGTCCTCCAATCCTTTTTCAGTCAGCTTAAAAGATTCTCCATCAATCGTTATTCTTCCTCCATTCGTAGCCGCTTCTCGCCTTAATTTCTTCCTCAAATTAGCTGCAAACACATCACAAAACAGTTTCTCTTCCTTCGCTTTCTTCTCATATTCAACTTTCATTAGACCGACTTTGTTAAGCAATCCAGATACCGTTACTGCCTCTCCATAGAGGTTAGAGTAATTGATTGTCGTAACATCATCGAGTTCTATCTCCTCGTCCTTGTCCGGTGATACCAAAACAACGGTCTTGGTACCGATTTCTACCATAATTTTCATATCAAAATATTTTACGTCAATACTGTAAACAATGAATTAACATTCGCCTGCAAAATATATTCTCCTCTGAACTTATCCCACACAATCACACCATTAACCAACAAAATATTCTTTTTACTACCCCTTAAAAACTCTCCGTATTCTTCAAACAACTCTGGGAAAATAGTTACATTTATAAACTCATAATTACTTTCCAATACTATCGTAGCAAATATGCCCTTCTTGCTTTTCCTCTCTATTATCTCAATCACATAACCGCCTATCACGGCACGACGGGTTTTCTTTGAATTAATGTCCCAAAATTTTATCTGCGACACATCCTGGAATTCCGTTTCGTCGTCTAATTTAGGCATATGATATTCATTTACCAAATCGTAATAATCAAAAAATGCAAAACCGGACGTTCTTTTTTGCTGCAACAGCCACCACCAATTATTGCGTTCTTTGCGGACTTTCATAATATTGGTAAGTAAATCTTTATCCTCCAATATCTTAACCCTTTTGTTCTCGCGGTACATCTCAATAAGCGCCAAACGGTCTTTAGGTTCCTGGATATTCTCCAATTCGTCGAACGCTCCTGCAAATATCAAATTCTCAATGACAGATTTATTTACCGGACTGCCTTTAATTACACATCTGTCTATAAATTCCTCCAAAGAGAAAAAAGGCCCGTTCTTCTTTTTCTCCTCCGATATATGTTCCTGTGCTCTTTCCCCACATTGTTTTACTGCGTTGAATGCCCAATACATACTGTTTGTACGATAATCGGACACAATGTTTATATCTGACTTGTTGATATCTACTGGATGTATCTTTATCTCACCGGACTGCTGTATTTCGTTTACATAATAAGGTATCTTTTCATCTTTCGCAAACGAGAATGTAGCACTCCAATACTCAATAGGATAATGTACCTTAAGCCATAGGCATATATAGGCGGTCATACCATAGCATACGGAATGACTGTTGCATGTTACAATACCCTCCCCAGTGACAAAGTTATGTTCTGGGTGGTCTATCTCAACGTCATAAACATTTTCAACAACATCTTTTTCAATAGAAGCAATTTTTACTAATTCGCTCTCCAGTCCTTTTTCTCCCATCTTAATTCTTCCATGCTTTCTATAATGCTCTTTTTTATGGCATGAAGGACAAACAAAAAGCCAGTTATTTTCTTCGTTATGGGCATGGTCTCCATCTATATGATGCAATTCTAATCTTTTACTTTCCTTATTACATATTTGACAACAAGAAAACTTATTTCTGTTATTTTTAATGTAATTTTTAAGTAAAGTATAAGAAGTTTCCTTCTTTTGAAAACCTTGTTTCCCTTTTTCTGAATTTAATTCGTATTTATACTTATACTTTCCTACATTATTTTTATCTACCTTATCTGTATAGGCAAAATCCCATTTTTCTTGTTTATACCCTTTATTAACATACAAATAATCATTATTTGTCAAATCCTTTGTTAACACAATACCTCTCTGTGTTGGGAATTTATGATTATCTGTAACAGAAATAAATTTCCCGTTTTCTAAAACTATTTTATAGGTTTGTTTTACACCTGCAAATCTTATATCTTTTATTTTTGCTAATCTTATTTTCCCATCTTCACACAAAGTCCAACAAGCACCGTATCCTTTATTCTTATATTTAGAATGAAGTTCTTTATGTCCTGTTGAAATAGCATAGCCCTTATCATTCTTAATCAAGAACATTTCTTCAATAGTAGGAATGAAGCCGTTTTTCCCTTTTGTTCTATGGAATTTTTCTCTTCCACTTATACACTTATTGAACGAATATTTTGCAAACTCTTCCATTTGGTTCCAAAGGTTTTCCGCATATTCCTTTGTGACACCCTTAGAAGCAAAATTTTTTGCATAATTAGTAATAAACTTGTCTTTATAAAGTTTTATCTTCTTTAAATCCTTCTTCCCCAAACATTTACGCAAAAGGTCTGTTGTTTCAGAATCAAATCCGGCAAGTTTTTGGGCTAATAACATTATACTTTCTTGATAGACAAGTAGTCCAAAATCTTTCTTCACCACTTCTTCACCGCCTATAGGCATTTCTTCTGTCCAATCCTTTTCCCCGTTCTTCCGCAAAATATATTCGTTGTGGAAATTGTTTTCCATAGGTCCAGGTCTGTAGAGAGCCACACATGCAGACAGTTCGTTTATGTTTTCCGGTTTCATTTTTACGCAATATCCGGATAATCCTGCTGAACCAAGCTGGAAAACATCTCCCAGCCATCCTTTACCTACATACTCGAATACCTGCTTATCGTCCAAAGGCAAGCTGTATATGTCAATATCTATTCCGTGGTTCTCCTTTATCAAGCGTAACATTTCCTCGAACTTATCCAACTGTATGATACCCAAAACATCTTCCTTTAGGAAGCCTGCCTCTTCCACTTCCGAACCTTCCCAGTCCGTAACTACAAGTCCTTTTTGTGTATGTACGGGCATCCATTCGTAGGATGTTTTTCCATCTGGCAACACTACGGTTCCACACGCATGCACCGACTGGCTTTTAGGTGAACCAAGAACTACCAACATGTCGTTGAACGTTTCTGTATGTCCCTTCACGAACTTCTTTAGGTCTTCCTTTCCGCATACAGTCTTAAAAAACTCCTCTATCGTCTTTTCCTTGTCATCTCCGATACAAGCGGTAAACCATCTGTATAACTGTACTGGTATGCCGTCTGCACGCGCCATGTCCGATATTGCCTCTTTTAGCTGGAGAGTAGTATAGGTGCCAAGCGAACAAACCTGCTCCTTACCGAACCGTTCCTCCATGTAAGCTTTTATTTCGTCCCGTCTTCTGCCGGGAAAATCCGTGTCAATTCATTTCCCCCGAAGGGGTCAGATGTCGGGCATTGACCCTAATACGGTCTTCGCCCGACGCTTTACTTCAATATTTTTTACTATCATACCATTATTCATTTATCAGTTCGTCACCTTCTTTTAACTCTTTCGCTCTGATTATCATTTCCTCGTCGTTTCTGATAATCTTTATAAAAGCATTCCCGGATATTTCCTTTTCTCCGTTTATCGTCACTACCTCTTCCTCTTCATGTCGAATTAAACGACCCTTTGTCAAAAATCGGCTGAATAGAAGTTCGTATTCCAACGGGTTTACATTAACAATACCAAGAAGATAGGACACCAAAGAGCCAGCGGAGGAGCCTCTCCCCAATCCGACCAAAATGTTATTATCCCTTCCCCATCTGATAATGTCCCTCAGCATCAGAAAGTAGTCCACTACATCGCCTTCTTCTATGATGGATATTTCCGTGTTCAGTCTTTCCGTCAGTTCTTCTTCACTGTATCTATCCAGTATTTCCGGATGTTCTGTCAGTCCGTCAAATACAAGCGATTCAAACATTTCTGTATTGGTAGAATATTTCTTTTTCTCTTCTTCCGTCATTACATATTGGGGTGCATGCCGTACTTGTGTCTCCAGCAAATAGTTACAATTTACCGATATGTAATTAAGATTTACCAAAGCTTCTTCAAACAGTCCGAAAAACTTGTCTTCGTCCAATATCAGTTTTGACAGTTCTTCGTAATACTCTTGATAGTTCTTCATGTACTGGTTGTCACTCTCATAATTCACTACCTTTGCCAGTCTGTTAAGCTTTTCTCTTATAGGGGCATACCGTCTTTCCAGATACCAAGCATCACATACTGCCACGGGCTTATACACACCCACGAACTTTTTCAAATTGTCAAGATATTTTTTATCCCGGTCATTCTTCTTGTATTCCACGGTATCAAGCTGGTAATAAGTGTCATTCCATTTTCTTGACAATATAGGGAGATTTTCAAACGTACATGTTTTCGGGTCAAGTAGTAGAAAACATCCGTCTTTCATTTCCTGCAATTCCTTTTCCGTGATAAAACCTTTTTCGTCAACATTCAGAATTTTGTTTATTTTCAATAGGTTATTCCACCCCTCCTTATTCTTGACTATCAGTTTTACCGTATATCTAACGTCCTTCTGTTCATTATATACGGTAACTTCCATACCGAATATAGGTCTTATGTCACTTTTTAGACACGCATTTTGAAACTTGAACGCTGATGCAAGCGTATTCTTTTCGCATATGCCAAGCGCCCTTATCCCCATGAATTTCGCCTTTTCCACCCAGTCGGAATAAAAGTGCATCCCGTTCATAAGCTCGAAATTACCGTGTACCCCTATATAGGTGTCAAACCTCAAACTTTCGTCAAACAAATTCGCTTTTCCGATATACTGCAATCGGTTAAGTTTTATCTTGTTTTCATCTCCCTTTTTCAGATAATACCATACATCACCGAACCGGAAAACATAGTTATCACATTCTGTTCTGTCTCCTACCCACTGGAACGAATCGTCGAAGAAAATCCCGTTCTCTTCCTTGTCCCACTTAAAAGGCTCGAACAACTCGAATGTTTGTCCGTTAATTTCTACAATATAATTATCTAAAGCATTGAAAGACAAAAAGTTATCCTCCAAATATTTGATTAAATCTTTATACAGTTCATCCATATTTTTAGGGTGTAAAGGGGAGTGAAGTGTGTTTTACTTACACTCCCCATGAAATCAAAATCTAAATAAAAACGGCAATTATGATTTATTAAAATGGTTCCTGCAACAAACGGAAACAACGTTGTAATGCGTTCCTATTTCTTTTGCAATCCGGCTGAATGACCGACCGTCATTCTTTGCAAGTTCTTCCCACACCTTATACGATATACTTCCTTTCTTGTACGGGTTTTTTCCTTTAGGTGAAAGGTTAAACTTTTTCTTGACATACCCCTTTTGGGTATTTATCGAAACTTCCTTTGCATATTCTTCAATCGTCTTTCCTTTTGCTTCCAGTCTTTCGACAACCTGCTGCAAAAGGTCTTCTTTCTTAAATCCGGAAACGTTCTGCATTCCAAGCTTCCGTCCCACATTTCTCAAAGTCAACAAAGAAACTTCCATTGTCTTACTTCTCCTTTCCAAATACGGCATCCTTAATCTGCTGCACACGTTCTTCCGTTGAACCGGAAACAGAAATATATGGTATTCCGTAATTATCGACAATCTGCTTTATTTTACGGTCGATTTCCTTCTGGTATTCCTCGTCTTCCGAACGCGCACCGTCACCCTGCAATCTGAATGTAATAGGAAGATAGACAAGCAAAGGAAATTCGTATTTCCGTTTTACAATCTGGCGCTTTTCTTTGAAGTCCTCTTCTGCCAGGTTGTTATAATCCTTGTCTTTCGGATTACAGTTGTCAAAAAGCCATGAAGTGTACGCGTTCACATCAATAATACATCTGTCACTAATGGAAGGTTGTTTCATAGCATCTTCCATTATTTGGGTGTATTTGTCGAATATTTTCTTTTGTGATTCAGAAGTACCCTCCTTATTGATAGCTATTCCCTCTTCTTCAACCATCGTTCTGACAACATTCGTGTAAAACTTCCAGTTGTCAAATTCCGGTTCGTTCTGCAAGGCTTTCAATAGGGTTGTTTTCCCTGTACCCTGCGCCCCGGTCATTAATATTTTGTCAAAATTTCTCATCTGTTGTCTCCTGCTCCATGAATTTTGTCACGCTGTTTGCGTGAAAACAGTTTTTCGATATTCTGTTCGGCAATCTTTTCTGTATCAAGACCGACGCGGTTAATCATACTGTTTATAACCTTCCAGGCGTTTTTCCAGGCTTCCAAAACAGCTTTCTTTCTTTCTTCCGGAAATACATTCTGCTCGGCTTCTTTCCAATCGTCACGCAACCACTTTTTAACCTGGTCTGCAATCTTTCCAACTTCCACGGGCAAATCAAACACACCTGCACCTTCCGCATTTGCCAGCGATTCTTTCCAATCCCAGCCTTCAATATCGAGATTGCACTCTTTGCGAATCATAGCGAGATACCAAAACATATCTCCAATTTCTTTAGAGATTTCTTCCGTTTCTGCCTCGTTATTGATTTTCTCATAGGTTTCTCCCATCTCTGAACACAAACCAAGTGTTACATAGGACAAAGCCACTTTTTCGTTATAGCAAGCTGTGGTAGCTGCCTTTTCTTCATACTCGAAATAGTTCATACTTTTTGTTTTTTAATTATGATGCAAATATAACAATTTAATTTTCAGATAAACAAATATTATCTCTATTATTTCAAATCTTTCATATCAATTTTTTCTAACCATCTCATTTTGAAATAGGTATAAGGTATCTGTTCCGGCACGTCATTAATCCATATTACCACATTATCGTCATTTGGATGGTTTATTTTCACCTTATATTCCTTTCCCTTGTATATCACTATAGTGCCTGGTTTCAATAGGTGGAACCTGTCCCAGAACATAACCGACTTTTTCGTTTTCTCCGAATATTGCAAGTTCGGCAATCCGTATTCCTGCAAAAACTCTTTCAAATAAAAATCTGAAAACGCCTTGTCACTGTCAAACATCGTACCAAGACGGAACCTTTGTTTCAAGTTCAGAATCTTTGCTTTCTTCTTCTCCGCTATGTCCTTATATATCTTCACAAGCTCGACACTCTCTATACGATTGTAAACTATCGAGCGTAATTTACAACTCAAATACTCCAATTGCAAGTTAATTACAAACTGCTCCAGACTGATTTTCCGTGATTTTTCCATGTCCTTATTTTTGACTTCAAATCTAACAAAAATTAGGGTAAATGGCAAAAAATCAAGACTATAAATGCTTTGTGTAATAATTAATCGGTTCCGTCATATTATCAAGCGCCCATAGAAGTTCTTCTTGTGTCGCATCTCCGGGGTCTTTCTTTTTGTCTTCCAGTTCGGCAATCTGCACATTGAAGTACCTTTGTAGGGTCATTGATACCGTCTTAATCATTTCCGGTTTATCCGGGTCATACATCAAAATCACATTCCTTATTCCCGGCTTGTCCCTCAATAGCTTTATCTGGCTTAACCCCATATTGTTACCGAACGTAAACACGCACTTTATATCGGGTGATTCGTAGAGATGCAATTTCGTGTCAACCGATATATAGTCAAACATCCCTTCTACTATTATAACCGTGTCCGTCTCGTCCGTTATATTGTCATATCCCCCTATCACATGGGAGAATCCGTCACGCGAATTTTCATACCTCAATACAAGCTTTTCCGTGCCCTCCTTAAACCTTTTAAGGTTCTCTTCATGCCATTCCTTACTTTTCTTTGAGCGTGCCAGCCATGCGGCTAATTTGCCGTTCATTGTAAACTGGAATATGAACTTATCGTGCAGCTTTCTTTCAAGAAAGAATTTTGTTTCTGCCGGACGGAATTCTTCATAATATCTTTTCACAAATCCCCTCTTATCCAAATATTCATCCTTGTCTATATATTCCAGTTTTTTAGGAAGGGTGCATTCCTTGATTTCCTCTGTTGTTTCCTCTTCTTCATCGTCTATTAGAGGGGTCAATTTCTGCATCTTTATCGTGTTCTCGTAATCCTGCTTTATGAGGTCTTTCCTTCCTATCTTCTCCAAGAACTTTTTTAAAGTTGTCTTTGTGCCGCATTTGAAGCAATGGAACGCGCCATTATTCCCGGCATCATTGAACTTTATCCCCCATTTCCCCTTTTTATTGCAAAAAGGGCATTCCTTGTTCCGGTCTTGCATGAAACCTTTTGCTCCAAACAAAGATAGGTTCAGTTCGGATATTACCTCGTTTTTATCAACCCTAAACATCTCCCTTTAAACTAATTCATAAATAATATATCCCAAAAAAGATATTCTTTCTTTACAGTCTTTCACCTTCTTTTTGCAAAACACATCAAAACCTCTTTCCAGGTTACTCTCTTTCATGGAGCAATATTTTCTTGAACTGTATTTAAGATTCTCGACTTCAAAACCGCAATACTTGGCAAATGTTTCTGCTCTGTTTTCAACTGCTTTCAGCACCTTTTCCTTGCTACCATAAATTTCTGAACTAACCCAGGAAATTTCTGCATTTTCAACGATAACTTCTCTAAAACATTCCATACTCTTATCTTTTATTTGTTTGACTTCTTTTTCTCGCCTCCCTTAAGAAGACATTACAAAGATAAGATTATGTTATGAGATACGCAAGTGCTTATGTCTAAATTGTCTCTGTTTTAACATCATTTTGCTTTTCACCGTCTTCATCCTTTTTCTTTCTTGTCTTCTTTCCAGATGTAGAAGAAGTGAAACCCTTATCACCTCCGTAATATTCGGCTGTCAGCGCCTTGTCACAAAAACGCCCCCTGCCGTAATCCGTCACAATAGAAAAGGTGTCTTTTACCGTATCATAATCACGTACTTTATCCATATAAATACGCATTATGTTCTGTTTCTTCTCCTCTCTTGTCCGGTTCCCAGTAAACACAAAAGAAAACGGCTTTACCAATGTCCTATCCCCTTCCGTATAACTTCTATCTATTACCTTGTCCGAATTGTCCCATATTTCCAACGGCACATTCCCAGCTTGTGCTGCCGTAAATCCCACCATTTTAAACTCTACACATAAGTTTTTTAAAAGTTGTGCACATGTCTGTAATTTTTCTTTTTTGAATGTAGGGTTATTGTCTACAACACGGTTTGTTCCGGTTGCCACAAGGTCTAATGAATCCAATATCAATACATGCGGATAATAACCGTTTTTCTTATAATAGGAGACTATCACATTACGAATATCCACCATAGTAGCCTGCCCGAATTTTTCAAATGAATAAACATCTATGTCCTTGGAATAAGATTTCATATTTTCAAAGGCCTTTTCTATTTTTTCAGCCAGTTTATCATCTATGACACCTTTTCTGATATTCCCGTATTTTTGTCCAGTCCAAAACTGGTCGTATCTTTCCAGACACGCACGCGCACCACCTTCCAACTGTATATGTAAGACTGGGTGCCCGTCAAAAGCTGCCTGCATACCGTGATACCTCAATACAGTAGACTTGCCGACACCCGAACGCATTATCCATAACACGGTATCTTCCATTGTAGCACCACCTTCCGAAATCTGGTCTATCTTATCAAGTCCGAACATTACACGTGACGGGATTTCCCCCTCTTCTTCTTCCCGTCTCCTCTTCATTCGCTTGTCAAAATCGGAGAACACTTTTTGGAAACCGCCTGCCTCATGCCTTAATGATAGGGATAGAATTCTTTGGCTCTCTTCCGCGTTTACCCGTATAGCGTCTTCTTTCTTCCCCTCTTCGTACAAATCATGTACTTTTTTGGAAAGTAGCTGGAATTCAACGTCTTTAATGTACGCTTCCAACTGGTCTATAATAATTTCCTTGTCTACTTTAGCGGCTGACTGCACGGCATCTATCGCCTCAATCACAAAATCACTGTCAGCGTATTTTTGAGACACCACACCCAAAGAAGGAACCTTATCTTTTTCCTTTAATACTTCTGTTGCCTCTTTTAATAAAAATTTGAAACCGGGCCACTCTTTGGGTATCAACTGATAGGTCAGATTATTTACCACCATTCGAGTGATATTCAAATCCATGTATACAAGCTTGAATAATTCTGCCATAAATCCGGCAGACAGTTTTTGCGCCATCTTTTTTAATTTAAAAATTGGGGCTACAAACGTAACCCCTTAATATGAGAAAAACAAATTGTTATTGTTAAATCAAACCAATCGATTTTCTTAAAAAATTTCCTGCGTTCTCTACTGATACACCCAACTTTCTCTGTATCAAAGAAACCATGTTATTGACTTGTTCTTGTGAATCCAAATTTCCTTTCACAAATTCCATCATAATGAATTTTTCTAAAAATCTTTCTTTCATAACCTTATCTTATTAAAGATTCAAACAACAAACAGACATATCACATTCCTCGTCATACTCATAATCAAACAATTTTCCTTTGAAGTAATTTTGTAATCTTTCAAACGCGCTTTTGTTTTCTTCGTCCCAAGCAATCGTTATCATATTAGTACGTGCAAAAGTTATTTCTACATTAACACTTGCAACTTTTGAAAGAGTGTTTTCTAACATTTGTTTCTTGGCTTTAAATACTGAGTTCATGACTTTTATCTTTTACTTGTTTGACCTTGATTTCTTATCACAGTACAAAGATAAGGTTATGTTATCACATACGCAAGTGCTTATGTGTAAAATATGGGTTGTTTAACATCATTTCACAATAAAGACAATGCTTTTATAATTCCAGCTTCTAATGCTTCCTCGTAGGTGTCCCACAGACCGCCATCATTAGTCCCCCTGGAATCATCATCTTCCTGCCACGTTCCGTTATCGGCTTTCACTATAGCATAGCCATACCCTACGGCACTTCGGTATATTTCAATATGTAGGTTCTTGGTTTCACGCAGCCACTTTTGGGCAATGGATTGAGTTGGAGCAGAGATAGAGTAAACGTCTGTATTATAATTCTGGGCATCGTAGCTTTCATCTATCTCATACTCAGGACCACTACCTCCTTTATACACCAATTCATAAAAGCTACTAACATCTTCTTTAAATCCTGCCGCCTTTAGTAGCTTCGCTGTCTCTAATGTTACAAATTCTTCTGTCATAGCTGTATAAATAGTCTAATTGTTAGAACAATGGTCGTAATGATAAAGATTAATGCGAAATATTTCCATATTTTTACAGTAGCCTCTAAACCGTGCTTCCGTTTGTCAAACTCACTTAAGGCATAATTCAAAGCCTCGTCTTTCAATCCCTTAAGCTTATCATTCAAAGCCTCGGTTATATCGTCTGCGATAGCATACTTTACCTTTTCTGATACGGATTCTGGATAACCCCTCTCTTCATAATTTATTTCGTTCAACAAATCATAATGAAACATATAAGGTATTCCGTTTACTTTATAGGAAAGTTTGATACCGCTTTCTTTGACATATTTCAAGAACTTTTCCTCAGCAATCTCATTTATCCTTTCCTGGTTGAATTCTGACTGCTTCTTTATCTCGTTAAAATATTCCTCGTCAACAATCACACAGTTGTTTTCAAGCTTCATTACATGTGCTTCCATGATTATTCTCCTTTCAGTTTCTTTATCAATACATCAGTATAATTAATTGATTCAATAGCTACTTCTATTGCATCCATCTTTTTATCTGGATGTTCATCCAAATACATACCCAAATTTTTCATAAAGAAACTGTTTGAAATCAAAGCTTGCATTGCAGCCTTTGCCAGTTCATAACGCCTCTGTTCCCAATCAATTTTCTTTTCTTCCATCTTTAACCTCCTTATTAGTTTTAACAAACCCCTTTTGAATGCACCAACACAGCATATAATAGGCTGCATCTATCAACTTCGGCATTTTTTCTAAACGAACGGTTCCATTATTCGTTACGTCTACATATTTGAGCCACCACAACCCTACTTTCTTAAATATGTACAAATCATATACCTGTACTGATTCTGGTAACTTATCCAGAATGTCCTGCAAGGTGTAAGTAGGGGTTGTTTCCCAAAAATTAGAATCCAGTTTTTGGTTTATTACATACTCATAGATTTCAAGCTCCCACGTTGCAGATTTATATGAGATAGCACGACACCAACACATGCTTGCATCGCTTGTATCTAATCCAAGTTCTTGCAAGTGCTTCATTTGTTCTATTGATAATACTTGTTTTGATTTCATAATTCGTAAGATAAAATTACAACCGTTAATGCAATGAAAATGATTACTACTATCAAGGCGATAGATAGACATCCCTTTTCGTATTCTTCATCTTCTGATGGTGTGTTTTCGTTATACCAATCTAATGGATGTTTTAATTTCATTTCTCACTCCTTTCTTTCTCCTTTTTAGCTTTATCACAAGCCGACTTTTTCATTGCATACGGACAATCGCAATTCCCGTATCTTTCGTTATACCAACAACAATAGTCACACTGGTGCATTATTTATTCCTCCATCTATATTCAAAATACTTACAGTTCTTCGCCTGCTTTCTTGCCGTTATGCGTCTTTTCAATGCGTGACAATACATCTGAAAATTGGCACATATCTCATAATGCACGCATATACTGCAATGCTTTTCTTCTGTATTATTCATCGTCTTCTCTCTTCATAAAACACATCCATATTGTTTTGCTCTGCCTTCCAGTGGTATGTCCAAATAGAGGCTTAAAAGGGATAACGGACAAAACTTCTGAAGCTTTTATCTCACTTTCGTTCCATTTGAAAATGAGCGTTCCATTAGGTTTCAAGACGCGCATACACTCGGCAAATCCGTCGTGTATAAGTGATTTCCAATCTTTTGGCAGTTTACCGTATTTCTTAGCCATCCATGAGGTTTCACCAAGTGTTTTTAGATGCGGTGGGTCAAACACCACCATATAAAAAGAATTATCCTCAAACGGCAAATTAGTAAAATCGGCTATTACATCCGGTTTTACATCTATAGTTCTGATTCTATCTTTGTCCTTAGCTGTAAGTGTTTCTGAACGCTTGTCTACAAATAAAACCAAAGGGTTATGCTTGTCAAACCAAAACATTCTACTGCCACAACAAGCATCTAATATAAGTTTATCGCTTTCCATTGTTATTCCTCCTTTTCTATTTTACTCCATTACGATATATTTCTCCAACACTTTTAGGTTCTTCACGGGAAAATGTAACAGTTACTTTGCCACGACAACTAAACTCGACATTCGTTATTTCTGATTCCGAAATTAAGTTTATCCAGCATAGACAATTATTCTTGAATTCATCTTGACATAAATTATATAACGAACATTTTGAACAATCGTCACGTTTCGTTTCCTTCAATTCATGTAGCACTCCGTCTATTATTATTCCGTTCTTTACTTCCATAATCAAATACAATTAGGGCATTCAGCCGATTTATTACCTTTATTGTCTGTATATACATAAACATTTTCTCCTTTTGAAGAAATTTTGTCAACCATACAGCCGCACTTCGTACACTTTTTATGCGCATTGTTAGGGTTGTTTATCCATCTATGCCCTTTTCTGTTTTCTGCACCTGGATTTGTTCCTCTATTAAATCCCATAATCAAATTCCTTTTCCGTAAACTTTTACAAACTCTCTGACATCCATATAGTCTATACCAAAATTCTCGGCTGTTTTCTTGTCACTGTCCGAAAACTGCCCTTCAAGTCCGCTTGCATCACCAATCATCAAGCAATCATTTTTATTACAAGCATAACCCCATGATTTATATTTATTAAAAAGCCCTTCAAGCATTCCAGTATTAGGCTTTCTCATTGGGTTGCTTCTATCATTGCTTCCACAATATTTAAAACACGTATCAATATCGCAATAATCCATTATACTATTATTCACGTACTGGCATTTGACATAAATAAATGATTCTGGAAACAAACCCTTTTCTATCCCTCCTTGATTTGTCACGATAAAGATTACTTTGGGATTCAAATTCTTAATTGCATCCAGAACATCAAACTTAAATTTCATGTCCCATATACCCTTTGGGAACGTCTCTCCACTTACTGTCTCAATCAACGTTCCATCCATATCACAAAATAAAACCTTGTACTCTTTCATTTCTTGTTCCTTTCTTTGTTTAAATTTTTATCTTCATATCGAACAATTTTATTTTTCTTGCAAAACCTTATTGAATACCTTACTGCCTTTCGTATATCTTCATACTCCTTTATACTGTACACGTTGTATGTACGGAGTTTTCGCATAATTTCCTCTTCTATAAAAGGAAGAATTTCTTTCTCAAACCTACTCATTTCCTATGTGTTTTACGGTTCTTGTTTCTCTTCCTGCGTTTCGCAATCTGCTTGTTTGTACATCTATCATCTTTTGGACGATATTTTCTCATTTTAGGTGCATCACATGGTTCTAAAGGAGAAGTATCACCATACGGATTATAAATATTATAACAAGTATTTTCATTCCAAGAAATTTCGTCCTGCATATTTTACCCCTCTTTCTTTTTAAGACTTATATCAATTGACAACCTATCAGCAATTTCCTCCTTAATTATCTCCCTGCACAAATTCCTTATCATAGAGTAATCACCATGTCTTTGTATCTCGTTGGAAACCATACAACGAACCCACCTCTCTATATCAACGTCGTTTCCATATGTGTTTTGAAAGATACGTTTAACCTCCTCTTTCACAATTGGAACCATAATTTCCTTTATATCCTCTTTAGTCAACTTTAGTTCGTTGTGGATATAATTCTTCACTTCCCTGTATATATATTTACTCATAATGCTTAAACCTCCACTTTTGTATAATTACTAAATTTACAATAAAGATATTTTCTTGAAAGCCATCCTCCTAATGAATATTTATCGTTGACACATTTACAATAGGTTTCCCATTTGTCCTTATGTACAATCTCATACATTACGCCTTTGTACATAAACACATCTCCTTCTTGTAAATTTGAAATCTTAATTGTTTTCATATTAGCCCAATCCTCTTTAATCTTTTTCTAAAATTCTTTTCATTCAAAGCTTGTTCATAATAGCAATCCGGTTCAATAACTACTTTATTTTTCATTATAGGTTTCCCGTTTAATACAATTGAAACTTCGTTGGTAATAGAAACTCTCTTTATCTCTTTCGTTTTCAGATTAAATGAAAATAGAATATGACCCGGAATCTTTTTCTTCTTATCCGTCAATTTATATTCATGCTGTTTCTTTTGAACATATTCTACCTGGTTTTTAGATAGACCACCCTTTGTTAAATCCGGAACTATTTCCATATCAATAACTATTTAAAATATTCAACAATTCTTTCGCTCTCTTATAGGTATCAAAGCCCTTTACGTTTACCCATTCATATGAAAGACGTTTGTCTTTTCTGACTTGTACCCAATATATTATTGTGGGAATACAACCGTCGTACCCTTCTCCTCGTATGATTCTATATCTTTCCATCTCTATTTTTCTCAAAACATTTCTCATTCGGATAAAACCAATCTGCACTGCCAGCTATCCCGTCCAGCCATAAAGCACATACATATCCGCGAGAACGGTTCTCTCTATCTACCACACGGAAATAGTGCTTGCATTTTTCACAACAAATATTGTCGGTTTGTTTTCCCATATCAAATACAGTTTCTCATAAAAGTTTTCTTGTCAACCATACCGTTTTCCGATTCTTCTACCAAATCAAAAAATATTTCGGCAGAACAAACATGCTCTTCTATCATTATACATATTCCATCAGCAGGATAATATTCACATGAAACATTGTCGTCCCAATCTATATGCTTTTGTGCTTCTTTGGCTACATCGTCACAAGCAAGCATATACTCTATGTATTTATTAGATGCTTTTCTTATTTTGTCAAATATATTTCCTTTCATATTCTCAATCTCCTTTCTACTACTCAATATATAAAACAAGTCCCCTGCGTATCATACCTTCTAACTCTTTTTCAGAAAGCTCATCGAATGTATGTTTGTCCATAGTGCAGAAATGATACCTTACAGAATGCTTTTCATAATTGATATTTTTATGATAATCAATCATTACATCACTTATAACCGTTTCGATAATCTTACCGTTTACAATAAAAGAAAAACGTGTTCCGACATCATAACACACCTTCTTAAACAAAAGAACTTTCCTTTCATCCATTTTATTTCAATTTTTCTTCAAGTTCAGCAATTATACAATCTGCATCACCGCCATGTACCCAGTCCTCCAGTACAGAGGACAAGGCTTCGATAGCTTTCTTCTTCTGCCATTCGGTGCCACTATTAAAACCATTAGCAATCATTTCCTTGATGTCAAAAATTCCAACCGGTACCCCACATGTTCCAAATGAACGAATAACCGATTCAGCATATTCTATTGACGCCTTTTCTACTGTCTGTTTCATTCTTTTACTCCTTTATCAAATTCGGATAATGCCTGCTCGTACTCTTCGAGTTTTTTCAAAGCATAATCTCTCCTATAGGTGATTATGTCACGTGTTGTATAGTCCGTATAGAATCGGTCTATAATACTCTTAACATAAAACCTTTCTGGTTCTTCGCAATGATTAAGTAGAATTACGTAATTCGTGTTTCTTGGGTGGAAACATAGGAAACTGTAATAATTTACCTTACCATTCAAACAGAACTCAATCAGTTTTTCGTCTGTCTTTAAGTTTTCAATATCTTTTATGTCTCTTATTGGTTTCATATCAATAACTTTTGGTTTTCTTGTATCTGCCACATTTCTTGCAGACGTAATATCTGGCGATATATTTATTGCATCCTAACTCATCCCATGCCGTAACCTTCCTTTCATACATCAGCTCCCATTCATGCCGACAGAACCATTTCTTTATAATAGCAATCAGATTCATACCTCAAAACAATATTTTAAAGTTCTTTCCTTTCAATGTCGGCAATCTCTCTTCTACAAACTTCCTTAACTCTTCCTCCTCGATAGGAAACAAAGGATTATACTTGTACTTGAACGTATGAATGTATTGCTCATTCAACATCACATCAAAAATTAGTGTTTTCATCAAAACATATCGTTATTAGATGGACTATACTTTTTGTACTCTTCAAAAGCAAGCTCCAGAACATCATCTTTACTTATATGTTCCAAAACAACATCTTTCTCTGTATATACTAAATATCTCTCTCCAAATAAATCCCTCCATTTTCTTTTTCCTCGCTCTCTTTGCTGTAACTTGAACCTATACTTTGCCGGACGGTTCCATTCTATAGACAAAGTGCATGTCAGCTTGTATTCCACGTCCTCCTTTTTAATAATCTTTTCTGTCATAACCTCTTTTATATTAAAAATAACTTTCCATCCACAACACGGCTTCTTCTATGGTGCCTACCTTCTTGAACTTCTTTGTGACACAACGCTGCATGTATTCACAGCATATGTTTTCTTCATCATCAAAGTAGATGTTATATGCCCCGTTATCATCAGCCCCGGTACATGCTATTCCAAGCTCCAGGGCGTTTTGCACCTTTTCCGGTTCGGTTGAAAAATAGGCATAAACCTTTCCACCCTTTACACCCATCAATCCGTTAAGTTCTACAATGTTGTTCATTATTAAGATAATATTTTATTATGTCTACCCCGATTAAGAAAGGGAGTTTTTAACGCTCCCTTATCAATCACACCACAAAGATAACATTATATTATGACATACGCAATAGCTTATTCCCAATAAAATTGCATATTTAACATTTCTTGTGTTTCCTTCTGAATAGGCTTATATCTCGTTTCTGTAGTCAAATCCCTCTCAGCCACGTTGTTATACTCTTCCAAAGCCTTTTCTTTGTCTATACTCCTTTCCACCCATATACCTATCATCTGGTCTGGCTGCATATCCCCGATAGACACCGGGTTTTCCTCTGTAGCCTCATAAAACTGGACTGTATAGGGTCTGCTGTATATATTAGGTGCACTGCCCATATATCGGCTTCCGTCTGCACCTTCCATCATTCCCACGGCACCTACCTTAAACGAACACACATTTGTTTCCGGATTCTCGAACCATATCTTCACCCCTTTTGCCACCTCCTGGCTGTCATTGTGCAGCACTATAGCCCGGTATTCGTTTCTCGCGTTCCTTATCGTGTTTACACTCAATTCATCAAACAGATTACCGAACATGTCGTTAGGTATTGTCGTGGAAGATGCAAAGCCACCCAACGAATAAGAAACATTCTGCTGTTCTGCCATATATCCAGAACTTACTGTATATAATAGTCTCATTTTACCCTCCTTTCTTATTCTTTCGGTTTCGGCATGCCTGCCAAAGACCAATATTCCGTTTTTGCCGTATTGTCAATCGTGACCGTACCACCGTTGTTTCTCACCCTTGCTATGTAAAACTCGTTTACCGACTTGGTAGGGGGTTGTTCCAAAGTCACTTCCTGCACCAATCCCAACGTAAACCAATCATAGGTGTAAAGCCCTTCCATTTGTGCGTCCGTGAATACCTTTCCAAGAGGTACCGTTCCCAATATCACGACTTGCAAATTTGTTTCCGCAACAAAATCGGATTCGGACGTTAATACGATATTCTTGTTGTCTATTATATTGACTATCTCATATACGCCATTATTTAGGGGCTGTGAACCGTCGTCCTTCAAGAACTTTATCGCTACCGGGGTTTTCCCTGCCTGTCCTCTAACCTTACCGGAAAAATCCACTGTTCCGGTCACTACACCTTTCTGGTTGATGCTCACATATCCGTTTTCATAATTCTTTGTCGAATACCCGATTTTCAGCCAGTAATATACGCTGTCTGCCGGGATGGCAAAATTATCGTATATGTTGACAATATTTATTACCTGCCCCAACGAGTTTACCGCCATACCCGGCAATATCCTCACCGTTCCTCCCTGTGTTCCCTGCTGTACCTCGAACGCCTTGTTGTCTATAAAGGTGTCTACGGTCTCAAAGTCGGACTTGAATTTAGTAGGGTTGTTTGTCACTATGCCGAATGTATAGCTTCCGGCAATTAAAATCTTTCCAAGCAGAGAGTTCTGTAGGAAAGACTGCATGTTCATCACTTCTTCTTTTTCTAAAAAAGTGTTTCTGTTAACATTTATCTGAGACATAATATCTATAAATTTTATTTACAAAATTAGAACCATTCTGGATAACTTTTACTAAATTCCGCATACCCACTCATTCTTATACATCCTCTGAAACATCCGCTTTTGGATATATTGTCAACATCCGGGAAACCAAAATCAGACACTGGAAATGTTTTTGAAAGATAATAGAATATAGGCATGTAACATACTGGAAGTGTTACTCCCGCAGCCTTGGCACCTCTCCATATTGGTTGTGTCACTAAATTTGTACAACCGCTAAATGCGCTTGTACAACTGCTTATATACTTCAATACACCCGATTCTATAACAGAATTAACTCCGCTTGTATTGGTTACATCACCAAAGGCGTATTCAGCCGTCGACAAATTAGAACAATTCTCAAACATACTTGAAATATTCACTGTCACCGAATGACCGGACGGTGTAATAGGGTTGCCTACCGACCCTGCCGTTCTCAAATTCCGACATCCACTGAAACATTCCTCATAAGAGTAACATTCTGTTGATTCAGAGAATAAGGAAGATGTTATCGTTGTCAGTCCACTATTTTTAAACATTGATGTTGCACTAACTATATTAGGGATTATTACACCACTCACATTCAATAAACTACTACATCCTTCAAACATACTGACACAAGAAACCTCTCTTGCAGTAAAATTGAAAGCTCCTGCACTTATGCTTGAAAGATTATTACATTCATAGAACGTTTGATTCATCTGCAAGCTATCTACCGAACCAGAAAACATATTGGACGGTAAAGATGATATACCAGAATTCATACAAAATCTGGTTGCCACTGCCGAAGCTCCTGCAAAATACTTGAACGTTATTCGGCATGGAGATTGTAAGTTGCTGCAATTCTCAAACATGTGTTGACAGTCTACTACGTTTGTTGCGCCTATATCGTTACTTATGCTTGACATTCCGGTACATCCAGCAAGCATATAGCTTAATCTCGTCCCATTACCAGAAGTCCTTAACTGTCCACTTACAGAAGAAATATTCTTACATCTCCAAAAACAGTAAGAGTAATCACTTATCGAATTCCCTGCAAGCACACTTGACAAGTTCACAGAACCATTCAATCCGCTATCCTTAAATGTTTTTACGAATGTACCACTTGTCACAAATTCAAATAATCCAGACGGAACACTTCTTAAACTACTGCACCCATCAAAGAACGAATCTGCCGAACCACTCATAAGACTTGTAGTCCAACTTACAACCGATTCAAGGCTGCTACAATCCTGGAAGGCTCCCTTTCCCCACGACGTTCTCACATTTTCGGTAAACCACTTGATTACTCTTGTCAAACAATTCTGGAAACTTGAAAATCCGTCTGCACTCCATGATAAATTGGCTGACATCCCGTTAAAGTCGAACAATATTATCTTTGTTCCTCCGGAACTGTAGGTGTGCGAACTTGTTCCTACTGTCTGCTCACCATCTCCCCATTTAACGCGCAAATTGTTAAGTCCTGTAGAAGACGTGTTAAGTACGGGCAACACTATGTTCGTGCCATTTGACACCCTTACTTCCAGTACCGCACCATCTTCCATTATTATATCAATCGTCTTGCTGAATTCTTCCGGACCTACCGTGTAACTTCCGCTCTCCGTAAAGTAATTCTGGCTCGTCGCCACCCACGCATAGGTATCGTTACACGGAACCATCCATGATACGGTACCACTCGAACTTGTCACGCCCGAACTTATGTTGTCTTCCACTGTCACGCCCGAAATAGGAGAACCGCTCTTTGTACGCACATTATATGTAACCTGGCACTTGTTACGCGTCATTACGACGTTAACATATTCGTCGCTATTGCTTATGCTTACAGAACCGTTCTGGCTCTGATACCCAGCCTTTGACGCCTGCCAGCTTAATGTCTGGGGTGGTACGTATGTTCCGAATACCGCACGCCCGGCTCCATCCGTGTTCTTTGCCGTACCTCCGCATACAATACGTACCCCTCTTATGGATATCCCTTTCTCGTCCACCACATCGAAAATAACTTTATAGGTATTTACGCCAAGAACTATCGTCGCACTTGTATCGTATTCTCCTACAGTCACATAGGTACTGTTCTCGTTGTATTGAGGCAACTTGCTTGCCGTAGCCGTACCGGAACTTCCTGCCTCCACATTGAAGGTCGTATATCCCTGCCCATCGGAATACTGTGTCATTCCGTTAAACGTCACCTGTGCACCGCTTATACCTATATTGCTACCATTAACAACCTGTATTCTCACATTCACCCTCTTTACGGTAAAGTTGATAGGAACACGAGTGTCCGAATTGTACACAGTAAACGAGTTCACCACATCATAACAATAGGGATAAGTTGCCACATAGTCGTATGTGCCCGAAAACAGTTGTGTAGATACCAAACCAAGCTCATTTGTTACGAGTTCTTCCGTCTGTCCTACAATGTTTATTTTGGCTCCGGAAGCCTGGACAGCCCCTATCGAAGCGTTGAATGTCACGTTGAACGGAACCGCGGACTTCTCGCTCATTTTTATGGCGTACTCGTTTTCTCCTGCCTTTATGTTGACATTACCCTTTGCCGGGTTATAGTCCTGCTGTGAGGCACTCCATTCCCATACACCAAGTTCCAATGTCCAGCTTGCCGCAATACCGTTATTGTTGGAATATCTCGTCTCCCCGTTTATCGTCACCACTGCATTCTGTATAGGCTGTTCTGTCTCTACGTCAAGAACTTTTACCGTCAGTTTTCCGGTCTGCTTAACAAGGTCTACCGTTATGGCTAAAGGCTGGTTTATCAAAACTGCCGTTCCGGTTCTCGGTTCGTACCCCTCTTTATTTACACTCCACGGGTAACTGCCCGGTACACGGTTGAATACCGCGTTTCCGCTTGCATCCGTATTGACTGTCTGCTCTCCTTCCCCAACTCCAAGCACAACGGGCTGGTTCCTTACTGGCTGGTTGTTCATTCTCACTGTAAAGATGATGTCATAGGTGACAAGCTTCAATTGCACGTCCACGCGCTTGTTCTCCCCATTCACCGTCACTACACCCTGCTTGGTATAATATCCTTCTTTCTGTACAGTCCAGTTATAGCCGCCCGATATCCGGACAAACTGCGCCTGTCCTCCACTCGTGCTTATCGCTTCCGTTCCTATCGTTACCAAAGCATCATCTAATGGAGTGTTGTCCTCGTCCGTCACATAGAAGTCAATCAAGTAACCCATCTGCACCAAGTCAACTTCTATCGTCACATCCTGGTCGATAACTTCTACGGTACCGTCCTTTGCATAGAATTCGGTCTTTGTCACCTTCCAGTTATATTCCCCTGCTATGTCTATGAACGTCACAACTCCGTTACTTGCCGTTTGCAGCGTCGTTCCATTGAACGTCACGTCTGCCTTTGACACTGGCAAGCCGTTGCTTCTCACAATAAAATTTATCTTATATTTCGGTATAGGGTGGAACTGCACGTCAATAACGGCATTGCCGTATATCGTAAAGTCGTCTTCTACCGTCACATATTCTTCTTTTACCACCTTGTAATGATACGTTCCTGCCGGATATATAAACCCGGTTGCAAGTCCCTGCGCATTAGAGCTTCCGGTCTGGTTAGGAATTCCCTCACCCGTCACCAATACGGATGCACCCGATACTGGTTCCACACCGTTCCTTATACGGAAAGTTACATTATAGTAAGGTATCTTTTCCATCTCGATTTCGATATTGGTAGAATCCACTATTTCAGCATTTCTTCTTACTGTATAATAGTCCTCGTATTCTGCCACATATTCATATATACCAGGAAATACCTCGAATGTCGCTATACCGTTGCTTCCGGTATATTGCACCTTTCCTGCAAAGGACACTTTCACGTTCTGCATCCAGTCTTTTGTCTCCTTGTTGCGCACAAAGAACGTAACCACCCGTTCATAGGCGGCTCCCATTAATTGTACATATTCTACAGCGTCCTTGTCCACCAATAAGGTGTTTTCCACGCTTTCAAAGTTTTCTGCTTCCACCTCGTAATACCATTGTCCGCGCGGCAGCGTTATCTTCGCCTCACCGTTAACGTCCGTTATCAGTTCTTCCCCGTTTACCGTTATCTTCGCATTGGGTATATACTTATTCCGGTTTGAAAATACCTTGAACAATATCTGATATTCTTCCTCTCCTACATAAGGACGTATCAATTCACTGCCGAATATGTTCTTATATCCAACAAGGTAATTTTTTAGGAATGTCTCTACAGTGAATTGTCTCTGATATGCATTGTTTTTATAGTAGGCGGCTATAATGTCACGTTCACCCAAATATCCTTGTGAAAACGGCAGATATAAGGGTTTCACATGAAAATCGTATATATATACATACGGGTAGTTTCCGACCGTTCTTTCCTGGATAAATATAGGTGCGATATACTTCATTCCCGGCATTATCGACAAAGCACGTCCGGACGGGAAATTAAGCGTAGGTGCGTTCAAAAACTTCTCGTTCGTTGACAGCAGTATTCCTTTTATGTAGTAATACATGCCCTCGTTCTTTATGTCCAAATATTCGTTTTCGTGGAACCATAGAGAGCTTCCGGTTATCTGTCCGTTTTCCAATATCCCCATAGGCAATGGCTCGCCATCTACCGTTTCATAGCCTGCTACTCCAAACTTTAGGTTTTCATTGTCTGTAGCCGACACCTTTACTTGCAATGATATTTCATAGGATAGGTTCGGGTCTATAATTATAAGCTTGTCCAAATCCACCCTTCCGTCTATGCCCACGGCTTGGTTGCCAAAAAATGTCATAGCGTTGAATATCTCTCCATCATTCCCGTTTTCGTCCTGCGTTATACTTATACTTTCCGGTATCAATAGAGGATAATTATTCAAATCCTCTACTCCTTTTGTATATTCATACGCTTTTGATACATTCATTACCGTATTCGTCCGGTCACATGTAGGCGAACTATGTCCCATCGCCCACCCCGTAGCTTCCGGTCTCAACAAGGCAAATATAAACTCGTCCAACGAATTGTATCTTATCAGTCGCAACAATTCTCCCAATATCTCGCCTTCCTTGCTTATGATGTCAAGTCTTCCACGCTTTGAATATTCTTCCAGGTAATTATAGAATAGGTATTTCATCTGTTCCTGGCTGTCCACCATGTTAGTAACAAGACCTCTGTTCTGAATAAACATCTCGAACAAAATCTGATTCGTGTCTATCTTTTTGTATTGTCTTGCATACAATACTATCAAAGCGAATATATGAGTTATGGTTCCCCAAAAGGCACGGAAATCCTCGTTCTCTTTCTTTTTTAGGAATGTGGGCAAAATTCCCCTTCCTTCCAGTTTTTCAAGCACGTTTTCTGCCCACCGTATCACTTCCTTATCGTTTTCTTCAAAAAAACGACTGAAAGGCAAATTATCATATATAGGTGTGGACTGGGGTAAAAATAATCCCCCACACGGGTTTTCTTTCTTCTGTTTTACTTCCATGTTGAACTACAATTAATTGCACGGTAAAAATACGATTAATTTTGGATATTACGAAAACAAACACGACGAAAAATACTGTAGAACCGTTCCACCACTGCAATCTCCCTAATCAAAGACCAGTCCATAACAATAGAGGCTCTAAAGGTAGGGGTGTGGGTTGATAGTGGAAGTGTGTATTCTGGATTTAAAAATAACGAAAGTTTTTATACTGGTATAAATAGAGAAACTGGAGGGTCTGATTATATAGCTCATATCGGCAGTAGTCAAGCATTTATGATGAATATACCGTCTGATGTAAATACTTCAAATTATACGGTAAAAAAATTCTTATATTCATTTTCAAGACCTGGAATTGCTGCTCCATTTATAAATACTTCTGTAATAATAACTTCTTCCGGTGGTTTTTTTCAATATAATATCGGAACTGACTTTAGTTCAAGTGAAGTCTTAATGGCAGATTTTCTTTATATGTCTCTTTGGGGCGATGCTGGTTATAATTATACTTTTGTAATGTATAGTGTAACAAGATATTCATTAGCGGCTTATTATTGTCAAATAAGAATTTTAAAACAGACTGGTCAAATACAACAATCTGTATATTTTTTGCAAGAAGTTAATTATGATGATTTGCCATACATAAAAGATATTTTAAATAATTTTTGTTACAAGAATTATTACGTTCCTTTATTGAATTATGGAGAAAACCAGGATGATAATTATATTTATATAGTAACGGGAATGGATTGTTTCAAATCTACTGATTATGTAATAAGTTATTCTATAGATTATCAGAATACACCTGGAGGTAATTGGAGCAGAAACCGTCTTCAAATTAGTGGTAATTCGAGAGTAAGTTCTGGTGCTGTAAAGAGATTCTTGTTTACACAAAGTAGTCATGAACTTTCTGTATTGGTATATGGCAAAAGAAATGATGTGAATGATAAGTGCCATGCTGCCGTGCTGTCATTTAAAGGTTCTGTTTGGAATAATATAAGAGGTTCATCTGATGTTTGGTCTATACACGACAATTTCCCGGCTGCATTTACTGACAAGATGGGTAATAATATGTGGGTTTCAAGTAATTTGAAATGGATGTTTGCTGTCTTGTATGGAACAACAGACAAACCGTATGGGAAAGGACTTGTTACAGTAAAAAGTGCAACTCCTATTATCGGGAAAACTGGTTGGTCTTCAACTACTTATTATATAGATGATGATTCGACATTAGAAATAAGAAATGCAGTTGCCAATAAATATGTCCTTGATATAATATTTAATAAAACTGATTATAAGATAATTGTACTATGTAACAGTCTTATAGGTTCTTTTTTAGACAAAGGTGCTTATTATACTTTTATCAGTCCAGATTATTTATGTTGCTTTGTTTATAACGGAAAGAAATGGATGGAATTTTCAAAAGAAAGTATAGGAATGAATACATTATGGAATAGATATGATAATTATAAGACAATACCTGGCGGTGGAACGTCTGTCGATTACAAACCTTATTTTAATATTATGGGTGTTACGGGTACATATGATAGTAACAGAAATATTTCTTTTGTCTATCCAGCAAAATATTCAACTTATGAACCAACAGCTTATGAATTTGATTTGACATTTGGTGATTGATTTAATAAAGAGTAACTATATACCTAAACATTCTTGATGTAAATGGTATATAGTTACTCTTTAATTATCCATATCGTTTTAATCAATTATCCCATATTAAATTATATCTATATCCAGTTATAGGTTTGTTTCCTGCCGGGTACATATAACTAATAGAATTATTAACAAAATTAATATTAGGAAGATAAACACTACCTTGTTTTCCAGCATTTAAATAAGTTGACGGGAAATCAGTATTAGCTGACACCGTTTTTGTTACGTTAACCCATTCTGTACTCAACGCAAAGAAATATATTACGTCGGGTTGAGTTCCTTCTATATACTTTAAATCTGAACCTAAATCAAAATCTCCAAAATGACCACGAGTGGAATTACCGAAAATCATCATTCTGTTAGATTTAGAATTAAATTTGATATCCAATATATAAATATTCTTACAATCTTCTGCAATTGCACTACCTTCTTTATCCATTGTATAAGAGGTTCCAGACCATCCAGTCATATTAAAAAGAGCTGATGACCCTTTTATAGCATGCAATCCTTTGGTATAACCTCCTATTGCAGTCGAATTGTTTTTAATATAAAATAACCATTTCAAATCTGGTGAAACCCAGCAATCTCCTCCAATTACAGATTTAACGGCAGATGGGATATTGTAATAACATTCCCAATTTGAAGCAAACCCTGCATTTGGATAATTATTTAATATATTTTTAGCTTTAAAAAATAAATAATCAAAATTATTGTAATATTGGTGATTATATGTTTCCGGCATTACTTTTACTAAAAATAAATAATCAGTATGTGTTACGTCTACAGCTTCACTTGTAATTTTATTCCAACACAATAAATAGTGAATATTAGAAAAAGGAAAACTTTCTATAGAAGTAAAATCAATTTCACTTTGTATGGCAGAATCAGTATTTGTACTCATTAATATAGTATTAAAAAAATAGTTTTTTGCAGCACTTATATATAAAGATACCATTACACCATTTGAAGCGACAACTGTTGCTACATTACAAGTAAATTTTTTCAAAGAGTAACTGTTATATATTCTTGTTGTAGTTTTTTGAAAAAAAGCTATCTCATAATTAATAGAATTTTTTCTTTTAAAATTAATGTTTCCGGATTGACTTCTATCATTAAAAATAAAATGACTTGTCATTATTCCACCATGTGAAGGTATAATAGATGAAAGAGTATAATATTGCAATCTATTATCATAAGTATATGACATATTACAGACAATAGTCGTAGGGTTATCAAATGGCTGTGTAGAAGCAGAATCCCAATATCCAGGTTTCTTATCTACATACAAGGGATTTAACATTTGTCCGCTATAATAATTTCTTTGTCTAAAAGTCAAAGCTAATTGTGTCCATTCTCCAGTAGAAGATAATATACTTGATTTAAACGTCCAACCGAATGAATTACTTGGATATAGTAATTTACTTTCATCTGATTCATTGTTTGTTACACCAGTATAAGCATATTCATTATCATATAATGTATTTGTATATTGACCCACATAATCTTTTTCAACCCACACCCCTACCTTTAGAGCCTCTATTGTTATGGACTGGTCTTTGATGAGAGAGATTGAGGTAGTGGAACGGTTCGGATAATTCCAGTCTCCTGTTCCGTTTCCTCCCCATGTCGTGCTTCCTCCTGCTTCCCACCAATAATTGCCCGGCTTTATTGTCAGTACCACCTGTCCGCTCGTATTTGTAGTGCCGCTATATGCAGTGCTGCTGTTGTTGCTTGACAGTTTTACCACACATCCACTTCCTACACTTGTTCCTGTACTCGCATCTTTTACCGTTATCGTTATTATTGCGTTACTTGGTACCAACTTAAGTGTAAAGTTCGCTGTATTCGTATTCGTCGTATTCAACATGTCGTATCTTGATGCACTTACAACATATCTCATTGTTGTTCCAGATACATATACAGTCGCTTGTCCAGAACTGTTTGTCGTTACTGTCTGCGTGGCGTAATTATTAGAAGCATTACTATCTCCATTAATACCATATACTTTCATCGTAGCTCCACTTACAGCCGCATTCGTATAACTATTTTGCACTGTCACTGTTATACTCTTTATTGCAGTAGAATAAAACGCTGTAGCGTCACTGTTATGTCCTATATTATTAAAATTATAAGTAGGGGTAATAGAATATGGTGTTTCTGTCGTTGTTGTACCAGTCACATAATAACTTGCCTTGTATGCAGCTATATTTGTCGTTATACCTGCAATGAATGTATATGTTCCATAATAATATACCGTTTTAGCAGAATTTTGAGTGAGTGTGACTGTTGTTGCCACTCCTGCTGTTGTAAATATAGGCTTCACTAATGTGTTTACTCTCCACCATCCTAATAAAGGAGTAGAAAGCGGCACCCTTATTCTGAATGCAACTGCTACACTCTTCGTCAATCTTACAGCATTCTGTGTAGTCGTTGCTGTAGGCATTGTTATTGTCGTGCTTCCGTTTACCCAATAGCTTGTACCTCCACCCCATGATAAGGTATAAGAACCTGCTATCATCGGGCCGAATGACACTTGACCACTGCTATTCGTCGTTCCCGTGAATTTGATAGAAGAAAGGCTTTTGTTCGTCAATGTCACCGGACATCCGTTCGCATTTCCCTTTACTGCACTCTGATAATAGTCCTTCATTGTTATTGTGATAGAAGAACTTGTCTCACTCATTTTCAGATTAAGAGGACTTGCCTGCGTTGCCGATAATGTACCGGATAACGCATTGTAGTTCGTTTTTGAAAATGAGTAGCTTCTACTTATACCACTTCTGTATGCAGTCCAGTTACCGCTACTGTCCGTCGTTCCTGTCTGTCCGAAATAGGAGCCAGACACTCCACTTATATTCGTTCCATAATTAGAACTCTTTATATTGAATGTCAGACGTGCTGTTACATTCAGTGTCATAGTCCATTGCTCGTTTTCACTCGTCCATGTATGGGTCTGGCTTGCATTACTATAATAACTCGCGTTGTTTTTCGGTGTATAGGTGTAGTTTATACCTGCATATACCGTATTTGTTTTCTTTCCGCTCGCATCCAACGTTATTTCTCCTGCCGGGGCATTCGAGCTTGTAGGTACACTTCTTACTATCACTGCACCGCTTAAGGCATAGGTATTGATATTAGGAACCTTCTCGACAACTGTCAGTGTCACTGTTCGCGTCGTTCTGTTCATCGTCACTGTATAGGGTGATGTTTGTGTGGCAGTCACTGTCCCTACATAGTTGTTGAAATACTGTGCCGTGGCAGTCATTTGTCTGTCTAATCCGCTTCTGTAGAAGCTTCCTCCGGATGGAAGCGTTTGACCGAAATAGGTAATTGTTCCAGAAAGCGCATTACTTGTATTGTAAATATTTGCTACTGTATTAATCACTATCTTTTGATTGCAAATCAGATATATTCCCTGGAACTGTCCTGCTGCTGTATAAGTCAATGCAGTATTTGGATTACTGTAATAATTAGCTCTTGTTGTCGGTGTAAATGTTACTGGCGTACCTAAATAGCATACAAAAGACACATTACCGTTTGTATCAAGTGTCAAAGGACTTGTAGAAGCTGCCGGACTGAAATTCATTTTCATGGACGCATAAGTTGCCATTGTGAAATTGAACGTATCTGTCCCAGAAGCCGCCTTTCTTGTCACTGTTACAGCATTTGTATTAGAATTATTGTACCATCCTATTCTGTTCGAGCCTTCATTGAACAAAAAGTCTTTATTGCCAGACAACATTCTATCAAAAGTACACTTACTTAAAATCTCGGCATCCGATTTATTCTGAACATTGCTTCCGGTTATGTCGAATACCGTTGCCATTTCGAGATACCACGTAATCGGTCTACTTCCATCCTTTATATAGAAAAAGTTGGTTGTTGAAAAACTTCCTGTCGCGCCACACCTTACATAATAGGCATAGGTGTACCAATTCCCCGTTCCTTTTCCGTCGTTTGAATTGACCCATTTTCTTACTGAATTGTCTCCTGTCGCATTACTTGTAAAAACCAATTGTCTCCCTGCCGGAATTTTTGCTCTAAAATACGCTACAAATTCCTTGTTTGCTGCCGTTGATGTACCAAAATAGAAGCCACCTAATCCAGGTGTTACGGCAGAACTTGCATCCGTCGTGATTTCGAGCATATATTTAGGTGTAACCCGAACAACTTCACTCACTCCAAGGCTTACTGTCGCGGTTGAACGCGTCATTACCGCGTTGAACGGAGATGCGGTATCTGACGTTATACTGCCTCTATAATTACCGTGATATGTCGCTGTAATATCTACATTTCTTGTTACAGAACTTCTATATAATGATACATTACCGCTACTGTCTGTCGTTCCTGTCTGATGAAAATATGATACAGTAGCACCGCTTAAATTCGTTCCGCTTGGTACGTTCGACTTGACATTAATTGTTATTTTTGCCGTTACCGTCAAATCCATAGTCCACGACTGATTGGCGGCTGTATAGGTGTGTTTCTGTGTCGGGTTACTGTAAAATTCCGGATGTCCCACTACCGTAAACGACATTTCCGTACCTATATATCCGTTGAATGTCACTGCACCGTTCGCATCCGTAGTAAGTGTTCCGGTTGCACTTCCTGCCGTGTATTTTATCTGCAAGTTCTGATAATAGGTTGTTTGTGCTGGCGTTACTTCTCTTACTACAAGTGTAACTGGATTGGCTGCACGTGTCATTACAATATTGAACGGATTCGCAGAATTGTGAGCTATCTGTCCGGTATAAGATTCCAGATTTGCAGCACTTACCGATATGCTTCTACCACCGCCACTCCAATAGAAAACTGCATTACCGCTTGCATCTGTTGTTTTTGTCTGGGCAAAATAGTTTATCGTAGCTCCTTGTACATTCGTTCCAGGTACATTATCCTTTACATTGACCGTTATCTGTTTTGCACAAGTGAGATTCAAATCCCATGCTTCACCTGCTGATGTAAATGTATGTGTTTGCTGATAATTCGTATAAAACGGTCTTCTGTCCGCTGCCGTTAGAATAAATGTAATTGGAATACCTAAATACGCCTCAAATGTTCGACTATCATTCGGTATCGTTCCGTTTCCTGCTGCTGACGTATAAGTCAATGTATAATTAATACCTAATTTACTTCCACCTGGTATTACTTCATACTGATTTATCGTCACCACATGCTTGTTTCTCAACATCGTAACATTGAGCGGTGAAGCCGTGGTAGGTGCAATGGTTCCATTTACTGTACTATAATCGTTCTTATCCAAAGAATAGTCCTTTGTCAGTGCTGACCGGAACAATGAAGCGTTGCCGCTTGCATCAGTTGTCACTACCTGTTCATTGTAAGTTACCGTTACTCCCTGGATATTGTTTTTCACATATACATCCTTTACATTGACCGTTATCTTTGAGGTCACATTCAAGTTGAACGGCCATATCACACCGTCTTCGGTCCATGTATAGGATTGTGTCGGGTTGCTATAAAAAGCCGGGTATGAATCAGTCGTAAACGTGTATTCCAATCCCTTTATTAATAACTGATTGGTATAACCGTTCTCATCCAAAGTAAGCTTTATCGTTCCTGCCTTGGATGTCATTGTAATAGTCTGATTTGACAAGTACGCTCTTCCTGCCGTACCGTACACCTCCGAAACTTGAATACCTGCGTTAATCAATTCATATTGCACTTCTACATCCAACACTGTACCACTTTCACTTTGGGGATGTGAGAACGTATCGGATGAAACCTCGCCTGCAAGAACCTCGTAGGTGTATTCTCCTACCGGAACATTCGGCATGACTATCGTTCCTTCCGTATTCGTCTCTCCCTCGAACACCATGTCCGGCAATACATTGTTTGTTATACGTACCAAAATTCCATCCGGTGGTAAAACTCCCTGTGTTGATACATGGAAAGTGACTGGATATTCCTTTGCCTCCAATTCAATATCCATTCTTGTTTCTGTTCCGGTAGGTTTGAAATTCCCAGTCTTTGTGTTGTAATGCTGCTTGCTTACACTGTAAGACATATTTACTGGAGAAATGTACATTTGCACTATTCCATCCGTATTCGTCGTTCCTGTCTGATTGACGGACATTCCACTGAATGTTACTGATGCACCGCTTAACTCACCGTATAAATTAGAGGTGATATATACCGGAATTCTCTTCGAGCATGTATATACAAGGTCTTTTGTTCTTGTGTCAGAATAATTTAACGTCGCTACGGCTCCGTTACCTTCGTAAAAAGTGACTGGCTGTATCTGGAAACGCTCTGCAATACCTGCATACACGGTTTTTACAAAGTCTCCATTCGCATTCGTTGTCACGTTCGCACCGGAAGATTCACCATTCTCATTGTAATAACATGCAAGAACCATCCCGGCTTTGACCGGATTTGATGCTGTTGTGGAAATGGAAGGTATTATTTCCTTTACTGTGTAACCGACTGAAATCGTTCTTCTTACTACTGTAGTGGAAATAGTGATATTTTCCGGAAGGGTGATATTTTCCGTCTTGCTGTTAAAATTGCTGTTTCCACCTCCGTATGTGATAGTATATTCTCCAGGCGGTATGTTGAACTGTCCGTTTCCTTTAGATGTGAATACACCGTTTGCGTTTGTCGCTCCAGTAAAACTATATGCTTGTGACGGTGTGCCGCCCCAGGCACTCGTAACCGTCACCGTACAATTCGCTGCCACTGATTCGTAGGGTTGCATACTTTTTAGGTTTACCGTCAATGTCATTTCCGCATACCCCATGATTATGTCTATATAATCGGCTGACAATGGAGGTGTAAACGTACCTGTCTTGTCCGTATGGTCTGCTACTGTACATTCATAGCTCATTGCAATAGGTGAGATGTACACGCTTGCCGAACCGTCACTTCCGGATGTCACTGTTTGAGGCAAAGACATTCCGGACACGGTTATTTCCGCACCTTCAAGCGGTCTTAACGTGTTCTGCTGTTTTACCCTTAATTCTACTTTCTTTGAACATGTGATTTCCATAAGTGTAGGTACACTCGCTCCGAAACCCCAATTCTTAATCAGCAAACCGTTGTTCTCATAGAAACCTTTCTCCTTTATTGTCAACTGATAATCAATACCCGGCATTACTTCCGGAAATATCTTTCCTGCTGCATTCGTTGTATATTCTCGTACATTATCGTTGAACATGTTCTTTACTGAAACAACAATTCCAGCCTTGACCGGATTGAAGTTCAGAGCGGCTTTCTGTTCGGCAGCTATCTTTACAGTTACCTGGCTTACTGGAGTCGTTATCGTCACATCCACATAAAAAGTTCTCGGCTGTGCATCACGTGTCACATTCGGCTGCACTGTCAACATCGTACCTTCCAAAGAAGCTATTTCGTCATTCGATACGTTGAATACCAATTCTGCACCTCCACTTGCAAAATCGTATGGCTCGTCCTCACCGCCAATTTCTGCACGTCGAAAAGTTTTTACATGTTCCATCAAATCAAACGTCACCCCTTTGTTAGGAACAACGAAGTTTTCCGGTGTATGAACTATGTAATAATAACTGTCATTAGATAACGTCTCAGCCGTATTTTCACCACTGAACCTTACTGTAGTAGCATCACCGGACACACCGGGGATATTCTCTATTACGTCAACTTCCGGTTCGATTTCCCTTCTTGTCATAGTAAAGGGAAGGTCTATATCCTTCAATTTTTCAAGCGTTATCGACTGGTTTTCTACTGCATCGTAATATCTATGCGTCGCATTCCAAGTATATTCTCCTGCTTCCGCTCCAAGCTGCAATACGCCTATATCATTCGTGTAACCGGAATCCACTTTAATTCCAGTCCCCTTATTTATCAATTCGATATATACGCCGGAAATAGGAGCCTTCGTTATCGCGTCCGTTGCAGTGTATGTTATTACCGTATCTCTCAATTCCAAGTAAATTGTTTCCGGTACGTCCTGGTCTTTGATAGTCACAGTTCCGGTATATCTCTTATAGTTTCTGTGCGTTACCGTATATTCATAGTCACCGTTTCCAAGTGTCACGCTTACAACACCGTTAACATTCGTTACACGCGTCTCTCCGTTTATCTGCAATTCTGCACCCTGGATATAGTTACCGTTTTCAATGTCCCGTACAGTCAAGCGGAATGTATAGAAAGCCTGTTCCAATTCCACAATTTTAGAAACTTCCGAACCTTCAACCACTACAAAATCATTAACGGACATATAACCGGACTTGAAAGCCGTATATTCATAGGTTCCGTTCGGCAAGCTTATAATCGCTATACCTTCCTTATCGGTCAGATAAGTAGAACCATTTATCTTTATCGTCGCTCCTTCCAGAACCATGTGGGTAGCGGAATCCAGCACCGTAAACTTTATCGCATACGGAATAGCCGTCATTTCGACAAGAATACAATTAGGGTCTTCCCCAACAATCTCAATTTCCTTTACAAGGTCTTGATAGTCTTCTTTTGCAACCCTCATTTCATATTTCCCGGTTTGCAGCCCCATGCTTGCCTGTCCTTCATTATCCGTCTTTTCCTTTATATCATTTATTATGATGTTTGCTTCCGGAATATAAATACTTCTGTTTCTGTCAATTACAGCAAAATTTACATTCATTTTTGTAAGGAACATTCTTTGAAATATATCTACTGGCTGATTTTCGACCGTAAATACACTTTCTATGGTCTGGAAACCCGATTTTTCAAGCTTGTATTCATAGGTTCCTGGCTCCAAATTAATGACCGCCTGTCCATTATCGTCCGTTTCTGACGTGTAAACGCTTGTTGTCACAGTTACCCCCTGCAAAGGCGCTTCACCCTCATATACGGTAAACGTAACCGGATAAGGCGTCGCAATAAAATCATTTATATTTATGTAAATAGGGTTGTTCAGAACGACAAATTCCCCTGTCTTCTGTGTCCAGTTCGTTTTTGACAATATGTATGTGTATTCCCCGTTCTCCAAAAGAATGTTTGCCGTACCGTTACTGTCCGTAATGATTACCTTGTTTCCTATTGTTATATATGCGCCCGGTACGGCTACATTCTTGGTATTGGTTACGGTAAATGAACACAAATATTTCTGTGACGCTATAACCGATTGAGAACCTTTATATATGTCGCTTTCTCCTGCCGGATAAAAAATATTGGACAAACTGCTGCCCGAATCATACAGAATATTCCCTTCCAAGTCTCGCATTCTGAATCCCTTGATACGCGGCAACATGTTCAAAGGCACCTCTTCGTCAAAATAGGGAAAGAAATATTCGTCCGGTACATACTTAACGCCTTCCGCAGTCTTCACCACTTCCAGCAAATCATCCCATTCTACCTTTTTGCCTGCTTCCCAGAAACGGAAATCCAGATACTTCGTCATTGCAATCTGGATATTTTTTCTTACATCCGCAATCACTGCATTAGGCGACAATTCCACACGGAAATCCACCCCCTCTTCACCGCCTACATACATCCATTTTGCATTTTCAATCACAATTCCAAGCGTATTCCCTTGCAAGTCAAGTTCGGTCAGTCCAAAATAGGGTGTAGCTTTTGTAAGCAATTCTTCCAATTCATCATCCGTAAAGAAAGACCCGTTTTGGGTTACAAGGTAGATATGCGTCTTTCCATCCTCACCCAATCCGACATTCATAACCTTTAAAATGCGTGGGTCTAAATCCTGGAATATTTGTGTCCAGCCTTCCATTGTGTCAGTGGAAAGCTTGTTGTTGTAATTTATTATTCTGTTTCTAAATGTTTCGTCGTCCTCATAATCACGTCCACCGATAGCCGCATATTCATTCGTACACTCTATATGTGTCAACGGTCTTGGCGATACTTCCGTAATACTGTTTGCCTCCACATTGGTAGCAGACCCAGTGATAACGCTTCTTACACTGATATACCCATATCCCGACTTATCAACCGTAAAAGGCTGGTCTACAGTAAATTGCACTCCGTTCTTTGAAATAAACTTTGTTCCTACCTCATAATGCGTGCCAGGCTCGGCAAAAACACGTACATAAGTAGAGGAGCCAAGCGCTTCTTTTCTCGGACTTACACCGAACAACGCGGCTGATTTGTCCAGATATTCGCCTGTTGCCGACTTTGGGAAAATCTGCGCCTCCACTATGGCAATATCCTTTATCGCTTTTTGCGCCACCTTTGCGGTACCATAAGCGACACCATTAAGTACAGAACCGTCCGCAATGTTTGAAACGCGGTCGGTCTTGTTTAAAAACATTTCAATCCACAAATTCTTTAAATTTGCAATCGTATTCGCTGTTTTAGTAATCATTGTAAATATATTTAAATAGGAACATTAATAACAAAATCTTCTCTCGTTACGGTTGTGGCCTTTACCTTCATAAATACCGCGTCTTCTTTTTTTACCAAGTCCAGAAGCTCCGCACTTGCCCATCGGTTATCCCTCTGAAACATGTTCATAAGGGACTTGAATATCACCGGATATTGTATTGCGTTCGTTGTCTGTCCGATAAAATCAGATGGCAAACCATAATCCTTAAATTCCGGAATACAGCCTTTCAGAGCCTCCAATATGATTTTTAACGCCTGGTCCATAGAACTACCGAATTTCTTCACCTTCAAATCGTCATTCTTAAACTCGAATTCGGTATCTATGTCTTTGCCTAACACATTCTCCCCTACAAGCGTATCTACCACATTATCCACATAATTCACACCGACATTCCGAAGATTCACGGCAAATGTATTACTTCCCCGTCCTGCTTCATAATCTTCTTCTATGATGTATTGTGGTGTAGTTATAGAAGTCCAATCGTCCTCTGGGTCTGTCATTGCAATTTCTTCCGCAACATTCTCGAATGTTTCTCCTGTCCTTAACTGCTTGTCAAGTTGTAGGGTGTTCTGTCTTCCTATGGTTGCGCTTCTTAACCACCTGTCAGAATTTTTTATTGTCAATATCTTTGTTTCCACTTCCGAAAAGTTGTCTAATATTTCCCACATAGAAATATCGTCCAACTTGTTTTCGTGAAGCTGGAACATAGGCTCTACGATATTAATTTGCGCTATCATCTTATCCAACTGATAGAATGATTCTGCATTCAGTTCTCCTCCCTGGTAATAATCCACTATGTAAGCATAGTAATTGTTACAAAAATCAACATAATTTTGGAAGAACTGTTTTATGTCATACCCGGTAATATTTTTGAACTTGGCGTATGCCGTTTCCATTACTGCGTCCATCCTTTAACCTCCTTTATTATAACAAAGCTGCAAGTGAAGCCGCCAAATCATTAACACCTTTCTGTATTGCAGCAGCCGTACAAATTTTAGTAAGTGCTGTTTTTGCTTTCTGTTCTCCTGCCACCGCTTCTATAGGGGCTATCGCTGTCATTGTAAGCGAATATTCCCATATCATATTACGCTGTAAACTTTGGTTCAGTACCAATCCAGTAGGAGGGACAGTCACTAAATAACTCTCACCCAAAGCCATATTATAGAAGTAAAGACGAAATGGCAAACCGTCCTTATCCACACCATTACTTTTTGATATGATAGCTTGTAATATTTTCGTACATCCATACCCGTTCTTGACGGACGGGTCGAACGAAGCTGACTTCAAAGAGTTCGTATTTTTCCCCGAAATATCGCTCAAACTCCATTTCCCAGCCGATAGACTATAGGCCGCTCCTGCCAGACTTGACGCACCGCCACCAAGCGACAATAGCAATTTAAATGTTCGTCCAAAATCGCCTCTTATTGTAATGTCCTGTGGTACAAAGGTAGGAGAAGACAATACCGTTACGCCTCCTGCCGTGTTCCTTATATTTTCCCTCTTCGCTTCCGTCTTGCTTATCGCATTCGGGGTAATAGGGAATGTGAAAAAATCTATCGTATTGTTCTTTGAATCTGCCAGTTCAAGTGTACAGAGATACACCTCAAAATCATTCGGAAATTGAGATGCTAATATAGCTCTTCCAGCCGTCTCTATCAAAGACCCTGCTTTTTGTATTGCTGCCTGCGCGACGTTTGCCATAATCTTTTCTTATCGTTTTCAAAAATACGAAATAATTATCAATCCGAAAAAGTTACCGTGCTTTTTATTCCGTCGAACTGCAACGGGTTTACTGCCGCTACCGCACCGACCCCGGCACCGAATCCGGCTTTACCTCCATCCATCGCAGCCGAACTTGCAAGCGCTGTTTGCCATGCGTTCTTTAGCGTCATTATCTGATTCTCTACATTATTCAATAACTGTATTAATGTATTCGCCAGTGTTAAAGGCTCCTTCGCATTGTTTATATTAACCTTCTGTCCAGTCATAAGCTTTATTAGATTCTGCGTTAGCTGAATCATTTCTGTATCATTGTCATAACCCAATACTACACCGTTATCGTCTATAGTCATATGGCTTTTCCCGTCGTGAAAATTAACGTCCACAGTGTTAGGGTCAGCCTTTATTACGGTTGTCTTGTCTTGGGTCTTCCACGTAAAATTGGCTCCCTCCATGTTCATAGTAAAACGCCTTATCTCCTTATCCTTTTCTTTCACATCCTCGACCACATTAACGACTTCCGCAATGACTTCGTTATATCCGGTTACTTTCACTTTTTTAGAAGCCACTATCTCGGCTTCCCCCGAACTTTGTAATCTTATCTTATGTTTTTCGTTACCTCCTAATGTAACGTTGAAATTTACGGGCTTATCTATAGAGGTAAGGTTCATGTTCCATTCCTGGTTACGTGGGTCTATCGTCATAGACATAGTTACCCCTTCCACCTGCTTTTTCATCCGTATAACATCCTCGCTCCATGCCGGAACCTCGTCATTGCCTATAAAGGTGCCTATGACTGTAGGCTGGTTAAGGAAATCGCTGCTCGCTATCATTACCTGGCATCCCTTCTCACCCGGTTTTTCGGGAAACCATATATTGTTGATAGCCTCGTTAGTAATGCGTGCGTCATTGCGGAATATACCGCCTTCCATCATCACGGCTACTATATTCGTCCTAAATACCGTATCTATATACGCTTCCCTGCCTACATCCGTGGGTATCATTATATACCCCTTCATTATAGGCGGCAAATTGTTACTGCTTATTCTTGGTGCTCCTCCTGCCATTATTCAAGTCCTCCAAAAAATTTCCTGTTCAAAAAATAGTCAAATTGCTGCTTGTCAACAGTCGGGTTGTCGTAGGAGGTTATCTGTCCGCTTTCCGCTTCCTTCGCCTTCTGCCTCAAACCACTTAAATCCACCAACTTAAAGTAATCGGGTGTAAATCCGGACGCTGATTTTTCAGAAACCGAATTGTCGTTTCTTTTTACCGCTTCCATCAGATTTCCTTTAAGTATGGGTACATAAAATCCTCTTTCCACCTGTAAAACGGTACGCCTGTCCACCCCGTCACGGTTAAATGATATGGTGTTGGTTACATTCGTCACATAGAAAAATTCGTTCGTACTTTGGTTCAGCACGAAAGTTCCCACTTTTATACGTCTGTCCCCGTTTATCTCTATCGTTCCGCACCGGGTAAAAGGTACATACATGTTGCTTTCAACAAGGTATATCAAGTCATTCAGCATTGTTGCTTGGTAAGTAGAAAATATCTTCTGATTTTCTGCCCCGTTCTGTATCATGCGAATACAGTACATATCCACGAAATCCATTTTTCTGTTACCCCATCGTTCCACATATTCTTCCAGGTACACAATAGGAACGAAAGCCAATCCCGGCTTATCACGTCCACCTACCTGTGCATTCTGTGCGTGTAACTGGAACCAAGTATAAACACGTGGGTCGTAACTCAGATTATACGATATTACATTATCCGGTGTTATCATAATATAGTTTTCCGACTTGAAGGCATCCTTTATCGCCTTCTCCGTAAACGGTGGCTGTCTTACAATAACATCAATTGTGTTTATATAGGTGTCAAAGAAAAATTCTGTCAAAGGATATTGACAAATACGCTCCATGTACTGCATCAGTGTTCCGTTCGGGTTCCCCAGCCCCGTATCTGTCACAATCCTTTCCATTATATCCCCGGACACCTGTAGCTTGACAATCTGCCATATCCCCCTTACCTTCAAATCCTGCTGCCCCGGAATGCTGTATGCCGTTATCCGCTTGTCGCCCCATGAAGAAAACACTTCATCGCTGCAAACTCCGATAGAAGACATTATATTTATAATGAACCAAATACATTCATTTATTGTTTTGTACCCCAAATTCCATACAAACTGATACTCACCACCGAACACATTACGTCCGTTCCATACGCCACCCGTTTTCCTTAACAGCCAGTTCTGTATAGTATCATTAACATTTTCCAATGGTATGAAGTAGCTTCCGTCCTCCACAAACATTTTTGCAATGTCGCGACCGCTTATGACTGTACTCTTTGAATTGTCTTCCGAAGAATAGGTCTCCATTACGCTGTCTACAAAACCTATCATATCCCAAACATTATAGTTCGGCCCGTTATTGGCAAGCTTGTTCAACGGTACAAACAAATCGTTGGCATTTTCACTGTCCGAACTTCCTTCCAGTCTCAGCCGCTCAAACCGGATAAACACTATGTCGTTTATCTGTACCACTTTTTCAAGATAGGATTTATAATCATATCCTTTAGGGGTTACAACTGGGAATATATCATAATATCCTGCACCGTACACGTTCGACATATTGGCATCCTTGAAGGGTGTTATGTTAATCGAAAACGTGCCGTTCTTGAATCCTTTGTCGGTAGAACATGTATTGACGAACTGGCTTACATCCACAACCTTGTTTATAGCCTTACAGTATATCCACACCTTAATGTTTATAGGTTGTACTTTTGTCCTTACCGACATTTCCTCGTCCAGTGCAACCACATTGTCAGCTACATATCCTTCCTTATCCTGTAGAAGCTTTGTCAAATTTTCAGACCAATAAGCCGAAAAATCGCGTTGCTTCATGAACATATCGCTCTTTGACGCTTTTTGTATGAGCAAAGGAGAATCCTTTATAGGGAAGGAAAGCGGAGTATTCGGCTTGATATACGGCAAATTCTTGTTTGAATACTCGTTCTTGTACTTCTCTTTCTCCCAATCGTCGTATGTGGCCCAAATGGCGTCCAGGTTTGAAATTTTGGAAATCTCGTTTACCACATCCATAAATTCCGGAACCGATAATTTCTTTGCTTCCGGTGTATCTGGTCCCAATCCCTTTTGCCAATCGTCTATAAACGTTTGGGGTTCTACATTGTACTTATAGCTCTGTATGTTAAATATATTTACTTTCATCGTTCTTGCTGTATCACTTTATTTGCTTCCGACACACCGTTAACTCTTTCTCTTGCCCACTCGTCTAAAGCGCGTTTAAACCATTGAGAAATAGCTCGTCCGGCATCCACTCCTCCGCTTACTGTACTCATATTGACTAAACCGCTTCCTCCTGTGGCAGATTGCTGAATTATCTTCTCTTTCGGAACCTCCAACTCCATATCAGCAACCTTTTTACCTCTGTCGTTTATTTCTCTCACCAAATCTCTAATCTCCCCTAAAATATTGGCTCCTTCCGACATCTGGCGGTTCATATCACTTGCCAAAATAGTTTCCCCTGTGCCTACAGTCCTTCGTGCTGCGTCCCTATCATAAGCTTCTGTAGGAGTTTCCCTAATCCTTTGGCTTGCTTGTTTATACAAGTCAAACAGATTGCTCACAAGCTTAGATGGGTCACTATCCTTTTGTATCGTGGAATTGATGTCATTCCAAGACAAATTAGGGAATATTTCGGACATTGCCAAACGTAACTGTTCAGAACCTCCCCCGGTACGTTCTACAACCCTATTCAAGAAGTTTTCCATAACTTCGGGGTCTGCCGCTCCTGCACGTATCTTTTCCAGTTCTTCCTGGATTTCCGAATAGGATGTTTTGTCCGGCATAACTTCCTGGATAGACCGTACAAGCATTGCATTCGTCACCTCATCTTTTGATATTCCTTGTCCGGTGAATGCTTGCTGTACCCTTTCAAGTTGTCTTCCCTGCAATCCGGTTGCCTGGCGTATTCCGCTAAACATCGCTGCAAGCTCCTTTGCGTCAAACTCACCTCGCTTTGAAAGAATTTGGTCGGACTGTGTAACGAAAGTATCTAAACTTTCTTCCATTGTAGAGGCTATCTGTTCAAACGGAATGCCTAAATTTTTCATTGCCTGCTCGAACTCTCTGATAATTGCAGAAGCCCCGGTACCCGAATCCTGGTCTCCGAACCTCATTGCACCCTGCAAACGGTTGACCGCATTAGGTGACAATCCGAACAATCTTTCCGCAGCCATTACTGACTGCGTTTCTTTTACTGCATACGGGTCGTATTCATTGCCACCGACAAAACGCCCCCCTCCTGCACGTATCAATTCGGCACGTCTTCCAAGGTATGAAGCATAATCCATACCAAGCGATTCAGCCGCATAACTTCCTTCCCTTCCAGCTTGTCTGAAAGCTTCCCCGGCTGATACACCCATAACCTGTGCATACGGGATAACGCGTCTTTCACCTTCCGCATATTTCCCGAAAGTTGCCATCATCTTTTCTGCTGCAAGCTGTGCTGGCAATTCTATGCTTTTCGCTATCGTATCACCAATTAGAGGAATCCATCTAAAAGCATCTGCCTGGTTAGCGGCTTGTAACCGTGTATAATTTGCGGCCGTTTCCACTGTTCCCTGGTATTGAGAACGTGCTTCAAATTCCTGCTGCCGGAAATATCTTTCTGACAATACGTTTTTAGCGGTATTGAATGCCGCTAAACCTCCAAGACCGCCCAATATTCCTTTTAATCCTCCTCCGAATATATTTAGTCCTCCTATTCCACCCGTGCTTCCGGTAGGTGGTACAATACCTCCAGGTGTCCCTGTTCCACCTCCGAAACCCGAACCGGAAGTGGCTTTCTGCATTTCTTCCAATATGTTTTCTGCACTGTCTTCTATAACAGATACAGAATTTGCAATAGTTTCCAGGTAACGGGTAATACTGGTTTTTTGATTTTCCTCACCCGACCCTTTTTCAAGTCCTCTCAAAGCGGAAATGACGTCACGTCCTATGTTATCCGTTACCGCTCCCAGTCTTGTAATGGCACGTATTATCCCCTCGTCAGAAAACTTGATTTCCGTCTGTCCATTATCCGTGATTTCCGGTCTTCTCTGTATTCTGTCATCTTCCCTTAACAGAGGTCTGTTTGACTGTTCAGAGACAGCGTTTAAATTACCCTTTTCCTTTATAGCGGTTGTGTTTTCCGTTATTGTCTGGGTATTCTTTTCAATATTCACGACATTTTCGGTTATATTCTCCGTATGCCGTGAATTGTCCGTTCTGTTTTCGCTGTTATCCTGGAAATTCTTGGAATTATCAACGTTCGTAACGGATTCGTCTATATTTTCGACGTGTCTGTTTATTTCCCTTAATATTTCCTTCTGTGTTTCCTTTGTTGTCGGTTCTTCCTCCGTACCTCTTTCTATAGGGGTAACTCTTTCCCTTTGCGGTTTCCGTGTCAAGTCCCATGTCATAGAACCTGTTTCCTCGTCTATGATGGGTTCAACGTCCGGTATAGGTTCCTGGACCTTCCTTCTCCTTCTTCTTGGCACTGGTCTTTCTTCCAGTTCTTCTGTAAGCAAAGGTTCTTCTACATCCGTTTCCGGTATTGGTTCTTTCCGTCTTAGTTCCGGCTGTACGGGTTCCTCTTTTCTTCTCGGTGATACGTCCCATGTAATAGACCCGGTTTCGGGGTCTATAATAGGCTGTTCCGGTCTTGGAAGTTCTTCTGTAGGCGGTTGTCTCCTTATCGGTCTTTCCGGCATAGGAGACGGTTTTTGTATTGTGGTTGCATCAATGGCGGCAGACTGTCTTTTAAGGTCAAGTAACAGCCTTTCCAGCTCGTTACGGTCTTCCATCAATGCAAGTTGTTCCCGTAGCTGTGAAATGCTTTTATCGGCTTCCTGTGCGCTCTGCATGGAAGTCTGGTTTATCTCGCGGTACAAAGAAACCGCTTCTTCTCTCAACTGTCTTAGCGGTGTGGTATCGGCCGCAATCCTAATCCTCTTGTCTTCTGCCATCACTCCTTATTCTTTTGGCTTTCCTCGTATTCAGCCATCCGCGCCATTTCTTCACGGAAAGCCTCAATCTGACTTTGCGTTATTTCCTTGGTATCGGTTTCCTGGTCTACCATTTCGTCATAGGAATCTTTCAGCCATTCACCGATATTCGGAACATATTCAACTTTCTTTTCCTCGTCCTCCAAAGCCTGCTTGAACATCCGGTCTTCCTCGAACTCAAAAAGTTGCTGGAAGAAAGAACATTTCTTGTGTTCCTCGGACATAAAAGCAATATTATGTTTTTTCCTGTACCACCTGTCAAGCGGAAACTTGTTGTTCCATCTGACTACAAATGTCCTAAAATCTTCCTTTTTATCTCGCTCCATCATACAAAATCAATCAAAAGTGGGGGTATAACCCATAACAGACTATACCCCCACACTCCTCTGAATAACTAAACATTCAAACTATAGTGATTCTCGCTCGAATACTCTTATCGGTTGGGGTTCATCATTTTTTCAACTTCTTTAATAAAGGGCAAAACCTCCTTGTTGTAAATATCCCTTACCTCTACATAGTCCTTAATACCAAGCTGTTTGAAAGAAGTCACTTTCATATCTGCCAGCAAATCGGGCAACATTACTGTAAGCGTCGCTTCAATATCTATCATATCCAAAGCGTCAGCCGCAGCCTGCGTTCTGTTTCCCAACAAGGTATTGTAATATCCGCGACCTAAAAACTGCTTCTGAGTTTCTATCTCATAATATTGTCCTACTGTAGGGAAGGACATTTTATATTCATGTCCCTTAATCTTAATTATCTTATCCTCCATAATCACAAAATGTTATATACGTTACAAATATACGCTATTAATCGGTTAAATCAAAACTTAACTCTAAAATATTGAGACAATGTAATTAACGCTTGGGTAATTATATATCACTTTACAGCAATATATATTGACGCTTCACTGCCCCGGCTACTGCCGACCACTCCACGTCCACAACCCCGTCTACCACGGGTGATTCTCCTATGAGGTTCTGGCTTTGCAGCCCGAACCTCTTTATGTTTATCGCGGCTAACAAATCCCTGTCATTCAATTGGTTACAATTAGGGCAAGTCCATTCTCGCTGCGACAATTTCAGTTCATGGTTCACATATCCACAAGTGCACATTTTGGAACTTGGCTCGAACCTTCCGATTTTTAGTAGGTTTCTTCCGTTCCATTCGCACTTGTACTGCAATTGTCTAAAAAATTCGTTCCAACTTGCAGACGATATATGTTTTGCAAGGCTATGGTTTTTCATCATTCCGTTTATATTCAAGTCCTCAATGATTATCGTTTGGTTTTCACGGACAATCCTTGACGTAACTTGATGTATGAAATTTTTACGGCAATTTGTTACTTTCTCATAAGCCTTTGCAAGTCTTATTCTTGCATTTTCTCTTCTGTTGCTTCCTTTCTGTTTTCTTGAATACCTTCTTTGCAATACCTTCAATCTTTGTTCGGCTCTTTCAAGATATTTCGGGTTCTCGTAAATTTGTCCGTTTGAAAGAACGGCAAAATCCTTTATCCCGACATCAATACCGACAGTTGTATCGTACTTTATATCCGGTTTTTTAGGAAGCTCTTTTCCGTCGTCAACAAGAACTGAAACATAATATTCCCCGGTTACTGTCTTGGTTATCGTTACGGTTCCTATCTTTCCCTCAAAAGTCCGGTTTTTATAAAATGATACCCATCCAACTTTAAGAAGTTTAATTTTGTTTGATTTAAAATCTATCTTGACGTTATTTATTGCCTTATAGGCTTTTCGGTTGTCTTTCTTTGACTTGAATTTCGGAAAACCTTTCTTTTCACGAAAGAACCTTGTAAAAGCACTATCCATATTTCGGATAGACTGTTGCAAGCATTCGTTTGAAACTTCGTTCAGCCAAATTTTATCTTCTTCCTTTTTAAGACTGGTTAGCAACTTACATAAGTCTACATAAGACAATCGTTTCTTTTCCTGCTGATACGCTTCGATTCTTTTTGATAAAGCCCAATTATAAACAAACCGAGTACATCCGAAAGACTTCTCAAAGAAAATCTTCTGGTTCTCGTTCGGTTTCAATTTATATTTATAGGCTTTTATCATAATACAAATATAGTTATATTAAAGTAAAAAGCAAACTTTTTAGTTTAAAAATTTTAGTGTAAAGTGCTATATAGTTACCTACCTTCTTTATTTAAAAACATGGTCTATAAAAATCGTATTTCTTACCCATTCACCTTTATGTTTCACGAACATATATCCTCTAATTATTGCTGTTTCATTCATTTGGCTTGCAAAATCATATGCTGCTTGCTGGTCTTTACCAAATTCCTTGTTGATTGAACCGGAATTATTGTTGACATTGTATCTCAAACATGCCGGGGCTTTCTTTCTATCAGTAATCATAACCTTATCCTCCCTTCATTACCAAATCAAATTTCTTGCAATAGCACAATTGGCATACTTCTTAACCAATTCCTTTTCCATCTTTTTGAACTTTGCGTTATGCGTTGCGTTACCTTCGTTTGCAATACAAATCTGATGCGCTACTTCATGACACAAAGCATAGGCAGAACCGACATTGATTCTATTCAAGTCAATAGAGATTGATTTCGGTTTGTTAGCCACATAAGAACAACAAGCACCGCCCCTTCCAACTTTACAGAACTTCAATGCAATTGCCTTGATACCTTCACTAACACAAATGAACTTGTACAACTCTTTGAGAACCTTAATATCGTTTTCCATTTTCTTATCTTTTATCTGTTTGACTTATCATCTCTTAATCTCACAGTGCAAAGATAAGATTATGTTATGAGATA
>OGJY01000107.1_pt1 | contig 107748 bp, 86 predicted proteins | sample 1572231 | NCBI WGS metagenome assembly OGJY01 (sample SAMEA2582121, study PRJEB24529) | metagenome | biome: Human gut stool | place: China | collected 2011
TGTTAAGCCTGTAGCTAGCGTTCATCCTGAGCCAGGATCAAACTCTTCATTGTAAAAGTATTGTTAATCGGTATTGCTACCGGTTATTGCTCTGTTCAGGACGCTCGGTTTATTAAAAGTTTTCAAATCACCTATATATATAAGTTACTTGACGGTTCTTTTTTATACCCAAGATTAATCATTTGACTGAGTAATCTTGCTCTTGTACTACTTGTATTGTTTATGTAAATTTCTCAAAGATCGCTTCTTTTTGAATCGCTTTTTCTTTTCAGAAAGCGGATGCAAAGGTAAGAACTTTTAAGTATATCCTCCAAATATTTTCGGAAGTTTTTTTCTTTTTTCTTTTTCTCGTCGTCTCTCTTGTCGAAAGGGAGATAAAAGGAAAAGAGAAAGGAGTTCTTAACAACACCGGTTTCTTAATCAGTAAATCAATCATCGATTGCATTCCTTTCGGAAAGCGGGTGCAAAGGTAAGAACTTTATCACATAACTTCCAAATGTTTTCGGAAGTTTTTTTTCTTTTTTCTTTTCGACTGCCGTATTCTTGGTTGGAATAAGGGCAAAAGGAAAGAAAAACGTTAGGGTTCTTACGCCGTTTCTGTCAGAATGTCAATTGCAAGGCTTACCATCTCTTGGAAAGCGGATGCAAAAGTAGCGGATATATCCATTCACTCCAAATATATCTGACACTTTTTCGCAGGTTTTTTGAAACAATTTTGTAACTCGTTGATTGATAAGGATGTTGTAGAACATATTTTTCAGGGAGGGCGTGGACGGGCACAAAGCACTATACATAATTATATATGCGTGCGCGTACGAAAGGCAGAAAAGAGCAAATTACCCATATCCCACGAAGAAATGGCACTCTACGAGCCTAAAAGTAGCGAATGAAAAAAGAATGCGAAGCCCTAAAAGAAGAACTTCACATTCGCAAGATGAAAAAAAGGATTGAAAAAGAAACAGTATATATTGGTTAGATGAGGTATTTATTTTTTTTCCGCTGAGTGCGCACATAGTTTTGTTCCAGCAAATCATCATTAAGAATCAATGAGTAAACGGCCTTATTATTGTATGCTTCCTCACCCCTTCCACACCACTGAAACGGTTTATTCATCGGCATTAACGGGTGGAAGGGGTTGTAGATAGGGAAACAACTGAATAATAATTACCATAACGGCTGCGCGAACGAGGAAATCCCAATGGGGCAAGCTGTTGCGCAAATGCATTCGGATTTATTCCCCGCATGGCTGCCGGGTTCTGCTTCTTCAAGACCTTAAAAATGTCGGCAGCCGAAAGATGCAGCACCACTCCATTCTGATCTTCAGCAGTGGAAGGACGAAAACAGGAATGAAGAAGTTCTTCCATCAAATTGCAACGCTGGAATGCCCGATTATGCTCCTGCAACTCACATTCTTCCTCTGCTGTAAACCAATAACGGGCACCGGTCAGAAGTTCTTGCTTCAACTGGGCATAGATTTGTTTATGTTCGATATGGGAACAGTCTATCTTGCCTTTTACCTCAATGCAGAGAAAACGCCGACTTCCGGTAGGGTCAGCAAGCAGATCGAAACGATTGCTTGTACCAATGAAAGAGGCGATGCGCGGCAGGTTGCGATAGTTCCGCTGATAGGCTTTACAGAGGTTCAAATCTGCCATCTGCATCAGATTCTTCAGCAAAGGCATTTTCGACGCCGAGTATTTGTCGAACTCGTCAAGGTTCAGCAGCCCCATTTCCGACATCTTACGGGTGACGTTCCCTTTCGAAGTTAGTTCCACTTCGTCAGAATAGTAGCGGGACAGGCAATCGGGCATCAGGCATTTGCAGAAAGTGGATTTTAAAAAACCTTGTTTCGCACTGACAAGAACGGGTGCCACACTGTTGGCATGCTTCCCCGTCATCCCCAGCCATTGGGCAGTGAGGGCCAATAGCCATATATGAAAATCTTTCAGCCATAGCGGGTCGGGAGAAACACGACGGGCAAGCGCTTCGAGGCGGTCGATGCCATCCCAGACGGGAAGTTCGTCCATATAGAAGTGAAAAGGATGATAGCCGGGGACGCAGGTGGAATAAAGGTAACGGCTGATATCCTTGTCCCAACAGGCAATGCCGTGTGCATGGGCTTCAAGGCAAAGGGTGTTCAACTCCCGCTTCCCAACGGGAGAAAAGCCCTCTCCTACTTTGCCTGCCGGGCGGTATTCGGTTTCTTCCGTCAGCAGATTGTAGCGGAAATCATAAGCGGATTGCAGAAAACGGTTCACGTGGTCTGTCAAACTGACCGGAACAGGCTTGATTAAAGCGGCCGACACTGTTTTTACCTGTTGCGTTGTGGCGGGTACGTTTTGCTCCGGGAGCATTTCCTTTTGCGCCGGGAGCATTTCCGGCCGATTTTCCGGTGGTTGTTTTTCGTCCTTCCAGTTTTCTAAAAGGTGGGTGATGAATTGAATGATTTTTGTCTTCATAATTTTACTATTTATTAGTGATTAATGCACGAATTTACTACACGGGAAGGGCGGTTTGCAAGCATTTAGAAGAAATAATTATCATTTTACACCTTTAAAGAGGAATGGCTTTATTTACGTCTTTATCACTAAGAGATGGCGTGTTAAAAGGGGAGTGTTATGAAAGACCGACTGGAGTCATTCGAGTGACCGACTGGAGTTATTCACTTGAACAACTCCAGTCAGTTGAACGAACAACTCCAGTGGGTCTTTTACAAGAGTTAGGCTAAAGTTTGCTATCTTTATAGATAAAGGGGGACATTACGCTATCATTTATAGAACGTCGTATCTGACGGAAACCTAAATTTAAAACATCGTGGAGCAGACACAATTGACGGGTGCCCCGAAGCGAAACTTCATCGGAGTGAACAGGGACAAATAATAACCGTAGACAGTCCTTCCACACGTTAAGACCGATGAACAAAGGGATAGAAGGAGGTGGAAGGGGATATGACAATAGAAGTTCTTTATTTTGACGCGCCTTCTACCACCTGCCAAACTTGTTCACAGATGCTCTTCATTCCCTTTATAGAAGGATGCCCCCATTGTTTCTCGATATCATGCAAACAAATATTGGTTACTCCGTAATGGCGACAGATTTCCGCCATCGAACCAGTCACTTCATCAGAGAGTCCGGTGTTTGTGATATTATAGATTTTAGTATCCGGATAGTGCTTCGTCAGATAATCCATCAGCCGACAAAAGGCCGGACGGAAATTATAAAGGTCCGCTTTGCTCCAACCGGCATATTGATAGTTGCCGATGGGGGCTTTTGCCCAACTGTCGTTAGTGCCGCCAAAAACCAAAAGGATATCGGGATTGCCCAGATCATCCATGCGGGTGACGAAAGAACGGTCTGAATAATCCGCTTTTTCATAGCCGGTATGGCAAACGGTAGAGCCGGAATAAGAATTATTACGTTCCAACCGGTAGCCGTGCTCATTGACGAAAATGTACCACCACGTCTCCTCTACCCGCTGCACATCATTTTCTTTCTTGTCTCCGGGCACACCATACCAACAAAGATTCGTATCGGGGGTGACATAACCATAATACGTGGAGTATGAATCTCCAAGAATAGATACCTTCTTTTGCGCAAAAGCTCCTGATACGAAACTGGACAGGAGTGCGACAAGCAATATTAGAGAATTACGTTTCATATTAAAATACACTTTTACTACTACCTTAATAATTCAATCGCAAACACGACATACAAATATATCGAAAATAATTCATCAAGATATCTTTTTCCGTAAATACAGACATATCTACACTAAACTTTCTTTCTGCACAACAGAATAATGATTGTAGTAGTGAAATCTCCCGCTGCAACGGCAAGCCAAATCCCCGTTACTCCCATCCATGCAGGCAACACGAAAAAGAACAGCACCGGCAGCACACCCCGCAACAAGGTGAGCCTCATCGCACGATTTATCCGTTCGATACTGGTGTAATATCCGATAGCGATGACATTGATTCCGAAGAAAATATAATCGACGGCAAACAGGGGAAGACCGGCAACTGCATACTGCCAGGCATGACTTTCCCTGTCCGGCAAGAACAGCGAAACAATGTCTCCGGAGAAATACACGAACAGTCCGCTTATCATCAAAGCAAAAATAACGGCAGAGGTCACTGATAAGCGCAATGCCTTATTGGAACGCACAATCTGTCCGCAGCCATAATTATAGCTGATAATGGGTTGTGCCGACTGAACCATCGCATTGAACACCATGAAAATAATGGGAAACAGATAGCAGACGATACTATAAGCCGCTACCCCGTCGGTTCCCAAGTGACTCATAAACACGTAATTGCCCGCAATAGCCATTACGGCAATGGTGACTTCGCTCAAACAGGATGACACGCCGAGTTTCAGCATATACCATGTATTCCTCAGTGTCAGCCGGATGCTCTTGACGCTCACCTTCAAACGGGCAAACCGGATAGCCACAGACGGACGGAACAAATAAATCAGCAACATGAAGGTTCCGACCAACTCACCCAGGTCGGTAGCAATGGCAGCACCGAAAAGTCCCCATCCGAAAATGAAGATGAAAATATAATCGAGCAGGATGTTGACAAACGTAGCCGCCAGCATGGCCCACATGGCAAAGTTCGGGCTCGTCAGGCGCACAAAGAAAGGCAGTGCCACCAGCAACACCGTGGACGGAATGGATATGGAGAACCAGAACAGATATTCCGCCGCCAGTTCCGTCAGATGCCCCTCGGCTCCCAGCAAGGTTACTGCCGTTTCCGGAAAAACAGTCAGCAATATCCCCATGGCAACACTGACAATCGTCAGCATGACTACCGCCTGTGTAACGTTGATATTAGCTATCAGCCGCTTGCCACGCGAGAGGTTGATGGATGCAAGAATGCCTCCCCCCATACCAAACATCAGTCCCAGCCCGGCGGCAATCATAAAAACAGGCGCTGCGATATTCACTGCCGCAATCGCATCGCTGCCTATTCCACGTCCCACGAATATCCCATCGACCACGGTAAACAACGCGGATGACACCATACCCAACAACGTGGGGAAGAGTTGTTTTGTATACAACTTGCCCACACTCATGTTCCTGAAATCCAGATTATCCCTTTGCATATCTCATTGTTTTTAAAAAAGCGGGGCAAAGGTAGGACTCATAAAATTGCTGATACTTAACAAATGGTAATTAAAGCAATTTCTTTATCTTTGTGCTTTAGAATATTATAAATCAACCGGATTATGAAAACTTATCTCAACATTTTCTTTCTGTTCCTGATTCTCTGCACTGCATGCGGAAGTCGTAAAGCATCTGACAATCAAGCAGAAGACATTAAAAGTGACAGCACAAAGATATTTGCCCTGCCCGTCATACCAGCTTTGCTGAATACTCCCGAATCGCGCGCAGATTATCTGGTGCGCCACTACTGGGAAAATGTGGATTTCGCTGATACCACCTATCTTGACCATCGGGAAGTGATGGAGCAGGCGTGGGTGGATTATATCGACATCATGAAACTCGTGCCGGAGGAGACTGCTATCAGTGCCATCAAACAGATGTATAAGGATGCGGGAAAGAAGAAAAAGGTTTTCTTCTTCTTCACGGATTTAGCCGAAAAATACCTGTACGACCCGAACTCGCCCATGCGGAACGAAGAACTTTATATTCCGGTGCTGGATGCCATGCTGGAAAGCAGCGTGCTGGATGATACGGAGAAGATACTTCCGAAAGGACGGCGGGATCTGGCAGAACAGAACCGTCTGGGAAGACAGGCGGAAGATTTCACCTATACGCTGGTATCGGGAAAGAGCGGTACGCTGTACGGGGTAAAGGCAAACTACACGCTGTTGTTCATCAACAATCCGGGATGCCATGCCTGCGAGGAAGGTATCAAGGAGTTGAAGCAAGCCCCTGCCATCAACAAGGAATTTGAAGCTGGAAACTTAAAGATATTGTCTGTTTATCCGGATGAAGATAAAGAGGAATGGGAAAGACATCTGTCCGATTTCCCGAAGGAGTGGATAAACGGGTATGATAAGAAATTAATGATTAAGGAAAAGAACCTGTATGATTTGAAAGCAATACCTACTTTGTATTTGCTGGATAAGAATAAGAAGGTGTTGCTGAAAGATGCGGTTGTGGGACAGATAGAACAGTATCTGCAACAGCGGCAATAACGTTAAAATCCCCTTTCGCCACTTTCACCGGGGTTATGAAATCCGGAAAAAGGAGCAAAAGGGGATGAAGAAACGAGAGAAGAGAGAGTATGTAACTATAGGTCCCGGATTCCACTCCGGGACTTTCTTTTATTCCCTACCACCGCCCAAGGCCTGATAGAGATTAATAATTCCCTGTATTTCATCGAACCGGTCGGCTATCTGCGTCAGTTGGGCAGAGAGCAGGGATTGTTGTGCGGTAAGTACTTCCAGATAGGTGGAATTACCATGCCTCATCAATAACTGAGTGCTGCGCACGGCGGTTTCCAGAGAAGTGATTTGCCCGTCGCGCAGCTCCGTCTTATCACGGGCCACCTGCACCTGCGTCAGTGCATTGTTCACTTCGCTACCTGCATTCAGCAGGGCTTGCTGGAACGAAAGTTTAGCTTCTTCCTGTTGGGCTTTGGCTATTTTCAGTTGCGCCATGTTCAGACCTTTATTGAATAAAGGTTGCGTCAGCGAGCCGACAGCAGACAACAATAGTTTTCCGGGATTGATAATCATGCTTCCGGCAGAGTTGGTCCAGCCCGCCGTGCCACTCAGTGTGATGGACGGATAGAATGCCGAACGGGCGGAGTTGGTGCTATAAAAAGCCTGCGCCAGCGAGAGTTCCGCACTCTTCACATCGGGACGGCGGGAAAGCAACTGCAAAGGCACGCCGACAGCAAGCTCTTGCGGAAAGTCCTGTCCCTCCAGTTTTCCCCGGTCAATGGCATCGGGCACATCGCCCAACAGAATGGAAAGGGAGTTCTCCACTTCACGAATCTGCTGCTTGATGTCGAGCAAAGAAGCCTCTACCATGTAGCAGTTTGCTTCGGTCTGGGCTACTCCCGCCTCATCCGTCATGCCCGCCGCTTTCATGGCGCGCATGGTCTTCACGCTTTCGCGCCATTTCACGGCGGTTTCGGCAGAGACGTTGTATTGGGCATCGAGCATTAATAAGGTATAATACATATTGGCAACATTGGCTATCAGCGATGTGGTGACGGCTTGTTCATACTCCAGACTTTGAAGATAGAGAGCTTTCGCACGACGTTTCGCATTGGTCAGTTTGCCGAAGATATCAATCTCCCAACTGGCGGATGCAATACCGGTGTACGTCCAGGAGCCTTTGGATTTATCGAAGCTGCTGACACCACCTTGCGGGGTCAGCATAAACGAAGGCAGGTACGCCAGGCGGGCGGAAGAAAGAGTGGCTTCCGCCTCCTTGATGCGCCAGTGAGCGGACTGCAAGTCGGTGTTGCCTTGCAGCGCATGCTCGATGAGAGATTGCAGTTGCGGGTCAGTGAACAACTCCCGCCAGGAGAGGGAGGCGATAGAGGTGGTGTCTTCCACTTCTACATCCTGCCCGTAAAGTCCGTCGGTCTTGACTTCGGGACGTTCATATTTGGTATAGATGCCGCAACTGCTCAATAGTAAGGCTGCGACAGCTAAAGTGATGATTTGTTTCTTCATTTTTCTTTTGATTGATGTTCTTCTATTTCTTTCTTACTCACTTCCATCTCCTCCTCAATCTGCCAATCTCTGGTCGGCATGGATTGTGCCGGACGAAGACGTTCCTGCAACCACTGGAAGGTGACAAACAGAGCCGGAACGATGAAAAGCAACGCCAGTGTACCGATAGTCATACCACCTACTACACCCGTACCCAACGAACGGTTACCGTTAGCACCTACTCCGGTAGCTACCACCAGCGGGAACAGACCGAAAATCATGGTGAGTGCCGTCATCAGGATAGGACGGAGACGGGCTTTAGCCGCACTGACCGCGGAAGCAATCAATCCCATACCCGCCTTTCGGCGTTCAGCAGCGTACTCCGTCAACAAAATGGCTGTCTTGGCAAGCAAACCTATTAACATAATCAAACCTGTTTGCAGATAAATATTATTCTCCAATCCCGCCATCTTAGCAAACAGGAACGTACCCATCAACCCCACCGGAACAGCCAGAATCACCGCAAACGGAACAATGAAACTTTCATAGAGCGCACTCAGAATCAGGTAAATCATCAGGATACAGATAGCGAAGATAATCACCGTCGTACCGCTTTGCTGGTTTTCCTCACGTGTGATACCACCGAAATCGTAGCCGTAACCTTTCGGCAGACTTATCTCCGCCGTTTCTTTCACGGCACGGATAGCGTCGCCCGTACTATATCCCTCGGCAGGCATGGCATTCACCGCAATGGAGTTGTACATATTGAAACGACTCAGCGTCTCGGCGCCATACGTACGCGTCAGCGTAACGAACTGGCTCAACGGAGCCATCTCACCATTTGCCATGCGCACAAAAGCGTTATCCAATGAGCTTTCATCCATACGATACTGCGGGTCGGCCTGAATCATCACCTTATATACTTTAGAGAAACGGTTGAAATTAGATACATACTGTCCGCCGTAGTAGCCCGACAGCGTGGAGAGCACCGCATCGGAAGTGATGCCGGCACGCTTGCACTTGGCTGCGTCCACCTCTACCATCCACTGCGGATAGCGCACGTCGAAAGTAGAATAGGCCATAGAGATTTCGGGACGCTGGTTCAAGGCACCCAGATATTGCTGGGTAGTCTGGAAGAATGTATTCACATCCGTACCTAACTTATCCTGCACATTCAGGTCGAGAGCGTTACCCATACCGTAACCCGGAATCATACCCGGAGCAATGGCGAATACCGTGGCATCCTTGATGTCTGCCGTGCGGGCATAAATCTGTCCGATGACCGCCTGCACCTGGTCTTCTTTCTTCGTTCGTTCATCCCAGGGTTTCAGTTTCACTACAATCATACCGAACGAGTTTCCCTGTCCGGACAACAAGCCGTAACCGGTCACCTTCTGAATATGCAGTTTCTGCGGCATACCTTCCAGGCGTTCCTCAATGCGGAGCATAATCTCGTCCGTCGTCTTCAGAGAACTACCCGGAGCCGTGCTTACATTGACAAACAGCACCCCCTGGTCTTCATCAGGCACCAGACTGGTCTTCGTAGAGTTCATCAGAACCACCAGCAACACCACCGAGCAAGCCAGCAACGACCACGACAGCCAGCGGCGTTTGATAAAGAACAGCACCGCACCTTTATACTTCTCAACCACCACATCAAAAGCCGCATTGAATGCCCTGCGGAAACGTGCAGCGAAATTATTCTTCTGTGTGCCGTCTTCATTAATATAAGGTCTCAGCAACAGGGCGCAAAGCGCCGGACTCAGCGTCAAAGCGTTAACGGCCGAGATACCTACGGCAACCGCCATCGTCAATCCGAACTGGGTGTAGAACGTACCGGACGTGCCACTCATGAACGACACCGGAATAAACACCGCCATAAATACCAGCGAAGAGGTGATAACCGCATTACTGATACCTTTCATTGCGTCGATACTTGCCATATAAGAAGACTTATACCCCACGTCGAAGCGCGACTGCACCGCCTCGACGACGACTATGGCGTCATCCACCACCGTACCAATCACGAGCACCAGGGCGAACAGCGTTATCAGGTTGATACTGAATCCTGCCACTGCCATGAAAGCAAACGTACCAATCAGCGAAACCACGATACCCACCAGCGGAATCAGCGTGGAACGGATGTCCTGCAAGAAAACATACACCACCAGGATAACGAGGATGATAGCCTCAATCAACGTCTTCACCACCTCATGGATAGAAGCGAAAAGGAAGTCGTTGGAGCTCATCATCTGCGTGAGTTCTATGCCTTTCGGCAAGTCCTTGCGCACTTCATCCAGCAATTTATCGATGTTCTGGTTCACTTCCGTTGCATTGGAACCGGCCGTCTGGAACACCATGCAGGACACGCCGTTATGCCCGTCCATGCCGCCTTTGTAGGCATAGCTGTCCTTACCTAGCTCGATGTCTGCTATATCTTTCAGTTTCAGCACTTCACCGTCTTCCGTAGAGCGGATAACGATTTCACCGAATTCCTCCGGCGTGATGAGACGGCCTTTATACTTCATGGTATACTGGTAAGTCTCGTCCGAGTTCTCACCGAACGAACCGGTAGCCGACTCAATGTTCTGCTCGGCAAGCACTGCCGACACATCCGACGGAATCAGTTTGTATTGCGCCATCACATCGGGTTTCATCCAGACGCGCATACTGTAGTCACCACCCATAATCATCATATCGCCCACACCTGAAATACGGAGTATCTGCGGTTTCAGGTTGATGCTGATATAGTTGGACAGGAAGTTTTCGTCGTAAGAGTCGTCGGGACTGTGCAGCGAAAACATCTGCAAAATACTGGTCTGGCGCTTCATGGTCGTCACACCCACTTGGGTAACTTCCACCGGGAGCTGTCCCGTAGCTTTGGACACACGGTTCTGCACGTTGACCGCCGCCATATCGGGGTCAGTGCCCTGCTGGAAATAAACGGTGATGGAAACCGTACCGGCATTGGTGGCGCTGGAAGTCATATAAGTCATATTCTCCACACCGTTGATAGCTTCTTCCAGCGGTGCGATAACGCTCTTCTGCAATGTTTCCGCACTGGCACCGAAATAATTGGTGCTCACCATGACGGTAGGCGGGGCAATATCGGGATATTGTTCTACGGGCAGGGTAAACAGCCCGATGATGCCCAGGATGACAATCGTAATAGATATGACTGCCGAAAGTACCGGGCGTTCAATAAATGTTCTTAAATTCATATTCTGTTGCTATTTAATTGGTTGTTAAGTAAATGATAATTTACCAGCGTAGCGCTGGAGCAAAATTTCCTTTCGGTACAGGAGTATCTTAATTCTCCTCCTCCAGTCGGAGGAGGAGTACCCGTAGGGGGAGGTGGTAGGTAAGTAATAAATACCTATTAATCATAAAAAAGGAATTCTTTCTCACCTACCACCCCGCCCTTTGGGCACCCCTCCTCCGACTGGAGGAGGGGAATTAAGTTACTCCACATATCATGCACGCTAAATTATCATTTATTCCCCTTCGGCTGTATCGGCGTACCTTCACGCAGCAAGCCCACTCCTTCGGCCACGATGATGTCGCCCACACTCAAACCGTTATCTACTATATATTCTTTTCCTCCGTTCACACGGGTCACATCTACCGGAGCAGACTGTGCTTTGCCGTCTATCACCTTAAATACAAACACTTTATCCTGCAACTCATAAGTGGCCGCTTGCGGAATAACGATACAATTCCGTTTTTGAACAGGGACTACCACATTGCCCGAACCTCCACTCTGCAACAATCCGTCCTTATTGGGGAATACGGCACGCAGGCTGACGGTTCCGGTCGATGTATCTATCACACCGCTGATGGTCTCTATCTTTCCCTGCGAGGGGTACGTCGACTTATCATTTAGAATCAGTGAAATGGAAGGCATTTCTTCGAGCGCCTTGTTTTTGGAACCATAGCGGCGGGTCATATCCAGCAACTGGTTTTCCGTCATCGAGAAGTACACGTACATATCAGAATTATCGGAAACCGTAGTCAACGGTTTAGGCAAACTGGCACTCACCAAAGCACCCACACGATAAGGCAGAGTACCTACAACCCCGTCGGCAGGGCTTTTCACTTCAGTATACGAGAGGTTATTGGCAGCACTCACACGCTGCGCTTCCGTCTGTGCCAACTGCGCCTTTGCTGTCAACAGGTTATTGTAAGACGTCTGCAAGTCGAACTCCGAAATTACGTTCTGTGCAAACAATTCTTTCTTACTGTCATACGTCAGTTGCGCGGTAGCCACACTTGCACGGGCTGCTTCCACATTGGCCTCGGCAGTCTGCAAAGCAGCACGGTAGGGCACTTGATCGATGATGAACAGCACTTGCCCCTTACGGACGGACTGTCCCTCTTCCACACAAAGCTTAGTCAGGAAACCGGATACCTGCGGATAAATGTCGATATCTTGTCGTCCACGGATACTCGCTGAGTAGGTCGTTTGCAATTCTCTGTCGGAAGTCGTGATTCCCATCACTTCATACTCTGAATTGGTCTGCACGGTGGGAGCCTGTCCGCATGCTGCCAATGTCACACTACAGATGAGCGTCATCATCTGCTTTGTCAATCTCTTCTTTGTTATCATACTACAATCTTTAAATGAAAAAACTTCTTTTTCTAAATGTCGGCGGCAAAGGTATACCGTTTTTGAACAACAACTTGTTTCATTTGTCGCACTCCATTGTTCATTTTCGGAACAGCCTACTTAACGTTTGAAAAAGATATCCTACCTTTGTACCATCAAAATTCTCAAAAAGACAAGTATGAATCCATTATTAACTACCAAAGCAGAAACATTCAGAGCCGGAGAGGACGATCTGGACTTTTACCGCAACCGCCTCATCAAACTGACCAACGGTGCACTCCTGTATTGTACCAAAGGGGAAGCGGATTTTAGTATAGATTTAGAGGAATATCACATCGTTCCCAATACGAACGTAATGTTGCTGCCCGGTTCTATTCTTTCATTGAAATCGGCCACTAAGGATTTCCGGGTACATTACTTCGCTTATTCGGGCGAAATGATAAAAGTTGCCTGTTTCCGTCTGGACCCGGCTTTCATGCATTTCATGAAAGAAAATGCGTGCTATACCCATACGGATCCCGAAGCGATAAGGAACATCACGGGACTGATAGGTGCAAGCGCAGCCGTCTATGGCGACAAGGAAAACAGGTTTCAGGAAAGCATTGCCCAGAACCTGCTTCAGATATTCTTTCTGGATACTTATGATAAGGTGCAACGGTACTTCACCAAAGAACAACTGGAAGGGAGCAACCGGAAAGGGCAATTATTCAAGAAGTTCATCCACCTGGTACATACGCACTGCACCAACCAGCGGGATGTGGCCTTCTATGCCGAACAACTCTGCATTTCCACGCGCTATCTCTCAGCCATCACCAGGGAAGCAGGCAATATTTCGGCCAAAGAAATCATTGATGAATTCCTGATGCTGGAAATTAAAGTGGCACTGCAATCCACCAACCTGTCGCTGAAAGAGATAGCCGACCGCTATAATTTCCCCGACCAGTCGTTCTTCGGACGGTATTTTAAAAAGCATACGGGAATGTCGCCTAAGGAGTATAGGATGACGAGGGGATGAAAGAGGAAATGCTGGAAATTGATCCATAACGGTATAGAAAAAAGCAAACCAATTACCATTATATCGGTAATTTGACCGATAAATACTAATTATCGGTAAATTCACCGATAATTTCCTTAACTTTGTTCCATCAAGTGCAGACTTTTAAAAAACTATATATGAAGAAACATTCCGTTATTTCAGCAGACATCGTAGCCTCAACTTCCTTGTTACCGGATGAACTCAGTGCACTACGCGCCAAGATTATTCGCTTCATAGACAATCTGGAGCAGAATCACGGCGGATATGGACGAATTATCAAAGGAGACTACATAGAATGTTACTCCCCCGATCCGAGAAAAGCTCTCAGGCTGGCCATTGCTTTAAAATGTTGCGTCAAGTCATTTATCCTCCCCTCCATAAGCACCACAGAGAAGATCAATGCCAAAAGACGTAAACTATTTAAAGACTATGCGCTGAGAGTTTCCGTCGGCATCGGCACTATGAAAACAGTAGATACCTTCAAAGGAGTTCTGGACGGAGACGCCATCTACCGGGCAGGCAGAAATCTGAAAGATCAGAACACAAGTGGAAAAGAAAAAGTAATCATCAAGAAATGCTTCTTTTGGACCGGGGACGATGAAGAGAAAGATTTGCTCTGTACAGCCATCGGCGAACTGATAGATAACCAACTCAACCGTTCCACAGCCCGGCAATGCGACGTATTATACTACAAACTGGCTGAGAAAAGCGAAGCCGAAATAGCTCGAATCACTGGCCTCAGCCAATCCACCGTCAACCAACACTCCACCTCTATCGGAAGCAACGCCATCATTCAGGCTATCAACTACATAGAAAACAACAAACAACTATGGAAGTAACAATTGATTTTTTCCTATTACTCCTTCTCCTCCACATCATCGGCGACTTCTACCTGCAATCCGAAAAGATGTGTGAGAACAAGAGGCAAAAAGGTATCAAAAGCAAATGCCTATACCTGCATTTAGGCATCATAACACTCGTGTTTGCAGCGCCCGCCATTTGTTGCCACACTTTCATCCCATGGTTCGCTCTCATCATCCTGTCTCATTCGGTCATAGATATCGGCAAATCATACTTTGAGAAGAAATATCCACGGTATACCTTATACTACTTTTTCGGAGACCAGCTACTCCATTGGGCAATATTGGCCATTTGCGCATCGGCATTGGCTCTCCCCGCCCTACCATTTCAACGACAATTCTTGTTATTGATCCTTGGATTCGCCCTGCTGTTCAAGCCCACCAATATTCTGATAACCCTCGTTCTCAGACAGCTCAACGTCACTCCCCGGACAGAAAAGACCCTGCCAAGTGCAGGCCACTTGATAGGTAATATAGAACGAATTCTGACTTTCGTACTGGTGTTACTTGAGCAATACAGCGCCATAGGCTTCCTCATCGCAGCCAAAAGCATCATGCGCTTCCGAGACAACAAGCAGACCACCGTATCTACGGAATATGTGTTGTGCGGAACGTTATTAAGCATAGGATGCGCCTTTATAACAGGCATTTGTATCAGATACTTTGATAGAATTCTCACTTTATTGCCATTTATTTATCGGTAAATTCACCGATAAATAGCATTTATCGGTATATATACCGATAAATAAAAAGAAAAATGTCAAAATTCAGACACTTCCCTTCCTCTCATTCTATTCAGACTTCACGTCCTCATCATCAGTTCATTGTACTGTTTCGCAATGCTCCCAACATAACCGTAACAACAGTTATCACTACTTTCAGGATTTTCTTCCAAACAGACTTTTTCATAAAGACAATTGCTTAATGTTTAATAGGCTACGCAATGTACGCTGGGCGAAAGATTTCGCCCCTACAATATGAGCCCCACTGCGCAGCCTTTAATTTTTAATTCTTTAATTTCTAACGCCACCGGCGTTAGACCCTACCTAAGCGGGTTTTCCTCTATTCCTCCCTCACCTGACGACGAACCGCATATAGGATAACGAGGGCATGAGAAGAAAATAGAAATCAGATGGTAAAGGCGTTGATTGAGCGCTCTTTCTTATTAGATACATTAAAACGTCAATATTGGCTGTCTGTGGATAAAGGCTCTATCTCTCACAAACAAGCAATAGAGAAAGCAGAATATGAGTTTACTATTTATCGCAAACGTGAGATGGAACAGTTGGAAAGCGACTTTGATAAAATGATTAAAAATCTTCCGAAGCAATGAAACCTAAGTCTTTGCAGAGAACCTTAATATTGCGAACGAAATAAAGGTGGAAAGAAAATAGGAGACTACATTTTTGTATAGTACAGAATACAAAATTGCGCTAATTTTGTATTCTGTACTATACAAAATCGTATCTTTGCAGTATTCATCTTTAAACAAGTAAATCCATGAAACAATTATTTTCCACATTCTACCAATTAGTAGAGCAGACTCCTACTGACTTTATTCGATATCTTTATAAAGAGATTCACTGGAACAATCGTTTAATAGCCATCATAGGCGCAAGAGGATGCGGAAAAACGACTCTGCTTCTCCAGCGTTTGAAGTTGGAATACGATTATACAACAGGGGTCACACTATATGCTTCTTTAGATAATCTATGGTTTTCAACCCATACCCTTCTTCAGTTAGCAGAAGATTTTCACTTAGCCGGAGGAAAATACCTCTTTTTGGACGAAGTACATAAATACCCCGGGTGGTCACGGGAAATAAAAAACATTTATGACAGTTATCCGGATATGCATATTGTATTTACAGGCTCGTCTCTGCTGGAAATATACAAAGGCGATGCCGACCTGAGTCGCCGGGCCATTTCATACCATCTACATGGGCTCTCATTCAGAGAGTTCATAGAACTGGAAAAAGGTATTCACTTCGACCCTATTGCATTGGATGACCTGTTTACAGGACATGTGAGGCATTCTATGCAAGTCCTTCGCGAAATCAAACCGATAAAGATGTTTAAGGATTACATCACTTATGGTTATTTCCCTTATTACCGCGAAGATGTATCATTGTATGCGCAAAGAGTACAACAAGTACTCAATACCATACTCGAAACTGATCTATCTGCTACGGAGAAGATTGATTATTATTCAATAGTAAAAATCAAGCGCTTATTCGGAGTCATTGCGGGCTTAGTTCCATTTACTCCCAACATATCCCAACTAAGCAACGATATCGGAGTAACCCGTCCTACCCTGATGAATTATCTATATTGGCTGGAAAAAGCGCAAGCCGTTATATTGCTTCACAAAGAAGCCAAAGGAATCAAACAAATGTCAAAACCGGAAAAAGTATATTTAGGTAATACCAATTATGCTTTTGCCCTATGCGGTGACAGTGCAGATATTGGAAATATAAGAGAAACGTTTTTCATCAACCAAACAAGGGTAAGGTATGAGACTGTCTATTCCGACAAAGTTGACTTCAAGGTAGCAGGCAAGTATCAGATTGAAATAGGAGGGAAAAACAAAACGCAGAAACAATTGCAAGGATTGGAAAACGCATATATCGGAATGGATGATATCGAAACAGGATGGGCCAATGTTATCCCACTCTGGCTATTCGGATTTCTCTATTAATGCAGGAAGCAAAACAAGCACGGAAAGTCAGGCGGTTACTATTTTTTCGTTATATTTGCAAGGTACTTACTAATACTAATCAATTTTATGATGAAAAAACTTAACCACGCACTCCTCGCGGGTGCTCTTGCCTTGGCATGCACTTCGTGCAATAAAGAGCAAGAAGCCAACTATCAAGTAATACCTCTCCCCCAGGAGGTAAGTCTGACACAAGGAAATCCGTTCAATCTAAACGGAAATGTTCTCATCGCCTATCCCGAAAACAATGCTTTGCTACAACGCAACGCAGAGTTCCTGTCGGAGTACATCCGGCAATCTACGGATTATGCACCGAAAACAAAAGCTATCGCGGCAGGCGAGCAAGTGACAAATGCAATCACACTGGGACTCGACCCGGGCATTGCCAACAAAGAAGGCTATGTGCTGACCACCACCCCCGAAGGTATCAGCATCAACGGCCAGACTGAAAACGGAGTATTCTACGGTATTCAGACTTTGCGTAAATCCATCCCCGCCGAAGCCAAAGGAGCAACCATCCTGATACCGGCAGGAGAAATTAAGGACGAACCGCGATTCCCGTACCGCGGCATGCACCTCGACGTAGGACGCCACTTCTTCCCCATCGAATTCATCAAGAAGTACATAGACCTACTGGCACTTCATAATATGAATACTTTCCACTGGCACCTCACCGAAGACCAGGGCTGGAGAATTGAAATCAAGAAATATCCGAAACTGACAGAAATAGGCTCACAACGCAGCCGCACCGTAATCGGAAAAAATACGCAGGAATATGATAATACTCCGTATGGCGGTTTCTATACACAGGAAGAGGCTAAAGAAATCGTGAAATATGCACAGGAACGCTACATCACAGTAATTCCGGAAGTAGACCTGCCGGGACACATGCTTGCCGCACTGGCCGCTTATCCCGAATTGGGATGTACGGGCGGTCCATACGAAGTGTGTCCGCGTTGGGGAGTATTTGAAGACGTGCTCTGCATCGGTAATGATAAAACCATGCAATTCCTGGAAGACGTAATGGGTGAAATCATCGAAATATTCCCATCGGAGTATGTACACATCGGTGGCGATGAAGCTCCGCGTGACCGCTGGAAAGAGTGTCCGAAATGTCAGGCGCGCATCAAAGCGGAAGGTCTGAAAGCGGATAAAAACCATACGGCAGAAGACCGCCTGCAAAGTTATTGCATGACGCGCATCGAGAAGTTCCTGAACAGCAAGGGACGCCGGATTATCGGTTGGGACGAAATTCTGGAAGGCGACGTAGCTCCCAATGCAACCGTAATGTCATGGCGCGGCATGGAAGGTGGCATCGAAGCCGCACAACTGGGACACGATGTTATCATGACACCAACCTCTTTCTGCTATTTTGACTATTACCAGACAGCAGACACACAGGATGAGCCGCTCGGTATCGGTGGCTACGTGCCCATTGAGAAAGTATATAGTCTGGAACCTGTGCCGGCAGCACTTACCAAAGAGCAAGGCAAGCACATTCTCGGTGCCCAGGCCAACTTATGGACAGAGTATATAGCCAGCACCGAACACGTGGAATACATGATATTGCCCCGTATGGCTGCCCTTGCCGAAGTGCAATGGACACAGCCCGAAAAGAAGGATTTCAAGGATTTCACCACACGTCTGGCCCGCCTGATGAAGTTCTATCAAAGAGACGGCTTCAACTATGCCAAGCATGTGTTCGACCTGAAAGCTGATTTCACGCCTGATACAGATAAGAAAGCGGTTGTAGTTACATTGAGTACCATTGACAACGCTCCTATTTATTATACATTGGATGGAACGGAACCGACTACTGCTTCACTGAAATATACAGAACCGATTGCCATTACTGAAACAGCAGATTTCCAGGCAGTGGTGATTCGCCCGGAAGGAAAGAGCAAAGTGGTGAGCAAGAAGATTTCTTTCAATAAGGCCACTTATTGCCCCATTGAACTGACGTTCCAGCCATCGGAAAAGTATAAATTCGGAGGTGCCGTCACTTTGGTGGATGGTATGAAAGGGAATGACAGCTATGCCACCGGTGCCTGGTTAGGTTTTGTAGGCGGCGATGTGGAAGCCATTATCGACCTGGGACAGGAAACGGAAATCAAGCGGGTGGCTACAAGTGCAGTAGTTGATATGAGTGCCTGGATTATGGGCAGCACGGGACTGGTGGTATCTGTATCTGATGATAATAAGGAGTTCCGCGAAGTAGCTTCAAAAGATATTCCGGCGGAAACAAATATAGATAAGAAAGGTGTGGAAAACTACGAGATCACTTTCGATCCGGTGAAAGCACGGTATGTGAAGGTGGTTATCAAACGTAGCCCCGCCCTGCCGAAGGGACATGCAGGTGAGGGCAAAGCGGCTTATATGTTCATTGATGAAATAGAAGTGGATTAAAAAATCAGAACTGGAAATAGATGAACGGCTGAATTTCCGTACTCTTCATCTGGATTACCAAGTAAATTAAAACAAGCATCAGTACCGCCTTTCCCGCAAGGGGGAGGCGGATTACTGTTTTACAGCAGGCATTCTCCCAACGGTCGGGGCAGAAATGCAGGATGAATCCTAATGCCATCAGGGCAAATACTTCCCAATAGCCTGCAATCAACTGCGGGAAAAGTTGCGGGCGGAAAGTGGTACAGATCTGCTTTATCATATCCAAGGAAGTGGAAAAGTCGGCATTGCGGAAGAATATCCAGCAGAAACAAACAAAATGGAACGTGATAAGTATGCCGAAGAAGCGGCGGATGCCGTGACTTTCTTCTCCCTTTTTCCGTCCGGTCAGGGTCATCCAGAATTTATGTGCAGCCAGAGCCACGCCATGGAATAATCCCCAAACTACAAAATTCCAGGAAGCGCCATGCCACAAACCGCCCAGAAACATGGTAATGATAAGGTTGGCATATTGCCGTATCTTTCCTTTCCGGTTTCCTCCCAAAGAGATATAAAGATAATCTTTCAGCCAACTGGAAAGTGAGATGTGCCAACGCCGCCAGAACTCGGTGATGGAAGCGGATTTGTAAGGTGAATCGAAGTTCTTGTTGAAGTGGAAGCCGAGCAGCAAGGCAATACCGATAGCCATATCGCTATAACCGGAAAAATCGCAATAGATTTGCAAGGCATATCCATACACACCCATCAGGTTCTCTACTCCGGAATAGAGCGTAGGATTATCAAAAATACGCTCTACGAAGTTCACACTGATATAATCCGAAATAATCGCTTTCTTGAAAAGCCCGCTTGCTATCAGGAATATCCCCCGCCCGAACATCTCGTGGGAGACAAACAGCGGACGGCGAATCTGCGGGATAAAGTCGCGGGCACGCACAATGGGCCCTGCCACCAACTGCGGGAAGAAGGAAACATAAAAAGCGTAGTCCAGCAAATTGGTCAGAGGGGTTATGTCTTTGCGATACACATCAATCGTGTAACTGAGCGATTGAAAAGTGAAGAATGAGATGCCCACAGGGAGGAATATATCATAATGATGAAACGTGCCGCCCACAAGCGAAGCAAAAACATCTCCCAGGAAATTGGTGTACTTGAAGTAACAAAGCAAACCGAGATTGATGAAAAGGCTCACCACTACCCATGTTTTACGTTGCCAACGCACGGTGCTGACCGCCATGAGACGGGCTATGAAGAAGTCCGCCACCGTGACAAGCGCCAACAGGAAAAAGTAAGTGCCGCTACTTTTATAATAGAAATAATAGGAGAACGCAGTTACAAACAGTAAACGTGCAGTCAGACGGCGTTGCAACAGCAGATATATCAGAATAAATGCTGCAAACAACCACAAGAAAACGCCGCTACTGAATATCATTGGCGCTTGCGGATCATACACAAATACATCACGCAGACGGTTGAAGTCAATATCCCACATAATCATTATAGGCTTTTAAAAGGGCTTGATAAAATAATTCTCCCTGCAATACGTATCCCTCAGGAAGATAGTGCACATGGTCCGGGCGCATCAGTCCGGCTTCCTGCCAGTTCAGGCAGGCACGTCTTCTTCCGCCCACAGCTTCGTACATATCCCACACGGCAAGTCCGTTATCGTCGGCAAAGCGCCGTATAGTTTCTACGGCAATGGAAGTGCGGGGGTTGATGCTATACGTGCGGCGGCGACGGCTTTTCCGGAAACTGTCATAAGAACCGGGGGGTGTCGTCATCAGCAAAGGGACGCCCGGCAGGCTGTCGCGGAGCATACGCACCAATTCGTCCATCTGGCGGTAGTGAACCAGAGTATTGTAACGGCGGTTATGACTCTCGTTCGTCCCGAAAGAGAGAATAACGAGGTCGGGATGCAAGGCGGCAATTTCTGAGATGCGGTCGGGACGGGTAAAGGTGACGCAAAAGGCACCATTGATACCCTTATCTATATAGGAAACGGCACCGAAAGTTTCTGCCAGCAGTGTTCCGGTGGTGCGGGGAAGAATACGCCCACGGATATGACTGTCACCGACGTGTACGATACGGATGGTATCAGTAGAAAAGCCGGAGTGCAACAGGCGCAACTTCTCCCAGAAAGGGTTAAGGATGCCGAGACTATCCGTCAGTTCGTTGGCACCGGATTGCCGGAAGGCAGTCGGGAAAGCGATTTGAGGAATGGAAACAGTGTCCGTGCGCTGGGAATAGGAACGGAGGGTGTCACAATCTGCCGTGACTTTGCCGAGAAGGGGACAGGAAGGAATAGGATCCTGTGCACGGAGGGAAACAGTGCAGCATAAAAGAAAGGCGACAGTGAAAATAGCCTTCAGGGACGAAAAGCGAAGAGAGGCCGTGTCTAAAAAATAAACTTTATTCCGCTTCATAAGCCCTCCTCCTGTCGTACTGTTCCTTTCCATATACAAGCGCTTCATAAAGCAAACCTGCCAAGTGCTTACCTCCCCGGAAATTAATATGCGTATAGTCATAATTCGCCAAAGAAGGCTTGGCATGTACCAGATTTGCCATGCTTCCCTCTCCTCCCATCGCTTCGAACATATTCCAGAAAGCAATGTCGTTATCTGCCGCCAAGTTTTGTTGGTAACGCACCAGATTTTTAATACCGGGCATTGTGCGCAGGGTACCATCTTCCGTCTTATAGTCCCGGTCACCCACGCTAACTATCAAAATACCTGCTTGTGGAAATGCGTCCTTCAAATGATCAATGGTGGTCTGCATACCTGCAATGTATTTGTCATAATTCCGTCCACGTTCAGTAGCAACGTTCAATCCGTATTGCAAGATAATCAGGTCATAAGGGCGCTGCTCATTAAATTCATGCATCATCCATACAGGAATGGAGCGCAGAGTCAATCCCGAACTGCCACGCAACGAGAAGTTATCCAGAATAATCCCTTTTTTGCCATCCATAGCCAGACCATAAAATAAGGTAGAGTCCGCCTCATCAACTGTCCAACGGACAGAACCTACATTTCCATTCACCTGCATTTCCTGCAAGTCATCTGTAGCCAGAAAAGTACGGGTTTGCTTTTCACTCCGGTTGACATTCACAGAAAGGGTAACCTCCCCTTTGCTATAAAAGAAGATAGAAGCCTGTTCACACGTATCCAAATGGGAAGCATATTTGTTTTGTCCTTTCAATTCCACATAAGCACCGGGACGTGGGACAAAGTAATGTCCGGAAATACCTTGCTTCTTACGGTCAAAGAAAGTAGAGTCCATTACAGAATGGCTTTGCCAACCACCAAACGAATGGCGCACAGTAGGACGGAATCCGCTGGTCATGGAAGTAATGGTTACAAAACCTACTCCGCAACCACCATATTTGTCCTGCAACATATTGCGCAAATCCGCGGTAAGAATATCCGCTTCAATAAAAGAATCTCCGAAAACAGCAATACGTACCTGGCGAGGACGTTGTGCCAGTTCATCCAAAGCCCGATAAAAAGGTGTCATACCGCGCAGAGTTGAATCACTGTAGTCTTCAATGCACGTCATACCTGCACGACAAGTATCTACAAAAGCAGGTTTCACCTTTGGTGCAGGCGGAAGCAAACTGTCCGGCTCTTCCGTCAACTCTTTCTGAGTACGCACATCCCCCAACAAGTCCACACGCCTCATCACATGTTTGCCTACCGTAAAACCGGGCAGAAAGTACATCAGTAACAAGCCCGCCAATATAATCAATGCCCAAATGCATGTATATTTCAGATAATTCTTTTCCATATTGCCCATAAAGGAGTTGCAAAGATAGGGAAAAGACATAAAAAGAAAGGGAAATCTTCACGTTTTGTAAGATTTCCCTTTCTTCCTCACAACTATATCGTTTTCTCAATGTTCCAGACAAATGCCCGGAGACCGAGTTGTTGAGTCTCCTCGTCCATCCGATGGAGTGCATCGAGTAACGGGTCTACTTTAGCTTCGTCTACAATAGTAATAATAGCAGAACACATACTGGGCCATGCATGACTCCCATAGTGCGGCTCGCCCGTCTTACTGCCACGTCCCTGCACTTGCTGCCAATAGCTGAATCCACGGCACCCCTGGCGATCAAGTAACGCCATGATGCGCTCGAAGAACGCCTGGTCGAATGTTATAAATACGGATTTCATATCTTTTTGATTTATTGTTTTTTAGGTTTTGTCATCTTCTCCTTATGAGCCTGATAGTAATCATTCAGTTCACGGTCTTTCTTGATCTTGCGACGGTTACGCCTGATACCAACACCGGCAAACGAACAATAAAGCACGGGAACCAGGATCAGCGTCAAGATGGTAGATACCGTCAGACCACCGATTACAGCCACACCCAGCGGTCGCCACATCTCGGCACCTTCACCTTGCCCTACAGCCATCGGCACCATACCGAGGATAGTAGTCAGTGTAGTCATTAATACCGGACGCAGACGGCTACGGCCTGCCGTAACCACAGAGTGGAGTACTGCCATACCGCGCTCGCGACAGAGCGTGATGTAGTCGATCAGCACAATACCGTTCTTCACCACAATACCGATCAACATGATTCCACCCAACAAACTCATTACGTTCAAGTTGGTGCCCGTGAAGAAGAGAGCCATCAACACACCGCTGAATGCAAACGGAATGGAGAACATAATAATGAACGGATAACTCAAAGACTCAAACTGAGCGGCCATTACAATAAATACCAAAATGATAATCAGTACAGCCAGTGTACCCAGGTCGGCGAACGAATCCTGCTGATCCTCGTACGACCCTGAAATCTGGATAGAAATACCGCTCGGCAAGTCCATCTTATCAATAATAGCATTACCATCGGCTACCACATCGCCCAACGGAACTCCGGAAATAACGGCAGATACCGTCACAATACGTTCACGATCCTTACGCTCGATAGTAGGAGGAGCCGAACGCTCAACTACTTTACCAAGGTCCTTCACACGGATACCTTCACCGGAAGGTGTATAGATAAGGATATTCTCCAAATCTTCAATCTTTGTACGGAACTCAGGAGCATAACGTACACGGATATCGTACTCATCACCATCCTCACGATAATAGGAAGCCAAAGCTCCATTCACGCGATTACGCAGATAACCGGAAGCAGTTGACAGATTCAGTCCATGTAATGCCAGTTTCTCACGGTCAAAGTCTACCTGATATTCAGGCTGGTAATCCTGACGGCTGATGTTTACCTCACTCACACCTTTTACATTCAGCAGTTTCTCTTTCAATTCGGCCGAAACTTCATCCGTAGCGGTAAAATCATAACCATATACCTCGAAGTCGGCACTAGCCTGGGCACTCATACCACCAGTACTACCACCAAGGATTACCTGCGCCTTGTCCAATTCGGGATAGGCCTTCAAGTCTTCACGCATCTCATCACAGACTGTTTCCAACTTGACTTTACGTTCCCCCGGACTCACCAAACTGATGTTAAAACTGATAATATGGCTACCATTGTCCTGCATGGAAGCAAAAGTATTATCCGAATCAGCCTGTCCTACAGTATAGTTACAAACTTTCATTACACCTTCGTAGCGTTTCATCCACTTATCTGTCAGTTCCGAAGCCAGTGCCTGGGCACGCTCTACACGAGCACCGATAGGAAGTTGCAACTTCACACCAATACGGCTATTATCAGCCGCCGGGAAGAATTCCGTACCAATATACTTGGCGCAGAACAAACTTGCCGCAAAGAAAGCAGCACAACCGATCATGATAGTAATACGATGACGCACTGCCCAGTTCAGACGATTCTGATACCACACATCAAGAGCATCGAGCCCGCGCTGAATCGGCTTATAGAAAGCGATGAACATCTTACTCTGCTTCTTCTGCAAGCGCAAGAGCTGTGCACACATCATCGGTGTAAATGACAAAGCCGAAATGGTAGAAACAGTCATGATCACACACATCATCCAACCCAACTGGCGGAACAGCACACCGGACATACCGCTTACCATAGTCAACGGGAAGAATACCGCAATCATAGTCAGCGTAGAGGCTATAACGGAAATAGCCACCTCGTTCGTGGCATGAACTGCTGCTTGCTTCGGCTCAGACCCTCGTTCAATATGGGTCGTCACATTCTCAAGTACTACAATGGCATCATCCACCACATTACCGATAGCAATGGAGAGACAAGAGAGCGAAATAATATTCAGCGAACCACCGTCTATAATACCCAAATAGATGAATGAGGCTACCAATGACATCGGAATGGTGATACAGATAATAACCGTAGCACGCCAACGTCCCAGAAAAACAAACACTACCAGGATTACGAACAACATGGCGTACATGATAGTCTCCTCCAAACTATCGATGGTATTCAAAATGTTATCGGAAGTATTGACAATGATACCCAGTTTCACGTCACTCGGCAATGATTTCTGCAACTGCGGCAACATATCAATTACCTTCTGTGAAATAGCCACAGAGTTGGCACCGGATTGTTTCTGTACCACAATCATAGCGCCTTGCACACCATTACTATACGTCTTCTGCGCACGCTCTTCCACTGAGTCCACTATCTTTGCCACATCGCGCAGATAAACGGAAGCTCCGTTGTGCGTGCCCACCACAATGTTCGCCATCTCCTTGGGGTCCTTGAACTCTCCCTCTACACGGAGTGAATAGGTATTGTTTCCCACATCGAAGGTACCACCCGGAGTATTTCGGTTTTCAGCACTGATGATGGAACTGATGGTTTCCACTGAAAGGTTATAGGCATCCAGTTTGTTAGGGTCACAATAAACATTTACCTCACGCTTGGGTGCACCGGAGATAGACACCGTACCCACCCCCGGCACACGTGCCAGCGGATTCACGATGTTGTCATCCAATATTTTATAAAGTGCCGGCTGACTTTCTTCCGCCTGAACGGAGAGCAACAGGATAGGAATCATGTCCGTACTGAACTTAAAGATAATAGGCGTCTCCACCTCATCAGGAAGCTGAGAGCTTACCATATCCAGTTTATCGCGTACATCATTCGTCAACACATCTATATCATATCCATATTCAAACTCCAGTGTAATCACAGAAATGTTTTCTGAAGATCTGGAAGTAATATGTTTCAGGTTGCTGACAGAGTTCAGCGTATTTTCTAACGGACGGGTCACATTGTTCTCAATATCCGACGCACTAGCTCCCGCATAGGAAGTCATCACCATGATGGTGTTGGTCTCGATATCCGGATAAAGGTCTACCGGCAATTTTGACAAAGAGAACAGACCAAATATCGCTACTGCCAAAAAGCAGAGCGAGGTCATAATCGGTTTTTTAACCGCTCCTTCGTATAAACTCATATTGTCTTTTTTAATTAAGAATGAAGAATGAAGAATGAAGAATTACCTGGCGGCGTACTTTCACAGCACAACCAAATTCTTCATTCTTAATTCTTAATTCTTCATTTATAATTATTTCTCTACTTCCACTTCTACCCCATCAGCCAACTTGGACTGTCCTGCAATGACTACCTGCGAGTTGTTATCCACACCGGAAATCAACTCATATTCCGTATCCATACGACGTCCCAGTTCCACTTTGTTATAAGAAACTTTCCCATCCTTATATACATAAACATAGCGGTCGCCGGAACCGGCACGTTTTACGATAGCCAAATCGGGCACAACTACGTGATCCTGCGTTCCGAAGTTCAGCGTTACACGGGCAAACATACCCGGACGGACTTTCTGGTCGCGATTAGTCAAACGCACTTCAACAGGGAAAGTACGGGTATTCGGATCAATGGTCGGATAAACCAGATTTATCGTTCCTTCAAACTCTTCGTCGCCATACACATCTACTTTAACAGCTACGGGAGCCCCCTTCTTTACTTTCGCAAAGTAGCCTTCGGAAACGTTGATCATCAATTTCACCGGAGTGATCTGTTCCACTACCAACACCGGATTTCCACCACTATACATATCGCCGTTATCGTAATTACGAGCCGTTACCACACCATTAATGGGGCTGAGTAATGCGGTATTTTCCAACAGATTCTTATACGTAGTCTTCTGTACGTCCAATGCCATCTTGGCTGCATCCCATTCGGATTTGGAAGTACCGCCTACCTTATATAATTCGTCGGTACGCTTGAACTCTATTTCCTGATTATCCAGACGGAACTTAGCTTGCTTCAGGCTGGCAGCGTCCATCTGTACCAATTTCTGCCCCTTAGTTACACGGTCACCCACTTCCACAAATATCTGGTCAATACGCACCGGGGAAGAAGGAGCAATATTGTTTTTCACTTCTGCCTGAACAGTAGCGGTATATTCCTGAATCTGGTCTACAGGACGTGCGGTCACAGAGGCCAGTTTAACTCTCGGTTTTTCATCTACCTTCTCGGCTGTAGCCTTGTCTTTCTCTCCACCACTGCATGAGCTCAGCAGAACAACTGCCACTGAGGCAATCAATTGAATACTTTTTTTCATATCGTTGTGATTTTTCTTTTTTACTTATTAATTAAATAGTCGCGACCCAAAACCTGGTCAAGATCAGCCTTAGATACCAGATAGTCGTAAATAGATTGATTATACGTCAGTTCAGCCTGAGTTAATGATACTTGTGAACTGTTCAGTTCCAACACTGTACCTTTACCTACTTCATAGCGTTTACCGGCTATTTCCACAGCCTTCTGGGCCTGCATTACATTCTCTTTATTACTTACCACTTGCTCTGAACTTGCTGCCATATTATTCTGGTAGCTGGTAATCTGCATGTTCAGTTTACGCTCCGTATCCGTGCGGTTTTCCTTTAACTGATTGATTTGAATTCGTGCGGTCTTCAGTTTCGTAAAGTTACTGGCTTTGTAAAGAGGAATATTCAGGGTAAACACCAAAGCTGAACTTCCGCCCCAATTATAGTCGAACACATTCCAGTTATTATTATACAATGACTGGTATTGATAAGAATAGTTCATTCCCAGTGTCGGCATGAAGTTTGTCTTCAGGGACTTCAGACTCTGATTGAGCATCTTCATGTTCAGGTCGAATTGCTTCATTGTGGTATTGTTCACCAAACCTTCATTCAGTTCATTCAACTGGTTAGCAAACAAATCGGTCTCATAATTAGCCAGATTATCGGCAATCTTGAGATCAAAATCTTCCGTTATCCCCATCAGTACTTTCAGCTGAAGTTTGGATAAAGTTACGGCATTACCCGCTGAAATGACATTCGGCTTCACACTACGCATCTGTACTTCAGCGCTAATCTTATCAAATTCGCTGACAGCTCCCTGCTGGTATTTTGCATTAACCACGTTATAATTGTCTTCCGCCAATTTATAACTCTTCTGCAAAACCTCATAAGAATCTTGCGCCAGCATCAACTGATAATACGCTTTAGTAACCTGGTTCACCAGATCCTGCTTAGAAGCACGGGATTTTTCTACCGCCAATTCTATGTCGGTTTTCGTCATAGACATTGCTTTGTAGACCGAAGGAGCAAATAACGGTAAGCTGATATTCAAAGTTCCACTTACGGTATTCGAATCGTCCTGCCCCATTTTGAAAGACTGGCCTCCGAGATTCATCTGGGCTGCCGTAATCGTATGGTTCCATGTTCCGCCAATACTGGCTTCTGGCAACAAACTCTGCCAAGTTTCCTTGTTAGCCACCTTTTTCAGGGCTATTTCCTCTTCAGCCACCTTTATGGTCGGATTATCGCTGAGTGCAATTTCCAGTGCTTTGTCGAGGGTCAAGGTTAGGGTTTCTTTTGTTTCCTGTGCTTGCACGGAGCCTACAGCCCACGCCAAAACCACAGTCAACATCATCTTTTTGCCTACTAAAATTAGTTGTCTGTCCATAAAAAATCAATCTATATGTTTAAAGATTATTTGGTCATTCCGAACCGGTTTGTCGCTTCTGCCGATACTCCTGAATGAATTCTTCCAGTTTCCGGGCTCCTTTCTCTGTCGAAATCCCCCGAAGGTAGGTGAACATGATGGACTCATACACTTCGAGGAAAGAATACTCTTTGCAAAGGTCTGTATTCATCAACAAGTCGAGCTGTTCGCGCACCAACAGGTTTACAATAGAAAAATTAACATCATCGCGGAAGTAGCCTTGCTTTATACCTAATTTAAAGAAAGCAATTGTCTCTTCAGAGTCACGGTTACGACGTTTTATCAACATATCATATACCTTGGGGTATTTCTTGATATCTTCAAAGAACTTTTTATTCGTGTTATGGAACTTCTCAATGCTCCTTTGATAGAGCTTTAACAAAACTTCCAGTACATTAGAGGCTTTTTCGTAGACTTCCTTCACATACGCATCCCCCTCGTCCTGAGCCTTTCGAAGACATTCCATCAGTAAGGTTTCTTTATCAGCAAAGACTTCATATAAAGTACGTTTGGAGATGCCCAATGCTGCCGCAATGTCATCCATCGTAATGCTTTTGATACCGTGAGTAGCAAAAGATTCCAGAGCAGTATCAACGATACGCTCCCGTAACTCCAACCTCGAAGGGGTTTCTTTCATGTTGTCGCCCGTTTTCATTCTATTGTATCTTTAGATTTTTAGATTTCAAGCAGAGGAATGTCCTCTTTCGGAATAAAACTGGGCAAATATAGAAAGAAAACTCAATCCAACGATTGAGTTTTCTTATTAGGTTCGCTATATTAATATTTATTAAAGATATAGCATATTTATTGGGAAGAATAGCGATTAGTAATCGAACTTTGTGCGGTTCAGGAAAGCAACTGTCTTATGAATCTCTTTGTACATGACGATATCGTCTTTAATAAAAGGGACTTCCTTGCGATATTCGTGCAGGAAGCGCTCCAAGGCTGGAGAGGTTTTCAGAGGACGACGGAACTCGATGCCTTGGGCGGCATTCATCAGTTCGATAGAAAGGATGTGTTCCAGATTGTCCATGATGCGATACAACTTGGTAGCCGCATTGGCTCCCATACTGACGTGGTCTTCCTGCCCGTTGGAGGAAACAATGGAATCACTGCTGGCGGCATAGCAATACATCTTATTCTGACTGACCATAGAGGCGGCAGCATATTGCGGTATCATGAAACCGGAATTCAGACCGGGATTGGCAACCAGAAATTCGGGCAGGCCACGCAAACCCATGATTAGCTGTGCCACACGGCGTTCGGAGATATTGCCCAGTTCGGCAAGGGCGATACCGAGGAAGTCGTAGGAAATGGCGAGCGGCTGGCCGTGGAAATTACCTCCGGAAATGATACGGTCTTCATCGGGGAAGATGGTAGGATTGTCCGTTACGGAATTGATTTCGGTCAGCAGGACGGAGGAGACATAGCGGATGGCATCTTTCGTAGCACCATGTACCTGAGGTATGCAACGGAAAGAGTACGGATCTTGTACATGTGCCTTGTGCCGGGCTATGATTTCACTGCCTTCCAGGAGTTTACGGAAGTTATTGCCTGTCTCGATTTGCCCCTGATGGGGACGGATTTGCTGGATGCAATCCATGAAAGGATCGATGCGTCCATCGAAAGCTTCGAGGGAAAGGGCGGCAATAAGGTCGGCTTTCTTGGAAAGACGGAAGGCTTTCAGGATGGCAAATACGCCGTTGGCACTCATGAACTGCGTACCGTTGAGCAGGGCCAACCCTTCTTTGCTCATGAGTTTCACCGGTTCCCAGCCAAATTCATCGAGGACGCTGATAGCTTCGCGCTTCTTACCTTTATAATAGACATCGCCCACACCGATAAGCGGCAGGAAGAGATTGGCAAGGGGAGCCAAATCGCCGGATGCACCGAGTGAGCCGCGGTCGTAGACGATTGGCATCACATCGTTGTTGAAGAAATCAAGAATGCGCTGCACGGTAATGACTTGCACACCGCTATGTCCCAGGGAAAGGGCATGAGCTTTCAGCAGCATCATCAGTTTGACAATAACGGGACGTATTTCTTCGCCGACACTGCAAGCATGGCTCTTAATCAGATTTTCCTGCAAGGTGCCCAGTTCATCGGGGGAAATGTTTTTGCTACACAGGGAACCGAAGCCTGTGGTGATGCCGTAGAGGGGTTCTTCGGACTCGGCTATCTTATGGTCGAGGTAGTCGCGACATTTCTGTATACGCTCCTTGGCTTCGGGAGCCAGTTCCAGTTTCAGGTTTTCGTTAATGATGCGTTCGATGATGTCGAATGTGAGTTCACCGGACCCTATATGATAGACATTTTTCATACTCTTAATTCTTGGTTAATGGCGTCCAACACTTCTTTTTCGCGTTCACAAGTCTGGCGTTCCAGTATGTCGGCTTCCCTTTGCAGGTCATCGGCAAAGGCTTTGTCCTTGATGGAACCCAGATTGATGCGGACATTCAGCAAAGCACCCAGCACGGCAGTGCGGGCGGACATCAGGGCTACGCAAGCATCAGTCACGGCATTTTGGTTTCCGAGGCGGGCGACATCGGTAATGACGGACATCAGTTCATAGGCATTGCGGGCCACCTGCATGGGGACGAGGGCGGCATGCTTGGTGGCTTCCTGGATGGCGGCGCTGCGGGCGGCTTTCTCTTCATCGGTGGCTTTAGGCATCTTGAAACAGGCAAACACGGCATCGTAGGCTTCCGAGTCACGGTCTATATCAGCTATGAAAACATCTTTCTCTTTCATGGCAAGGGAGGCAATGTGGTTCATCAGTTCCTCGTGTCCTTCGTAATTCTTCTTGCCGATGGTGAGGTTGGCAACCATAGCGGTGAGTGCCGAAGCTACGGCACCGTTTAGGGCAGCAATGCTTCCACCACCGGGGACGGGGTCATTGCCCGCCACTTTATTCAAAAAGTCTTTTACAGTTAATTCAACTAACATGGTATTTTTCTTTTAATGGTTATCGATTGTGTTTTCTTTCAGAAGTTATAGCACGGGATAAATCACTCCTTCCTTAATGGTAGTGTTAACGCAATTCATACCTACATAATAAGGTAGAAAATGATAGTTATCCGTATTCAGCACCACGAAGTCCCCTTTCTTGCCCACTTCAATACTGCCGATGCTGTCCGCACGGTTCAGGGCGGCGGCACCGTTCAGGGTGAGGGCGGTGATGGCTTCTTCGATGGTAAGTTGCATATAGATGCATGCCAGGGCAAAGGTCAGCGGAATGGAACCGGAGAAGCAACTGCCGGGATTGAGGTCGGTGGCAAGGGCTACGGCACAGCCGGCATCTATCATTTCGCGGCCACGGGCGTAGTTTTCTTTCAGGGCAAAAGCCGTCAGGGGAAGCAGGGTTGCCACGGTTCCGGCATCCCTCATGGCACGAATACCTTCATCGGATGCGTGCAACAGGTGGTCGGCAGAAACCGCGGAGAGTTCCGCAGCCAGTTCGGCACCGCCCAACGGGACGATTTCGTCGGCATGGAGTTTCAGCCCAAGACCGTATTCTTTAGCGGCTTGCAACAGACGGCGGGATTGCTCTACGGAGAAAACGCCTTGTTCGCAGAAGACATCGCAGAACTCGGCAAGCTCGCCTTTTGCCACACAAGGCAGGACGTCGCGGATGATGAAATCGATGTATTCGTCCGTACACCCCCGGTATTCTTCGGGCACGGCATGTGCGCCCAGGAAGGTGGAAACGATGTCTACCCGTTTATGCTCGTCATTGTTCAGGCTGCGCATGACTTTGAGTTGCAGAAGTTCCGTGTCTTTGTCAAGTCCGTAACCGCTTTTACCCTCTACGGTGGTGACACCCATAGCGCTCATTTGTTTCAGGAAACTTTCGGCTTTGGAGCGAAGCTGGATAAAATTGCATTCGCGGGTAGCCTTTACGGTACTCACAATGCCGCCGCCACGCTCCATAATGGACATGTAGCTTTCACCTTTCAGCCGCCAGGAAAATTCTTCGGCACGTTCGCCACCGAAAACAAAGTGTGTATGCGAGTCGACGAAACCGGGCAACAGGCATTTGCCACGGGCATTGTAGTGCCAGTAGCGTTGGTAATATCCGTCGCGGCTCTCGCCCCGGGAGGGACCGACGTAGGAAATGATACCGTCGGTCACTTCTATCGTAGCATTGTCGATGATGCATAGCTCGCCCATTTCCTTGCCACAACGGGCGGAAAAACCGATAGGCGTCACGACACGTGCATTGAAGATTATCAGGTTTTCAGTCATATTGAAAAACTTTATTTGTGTAATCTGTATAAATTGGTGTCTTACCTTATTCTTCCATAATCCGCGCTTCAAGCACTTGTTGCATAGAGAAATTCTCTAAACCAAGATAATAGGAAGCTGTATCAATGAGCGCCTCCATCGGAACGAGGCCGATAATTTCGCTGCCCACGATGCTCACTCCATAACGCTGCGCTTCAATGCGGGTTAGTTCGAAAGCACGGTAAAGGGCGGTGCGGGTGTAGTCCGTCATATTGATGGATACTTGCGTGATGCCGCGATCCTTCAACTCTACCCCCATTGCCTTGCAATAGCGCAGACCACCGCCGATGAAACGGATTTTCTTGGCAATGTCGTGGGCAATGTCCAGATTAGGAGTGCTGAGGTTGATGTTATAAGCCACCAAAGGCATACGGGCACCGACGGCAACTGTTCCGGCAGTCGGATGACGCTCGGCAGGTCCGAAATCGGGTTGCCATTCGGGGAGTTTTATCTTTTCCGCCATGCCTTCGAACTCGCCTTTACGCACAGCGGCAAGGTTTTCGCGATGGGGGGCGGAAGCGGATTTCTCATACAGGAAAACCGGAAGGTTGTAGCGTTTAGCCACCTCGGCACCGACTTCTTTGGAGAGGGCGATGGCTTCTTCCATCGTTACGTTCTTGATGGGGATGAAAGGAACTACATCGACAGCACCCATGCGGGGATGTTGACCGGTGTGGTGATTAAGGTCGATGAGCCGAACGGCAATACCGATGGCTTCGAGGACGGCGTCGCGGAGCGGTTCGGGCTCGCCTACCACGGTAACAACCAGACGGTTATGGTCTTCGTCATTGCTATAATCCAGGAGTTTCACACCCGGTTTTCCACGGAAAGGTGATATGATTTGGTCTATTTTCTGCAAGTCACGTCCCTCACTGAAATTGGGGACACATTCAACGATTTTATTCATATTGGTTTTCTATTTTGAGTGTTATTTCTTTAATAATAATCAGGGAGCATTCAGCTCATATTCTCGTAGTATCTTCATTCCCCTCCTCTTGGGAGGAGGGATGCCCGGAGGGCGGGGTGGTAGGTTAAAAAAGTAATCTTTATATATTAAGTAATCTGTGGTTTACCTACCACCTCCCCCCGTTGGGGTACTCCTCCTCCCGGGGAGGAGGAGAATGGAGATAGTACTACCTTACATATTTATTAACCAGTTCGTCATCCGCCACATACGGCATTGTGATATGGTAACCGTCAGCATGTGTCCGGTTGAACTCTTCGCTCGTCTCCATCGCATGCTCGTTTCGTGCCCACGAACGGCGTGCCACACCGCCCATCACGTCCCAAAGCATTGCCGAACGGAGTATCTCGTCCACCCGCTCGCTGCCATCGCACACCATACCGAAGCCGCCGTTAATCGCCTTTCCGATGCCGACACCACCGCCATTATGCAATGCCACGAGACTCATTCCCCGCGCACAGTTTCCGGCAAAACACTGCACAGCCATATCTGCCATGACATTACTGCCGTCTTTTATATTCGAGGTTTCCCGGAAAGGAGAATCCGTACCGCTGACATCGTGATGGTCACGTCCCAGCATGATTGGCCCGACTTCGCCATTGCGCACCATTTCGTTAAATTTCAGTGCTATATTCATACGTCCCACCGCATCCTGATAGAGAATGCGTGCCTGCGTACCCACCACAAGGTTATTCTTTTCCGCATCGCGTATCCAGTTGTAATTATCCAAATCCTGTCCGCGCCGGTTCGGGTCGATACATTCCATAGCGGCATGGTCGGTCTTTATTAAATCTTCATGCTTGCCACTCAGGCACACCCAACGGAATGGTCCGTAACCATAGTCGAAAAGCTGCGGCCCCATAATGTCTTCCACATAGCTGGGGAAAATAAAGCCGTTCTTGTCATCCCCTTCTTTGGCAATCTCCCGGACTCCGGCATCGTAGATGGCTTTCATAAAGGAGTTGCCATAATCAAAGAAATAAGTTCCACGCTCCACAAGTGCTTTTATCGCACGGAAGTGACGTACCAACGATTCATCCACCAGCCCGCAGAATTCTTGCGGATTTTCATGCAGCAGGTTCGTACGTTCCTCAAATGTCAATCCCACCGGACAATAACCGCCTTCGTAAGCAGCGTGGCAGGAGGTTTGGTCAGAAAGTAAATCAATATGTATAGTTTGATTTACGGCATATTCCAGCAAATCGACAATATTACCATGATAGGCAATGGAGATAGGCCGCTTGCCATCCATCGCTTCGCGAGCCAGTGAAAAGGCATCGGAAATGGAATCTGTGACGTGTCCCACCCAACCTTGCCGGTGACGGGTTTCAATACGGGACATATCCACCTCAGCAATAATAGAAGCCGCTCCCGCCATCTCCGCCGCTTTGGGCTGGGCACCGCTCATGCCTCCCAAACCGGAAGATATAAATAGGTGTCCTTGCAAATTACCTCCCTGGGGAATACCGAGTTTCATGCGTCCTGCATTCAGAAGTGTATTGAAAGTGCCGTGCACAATACCTTGCGGACCAATATACATCCAGCCTCCGGCAGTCATCTGCCCGTAATTGGCAACGCCCATCTGCATGGCGACGTGCCAGTCTTTCTGGTTATCGTAAAGGCCTACCATCATGGCGTTCGTAATAATGACGCGCGGCGCTTCGGGCTTGGAACGGAACAGGCCCAACGGGTGTCCGCTCTCGATAACGAGTGTCTGGTCTTGCGTCAGCACTTCGAGATATTGTTTGATAAGACGGTATTGCATCCAGTTCTGGCATACCTGTCCCGTCTCACCGTATGTGACAAGCTCGTAAGGATAGAGGGCAATATCAAAACAAAGATTATTGTCAATCATTACCTGGAACGCTTTGCCTTCGATGCAATTCCCCTTATACGCATCGATAGGTTTTGCCTTAAGGTCTCCCTGTGGACGGTATCGGTAGCCATAGATGCGCCCGCGTGTGCGAAGCTCTTCCATGAACTCCGGGGCAAGGGTTTCATGTAATTCTTTGGGAATATAGCGCAATGCGTTCTTCAACGCCGTGGCCGTCTGTGCAGGCGAAAGAGTAAAACCACGGTCGGGAGCCCGCCGGATACCCTCAACGAAAGTAGGGTAAGGGGGCAATGTGTTACTTAGGGTTATTTTCATAACATGCAGGATGAAAGGTTACAAAATGTCATCAGTTTACTTCCGTAAGCTGCCGCAATATAGAAATAAATCCCGATATCAGCAAAGGATACCGGGATTTATTTATCATTTCGTCATTTCAATTGCAGTAGGTACTTGCCTGTGACTTCCGCCCTCTCACTATCTTCTTTGAGAAAAGCTTCCAGAAGTTCCGGCTCATTCTTTAGCAGAAGCAACATCTTGTCTTTTCCTACGAACTCTACTTTTCCCGTCTCCGGATTCAGCTCATAGTAGACACGTGCATTCACCAGTCCCGACGCGGCAATAGCTGTGCCCACATCTCCACCGAGCTTCGTGGCATCGGCGGGCTGAGTAGTACTTGCCGCCACAGAGCCTACAGGCTGTGCGTAGAAATAAATCTTTCCCTGCACCCACATGGCAGGCGCATACCAGCCTCCAAAACGAAAACGTTTATAACGAACCTTTTTACAGTTGACATATAACGCCGAGTCCGACTTCACCGCATAACAGCGGGATTTCAAATATCGGCAGAGACCGGGATTTTCATCCACCGAGATGCGATAATCAGCTCCCCCCATCAGCAAAATCTGATTCTTAGAGCGCTTCTCAATCTTCAACGTGGAGAGTGTGTCGCCACGGTCTTCCACCAGTTCCTTCAAATTGGCATATATCACATGTTGGGCGCTTCCATGCAAAGCAACCAATAAACAGAATATGCCTAATAACCACCACCTTTTCATACCGCAAGTTTTTCTTTCTAAAACACTCTTATTTGAGCGAAAGTTACATTATTTATCCAAGAAGAACAAATAAATGAAAGAAAAAGTGGAGATAGCGGAAATAAATGTCTCCGATTATTTCCAGCAGAAGCCTTCTTTACCCAGTATATGCATTAGACAGAATAATAACAAAAAGGGAAATAGCATAGGCTTTACATTATCAACGCATTACAAGGATACACTCGTATCCCTTACAGGAGGATGATAGTTCCCCCTCATAGGAACGACAGTTTCCCACCATGGGAACGAGAGTTTCCTACCATGGGAACGCGAGTGTCCCTTCATGGGAACCGCAGTGTCCCTTGGTGGATATGACATGGACTGTTCTTCATTAGTATATCAACAAGAGAAAGCTGGATAAGCATTTGGTTATAATCTATGCTTGTTTTACCTTTGCAAGCAAAGAAGAAGATAATGAACACAATCAATGAGATAACTGCCACTTATCAGCATATTGCCGAAGAGGGGCGCCGGAAACTGAATAAAGTACAAAATAAGATTTACCGCATAGGTACTCTCCGATTACTGCTGTTCGTTGCCGGAGTAGCGGGAATCATATACTTCTGGTCGGCAGGTTGGGTAGTGCTGACAGGGGTCATTGCCGTAACACTTCTGCCTTTCATCCTGCTGATAAAGTATCATAACCGCCTGTTCCACTGGAAAGACTACCTGGAAAAGAAGATAGAAATCAACGAACAGGAGCTTGCCGCACTGAATTATAACACGTCATCCTTTGAGGATGGAGCCGAGTTCGTAGACCCGGCACATCTGTATAGTTTCGATTTGGATGTCTTTGGACCTCATTCTCTGTTTCAATATATCAACCGGACGTGTACACAGCTTGGTAAGAACCTGTTAGCCACTTGGTTGGGCACACATCTGGAGAAGAAAACAGACATAGAAGCCCGGCAGGAAGCTGTCCGTGAACTGGCTCCGCTCCTGGAATTCAGACAGGAATTTCGCATCCTGGGATTACTGCATAAAGGAAAAGCGGCCGACGAAAATGAACTCAAAGCATGGGCCAAAAGTCCGAGCATCTTCCGGAAGAGCCTGTTTTTCCGCATGTTGCCTTGGTTAGTCGGTGGAACAAATGCAGTGTGCATTGCACTTGCAATTGCAGACATCATTCCGGCCAGTGTTTGTGGAGCCGTATGGGTATGTTTTGTATTCGCTAGTTTCAGTTTCACCGGCAGAATCACCAAGATGCAAGCAGTGTATGGCAAGAAACTGCAAATACTGGCAACGTATGCCAATCTGCTCCGCCTTATAGAAAACCAACCGGTGAAAAGCCATGTATTAAACGAAGTAAAAACGTGGATTGGCGGCGAAAAACAGACAGCCTCCCACTCCATCCAACGACTAAGCAAACTAATGGACGAACTCGACCAACGAAACAATGCTTTCATGTATGCCATTCTCAACGGTCTCTTCTTCTGGGAAATCCGACAGATCATGCGCATTGAAGGATGGAAAGAACAGTATGCTTCGGAATTGCCCCGTTGGCTGACGGCTATCGCCCACATGGATGCGTTATGCTCACTGGCGACTTTTGCCTACAACCATCCGGGCTACTCTTACCCTGTCATCGCCACCCGTTCTTTCTGCCTCCGTGCCGAAGATATGGGACATCCGCTAATGAACCGCGACAAATGTGTGCGCAACGACATCGACATAGAGAAACGTCCTTTCTTTATCATCATTACCGGCGCCAATATGGCAGGCAAAAGTACCTATCTCCGCACGGTAGGCATCAACTATTTGTTAGCCTGCATCGGAGCACCTACCTGTACCCGGCAAATGGAACTATATCCTGCCCGTCTCATTACCAGCCTGCGTACCAGTGACTCTCTGACCGACAACGAATCTTATTTCTTCGCCGAACTCAAACGGCTGAAACTCATCATCGACAAACTGCAAGCCGGTGAGGAATTATTCATCATCCTCGACGAAATTTTAAAAGGGACCAACTCCACAGATAAGCAAAAAGGTTCTCTCGCTCTCATCAAGCAATTCATGACTTTACAGGCAAACGGCATCATCGCCACTCACGACTTGATGCTTGGTACCCTTGCCGAGATCTTCCCTACCGATATACGCAACTATCGTTTCGAAGCCGACATTACCGACAATGAACTCACTTTCTCATATCGTCTGCGCGAAGGGGTAGCCCAGAATATGAATGCTTGCTTCTTGATGAAAAAAATGGGGATAGCCGTCACCGACTAATCCCCACTAACTTAAAGTTAAGTCCAGTAAAAGCCTATAGGCTAGTTCACTTTACACTTCGACAAGAAAGCCGATACAGTCGCTGCATCATTACCCGTATAATAATGCACGGAAGTCACCGGTGTGTACGTATAAGGCACAAATTGGAACAACTGAATAGCCGCAAATTTATTATCTTGCGAAAGTATAACATCCATACGTACATTTCCACTACCTTCACTCTTTACACCATCTTCAAGCGTAAGATGACCCTTTTCAATCATTTCTTTCAGCTTGCCCATGTGTTTCAAATCAAAGAAAATGCTACGCTCTTTCGTAACGCTGCCAGTGGGGAGATAGACCACTTCCTTTGATTTCCAGAATAAACGGAATATCCCTAATAGAAAAAATGCCGTTCCCAGCACCATCAGTAACATACTGAGCGTAGACGATCGATCAGTTACTTCAAAAGTGGATACAAACACGAGGATGCCTAACAGTAACATAACTGCCGAGAAAATAAGTCCGGAAATACTTGTACGTTTTACAATATCAGGGTGTGTAGATGCAAAGATCGTTGCATCAATTGCTTGAGTTGCCATAATTTAAATCGTTTTGAAATGAATAAAAGTTTAACTGATAAAAATAGTCACCTAATGTAAGCCAATGGTTACAAAAGGTAAAAATGAATTTGATTCATTCAAACGTCTAAATGATAATTCTCCTGAGCGTAAACACGTAATATTCACACGCAGGTTGGCAACGATAGAAAGCAGTAGTATCGAACAATTTCGAGCGTTGCAATGATAATGCACCATCACGATGAGCCAATCGCTCTACCACATCTTTCAATGAAAGTATGAATTCGGTTGTATATGAACGCTGCGCACGCGAAAACGTGAGCAACTGTGTAGCTCCACCGGAACTTGCAATCTCCGCATCAGATAAATATGGCAATTGCGGAGCCGGAATATAACTTCCTTGCCGGACATCATTTCTCTGCATATTCCCGTCTTCTCCCGCAGCTTTTTGAGAGACAATAGTCGTTCCATCTACTGATGCAGTAAATGTATCGCTCACGCTTCCCCAAAAGGCAGTTGCAAGAACCAGGATCAATATCAATTTTAGAAACTTTGCCATATCTATTTGCAAAGATAACAGTTTGTTTCATTCAATTGTTTAAAATAAGAAGCTTTTAATGAATGTTTAGGAAAGATATATCTTTATTCCTCACAAGAGCCTCGTAAGTAACTTCATACAGAGATTAAAAGTAAAATCTGTGGTTATCAGAGCACAGTTTGCAGACAAATCACCTTTTGGCAAGAAGTTTAGCAACAGGGCAGAAAGCCTAAATGAGAAACAAAGTATAGAAAAACATGTGGAAAACAAAAAAGCCATCCCCCTTTGCAGGAGATGGCTTTTATATCGAAAAGAATAGTCGATTTATTCAGCTTTAGCTTCTTCAGCCTTTGCTTCTTCAACTGCCGGTGCTTCAGCAACCGGAGCTGCTGCCTCTGTAGCAGTTTTCTTAGAACGGCGGGTACGAGTAGCTTTCTTAGCAACTTTTTCCTTAGCCATATTTTCGTTGTAGTCAACGAGTTCAATGAAGCACATTTCTGCGTTATCACCCAGACGGTGTCCTGTCTTGATGATACGAGTATAGCCACCCGGACGGTCAGCAATCTTCACTGAAATTTCCTTGAACAGTTCTGTTACAACTTGCTTATCCTGCAAATTGCTGAACACAACACGACGAGAGTTAGTCGTGTCATCCTTTGATTTCGTAATCAAAGGCTCAACGAACTTCTTCAGAGCTTTAGCCTTTGCAACAGTCGTAGTGATTCTTTTGTGCTTAATCAAAGAACATGCCATGTTAGACAACATAGCGTTTCTATGAGAAGCAGTACGACCTAAATGGTTGAATTTCTTATTATGTCTCATTTTTTATTCTTTATCTAATTTATATTTAGAAATATCGGTTCCAAACGAAAGATTCAGACTTTCCAGCAAATCATCAAGCTCAGTAAGCGATTTCTTTCCGAAGTTTCTGAATTTCAGTAAATCCGTCTTGTTGAACTGTACTAAGTCGCCCAGCGTTTCTACATCGGCAGCCTTCAAGCAGTTGAGGGCACGAACCGATAAGTCCATATCAACGAGTTTAGTTTTCAACAATTGACGCATATGCAATACTTCTTCATCAAATTCTTCATTACCATCCACGTCATTGCTTTCCAATGTAATCTTCTCATCAGAGAAGAGCATGAAGTGATAAATAAGAATCTTCGCAGCCTCTTTCAGCGCATCCTTAGGACTAATGGAACCATCTGTTGTAACTTCGAGTACGAGCTTGTCATAGTCGGTCTTCTGTTCAACACGATATGGCTCAACCGCATACTTTACGTTACGGATAGGGGTGTAGATGGAATCGATTGGGAGAACGTTAACGTCTGTGCAGAATTGACGATTCTCATCAGCAGGAACGTATCCACGTCCCTTATTAATTGTCAGATCAATCTGCATCGAAGCTTTGGAGTCTAAATGACAAATCACCAAATCAGGGTTTAACACTTCAAATCCAGTCAGATACTTGCCTATATCACCAGCCTTGAACTCTGTCGAATTCTCAACGGTAATACTAACTTTTTCGTTCTCGAATTCTTCTACTACTTGCTTGAATCTTACTTGCTTCAAATTCAAGATAATGTTAGTTACATCCTCCTTTACGCCGGGTACAGATGAGAACTCATGCTCAACACCACCAATCTTGATGGTGTTGATTGCGTAGCCCTCAAGCGACGAAAGAAGAATGCGGCGCAGGGAGTTACCAATGGTAACACCGAATCCTGGCTCCAACGGACGGAATTCGAACTTGCCGAACTTGTCGTTGGAATCCAACATTACAACTTTGTCAGGTTTTTGAAATGCTAATATCGCCATTAATTTAATGATTTATTTAGAGTACAACTCAACGATTAACTGCTCCTTAATATTCTCTGGAATGTCAGCACGCTCTGGCTTGTGCAAGAACTTGCCACTCTTAGAATTGTCGTCCCACTCAATCCATGGGTACTTGCTATGATTGAAACCAGCAAGTGCTGCCTCGATTACCTCGAGAGACTTAGACTTCTCACGAACGGCAACTACCATACCTGGCTTAACTGCAAATGAAGGGATATTAACTACCTTGCCATCAACAGTGATGTGCTTGTGACCCACCAACTGACGTGCAGCAGCACGAGTAGGAGCGATACCAAGACGGAATACCACGTTGTCGAGACGGCACTCGAGATTCTGGAGAAGAACCTCACCAGTAATACCCTCAGCCTTAGCAGCCTTCTCAAACATATTACGGAACTGACGCTCTAATACACCGTAAGTGTACTTAGCCTTCTGCTTCTCAGCGAGCATAACACCGTACTCAGAAGTCTTACGACGACGGTTGTTACCATGCTGGCCTGGAGGGAAGTTACGCTTTGCTAACACTTTGTCAGCACCGAAGATAGCCTCACCAAACTTACGGGCGATACGAGACTTAGGTCCAATATATCTTGCCATTGTATTCTTATTTCTTTTACTATAAAACTAACGTGTGTTATACTCTTCTGCGCTTCGGCGGACGGCAGCCGTTGTGAGGAAGTGGAGTAACGTCGATGATCTCAGTTACCACGATGCCTGCACCGTGGATAGCACGGATAGCAGATTCACGACCATTACCGGGACCTTTAACGTATGCCTTCACCTTGCGGAGACCGAGGTCATAAGCTACTTTGGCACAATCCTGAGCGGCCATCTGAGCTGCGTAAGGAGTGTTCTTCTTAGAACCACGGAAACCCATCTTACCAGCTGAAGACCAAGAAATAACCTGACCCTCGTTGTTAGCAAGAGATACAATGATGTTGTTGAATGAGCTATGTACGTGAAGCTGACCGATTGCGTCAACGCGTACGTTTCTCTTCTTAGATGTTGCTTTTTGCTTTGCCATAATTAATTTCCTCCTTAGAATTACTTAGTAGCCTTCTTCTTATTAGCAACAGTCTTCTTCTTACCCTTGCGAGTACGAGCATTATTCTTTGTGCTCTGACCGCGAACTGGAAGACCATTACGATGTCTAACTCCACGATAGCAACCAATATCCATCAGTCGCTTAATGTTCATCTGGATCTCAGAACGGAGATCACCTTCAACCTTGAACTCAGCGCCGATAATTTCACGGATCTTGGCTGCCTGATCGTCAGTCCACTCGCTGACTTTCAGGTCACGGCTTACACCTGCCTTATCCAATATCTTTGCTGAACTACTTCGACCGATACCATAGATATAGGTCAATGCGATTTCGCCACGCTTATTCTGGGGCAAATCTACTCCAACAATTCTTATTGCCATTGTTTAATAAAAAATTAAAAAATTAATACTTTGCGTTAAAAGCGGTGCAAAAGTACAACTTTTTTTTGAAACAGCCATACTTTTACAGAACTTTAACATTAGCCCTGACGCAATTTCATCTTAGGGTTCTTCTTGTTGATAACGAAGAGACGACCCTTACGACGTACGATCTTGCAATCAGCTGAACGCTTCTTCAATGATGCTCTTGTCTTCATAACCTTATATGTGATAATTATTTGTATCTAAAAACAATTCTACCCTTAGTCAAGTCGTATGGACTCATTTCCACCTTCACCTTATCACCAGGTAAAATCTTGATGTAATGCATTCTCATCTTACCAGAGATGTGGGCAGTAATGTCAACACCATTCTCCAATTCAACGCGGAACATAGCATTTGATAATGCCTCTACAATTGTTCCATCTTGCTCAATAGCGGCCTGTTTTGCCATAATTAAATTTTTTGTCCTTCTAAATGTTCAACTTCTACGAATGAAGATAAAATTTCAGCTTTACCTTTTCGAACAACGATTTTGCTTTCGCCAAATCGTCATTCTGCTCCCGTAAAACCCGGTATCTTTCTTCCTGTTGCTCGATTTGCCCTTCCAACGACTTATTCCGGGAATCAAGTTCTTCATTGCGGGTATTCACTTCTTCGTTTCGGGAGCTGATTTCTTTATTCAAACTTTCAAGTGCGGCGTTTTCCTTGATGATCCGATCCGAGCGATCATTCATATTGGAATGTAATTTTCTCACATAAAGAAACAGGGGGACAAATAAAAGCAGTAGAGCAACCACCACAATCAATGTCTCACTTCCGAATAGTTGTCCGTTTTCATTGGCAGCCAAGATAAATGAAGTACTGAAAAAAACACCTGTCAATACTCCACTCACCCTCTTGAACAGAGATTTTTTCTTCATATTTATATGCATTTATTATATATCCTTCTATAAATCAAAACTCATCGTCAGCATTGCACGACAAAGATGGCAAAAATATTTTTCTTACGAGATATTTAACACCAACTATTTTTCAAAAAATATCATGATAATCATATATTTTTAAACATACAAAATCGTTACAAAAACATGACAGCATCCAAATTTCATCCGATAGACGCAATTAAAAATAGGGCATCAAAAAACTCTTCCCCATCAGAACATGACACGAATACCTACACATTGACACGTTTAACATCTTTTACGCACGTATTATTGTAGAACAGAAAAAGACATTTTATTTTTGTATAAAAATAATGGACAGAGATTCAGACGAGGCTTATCGGTTCCAAATTAAGGTATTATAGAATGCTGCTTGTTTCATAGCAAACAATCATTAATTATCAATACTCATAGTATCGGAAACTTTTCAAAACAAGCTTCTCTAAATGAGTTGTCCATCAATAAAATATTTCATTTGATTTATTTTACCCTCAATTTTTTATATGCATAGGCGTACATCCGGATTGTTCCGCGTGTGCGCCACTTTTTTTGCCTGTTTTATGCACGTACATATTTTATACACGACATAGAAGGGGCATTATATTATGAATATTCAGAAAACCTATCAACATAGGCAATCACCAACTTCAAGGGAGAACCAATAGTTTCACCTATCTCAGCTGATACATTTACCAGCGAAATGGTAAATCTAAAAACAAAATCCGAGTCATGACAGAATCAACCACATTCATGACACTTTTACCTGCCTCTAGAAAAGTGGTAGACCTTTCAATAACGAATGATAATTAATACCTTTACCATGCAAAAATGAGACAAACAACCCTCATGAAGAGATATTCTCCAACCATTTTGATTCGTTTAACATATTTTACATACAGAATTATTGTATTATTCGAAAACCAATGATACATTTGCACTATCGAAAAAAGAAACGAAGGTTTTGATGAGGGTCTTAACCTTACAAATGTTCTTTCGGAGTATAGGGTTTTAATTAGCATATAAAAAAATTAGGGTCATGAAAAAGGGTAAAATTTTCACAAATTGTTTGTTTTCTATTTGGACATTGTCCGTTATTCTATCTTTCGCAAGTTGCTCTTCCGAGGGTGATTCCATTTCAATCATAGATGAAAGAGTTCCACTGGAAACAGAAGCACCTTTTTCCGTAATCTTGAAAGCATACTCCGAGAATTCGGACATCACTGCCAAAGGGGACGTAAAAAGCACTACACTGTATGTTTTCGATGAAAATAACGATTTCTACAAACAAATCACAGTGGACAATGATTATCTTTTACAGGTTAAGCCGGTCGAAATAAACTGTCCGGGATCCGACAAGATCACCGTCATCGCTTGGGCAGGCCTTTCAAGCAATAGCGAAGAAATCAGCAATATGAACCAGGCAAACGTCATCTCAGACCTGCAAGTGAGCCTAAAACACAATAATGGCGTTGCAAACAATCTGCCGGGAGACTTGTTTTATGGACAAATCGTTCTACATCGTTCTTCTACAAAAGCAACTTCGCAGGAATTAAAGATCGAACGCAAGGTGTCTTCCATGTCGATCTTGACAAAAGGTGCTTTAAAGGTATTTGACTCCAAAGAAGGCAATTATTATTACAAAATCAAAAGAACTAAAAGCTCATTCAACTGCAATGGTGAATTGACAGGCAATGATATCGGATATACTATTCCAGCTACTTTAAATGATAATGGCAACCTAACCACAGGTACATTCTCCATTTTACCGGCTGATAATATGACTATAGAGCTTTACAGAGATGACGTTTTAGTTCTTTCTTCCGAAAATGTCAAAAATTCAGAAAACGTGGCTGCAAACGAAGGAGAACAAACAAATATCATTTTTGACCTTTCCCGCAACAATATCAATATTAGCATTTCAGAATGGGGTACTGTTATTCAGCATGTTACAGTCGGATAATTCGACCCTCAATTTTTTATATGCAATAGGTGCACATTCGGATTATTCCGAGTGTGTACCACTTTTTATAAATATGCGATCCTCCGTGATAGGAATACCAGCCAATATGATACAAATACAATCGTTAATAAATATTTCATCTGATTACAAGCATTTTACATTATCACGAATGATATAGGCACAATGCCCGTATGATATTTTTGCCACGCATATAAACACTATTGATAGCGTAACTTTGTAGCAAGAAATAACACAATACAATTTGTGAAATTTTACCCTATACTCTGTTTGCACGAATCCCTTAATTCTGCAAGCAAACCTAATTAATATAACCGTGAGGTTACATAATTATCATAAAAGTCCAGGCTCTCTGCTTCTTTTTGACAAGAACAGAAAACCTGGACTTTTTTCTTGTTTTTGATTACCAGATAAAACGGAAAAAGACTTCGTAAATGTTTAGTTTACGAAGTCTTTTTCCGTGTAGCGAGACCCGGGATTGAACCGGGGACCTCATGATTATGAATCATGCGCTCTAACCAGCTGAGCTATCTCATTTACAACGACTTAGCTTATAATATCTTTTACGGTTTAACTCATGGTTTAACAGTCAAAGCCATACCAATACTGATTAATAAATTAGTTAATTATCTCATTTTCAATTCAAATATACGCAAGATCACCCAAGTAAGCAAGAATACTCTTTGCTCGCTTGGATGATCTTCTTTATATCCTTGCTACTGGGTGGGGGCTTTAAATAAGAATGAGTATCTTACTTGATATTTTCGTAAGTGTATTTATAGGAATAGGAACGTTCACTTCCCTTTGTGTCACGGAACGTTACCTTTACTGTCTTTACATACCCTTCCTCATCCAATTCGTAATTGTATGTTTCCATACCTTCATCCCATGTAGCTGTTTTGGGCAAGAACTTTGATGCTTTTCCTAATAGACCTGCAAGACGCCATTCTTCAAACGGATCATTATAATTTGTACTAAACGCAACAAACAAATTACCTATATTTGGAATGTCTGTATAAGTGATTGTTTCTGCAACACCACTGCTGACCATCACACCATCTTTATATACATATTCTTCAATCTCACCATCAATATCAGCTTTTATCACTTGATTGTCTGAATTATAAGTAAATTTATAATTATCTGTGCTTTCATAAGTGGTACTGCCTTTTTCTATAGCTGTCCATTTTGCACTTGTACAATACCCGTTTCCATTCAAAGAAAACTTAATATTATCAATATAAGTATATGAACCATCTTTCTCTTCGGAAGTGGCAACAGCTTCATTCCCTGAAAAAGAAAAGTCATAATCATAAGATTCCCCATCATCTTGACAAACTATTTTTGAAACTTTCCCGTCATTATCATAATTAATAGCATAAGAAGTTTCATTTTTCGTACAAGTTGCCACCCGTTTAGTCGCATTCTCTGGATCAATGATATTATCATCATCATCGTTACCACAAGAAACGAAGTTCACACACAAAGCCACTGAAAGAATAGCTGTAAAAAATCTGTTTATTTTCATACTGAATATCATTTATTTAATAATTATTTTATGAGTTTTATTATCTGCTGATACAATGTAAATCCCTTTAGGTAAATTTATTACCTTACCACCACTAATAGTCTTATTAACTAAGATTTGTCCATGTATATTATAGATAGAAACATTTATAGGTTTATTTGTACAAACAAGAATCCCATTACTTATGGTTTGTATTTCGTATTCATTGGAATGAGATACAATCTCATTCGATGTTGGAATGTCTGTTTCAATAATATTTATAAAATCTCCCCACTTATCTGCCAACCAATAGTTATTGTAAGATCCTTTAGGAACGTACAATGTACCCTCTTTCTTGACAGAACTATCAAAACTTCCATTTAATACAGGAGGCATTGTATTATTTACATATACATTCTTTATATTCTTTGCCCCGGTAAAAGTATTATATCCTATAAACCTAACACTATTAGGAATATAAATGGTTTCTCTTTTATTTCCACATGTGTAACCTATTATTGAATCTTTACGAATAGTGTATAGAAAGCCACCTTCACTTAAATAATGAGCATTATTTTTATCAACCTCTATTTCTGATAAATTCTCACAATAGGGAAAAGTACCACTATTTATAAACAGGACACTTGCTGGTATATTTATAATTCTCAATTTTTTACACCTTTCAAAGGTTCCCCCACTTGAATAAAAGCCATCTATCGTTCCCCCTATCTGAATAACACCATTAGGAATGATGATTGATTCCAAATTTTCGCAACCATAAAAAGCAGCAGAAGCTATGTACTTAACACTTTTGGGAATATTAACAGAAGACAAGTTTTTACAATTGGAGAATACACATCCTCCTATCGTTTCTACTTTATCACCAAGTTCAACAGTTTTCAGACAAGATAACTTATCGTTTTCATTTGCAAATGCATTTATATCAATTTTTATAGCACTATTAGGTAATCTTACAGAAGATAATTTTTTACAATTTGCTTGGTAAAACATTTCTTCAGGGATAATATTATCTTTTGTTTTCCGTTCAATTGTTACTGTATGAAAAACGTCTGGTCCTCCAGATATTCTCGTATAAGTAAATTTACCACCTTCTTTGATATTTGTATCTTTCAAATCCAGCGATATCAAGTTAGTCATGTTACGAATAACTCCAATATCAGAAGCGTTAATATCTCCAGATAAGGTCAATTTTTCTATTTCCTTATATTTATTTCCTAACAATTTAGAAAGAGTTCCTGCATCTTCCACCTTAATTGTAATTTCAGGAACATTTTGTGCAAATATATTCGTGTTAACAAATAAAAATACACCAATTATAATTATACCATGTATAAATTTTGTTTTCATAACTCTTTTGATTTTATCGTTTTACCTGTTTCTAAATACTTTTGGAAGTATTGATATATATCCATTTCAATAGTCCCTTTATAAACTAAATTACCTTCTGGATCTTTTATTGTTACAAACATTGGTTCTCCTTTGTCATTAAACTTTCCAATAACTCTAAAATCATTAGTATAAATGACTTCATGAGGATTTCCAAACTCATCCCTTTCTAAAATCTTATACATTATATTGCATTTTTTACTTCTCCTGTTCCCTTCAGAGTATTACTAAATAAAAAGGTGTGGGAACTGTATTTGCTTTATCCTGTTATCTGGCTTCTCGCATTGCCATTAGAGTGGATAAAACAACAGCAACCCACACCTATTGAGATATAGTTTACCCTTTCAGGTAAGTCTATAACAAAAGATGCGGGTGCTATTGCCATCACCTTCACTCTAATACAAATTTTGCGAGAATTTGATAACAGAAGATAATATCAATAACACCTTTCGTTAAATATGTCCTTCCACAGAGGTTCAACGCTATGAACGTGTAGAATTGCCACAAAGGTACGAAAAGTGTTTATACCTCAACCAAGTAAGAGAATGAAAAATCTTTACTTATCCTTGAATTTTTCTCTTATCCAGAAAAAGAGAAACAAACAGCCATAAAACAGAAGAAAAAGAGTCGCTATGATCGGATATAAATCAGGATTCCCAATCAAACAAAAAAGAACCACCAAGAAAGCCAACCACTTCATAATATCCTCCCTTCATCCAAATAAGAGTAATATCCGCTATCTGTAACTATTATATGATCCAACAACTGAATATCAAACAGTTTTGCAGCCTTTTTCACCCTGTCCGTTAATAAATCGTCTTGGTTGCTTGGTTGTTTATTCCCTGATGGGTGATTGTGGCTAAGGATCATTGCGGAAGCGTTTCCCAATATTGCAGCCTGCATAATGATTCGTATATCGGCAGATGTTGAATCCAATCCACCCTCTGATATATGCACAATCCCCAATACCCTTTTAGCGTTGTTCAACAGGATCAGTTTCATATACTCCCTGTATTGGATTGTCTCAGAATCATATATATGATTCATTAATAAGGAATAAGCACTGTTGGAATCCTTGATAACAGCCCTTTCCGAACTCTTTACTTTCGTGTTGTACGTCAATTTAACGTCACATACCTTATACATTCCTTCCATACGTTTGTAGTTTAATAAGTTAATTGATTATGAATTACGGGGTTGCAAGAATGAAAGGAATACCACCAAGTAAAAGATACAACCCATATTTTCAATGTCAGACAGTAAATTCAATCAGCTAAATATATTCTATTCTGGATTGAATGGTAGTGTACCCGTCTGAACATGAAATCGTGATCGGCTGATCCTGTAGGCTTTTGTGTAGGATATTCCTTTTTCTTCTCCTTACTGGGTGGGGGCATAAAAGGTAGTGGACTTATGAACGCATAAGATATACTTGGTTTGGCTTACTCTTTGGCGTTACCCAAGTAAGAGGAATATATAATAATGTATAGAGAATTTTAAATGTCAGATAACATTTTATCAATAGTCATTTTTACGGCTGGCAGGTTGTTTTTCATTACATCAAAAACGATAACTGCATCTATATCGAAATAATGATGCGCTATAATGTCTCGCATTCCCATAACTCCTTTCCAATCAATTTCAGGATAATGCGATAAAAGTTCTTTATTTGTGGCTTTATCAATACGCTTGACACTTTCTCCGATTGCAATCAACAGCATACAAATACTTTCCAACCTCTCAACTCCACTTGGTGTCGTCAAAAAATCATCTGGAGAAAGTATTGTTTCCGATCTCTTTAATATTCTATCTAAAGCCGTTTGTATCTTTATCAAAGAAGAACGGATTAACTCTGTATCACACATAAATACCCTCCTTCTCAATCCGGTTTCTCAAGAAAGAATCCATGTGATCCCGTAATCGGACAATATCGACATTACAACCAAACAGGGTTTGCAGATCATCTTTTATATGTACCAATGCAAACATACTCGGCTTTGATGTTTCCAAATAAACATCAACGTCACTATCTTCTGTTTGTTCTCCTCTCGCAACAGAACCGAATATCCCCATACGGGTAATGCTATATTTGGAAGCGTTCTTCGCCATATAGTCACGCAAGATGTTTACATATTCAGTTGTTGATTTCATATTCTTTTATCTATTTACCACAAAGATACGTGTTCAATTGGAAAAATCAAACAGGAAGTATCGTTCTTCTCTCTTTTTGGATTTACTCACAAATCACTTTCTTAAGTTCTTATTTATCTGTAACTTCGTGTGTTCTTCCAAGTTAAAGAGATTCTCCATGTTTCCAGATAATCCAAATATTCATTCCAAAGAAACTCATTATGCAAGAATATAGACCATTTGACAGAATCGAAGTTTACAGGGAAATTGTGGAAACCATCAAGAAAAGACACATTTTGCCAACAGAGACTTATATACCTGCTCCCGTTGTTAAAAATCGGATCAGGAAAAAGAAGAAAAGCTCCTAACCGATTTTGCATTGATAATTAAGTGTTTTAAGACGGGTGTTTCCAGAAATGGGAATGTCCATCTTTTGTTTTTCGCCTAAAAAGTAACTCTCTATATAATGGCTTGTAGGATATAGGTCTATAAAGTAGACTGATAATAAATATTGATACTTGTAGTATGATATTCAAGTTCCTGCCTATTTACTTTTTTAGATGGCTATTTGTTGGTATCTTTGTATATATCAACAAGATACAAATCAAATCCATTTCAGATATGCTTCCAAGTTTCCCAGATCACTTGTTTCTTATTCAAACCGCAAGGACAATTCCTGTTTTTATATTTAATAGGTAAATGAATTTTGTCCTTCCATAAATCCAATTTCTCGAATATGGTATTATACACGCCAAACAACCGAATTTTCAATAACAGATTAGAATGCAAGAAAGCATTGAATATAAATTGTTCCCAATACAAGAAACTGATGGAGCTGAATATCCTGATCCCCATCAACAGGGAAAACTCCCCTATAAAGCCAGAAAAGACAGAAGGCTAATTTTAACATCTTGGCAAAGGCTAAAAGTAACACTGTTACTAAGAACCTATGCGTTTTTCACTAAAACCTAATACCAGATTTAGCCTCCTTCCAGAAGAAGGCTAAATGGGTGTAGTGCAGATAAACAGTAATTGAATCTCTTTTTAACATATCTAATATGAATTACAGAAACTTAGACAAGAATATTTTCCTTAAACTCAACCATAACCAAGCCTATGTAGCTGCCTGTTTCTCTTTCAAGTCGGATTTCGTAACAGGTGAATCCCATATACACCAAGATACTCTTGCAGACTATTGCCAGTGTTCACCAAGTAAGATACAAGACTATATTTCCGTTTTCAAAAAGGTTGGATTCATACGATCCTGTATGACACGTTATTTCAAGAATGAGGACGGATTACCCAGAAGGCAGAATGAGTATTTGCTCAATGTGCCAGATTCCAACTATTTCACGATTCGCAAGGAACTGTTGGAAAAGGATATTCCTGTAGGTGTAATAGGATATGTCCTGTTGCTTAAATGCTTATGCTTGAATGGTACAAATACCTGCTTTTATAACCTGTTGGAAATCTCCAATAAATTGAAAGTTGGCTATTCCACCCTGAAAGGCAAAAACGGGTTGCACCAGAAAGCCATTGATTACGGCTTGATAACGGACGATAAAGTGAGGTACGAGGGGAAATCCACGATCAGACATACCATTATGGATTCTAACATCTTACTTGGTGATGGTTTGGATATTCCAGACCTGAATACGGAAGAACACGGTATTTATGTGGAACAATATGATATTATCCGTTCCTGCTGTCTGGATCATGATATATATCCTCCCAGATATGACGAACAGGTGATTCGCAAAATCATGAATCATTTTGTGGATGACAATTTGAAAAACGCCTTAAATAGACGGCTTGACAAGGTGAAAGAGGATCATATCTATAGCCTGAACTATATAGCCAAAATGCTGAACATTCAGATGGATTCACCAAGTAAAGAAGAATATACATTCGTTATGCCATGATATGGGTGCTTTCAGAAATGGAAGTGCCCATTTCTCTTTTATTCGGGTTGGGACTATCCAAGTAAGAAGAATAGGGCTATTTATGGATGCTTATCTCTTACTTGTTCCAGTTTCAGGGGATTTTTGGAAGATTTTACTTTTATATAGCCAGTCACAAAAAATCCCCTGAAAAGGAAAATGCAAACTATAGATAAACCTTATTCTCTGATTTTCCTTTGGGCTGTAACCAAGTAAGAGAAATAGGAGTTTATTATCCGCTTCAATAAAAATTGGCAGTCTATCCTTTTACTTGGGTGAAGCCTCTGGATATTTGAGAGACAGGGTTCGGATTGAGACCGAACCCCTAAATTTTGGGTATGGAAACTCACCTGTCACATGAGTCCTTTTGTGCGTGATTTATGCGGCTTGTTCTTTATTTAAGAGACCTTTGCCATTTAAATATTGGGTAAATAGCTCTGTATAGATTACGTTAATATGGTCAGATGTTACCATATTGATTATTCTTACGCTTTCGCTGCTTAATGACTTGATAGTGCTAATGGTTTCTGCAATTCCAATCATCTTTTCTTTACCCTGTGGTTTATAGTTCGCAAATCGGGTAATAGCATCAATCAAATAGCGGTTCTTGATAGTTTTCTCTGTGAAGTCCATATTTTGCAGGGTTTCGACTATCTCATCGCCAATCTCCAAGTCATATTCAATAAAGTTCTCTTCCACTATACCTAATACGGCACTGTTCCATACTTTCGGTTTTATTGTCTTACCGAAATTGTAGTATTTGGTAACAACACTGATATTCGCTTTTAGCTCAACAGCCTTTTGGAACACTTTAGTATAAAACTCATGTTGTGTAGCCAAAGCTGCGTTACCTGCTTTCTCCAATCCGTTAAAACCACGGCTTAATACATTGTTCACTCCTCTGTATTGGGCAAACTCTTGCAAAGAATCAAACCGTTTAACTTGTACATTCTCTATAACCAATTGTTTCTCCTCTTTTACAATGGCATTCAAGTTATACTCATGATAAGTAGCCCATTGCCAATAACCGTTTGCGGAATCCACTGGAACATAGACATTAGGAGTTCCTTTTTTCACTATGTTTCCGTTCAGGTCTTTCAGCGTAATATCCGCATCATAGAACAAGTCAGCATCTGTTACATAAAGGGGGACTTTCTCAAACTTATCATTGGCTATCAACCCCTTGCCTAATTCAATATTAGTTTTGGCAACAGACATGCTGTAATCAGATGTAGCTATAATGATTTCACTTTGTCTTTTTGTGATTGTTACTTGTTCTTCTGTCTCATTTGTCAAGTCCCAGAATATCACCTGTGTAGTTGGAAGTTCCACCTTTTTAAGTGCTTCAAGATACCCTCTTTCTGCTTTTCTCACATTGACTTCTGCCGATTTCTTGATATTGTCTTCCGCATCTGCATTATTTGACAAGAATTGTCTTTTCTCTTTTAATAGCTCGTTAGCCTTTTCAACTGTCATAACCTCGTTTGCTTCTTTAACTGAATCTAAATTTCTCATTTTCTTTTACGCTTACCTTTACAGCATTAGGTTCTAATTGTTTTTGATTACACTGCAAAAGTATAGCGGTCTGAGAACGTATATAGGATAAGTTTTGGCGGTGCGATTTGTATCCTTTATTTTAATATCCAGCCAGCATGTATTTCCAGTTCATATTTATGGGACATATTCATGGATAAGCCTTTGAAGTCTTTCATCAGTTTGTTGTAATAGCCTAAGTCCAAGTAGTTTTCTGGATTATCCGCGAATTTGCATACATAGAGGGAACATAGGATCAACTCCTTTTCTTTATTTGAGATAGTGGCTTTTCCCCTTCTCTTAATATTTGAGATTCCTTCTATTTGCAAGAATTGGGTTAGTTGATACGCAAAGAAATAGCTAACCTTTCGTCTGGAATCCGCCTTTTCTGCTGCTGATAATGATCTGAGTTCACTGTTGAACCGTTGCTTTTGCTGGTTACTCATCTTCTCTTCTTGTAAACGGATAGCCAAAAAGTCAAGGATCAGTTTATCAGATATGGTATAAGTCTTTTTATTGGTGGTTTTAAATGCCAGTGATTCAATACGGGGATTCTGCTCTAAGAACTCACAAAATTCATTGTAGGTCTCTTGGTGTGTCTTTTGTGGTACAAGTAAATTCTTGCAAGCGTCCATAGTATAGTCATACAGGTACAGGACCAGTCCCCAGAATGATTCCTTGTCCAGATTCAATTCTGTTAGAAGTTCCTGTAAACGCTCGTGCTTATCATAGCCTGATCTTTTGAAAGGGATTGATTTTAGAATATCCTCATACCAGTGGGCGAATCCAACGGGATACCAAGTATTCATTAAATACGTCTTGCCATCTTCATCTGTTTCTAAGATAGCTTGATATGAACCGAAGTATTTCAGTACATACGCCAATAACGGGTTGTCTATATCCAGTATCATTCCTTTTACTTGTTTGATGTGGCAAAATTAAATAATAATTATGCAAAAGTAGAAATACAATTCAAATCACTATCTTTGTGTAATTATCAAATTTGTTGTTTTATGTATAAAGATATACCTGATATAGAACCATTGAACGATGATGTTCAGATATGGAAATATATGGATTGGGCTTCTTTTACAAGCCTTGTATTAAATAAGCGTTTAATGTTTCGTAGAGCAAGTTTTTTCAAAGATTATTATGATACTTATGTTGATTTGGATAAAGAATCCATAGATTCTTTAGTTTATGCTTTTAAGCAACTAAAAGATCAGCCTGATAATTTTTTGAATATATCATATACGGAAAATTGTACAAATTGTAAAAATGAAGAAGATAGAATTTTATTTGGAGGAAAACCTATACAGCCTTTTTATCGAGGTGAAAAAATATCTTTTGAATTAACTCATGAAGGGTTACCTATAACAATATCAGATGTGACTTATTGTTGTTCATGGCATGAAAATAATAAAGAAAATTATGCTTTATGGAAAATTTATTTAGGTAATCACCCTGAAGGGGTTGCGATAAAAACATCTGTTGGCAATTTGAGAAATATATTGAATGTTCGACCGAATAGTGATTTTTATATCGGCAGGGTTAATTATGACAGTAAGAAAATAAACATTTTTAAAGACAAAGAATCTAACCATACTATTATATTGAGAAAAAAGGAAGAATATGTTTATGAACAAGAAATACGTCTTTATACTATAGATGAAAAGCATCTTGATCCATTTTTTTATCTCCAATTATCAAATATTGAAGATTTAGTTAAAGGATTGTGGGTATCTCCTTTTGTTGGAAATTGGTTTTTTGAAGATGTCAAACTGTTTCTTAAAAACAATGGAGTAACTATTACTCCTCAACGATCATCTATAAAAGAACGGTAAAATGAAAAGAATCCTGTCCCCCATTTCTGGAAACAGGATTCTTTGGTTTAGAGTAGTTTTTTCATTGCGTCTTCCATCTGGTCATTACCGAAGCTGTCCAGATAGATTTGTGTTACTCTCTCTGAACTGTGCCCTAAAGCCTCACAGATTAAAGAGGTATTCACGCCTGATCTCTTTAATGATGTGGCAAAACTATGACGGGCGACGTATGTTGTCAAGTCAATAGGCAAGTTTAATTCCTCTCCTATTTCTTTCAAACGTTTATTTACCTTTTTGATAACTTTCCTTACTCTATTGATTTTTTGTTGTTCACTTTTGTGAAAATCATTAAGAATTGGAAACAAAAAGAGATTGTCAGCCTTCTTATATTTATTAATCAACTCAATAGCAATAGGTTGTAATGGCAGTTTAATTCGCTTTTTAGTTTTCTTTCTAACATATACCAATTGATTATCAATAATATTATCCTCTGTCAGATAAGCAATATCAACAAAGTTTATACCACCCATGAAATAGGAAAACAGGAATAAGTCTATAGGGAATCTCAAATACGGATTAGGAGATCGATATTGCATGATTCTCTTTATATCGCCCTTTGAAATAGCACGCTTTACTGTTTCTTCCTGCAATTTAGCCACCTTATACTTCTTAAATGGATAACACTCCGATTTAACAAGATTTTCCTCTATTGCACGATTATAAACAGCCCTCAATGTACGTAATCGAATGCCTATCGTATTATTCGCAAGTCCTTGTTGCCTCAAAAAAGATTCATAGCTTTTCAACCAAGTTACACCAATTTCACTAAAAGGAATCTCCAGATTCTTTTTATATGACAACAAAGAGTTTAGAAGATGTTTATGCGACGAAGCATAATTAATCCGATTCTCTGCTTTTAAACGTTCAACTTCATTCTCTATAAAAGCCTTTACAGTTACTTTTCTTACTGGCTGATCTATTTTTTCAACTAATGAAGAAGCTGTAAAATCTTTCTTAGAGACTTGGAAATCAACAATTTGATTAGAATATTCATTTAACTGTTCTGTTATCAGCAAATGAATACTGTTGTAGTTAGGACAATTCCTTTTCAATTTACCTTTTGTATAGTCCCAATAGATAGGATTAATGGAAACTCCAATACTCTTATACTTCTTTTTACCATCTTTACAGATACGAAGCATTAAAGGGCTTTCGCCATTTGCTAAAACTTTAGACTTGTAACACAAGACGTTAACCGTTGTACTCATACATTTTTTGGTTTAACTCTTGGTTTAACTTTGCCTCTGAAAACCACGAAAATTCAGGTAAAAACCATACGAAAAGATATAAAAAAAGCAATTACTTATTATTGTAACTGCCTGATTTTCAAAGTAGCGAGACCCGGGATTGAACCGGGGACCTCATGATTATGAATCATGCGCTCTAACCAGCTGAGCTATCTCGCCATCAAATGTCACCATTTCCTTGATTGACGCTGCAAAAGTAGAGCTTATTTTTATATTGTGCAACACTTTCATGAAAAAAAATTTCAATTATTTTGAAAGCTTCCTGTTAAGATCTTAATTCAGAGTTGTTTTTTTGGCGAACAGATTTGGCAAATATCAATTCTTTTATTATCTTGCTGCGCAATAAACACGATGAAAGATGAAAAAAGAGAAATTTCATATCGAATACATTTTCGATAAAGTTTCACGACGAAGCTTATGGAATCACCTCACAACTCCTCCAGGACTATCCGCCTGGTTCGCCGATGATGTTATTATCAATGGTAACATATATGTTTTTAAATGGAACAAAGCCAAACAGGAAGCGGAAGTGCTGTCTATAAAACCGGAAATGAGCATCCGTTACCGTTGGATGGATGAAGAGGATGAAAATGCCTATTTCGAATTCCAGATCCACAGCCATGAATTAACAGGATCGACTTCTTTACAAATAACGGATTTTGCCGAACAAGATGAAAAAAAAGATTCTATCGATTTATGGGACACGCAAGTAGAAGAACTGAAACGTACACTCGGTATTTAGCTTGTTTTAGTGATTTCTGTTAGCGATCATATCGTTTTTTCACTACTTTTGCGCCGTCAACCGGATAAGCAATGTTGAAAATAAAACGATTATATACATTTATGCTGCAGACTTTCCTGCCGTTGTTCTTGATGACCTTCGGCATCTGTCTGTTCATTGTGCTTATGCAGTTCCTGTGGAGGTACATTGACGACATGGTCGGGAAAGGTTTGGGGATTCCTGTTTTGGCGGAAATGTTTATGTATGCCGCCCTATTTCTCGTACCGATGGCACTACCACTGGCTATTTTGCTTGCCTCGCTTATGACTTTCGGGAATCTTGGCGAACGATTGGAATTACTGGCTATGAAATCAGCGGGTGTCTCCCTTGTCCATATCATGCGCCCGCTAATCATCACCATCAGTATTATAAGTATCGGGGCTTTCTTCTTCCAGAACTATGCCATGCCTGTGGTACAAGTCAAACTTTACACGCTACTTTGGTCTATGCGGCAGAAATCGCCGGAGCTAGATATTCCTGAAGGGGTTTTTTACAGCGAAATCACTGGATTTAATGTATATGTGAAGCATAAGGATACTGAAACGGGGCTCCTTCGCGATATGATGATCTATGATTATTCTGAAGGATTCAACAAAGTAAGCGTGATGGTCGCAGATTCGGGACGCCTGAAGACATCGGCAGACAAAATGTTCTTAGTCCTTTCCCTATTTAATGGAGAATCCTTTAGAAGCCTGGACAAGCAACCGAGTACCGCAGGTACAAAAAGCTCCGTTCCTTACCAAAGGGAGACATTCAAAAGCCGGGATATCCTGATCGAATTTGATGCCAACTTTTCACGGACGGACGAATCATTCATGCAAAACCAGTTTATGGGTAAAAACATGCATGATTTACAAATCTTCATCGATTCTGTTTCCGTACGCTTAGACAGCATACAAAACGTCAACGCCAAAAATGTTTACGAAACCTCATACAAAAAGACACTAAAGAAGCCGCAAGACATAAAGCAGAATAACGTAAAGGATGATTCGAATAGTGAAAAATCAGATACAAAAACGACACTAGAGACGCCCAAAACGGACGAACCGGTAATTGTCATGAACTTTGACAGTCTCTATCAGGCAGAAAATCCCGGAAAGAAGGCAACTATCCTGACACGTGCGAAATCGAGCATAGAAAATATGAAGGCTGATTACTTCTTCAAAGCAGCCACTATCGGAGACGAAGCTTACAGGGTACGCCGCCACTTGACGGAATGGCACAAGAAGTTCACTTTGTCTTTCGCCTGCATGGTCTTTTTCTTTATCGGCGCACCGTTGGGAGCCATCATTCGTAAAGGCGGATTGGGGATGCCGGTCGTCATTTCGGTCATACTGTTTATTTTCTATTACATCATTGACAATATCGGTTTCAAAATGGCGCGCGACGGCGTATGGGAAGCATGGCAAGGGATGTGGCTAAGTTCCGCAATTTTGGCTCCGTTAGGTATCTTCCTGACTTATAAAGCGGTCAACGACTCCGTCATCCTGAATGCCGACACATACCTGAATGCCTTAAAAAACCTGTTCGGAAAACGTTCGGGCAGAAAAGTTGAAATGAAAGAGGTGATCATGTTCAATCCGGATTACGGGCAAATCATTCTCCGCCTGAAACAGTTGGCAGAAGAAAGCAATGCCTACTTAGCCGCCCATAAACGATGGACAAACTATTTTCTCTTCTGGAAACAGGGAGGTCGTGACCATACGGCCGAACAATTAGCAGTAAAAATGGACGGGATCATCGAAGAATTGTCTAATTCGGACCAAAACTTGGTCCTGAACAAACTGATGGACTATCCGGTCATCAACGGTTACAACCAGATAAATGCAAAAATAAATGGAAAAGCCGGGCTGGCAATCAGCCTCTTTTTCCCGATCGGATTCCCGGTTTATCTGCTTGCCACGTATCAGCGTAAACTTTTACGGCACGATATCAAGATGGTACAAAAGACAAGCTATGAACTGATTGATATAATTGAAAAATTACCTGTATCTTTGTAAAATAAGAAATATAAGTAAAATAATATATGAGCGAAATCAAATTAAACACCATTGAAGAAGCTATTGAAGACTTCCGAGAAGGAAAATTCTTAATCGTAGTCGATGATGAAGATCGCGAAAATGAAGGTGATTTTATTATTGCCGCCGAAAAGATAACTCCTGAAAAAGTAAACTTCATGTTGAAAAACGGTCGTGGCGTATTGTGCGCACCGATCACGGAAGAACGTTGTCAAGAATTAGAACTGGACATGCAGGTTGCAAATAATACCTCTTTACTAGGAACTCCTTTCACGATAACAGTTGATAAATTAGGAGGTGGCTGTACAACCGGCGTTTCGATGTTTGATCGTGCAGAAACTATTCTGGCGCTTGCCGATCCGAAAACCAAACCGTCCGACCTGGGCCGTCCGGGACATATCAACCCGCTTCGTGCCCGTTCACGTGGTGTGTTGCGCCGTGCCGGACATACCGAAGCAGCTGTTGATCTGGCACGCCTCGCCGGTTTATACCCGGCTGGCGCACTGATCGAAATCATCAATGAAGACGGGACCATGGCTCGCCTGCCCCAACTGATCGAGGTCGCCAAGAAGTTCGATATCAAAATCATCTGTATCAAAGATCTGATTTCATATCGTTTGAAAACAGAATCGATCGTAGAAAATGGCGTCGAAGTTGATCTGCCCACCCAGTATGGCCACTTCCGCTTGATCCCTTTCCGCCAAAAAAGCAACGGACTGGAACATATTGCCCTGATAAAAGGTAGGTTCGAACCGGACGAACCGATCTTGGTCCGTGTACATTCTTCTTGTGCAACCGGTGATATCTTCGGCTCCATGCGCTGCGAATGTGGCGAGCAGTTGCACAAAGCAATGCAACGTATCGAGCAAGAAGGCAAAGGAGTAATCGTTTACCTGAACCAAGAAGGACGAGGCATCGGACTGATGGAAAAGATGAAAGCCTATAAACTTCAAGAAGACGGTTTGGACACTGTCGATGCAAATTTGCATCTCGGACATCAGGCAGACGAACGCGATTACGGCGTCGGTGCCCAGATCCTGCGCCATTTGGGAGTCACCAAGATGCGCCTGATGACCAACAACCCCGTCAAGCGTGTCGGACTGGAAGCATACGGGCTGACAGTCGTAGAAAACGTTCCTATCGAAGTCGCTCCGAATCCTTACAACGAATTCTACATGAAAACGAAAAAGGAACGTATGGGACACGTCTTGCACAATATCAAATAATTCATAATTACATAATAACACTATCATGACACAAGTATCAGCACGTTTAGCAAGTTTGTCGCCATCCGCAACATTGGCGATGTCCCAGAAGAGCAGTGAATTAAAGGCTCAGGGAGTTGATGTTATCAACTTAAGTGTCGGAGAACCCGACTTCAATACTCCCGAACCTATTAAGGATGCTGCCAAAAAAGCTATCGACGAAAACTATTCTCGTTATTCTCCCGTCGCTGGTTATCCGGCCTTGCGTAACGCCATCGTTGCCAAGCTGAAAAACGAAAACGGATTGGAATACACAGCCAACCAGATTTCTTGCGCAAATGGTGCCAAACAATCCGTTTGTAATACAATCATGGTATTGGTAAATCCGGGTGACGAAGTGATTATCCCGGCTCCGTTCTGGGTCAGCTATCCGGAAATGGTAAAATTGGCCGAAGGTACACCAGTAATCGTTGCGGCCGGTATCGAACAAGATTTCAAAATCACTCCGGCACAGTTGGAAACGGCTATCACACCGAAGACAAAGGCGTTGATCCTCTGCTCCCCGTCTAACCCTACAGGCTCGGTCTATAGTGCAGAAGAATTGGCAGGCTTGGCCGAAGTCCTGAAAAAACATCCGGAAATCATCGTGATTGCAGACGAGATCTACGAACATATCAACTATATCGGCAAACATAACAGCATCGCACAGATGGACGGAATGAAAGACCGTACTGTCATTGTCAACGGTGTTTCCAAAGCCTATGCCATGACCGGATGGCGTATCGGTTTCATTGCCGGACCGGAATGGATCGTAAAGGCAGTAAACAAATTGCAGGGACAATATACTTCCGGACCATGCTCTGTATCCCAGAAAGCGGCAGAAGCTGCTTACACAGGTTCACAAGCACCGGTCGAAGAAATGCGCCAGGCATTCGAACGCCGCCGCAACTTGATTGTCGGCTTAGCGAAAGAGATTCCGGGATTCGAAGTAAATCAGCCGGAAGGAGCTTTCTACCTGTTCCCCAAATGTAGCTATTACTTTGGCAAAACCGACGGTACACGCACGATCGAGAATGCAGATGATCTAGCCATGTACTTGTTAGAAGTCGCCCATGTAGCTTGCGTTGGCGGAACATCTTTCGGTGCCCCCGAATGCATCCGCATGAGTTACGCTACCAGCGATGAAAACATCGTGGAAGCTATCAAACGTATCAAAGAGGCTTTGGCTGCTTTAAAATAAACCTACGGATATAAACGGATTTCACAATTGTGAAATCCGTGTCTAAAAAACAGAAAAGGAGATGTTTTCAAAAAACATCTCCTTTTTTATTTCAAACTGCCGTAGCAAAATTATTCGGAACGCAAAGTAAAGCGTTTGAATGCCAAGATCTGCAATTCAGGATCAGCTTCCTTCATTGTTTCTTTTACAGTCTTCTTGCCATCCATGATATCTTCCTGGTTCAGCAAGCAAACTTCCTTCAAGAATTTGCCAAGACGCCCCTTAGCGATGTTCTCGATCATCTGCTGAGGCAAGTTTGCTGCTTTTTCAGCAGAAACAGTAGCAATGATTTCTTTTGCTTTGGCAACATCTTCAGCCGTGATCCAGCCTTTAGCCATGTTGCTTTCCATATGGTCTTCGCTGTCAACGTGTGTCGGGTTGATTCCAGCTTTCTTCAGGGCAGCTTCAACAGCTTTCTGTACCTGTTCAGCTTTAGTCTTCTCGATAGCCACTTGGATTTCCTGTTCTTTTACAGATTCAGGAACACCGGCTTCATCGATAGCGATCGGGTTCATGGCTGCGATCTGCATAGCGATGTTGTGAGCAGCTTCTTCAGATTCCTTATTAAACGCAGCGATCGTACACAACTGATTCTTACCCATGTGGTTATAAACAGTGGTATAAGCGCCTTCCACTACGTTATAGCCGTCCAATTCCATCTTTTCGCCCGTGATACCGCTACGGTCGGTAACAGCATCCTGTACAGTGCCTTTACCCATCGGCAAAGCCTTCACTTCGTCCAGAGTCTTGCACTTGTTAGCCACAGCAGCATCCAAGATAGCCTGAGTCAGTGCGATGAAATCTTCATTCTTAGCCACAAAGTCTGTTTCGCACTTCAAAGCGATGATAGCAGCGAATTCGCCATCTTTCTTTGCCAATACGCAACCTTCAGCAGCTTCACGGTCAGAACGCTTAGCAGCAATAGCCTGTCCTTTTTTACGGATAATTTCCATTGCCTTTTCGATATCACCATCAGATTCGGTCAAAGCCTTCTTGCAGTCCATCATACCAGCTCCACTCATTTTGCGCAGCTTGGTAATATCAGCCATAGTTACAGCCATAATCTTATTTTCTTATTTATTAAATATTTACTTTATTAATTGACAATGGACAATTGACAATTGACAATTCAAGTCAAAAGCCAATTGCCCATCGTTTCATTTTATGTTTCTCTTAATTTTCAATTGTCAATTTTCAATTGTCAATTGAATTACTCTTCATCCTTAGCGAATTTGTCAGCAACGTTAGCATTCAGAGCTTCGTCGTCTTCCTTCTTAGTACGTTCTTTCTTTACAGCAGCTTTAGCTTTGCGTTCTCTTTTAGGAGCTTCGCCTTCACCGGCAGCTTCTGTATCGATCTTTTCAGCTTTACGTTCCTGCAAACCTTCGTTCATTGCTTCACAGATAGCTCCCAAGATAACTTCTACAGATTTTGTAGCGTCATCGTTAGCCGGAATCACGTAGTCGATATTGTTCGGGTCGGAGTTTGTATCAACCATACCGAATACAGGAATACCCAAGCGGTTAGCTTCACGAACTGCGATATGCTCTTTCATTACGTCAACGACGAACAAAGCTGACGGAAGACGAGTCAGGTCCACGATAGAACCTAAGGTCTTTTCCAACTTAGCACGCTGGCGAGTGATCTGAAGTTTTTCTCTCTTAGAAAGATTATCAAATGTACCATCTTTTGTCATCTTATCGATAGTAGCCATCTTCTTGATAGCTTTACGGATAGTCGGGAAGTTGGTCAACATACCACCCGGCCAGCGTTCGATAACGTAAGGCATACCTACAGAAGAAGCCTTATCAGCGACAACCTGTTTAGCTTGTTTTTTAGTAGCAACGAAAAGTACTTTCTTACCTTGTTTTGCAAGGTTCTTCATTACTTCTGCTGCTTCGTCTACTTTAGCAACTGTTTTATATAAGTCAATGATATGAATACCATTACGCTCCATGAAGATATAAGGAGCCATTGCAGGGTTCCACTTTCTTTTTAAGTGTCCGAAGTGTACGCCAGCTTCTAATAACTGATCAAAATTAACTCTTGACATTGTTTTTTTCTTAAAATCGTTTACTTTCTTTTGTTTAACTCAATCATCAGGTAGTCCTCCTGTATGTCAGCATATAAAAAGAATCCTGATAATTTAGATACTAAACGCTTTGCTATACTTGTAAGGGACTCACAAATAAGATTAACGTTTACTGAACTGGAATCTCTTACGAGCTTTAGGACGTCCCGGTTTCTTACGTTCAACAGCACGCGGGTCACGAGTAACGAAACCTTCTGCACGAAGAGCGGATTTGTCTTCCGGATTGATCTTAACCAGTGCGCGAGCGATAGCCAAGCGAGCTGCCTCAGACTGTCCTTTGAAGCCACCTCCATCGAGGTTGATCTTGATATCATATTGTTCTGCAACGTTCAGCTTTGCGAGCGGCTGCTTAACAATGAACTGAAGGATTGTAGAAGGAAAGTAATTAGCCAGATCACGTTTGTTGATAGTAATCTTTCCTGTACCTTCGCTTACGAATACGCGAGCAACTGCTGCCTTACGTCTTCCTATTGCATTTACTACTTCCATTGTGATTATTTATATGAGTTTATATCGATTAATTTAGGCTGCTGAGCTTCGTGTTTGTGCTCTGTTCCTGCATATACATACAGATTGTTCAACAGTTTAGCACCCAGACGATTCTTCGGAAGCATACCTTTTACTACTTTACGGAACAGACGGTCGTCACCTTTAGCCTGTAAATCAGCCGGCGTATAAGCGATCTGTCCACCGGGATATCCGGTATATCTCAAATAAATACGATCGTTCCACTTATTACCTGTCAGAACGATTTTGTCTGCATTGATGATAATTACGTTATCACCACAATCAACGTGCGGAGTAAAATTGGGTTTGTACTTACCACGCAAAAGCTTCGCTACCTTTGCGCAAAGGCGTCCCAAAGTCTGTCCTTCGGCGTCAACAATGACCCACTCTTTGTTTACAGTTGCTTTGTTTGCAGAAATGGTCTTAAAACTTAAAGTATCCACTTGCTTAAAAAATTAATAAATTAATAACTCTAAAAAACAAGAATCCAATCCTCGCATGCGCTGTCACCACGGACACTTGACATAACAACGTGCTAAAAATTAAACTCTTAGTACAATTTTGATAATATTCGGCTTGCAAAGGTACGGTTTTTCTGCAAAACACAAAACTTTTCGTAGAAAGAATTTACACAAGTAGGTCAAATTCAGGAAAAAGATGCTATAGACCGGACATAAAAAGCATCTAATATTTTACATCAAGAAATATATCCTTTCTCCGTCTAAATGACAAAGAAGGATCATCTCGTTTTCGGTATGCCGGAGTAATAAATATTTACCGGAACATATACCCCAACGACAACGTCACGTTGTTCTGATAGAGGGAAGATTCGCCTTCGCGTTCTATAGCGCGACGATCCTGTGTGCCGCAAAGGGCGCTGACGGAAAAGAAGTAGCGACTGTAATCCACACGCAAGCCGACATTGACACCCAGATCAAATGTTTTGAGATCAGCCTCCTTGGTCTGGCCGAAATGGATATCGACGTTCTGGTTTTCAGTTTTCATCTTTCCAAAAAGAGAGAAGTCGAGAGCCGGACCGGCATAAACGCCCAACTGCACATCATTTATAATAAAGGTATAAGCCAAGTTCACCGGAACCTGGATAGAATAGTAACTGCATTTATTGAAAGAATTCTTTGCCCCTTCCACCTGCGGATTAGAGTAGAAAGAACCACCTTGGTTCACAAACGCCAGTTCGGGACGCAAAGACAAGCCCTTATATAAATGTATATCAGCAAGTCCGGCCAAGCTGAAACCGAAACGGGCACCGGCATTGTATGTCCCTTCAACTTTTTGCACCAGAGAAGAATAAGCACCACCCGCACGCACGCCGAAAGTAACTTGACCGACAGCCGGCATAATCATCAACATTGCCCAAAAGGCGATAAATATAATTTTTCTCATATTGCTAATCTCTGAGTTATTAAAAGCAAAGATAGAGTTTTTCAACCGGATTATTGCAGCCGATAGAATAAATTTATAAAATAACCCGTATCTTTATAGGCCGAAATAAAAAAGATTAAGAACCCATATGGAACCGTTTATACATCTGCACGTACATACCCAGTATTCACTGCTGGACGGACAAGCATCGATCGACGCTTTGATTGACAAAGCGCAAAAGGATGGTATGCCGGCGATTGCCGTCACTGACCATGGTGTGATGTTCGGAATAAAAGAGTTCTTCAACAAGGTATCCAAAAAAAACGGCAAGCCGTTAGGAGCCATCAAGGACTATGAAAAAGAGCTGAAAGAGCTGAAAAGTAAAACGGAACTGACCGCCGAAGAGCAAGCCCGCCTTGAAGAAATACCTGCAAAGATCGAAGAAGAGAAGAAAAAAATATTCAAACCGATCTTCGGTTGCGAGTGCTATTGTGCCCGTAACGGACGGCATAGCAAGCTTGCTTCACAGAACGACCGAAGCGGATGGCACTTGATCGTGCTGGCTAAGAACCTGAACGGTTACAAAAATTTGATCAAGATGGTTTCCTTATCCTGGACGGAAGGATTTTACGGACGTCCGCGCATCGACAAGGAGTTGTTGGAAAAATATCATGAAGACCTGATCATTTGCTCCGCCTGTATCGGTGGGGAAATTCCGCAGCATATCCTGAATGGACGGATAGACAAGGCCGAAGAATCGGTCCTTTGGTTCAAGAACCTGTTCGGAGAAGATTACTATCTGGAAATACAGCGGCACGAGACACATGACCCGAACGCCGCACAAGATGTATACCCCCACCAAGTTACGGCAAACAAGGCGATTCTGGAACTGGCGCGTAAACACAATATCAAGGTTATCGCGACCAACGACGTTCATTTCGTCAATGCGGAAGATGCGGAAGCTCACGACCGCCTAATCTGCCTTAGTACGGGTAAAGATTTGGATGACCCGAACCGTATGCGCTACACCAAACAGGAATGGATGAAGACGACAGCAGAGATGAATACCATCTTTTCTGATATTCCTGAAGCCCTCAGCAACACACTGGAAATAGCCGACAAGGTGGAATTCTACTCCATCGACCACGGTCCTATCATGCCGACCTTCGCCATCCCGGAAGATTTCGGGACGGAAGAAGAATATCGCCAGAAATTCACCGAACAGGACTTATTCGACGAATTCACCCGCGATGAAAACGGAAACGTTGTCCTGAGTGAAGAGGCCGCACACGACAAAATAAAAAAATTAGGCGGTTACGAAAAACTATACCGCATCAAACTGGAAGCCGACTACCTGAAAAAGATCACATACGACGGGGCAAAGATTTGCTACGGAGATGATCTGAACGACGAAGTCAAGGAGCGGCTGAACTTCGAGTTGCACATCATGAAGACGATGGGGTTCCCCGGTTACTTCTTGATCGTGCAAGACTTCATCCGGGCCGCCCGCGAAGAACTGGGCGTTTCGGTCGGTCCCGGCCGTGGATCGGCAGCCGGTTCGGCTGTTGCCTACTGTCTGGGGATCACCCGCATCGACCCGATCAAATATGACTTGCTGTTCGAACGTTTCCTGAATCCGGACCGTATTTCCCTCCCCGATATCGATACCGACTTCGACGATGACGGCCGCGGGGAAGTACTCCGTTGGGTAACGGAAAAATACGGGGCCGAACGTGTGGCGCATATCATCACGTATGGTACGATGGCGACCAAATCGGCCATCAAGGATGTCGCACGTGTACAGAAGCTTCCGCTTGCCGAATCGAACCGCCTCGCCAAACTCGTTCCGGACAAGATTCCGGATATGAAGAAGTTCAAGCTGAAGGATGCGATCAATTATGTGCCGGAGCTGAAAGAAGCGGCTACCGGAAACGACCCGCTGGCACGCGACACCTTGAAATATGCCCAAATGCTGGAAGGTAACGTGCGCAACACAGGTGTACATGCCTGCGGCGTCATTATCGGACGTTACGATATATCGGATGTCGTACCTGTCAGTACGGCCAAGGACAAAGATACCGGTGAAGAGATGCTCGTCACCCAATATGAAGGTTCGGTGATCGAAGAGACCGGTTTGATCAAGATGGACTTCTTAGGACTGAAAACACTGTCCATCATCAAGGAAGCAATTGAAAACATCCGGCTGACGACCGGCCATGACCTGGATATCGACCATATCAGTCTGGAAGATCCGGCAACTTACAAACTGTATTGCGACGGGAAAACCACAGGTACCTTCCAGTTTGAATCCGCTGGTATGCAGAAGTACCTGAAAGAACTGCAACCGTCTAAATTCGAAGACTTGATCGCAATGAACGCCCTGTATCGTCCGGGACCTATGGATTATATTCCTTCCTTTATCGCCCGTAAACAGGGAAAAGAAGAAATCAAGTACGATATTCCCGTCATGGAGCGGTATCTGAAAGACACATATGGCATCACCGTCTACCAGGAGCAGGTCATGCTTCTGTCACGTCTGTTAGCGAACTTCACCCGTGGCGAGAGTGACGCCCTCCGTAAGGCAATGGGTAAGAAGCTGATCGAAAAGATGAACCACCTGAAATCCAAATTCATGGCGGGTGGAAAGACGAATGGTTACAAGGAAGAAACTTTGCAGAAGATATGGTCCGACTGGGAAAAATTCGCCTCATACGCCTTCAACAAGAGCCATGCCACCTGCTACTCATGGGTAGCCTATCAGACAGCTTTTTTGAAAGCGAACTACCCGTCCGAGTATATGGCTGCCGTCTTGAGCCGAAGTTTATCGAATATTGTGGATATCACGAAATTCATGGACGAATGTAAGGCGATGGGCATTCAGGTGCTCGGACCGGACGTGAACGAATCGATCCTGAAGTTCAGTGTGGACAAGAATAAGAACATCCGCTTCGGTCTGGGTGCTGTGAAGGGTGTCGGCGAAGCCGCCGTGCAGAATATCATTGAAGAACGGAGGAAAAACGGTCCGTACAAAGATATCTTTGATTTTGTGGAACGTGTCAACCTGACTGCCTGCAACAAGAAAAACATCGAATCGCTGGCATTAGCCGGTGCTTTTGACAATTTCGGCATCCAGCGGGAACAGTTCTTTGCCGAAACCGGAAAAGGAGAAATATTCCTTGAAACACTGGTTCGCTATGGCAATAAGTTCCAGACAGACAAGAGCACGGCTACCAATTCCCTGTTCGGAGGAGATGCTTTTATCGCCATCGCCAAACCGGAGATTCCCAAATGTGAACGTTGGAGCGACCTCGAACGCCTGAATAAAGAAAAAGAACTGGTCGGTATCTATCTTTCCGCCCATCCGTTGGATGAATACCGCATTATACTGACATATGTATGTAATACCGGCATGACGGAAATAAACGACAAGGAAAACCTGGTAGGCAAAGACTTGCTGTTCGGCGGTATCGTTACGGACTTCCGCGAAGGGATGACCAAAAAAGGGAATCCTTACGGCATTATCAAGATAGAAGATTTTACCGGTAGCGGCGAAATAGCATTATTCGGTAAAGATTACGTCGATTACAGCAAATTCGGCAAGCGCGGCATGTACCTGCTGATCAAGGCGCGTGTGGAAGACCGCTACAATTCAGGTCGCCTTAGCTTATCTATCGGAGCCATCCAATTGCTGCAGGAAGAGAAAGACCGCCTGATCGAAAAGATCAGTATTACGGTCCCGATCCACGATTTGGACGAACCGACCATAAACGAACTGTCGACCTTGATTAAAAACAATCCGGGTCAGAGCCTGTTATATTTCAAGGTGGTTGACGGCGAACATAATGTCATACAGAATTTTTTCTCACAAAACATACGGCTTAATGTCACACGCAACCTAGTCGAATTCTTGCAAACGAACGAGAATATGGATTTTAAAATTAACGGGTAGTATTTGTATGGTATAAAAGAATTTGTACTTTTGCACAAAATTCGAATATATAATTCATAATTAAAGATATGGCACTACAAATTACAGATGCAAATTTTGAAGAGTTGGTAAACTCTGGTAAGCCTATGGTCCTTGACTTCTGGGCTGAATGGTGTGGTCCTTGCCGCATGGTTGGTCCGATCATCGATGAACTGGCTACCGAATATGAAGGCCGTGTTACTATCGGCAAAATGGATGTAGACAACAACAACGACGTGGTTGCACAATTTGGCATCCGTAATATTCCGACCGTTCTTTTCTTCAAAGACGGCAAGGTTGTAGATAAACAGGTAGGTGCTGCTCCTAAAACTACATTCGTATCTAAAATAGAAGCTCTTTTATAATTTAATAGCGCGAAGCATTTCGCGTTTTCCTGGGGGGCCGGGTATTCTTTCGACAGAATATCCGGCTTCTTTCATCATACGTCTGACGACACCTTTCGCACAATAGGTTGTCAAAACACCGCCTCCGGTCATGCGGGCATACAGTCGGTTGAAGATTTCCTGATTCCACATCTCCGGCTGCTTATCGGGAGCGAACGCATCAAAATAGACCAGGTCGATCCGATCCGGCAAAACACACGTATTACTGTCTCCTTGTATTTTATGCAGTCCAAAGAAATCCGTAACCTGGACCGCAACATTCCATTCCGCCTGATGCAAGGCTTGGAAAACATCTTTCCGTCCGGCACAGATCATTTCGCCGTAATTCAGGCTCTCGATCACGTCCATATCAAGCGGATAAAGTTCAACCGAATAGTAATGTATTTTCCGTTGATGCACCTCGGCATCCAACAAAGTCAAGAAGGCATTGAGCCCAGTACCGAAACCTATTTCCAGAACGACGATTTCTTTCCGTTCCAGATGGTGTAACCCAGCTTCAATAAAGACATGGCGCGACTCCTGCACGGCGCCGTTCACAGAATGGTAGTGTTCGTCCATTTCAGGGATAAAAAGCGTATGGCTCCCATCCGCCGTCAGTTGCAATTCCCGTTTGATATGATTCGTTGCGTTCTGCATGTATTTCTATAATATGCCTGCAAAGGTAAGTTTTTAATCCCGGTTTTTATATACCTTTGTAACCATAACAAGAATCAAAGATGACCAAAAAATTTATCTTTCTTTTACTCTTGATGTTTACGGGTTTACAAATGATGCAGGCCCAACAAACATATTCAATAAAAGGGATTGTAAAAGATGCCGCCAACGGCGAACCGGTTAGCTTCGCCAATGTGGTCATCTGGAACACGATAGAAGGGACTGTCACTGATTCGATCGGCCAATTCGAGATCACCGGAGTCTCTCCCGGAAGCTATCGCCTGCAAGCCTCCTTTATCGGTTATAAACCAACAGTTACGGCTGAATTCAGAATTTCCAACAAGGACATGTTTTTTCCGATCGAACTGGAAGAAAGTAGTGAAAGCCTGCAAGAAGTGAGCATTGTCGCCTCTCCTTTCCGCAAGACGGCAGAAAGTCCGCTCGGACTGCGCGTGATCGGGTTCAAAGAGATCGAGAAAAGTGCCGGAGGAAACCGGGACATATCCAGGGTCGTGCAATCTTTTCCTGGTGTGGCATCTACGGCTGCTTTCCGAAACGACCTGATGGTCAGAGGAGGAGGACCGTCTGAAAACCGTTTCTTTCTCAATGGCGTAGAAATACCGAACATCAACCACTTCTCCACACAGGGAGCATCCGGAGGTCCTGTCGGGATCATTAACCCAGATTTCATACGCGAAGTCGATTTCTACTCTGCAGCCTATCCTGCCGCGCGTGGAAACGCTCTTAGCTCGGTTCTTGATTTCAAGTTGCAGGACGGAAACAAAGAAAAATTCTCCCTACGGGGAGTGATAGGAGCTTCGGATATCGGATTCTCTGCCAACGGACCGGCCGGCAAGAAGACGACCTACCAAGTGTCTATTCGCCGTTCATACCTTCAGTTCCTGTTCGACATGATCGGGCTGCCTTTCCTGCCGACCTTCACAGACGCACAATTCAAAGTGAAACATACATTCGACCGGAAAAACGAACTGGCTATTCTGGGATTGGGAGCCATAGACGACATGAAACTCAACACCGGTATGGAAGACATGAGTGAAAAGAACCAGTATATCTTAGCCTACCTGCCGGTGGTCAAGCAAAAGACATACACATTAGGAGCTGTTTACAAACATTACTCTGGCAAAAACATCTATTCGCTAATTGTCAGCCGGAGCCAGTTAAACAATAAGAATATCAAATACAGGGACAATGACGAAAGTTCGGAAGAGAACCTGACTCTCAATTACCGTTCGGACGAAATCGAAAATAAACTGCGCAGTGAAAATATATTCCGTTTTCCTTTCTTCCGGCTGAATGTCGGCGGAAACCTCGAATATGCGACCTATACCAATCGTACATACCAGAAACAGTTCACCACGCTCCCCAGAGTGATCAACTATCACACAGATCTAGGACTTTTGAAATGGGGGCTTTATGCCACAGCCATATACGAAAGCGACAACGAGCGTTTCACCGCTTCTTTAGGAGTACGGACGGATGCCAACGACTATTCGCCGGAGATGAACAATCTCCTGGATCAACTCTCGCCCCGTCTCTCCCTTTCCTACCGTTTGTTTGGAGCGGTCTATCTGAACGGAAGCATCGGCAGATATTACGAATTGCCACCTTACACGGTTCTAGGATTCAAAGACAATCAAGGTAATTACCTGAATAAAGCCAACCACCTGACTTATATCCGAAGCGACCAGGCAGGAGTCGGACTGGAGTATCGCCCTTCCTCGTATCTGAAATTCTCGGCAGAAGGTTTTTACAAGAAATACGACCAATACCCGATGTCATTAGTCGATAGCATTCCACTCGCCTCCAAAGGTACGGACTACGGGGTTTTAGGAAACGAAGCAGTCAACTCGACTGCCACCGGAAGAGCATACGGCCTCGAACTTACCGGCCGGTGGTATAATTATAAAGGGCTGACTTTTATCGCTTCCTACACCTATGTACGAAGCGAATTCAAGGATGGACGCGGGAGCGGAAAATACATTCCGTCAGCTTGGGACAATCGCCATCTCTTTACATTCAGCGGGACCTACGCACTGCCTAAAAACTGGGATATCGGAGCCAAACTAAGAGTTGTGGGCGGTGCGCCCTATACCCCTTACGATGTTGAAAAAAGTAGCCTGGTCGAAGCTTGGGACGCCAGCGGCAGTCTCTATTACGATTACAGCCGCTTCAACAGCGAACGGTTAAAACCTTTCACCCAACTGGATATCCGGATAGACAAGACCTTCTATCTGAAAAAGTTCATGTTGGGGGCCTATATTGACATTCAGAATATTCTGAATTCCAAATATAAAGAACAGGATGTGTATATCAAAACAGGTAAAATCCTAAATCCGGACGCACCTCTCGACCAACAACGATATGAACTAAAACCTGTAGAACGACGTACCGGGACCCTATTACCCAGCATAGGACTTATGATCGAATTTTAGAAAAGTGTTGATTTATGCAAGCTTATACCAAATAATTCCTATTTTTGCATGCGGGATTCAAAAGGAATCTATTTGGGAGTTTAGAATAAAATTTACTTAATGGGCAAATCATCAGACTACAAAGTAATGTACAGATGGCTATTTTTTTTCACTGTCATATGCCTACTCTTCACATGCCGGGTCCATGCTGATGAAAATAACCCTATCCTGATCATCAGTTCTTACAATCCCGACACACGCAATACGACGCAAAATATTTCCGAATTCATGGAAGAGTATAAGAAACAGGGGGGAAACTCGCCTGTCGTAATCGAGAACATGAACTGCAAAAGCCTGCCCGAAGCTCCCCTCTGGAAGGAAAGAATGCGTAAACTGCTGAACAAATATCAGGGAGAAAACAGCCCTAACCTGATCGTTATACTCGGACAAGAAGGATGGGCCTCCTACCTTTCTCAAGATGACAGCATAATCCGAGATATTCCGATACTTTGCGGCATGGTCAGCCGAAATGCCGTCTTATTACCTGACAGTAATATAAACGTAGCGGAATGGACTCCCGAAAGTGTAAATGTAGAAGACCTGAAAAACAAGAGAAGAAACCTGGCTGGATTCGTCTACAACTATGATATCAAAGCCAATATAGAACTGGTTAGAAAATTGTATCCGAGCACCAAACATTTTGCCCTTATCACAGACAACAGCTATGGCGGTATTTCTCTCCAAGCCCTGGTAAAAAAGGAAATCGGCAAAATAAAGGGGATAGACTTCATCCCTTTGGACGGGCGTAAGAACGACATCTATAACATCATCGAGGAGATCAAGCAGTTACCCCCGCAAAGCATCATTCTTCTGGGAACCTGGCGTGTAGACGTCAATGACGGATATTATGTCGGCAACGCAACTTACACCATGATGTTGGCAAATCCCAAAGTACCGGCATTTTCACTGACTTCCATCGGGCTGGGGCATTGGGCAATCGGAGGCTGTATACCCCAATACCGCTCCATAGGAAAAGATCTGGCCCGTCAGGCTCTCCACCTTTTAAAGGAACATCCTGAAAAATTGGACACAGAAACAATTCCGAACCTATATACATTCGATGCCAAGAAACTGAAAGAACGGCACATCTCGACAAAAGAACTGCCTCCTCATTCCGTATTTATTAATACCGAGGTAGGATTATTCGTCCAATATAAATTTGAAATCCTATTGTTGGTCGCAATCGTGTTGTTACTGTTCCTGATCATGGTGCTTTACTTTTACCTGCGCACCAGCAAGCTGAAAAATAAATTACTGATCCTGATCGACAAACAGAAAGAAGACGAAATAGAACTGAGAAAAGCCAAAGACAAGGCAGAAGAATCCGACCGTTTGAAATCGGCTTTCCTGGCCAATATGAGCCATGAGATCCGTACGCCGCTGAATGCAATTGTCGGTTTCTCCAACCTGCTGACCATGGCGGAGGACGAAGAGGAACGGAATGAATATATCAATATCATCAGCAGCAACAATGAATTGCTCCTGCAACTAATCAACGATATCCTGGACGTAGCCAAAATCGAGGCCGGCACATTGGAATTTATCGACTCTGAGATAGACATCAACGCCCTATTATCCGATATCGAGCAATCGTCCCGCCTAAAAGCACCCGAAGGGGTACAGATTTCTTTTGTCGAAAAAATGCCTTATTGCATCATCATGTCGGACAAGAACCGATTGGCACAAGTCATCACGAACTTCATCAACAACGCGATCAAGTTTACGAAAGAAGGAAGCATCCGGTTCGGCTACCGGCATAAAGACGATAAACTGTTATTCTACGTCAGAGATACGGGATGTGGCATAGAACCGGAGAAGAAAGATCTTGTGTTCAACCGTTTCGTAAAGCTGAACAGCTTTGCACAAGGGACAGGTCTGGGACTTGCCATCTGCCAGATGATCGTCAAAAAAATGGGCGGTGAGATCGGTGTGGAATCCCAATTGGGGAAAGGTTCGACTTTCTGGTTCACTTTGCCGGATACCGTCATTCATCGCATTGACGTTCAGTCGATAAAAACGGCGGTAAACGAAGATGCTGTAATCGACAACACGAATCCGAAAAAAGCGACGCTGCTGATCGCGGAAGACAACGAAAGCAACTACATACTGATCCGTGCGGTCCTGAAAGAATACGACCTATTGCATGCCCACGATGGTAACGAAGCCGTCCGGCTTTATCGCGAACACCGTCCCGACCTTATCCTGATGGATCTCAAGATGCCGGATATGGACGGATATGAGGCAACTGTCGAAATCAGAAAAGAAGACTCCGACATTCCTATTATTGCCGTAACCGCTTTTGCTTTTTCAGAGGATGAGCAGCGAGTAAAGCAAAGCGGCTTCAACGGATATGCGGCCAAGCCGATCAAACCGGCGGAATTGAAAAAAATCATTGTCCAATATCTCTCCCTTACAACACACGCGTCTGGGGAAATTGCAAAGTGAAAGTAGTTCCTTTCTCTTCTTCTGAAATAACGGAAATACTACCGCCATGCCGGTTCATGATCTGACGGCAAACACTCAGACCGATTCCCGAACCGCCCTGTTTAGTTGTAAAAAACGGAACAAATACCTTATCCATCGCTTCCGGCACAATGCCGTATCCGTTGTCGGAGACCGTAATCACCGGAACACCTTCACGCCTGAACGCATTCACCCGGACTTCGGGATAAGAACGTTCCTGGCATGCCTCGACTGCATTTTTCAACAGGTTTATCAACACCTGTTCAATCATGGCACGATCCGCATAAATACGCAAGTCTATCGGCCGGACAGAGAAAGAGAACGAAATAGCACCGGCAGGATACAGCCCCCTTAAATCGTCAAAAAGAGAGGAAACCGGAAACAACTGCTGCATCGGAATCGGAATACGAGTCAGTTTCCGATAATTTTCAACAAAATCCAATAACCCTTTGCTCCGACGGTGTATCGTTTGCATGGCTTGCAACATAATGCTGTAATCCCGCTCGTTCAACCCGTTGGAACTCGCACGTTCCGTCACCGTTTCCGACAAGGAAATGATAGGGGCGATAGAATTCATGATCTCATGCGTCAAGACACGGATCAGCTTTTGCCAGGCTTCTGTCTCCGCCTCCGCCACCACCACATTGTACAGACGGGTCCGAAAAGCAGATAGCGCTTCATTCATGGCACGCGTCAGGTTGGCTTCGGGCCCGTCTGTCGAAGGGATAGGAAAAGACAGATTCATATCTCCATAGTGGATGTTGGCAATCAGATGCTCCATCTTCTGAAGCATTTTCCGCTGATCCTGATAAAGGGAAAAAGCAGTTCCCAGCAAGATTATAAAACACATGACAGCCGTAAAATACAATTCCTTCAAAAGCAGAAAGGCAATTAAAAGAGATAGCCCGACCAGCAACCCGATCTTCAGAAAAAGGAGATATCGTTTCATAGGCCCAACTTATCCAATTTCCGGTACAAGGCAAAACGGGTGATTCCCAGCAGCTCGGCAGCACGCGTGATATTCCCGTCCGCCCGACGGAGGGCTCGTTCAATCGCTTCTTTTTCGAGAACGCCCAGGTTCAATTCTTCCGGCTCCCCTTTCTTTTGGGCTGGTGCAGGATGCAGCATAAAGTTTTCAGGTCTCAGCATGGGACCATCCGAAAGAATCACGGCACGCTCGATCGCATGTTGCAGTTCGCGGACATTGCCCGGCCATGCATAGCTTTGCAATTTCGTTTTCGCATCTCTGGTAAGCCCTCCTATCTTTTTCTTATACTTGCGGGCATAACAGTCCAGAAAATAATCGGCCAACAGCAAGATATCATTTCCCCGTTCGCGGAGTGGAGGGATATGCAACTCGATCGTATTGATCCGGTACAACAAATCCTGCCGGAAAGTTCCTTCCTGTACCATCGCATGGATGTCCATATTCGTGGCAGAGATCAGCCGGACATCGATCGGCACGGAACGGGTAGCACCCAGACGGAGAATCTGCCTTTTCTCGATAGCTGTCAATAACTTCGCCTGCATCGGCAAGCTCAAATTACCGATTTCATCCAGAAACAGGGTCCCGCCGGAAGCCACTTCCATACGTCCGGGCTTATCGCGCCGTGCATCCGTGAAAGCTCCTTTTTCATATCCGAACAGTTCGCTTTCAAATAATTGTTCCGGGATACTCCCTAGATCGATACTGATAAAAACCTGGTTGCAACGGGGCGAATGATGATAAAGAGCGCGTGCAATCAGATCCTTTCCAGTCCCGTTTTCGCCTAAAATCAGAATATTGGCATCCGTATCCTTCAGTTTGGCAATCGTGGCAAACAATTCCTGCATGACATCGCTCTCACCGATAATCTCAAAGCCGGTATCATCAGGGCTTCCTAATGCCTCGACCCGCTGTTTCAATGTATTGATTTCCGTACGGCTTTCACGCAGTTTCAAGGCAGCCGAGAGAGTAGCAAGCAGTTTTTCTTTTTCCCAGGGTTTCGGAATAAAGTCGGTAGCCCCCGCCTTTATGGCACGTACGGCCTTTTCCGTATCTGCATAGGCCGTAATAAAAAGAACCACGGCATCGGGGTCGGCGGCCTTTATCTTTTCGAGCCAAAAGAACCCCTCCTGTCCGCTGATCGCATCCCGCCGGAAATTCATATCCAATAAAATAACATCGGGCACGAATGTCGACATAAAATGCTCGATCCGTTCCGGCTGCGTCGTCACTTTTATCTGTTCCACATAAGGTTCAAGCAACAGATTCAACGCAAAGAGGACATCTTCGTTATCATCTATAATCAATATTTTCCCGTTCTTCATATTCCTGGTATTATTCTATCTCGTGTAAAAAATCATCCTTGACGTGACAAAGATATGTATTATATATACGGAATGTATGTGCGATACTGCACATAATTTGTGCGAAATAACACGTTTTTTCATACACTTACAGGCAAGCTAATAGTAACATATTAAGAATGTTTGGAATACATATAGCCTTTTCTTGCATAATAAGCATCTTCATTACAACATGTCAGTATGTAATGATTCTCTACACCCGGATGTTCGAGGCGTCAACATCCGGGTGTAGAATGCCGGAAGATGGGCATGTTTCCGAACATATCTGCTTGCTTTCCACTCTTTTCCTCCTTGTTTTCTGCAAAAAAGGACCTTATGTCGACGAAATAACTTGCTCACAAATACATATAGATACGCTTCCCGCTACTTTCAGAACAATACCGATTCTCCGTTTCAATTGATACAAGTGTGACACAGGAGTGATACATGAATCCGGCATGTATCACTCCTTGTACATCATGCTTATCAATACTTACAAAGTAAAGCGTGATAGAGTGATAGAGAATCCCGCAAAACCATAAAGAGATGTCTATCGTTTCTTAATACAATTTCAGCCTGAATATACCGTGCTAATCCGCACGTAAATTGTGCGGATTAGCACCCTATCCATATCACTACACATCACTATTTACATAAGTACCAAGCTTTTACAAAAATGGCATATTATTTGCTTCATTTTTACCATGAAACAAATAATATACATAGCAATACTATTTCTGCTCCCCTTACAGCTCCAGGCGCAGAAAACACTTACGCTGACATTGAGCGAAGCTATCGAAATGGCACGTCGGAATTCTCCTGAAGCGATTGCCGCCCGTCACGCTTTCAGGGCTTCTTACTGGAACTGGCGTTCGTTCCGGGCTAAACAGTTGCCGAGCCTGACGCTTACTTCCGATCCGAGCTTGAACCGTTCCATCCAGTCTGTCACCTTGGAAGACGGTAGCGACAAGTTTGTGCATCGGAACCAACTCTCAGTCGATGCCAGCCTCGAAATCCAACAAAATATAGCCCTTACAGGGGGAAAGGTTTTATTGAAAACCGGACTTGAAAGACTGGATATGTTTACCGACAATATCTCGTCTTACAAAAGTACTCCGGTTGTCGTAGGATATGAACAAGACTTATTCGGCTTCAATGACCTTAAATGGGAACGCCGTATCGAGCCAATCAAATACGAAGAAGCAAAAAAGACCTATATCGAAACACTCGAACTGGTAGCAGCCTATACGACCAACCGCTTTTTTAACTTGGCAACGGCACAGACCTCGCTGGAAATCGCGAACTATAATTTTGCATACGCCGACACGCTTTACCGGTATGCACAAGGACGTTACAATATCGGAACGATCACCGAAAACGAAATGCTCCAATTGGAACTCAACAAACTGACCGAACAGACAAACTGCCTCAATGCGCAAATCGAGGTCGACGATTATATCCAGTCGCTCCGCAGTTATCTGGGCATTTCCGAAAATATAAACTTGGTAGTGATTCCCGACGACAGTATTCCTCACTTCACAGTCGACGTAAACGAAGCCATGCAACTTGCTTTCCAAAACAACCCGGATATCAGCGCTTTCGAACGCCGCCGGCTGCAAAGTGAAAGCAACGTTGCCGAGGCAAAAGCCAACCGGGGTTTTAAAGCAGCCTTATATGCACAGTTCGGTCTGACGCAAAGCAACGAAAAGCTGAAAGAATCCTACCGCGACCCGATGGACCAGCAATTGGTGACATTGGGGATACGCATACCGATATTGGACTGGGGCGTAGGTAAAGGCCGGGTGAAAGTGGCCAAAAGCAACCGCGACAAGGTTTACACCGAACTGGAACAGGAGCGGATGGATTTCGAACTGAACGTAGCCAAGATTGTCAAGCAATTCAACATACAGGCAGGAAAAGTTGCCATAGCCTATAAAACAGACCAAACGGCCCAGCGCCGTAACGATGTGGCACGCAGGCTCTACCTGTTAGGCAAATCGACGATTCTCGACCTCAATGCCGCCATAGCCGAAAAAGACAATTCTCGCCGTGCTTACATCGCGGCTTTATATAATTATTGGAATCTCTATTACGGTCTCCGCAGCCTGACCGGTTACGATTTCGAGAAGATGATCCCGATCACAGAAGACTATGAACTCCTTTTAAACAATTGACAATTCATAAATCATAAATTATAAATCATATACATGGACAAGCCCATAGCAAAGAAACCCGTTTATTACCGCTACCGCTGGCATATCGCCGGGGGAATCGCATTTATTGTTCTTCTCGTCTATGTCGGGATCGCCGCCTCTGGTGGCAGGAAGCTCCGTACCGATGCAGAAAACCTGATCATCGGAGAAGCGACAAGCGACAAATTTCTGGAATATGTAGACGTCGAAGGTGTCGTGCAACCCATCCTCACCATCCAGATCAACACCCGCGAAGCCGGCAGCGTGGACAGGATCATTGCAGAGGAAGGAACTATGATGAACAAGGGAGACACGATCCTGACACTCAACAATCCCGACCTTATCCGCGCCATCGAGGACCAACAGGATGAATGGGAAAAGCAGCTGATCTCTTATCAGGAGAAAGAGATTGAGATGGAACAGAAAAGTATCGACCTGCAACAAAAGACCTTACAAACGACCTACGAACTGAACCGGCTCAAAAAAAGCTATGCACTCGACGAAGAGGAATTCAATATGGGAGTCAAAAGCAAAGCACAGCTCGAAGTGGCCCGGGACGAATTCGACTATAAAACCCGAAGCACCGCTTTGCAGTTGGAAGGTTTGCGCCATGATAGTGCAGCTACGATCTTGCGCCGTGAGTTGATGAAAAACGATCTTGAACGGGAGCGTAAAAAGTTCGAACGTGCCCGGGAACGCATGGAGGACTTGGTTGTTCGTGCTCCTCTCTCCGGACAACTCAGCTTTGTGAAAGTAACTCCCGGACAACAGGTGCAAAGTACCGAAGCGATCGCCGAGATCAAAGTCCTCGATCAGTTCAAGATCCATACTTCCCTCAGCGAATACTACATCGACCGGATCACCACCGGTCTACCCGCCACCATCACCTGGCAAAACAAAAAGTACCCGCTCCGGATCACCAAAGTCGTTCCGGAAGTCAAAGACCGTAACTTCGATGTCGACCTGGTCTTTACGGAGGCAAGCCCGGAGAACGTACGCATCGGAAAAAGTTTCCGTGTCCAGATCGAACTCGGACAACCGGAAGAGGCCCTCGTCATCCCACGCGGTGACTTCTTCCAGGCCACCGGCGGCCAATGGATATACAAACTGAACGAATCCGGCACGAAAGCCCGGAAAACCCCGGTCAGCATCGGTCGCCAAAACCCGCAGCAATACGAAATAACCGGCGGCCTCCAACCGGGCGACAAGGTGATTGTCACAGGATATAGTACCTTTGGGGATGCGGAAGAACTGATTTTAAAATAATATTCGAATCATGATACTACAACATTATATCAAAATTGCATTTCGTAACTTGGCAAAACATAAAGTACAATCTGCCATCAGTATTGTCGGCTTGGCAATCGGGCTGATCTGTTTTACATACGGATGGAACTGGTACAGGTATGAAACGAACTACGACGGGTTCTACCCACAATCCGGACAAATTTACCGAATATACGGAATCGATAAACAAACGGGAAAGAAATCGGAGGAATTACCACTTATTCTGGCACGCAAACTGAAAAAAGATTTCCCGGAAGTAATAGAGACAACGCAGATTTATTCCAAATACGGCTCGACTTTCAAATATGGAGAAACAAGGTTAGAGGATCCGGACGAGGAATTCATTGACGAACAGTATTTCAAATTCTTTCCACGTCCCGTAATTTGCGGTAAAAGGGATGATATCCTGAAAACGCTGGATGAGATAGCTGTCACCCGCTCTTTTGCCGTGAAATATTTCAAAACACCGGAGGAAGCATTAGGCAAAACCCTTGAAAACGGATATCGTAAAAGCATTACGATCGTGTCCGTCCTGGAAGATTCGCCCAACAACTCCATGATGCAAGCCGATGTTTATGAACTGGACAAATTCGACCGTGACCGGGAAAACCGGATCACGGACGAAAAACAATGGGCCTTGCTAAACACTAAAATCTATCTATTATTAGCACCCAACATTAATATAAAAGCTTTTGAGAAGAAGATCAATTCTTATATAGTCGAACATGAATATAATAAATCAATTTTGTTAAAGTTGGTTCCCCTGACAGATGTCCGTCATACATTCGGAAGTGAATTGACATTTAATCTTTCCTACATCCGGACATTCACGGTAACCGGCCTCTTATTGTTACTCTGCGTTTTCTTTAATTTCACCAATCTGCTGTTGAATCGTATCTACTTACGGAACAAAGAAATGAAATTGAGAAATGCGATCGGCGCTGATAAAAAGAACTTGGTTATCCAGTTGTTGCTGGAATTGACGTTACTTGTCGGGATCAGTTTTCTATTGGCTTCCTGCCTGTTGGAATTAACCGTTGGCGGTTTCTCACACCTCTTCGAAACGACATTACAACGAAAGTTATTATTTAGCCATCTTTGTATCATAACAGGTATTAGCTGGTTGATACTCACGATTGTCAGCCTACCGTTATTCCTGCATTTTGTACGCGCTTCTTCTCTATTAATATCCGGAGGAATCTCTCCTACCCGGAAAAGCGGTTACCGCAAAATCAGCATGATACTCCAACTATGTATTTGCATATTCTTCCTGATGAGCACATTTATCATGTTCAGGCAAATATCTTTCATGAAACATAAAAACTTAGGATTCCAGAAAGAGGGTCTGATACAGATGGAAATGACATTCAACGACCGGGAAGGAATCAGTCGCGAGATTTCTTCATTGGCAGTCCTAAAAGGATTCACACAAGCCGGAATATTTACCATCACCCATGAACCTTATACACAAAACGAAGTCGAATGGGAAGGGAAACCACTGGATTTCAATCCAAACTTCCAAGTCCTGCAAGTAGGCAGCAACTTCTCGGAAGTTTTTAACATACCGATGCTGAAAGGCCGTTTCATCAATGACGGCGATCTGGCAGACAATGGAGATTGGCGAGCCTCTTGGACAAAAGCCGTCATCAATGAAGAAGCTGCTCGCATCATGGGCATCGATAACCCGATCGGCAAGAAAATCAGTATTTGGAATTATACGATCATGCAAGACGGAAGCAGAGGACGTGCCGAAATGGAGATCGTCGGGATCATCCAAAACTTCCAAGCGGCCAGTTTGCGCAACCCGATCCTGCCACAAGTGATCGTAATCGACCAAAGCAAATGGAACAGTTATTTTTATTATGCCCGTACCGAACCCGGAAAAGAAAAAGCCACGATCAAAGCAATCCGGAATATATTCAAAAAACACTCTAAGTCAGGCGATCCCACTACCTGCAATGTACAGACCATAAGCCAGATACTTGATCGGCTCAGTACTTCCGAAGATGCCAGCCTGCAGCTCTTTACTTTGCTGGCCCTGTTCTGTACGCTAATCTCCATCTTCGGGCTTTATTCCATTTCATCCAGCAATATGGAACAACGAAGGAAAGAAATTGCCATACGGAAAGTGATGGGAGCCTCTGCCGGCACGATTGTCAAAATGTTTTTTATGGAATATCTGACAATTGCATTGATAGCCAACCTTCTTGCATTGCCACTCGCGTGGTTGTTCATGCAAAGTTGGTTGCAGCAATATGCCTATCGGAGCCATATCTCTGCCTGGATGTATATCGTAATCGTATTTGCCACCATCACTCTGATCATCGGAACCGTCCTCTATCAAACGATACAGGCTGCCCGGACCAATCCTGCGGAAGTGATCAAATCGGAATAATAACAAACTAAATCATTGAACCATGCTATACCACTACATCAAAATAGCTTTCCGTAATCTCTTGAAATATAAATTGCAGTCATTCATCTGTATCGTCGGGCTCGCAATCGGATTTACAAGTTTCGCGTTATCGTCGCTCTGGATACGATATGAACTGACCTACGATACGTTTAGGAAAGACGCAGACCGGATCTATTACGTCCGGATGGAATCGGAAACCGATGACCAAGGATTATCAAGCGTTACACCTTACCCGCTGGCCCGATATTTGAAAGAGACATTCCCGGAGATAGAGGAAAGTTGCAACACGAGTGCCTGGAAAACCGATTTCCTCTACAACGAGAAGAAATACGAATCTTTCGACATGGTCATGGATTCAGCTGCCGAACATATGTTCGAAATAGAACTGATCTCCGGTAGCCGGGATTTTATGATCCCGAAAAGTAACAAGATCGCGATCACGGACAAGCTTGCCAAAGAGGTCTTCGGCACAAAGGACCCATTAGGTGAAAAACTGAAAATTTGGTCTGACGATATGGAAATATGTGCCATAGTCAAAAGTCAGGACCAGCACTCGAATTTCCCGTTCGGAATACTGAAGCCGTCCCGACAAACGGAGGAATGGAACGTAGCCTATTGTCAGACTTTTATAAAGGTCCGTCCGGAAACGGATATGAGAGCTTTTAAAAAGAAACTTTACGAACATAAAATAAAGAAAGACAGAGACTCGCTGAGTCATTTCGTTCTGACGTCAATCACCGCCATGCGGTATGACCACCCCGAAGAAGAGCCAACTATCAAGTTCGAACATATCTTGCTATTCGCTCTTGCCGGAGGATTGGTAATCCTGTGCGCACTATTCAACTATCTGACCCTGTTCGTGAACCGTATACGAATACGCAGTAAAGAGATCGGGCTTCGGAAAGTGTGCGGCTCGTCTGACGGCAATCTGTTTGTCCTGTTCGCTTCCGAATACCTGCTTACGCTTTCCATCTCTCTTTTAGCCGGAATAGCCTTGATCGAAATCATACTGCCTGTATTCCAAGAATTATCGAATGTAAAAACGGATTCGTTCAGTCTCTATCTGGAAACATTCGTCTATTTCGGATTCATCACCTTACTGGCTTTCCTGTTCTCTTTATTCCCTATCTACTATTTCAGGAAGCGTTCGCTACAAAAGGCCCTTAAAGGTTCGTCTGACGGAAAAGGAAAGAACCTCTTCCCCAAAGCAAGCCTTACCTTGCAATTAATAATCAGCATCGGATTCATATTCTGTTCGTCGGTACTAATCAAGCAAATCCATCACTTGCACACCACCGATATCGGACTAAACCGGAAAGACCGGGGCGATGTCCGTATATATCCCCAAACAGACGGTTTGAAAGAAGAAATTGCCAAACTCTCCTCCATCGCCGAAGTATATCCGGATGAAAACGATCCACTATTTCCAAGCCATTCACGTTCCTACAGGTCCTTTACCGATTGGGAAGGCAAGCCGGCCTCTGTGGAAGGTCTTACGATCCAAATAATCCCATGCAACAATCGCTACTTTGAATTTTATGGTCTGCAATTGCTAAAAGGCAAGTTGCCGGAAGGAGATACCGAACGGCACATACTCCTAAACGAAGCAGCTGTAAAGGAATTGAAGATCGACAACCCGATTGGCAAAACACTTAGCCGCAAAGATCAGAAAGGATTTATCATCGACGGCATTTTCAAAGACTTTTATATCGCACCTCCTACCGTTCCGGTAAAGCCGGTTATGCTCGAGTTCAGTCCGGGAAAAAAGAATATACAGAATGATTATTCAACGACTGCCATATTCCGGCATCAGTCGGGAAGCCGCGAACTGTGCAAACAACAGGTTGAACAGTTGGCAAAGAAAATGCAGCCGAACGCCGTCGACATATATGTTACTTTTATGGAAGAAGAGTATGAAAAGTTTCTGAAATCGGAAAAGGCGCTACTCAAGATGCTTGACTTCGTGACTATAGTCTGTATTTTGATCTCATTGTTCGGCGTATTCTCTCAAGTAACTCTGGACTGCGAACAGAAGAAGAAAGAAATCGCTGTCCGTAAAGTAAACGGGGCAGAGGCCTCCGATATCATGAGAATGTTTTTTGCCGGTAATCTCCGCCTGCTATGCATCGCTTCGGTTATAGCATTTCCGGCCAGTTACCTGATCATGAAATCATGGATTGAAAACTATGTGTTGCAAGCAGCAATCAGTTGGTGGCTTTATCCGGTCATCTGGGGTGTACTGGTCCTGCTGCTGACTCTTTGTACCGGTTGGCGCATCCAGAAGGCAGCGAACCAGAACCCGGCAGAAGTGATCAAGTCGGAATAAGAATGTCTTTGAACAATATTTTATAACAAACAATCAGATTATGTTATCACACTATGTCAAAGTTTCTTTTCGGGAACTACTGAAATACCGAACTCAATCAATTGTCAGCATCATTGGTCTGGCCGTAGGATTTACTGCCTTCATTTTAGGAGGTTACTGGCTATGGTGGGAGACACATTTCGATAATTTCCATCCGGAAGCAGACCGACTTTACTGCCTGACGACAGAGGGACTTGTCAAGCGTGCCAACGGAACACAATCAGATTTAGACCAGTTACATATTAACGACCGGGAAGAATTATTCAAGCTGCTCCCCGAAATCGAAGTCTCTTGTTCATTCAACCACCTCAGTTTTACATTGAAACAGGACAACGAAGCAATCAACCTGCATGGAATGGAAAGCGAACAGTCCTTCTTCGACCTTTTCCGGACAGATTTTATCGAAGGGACTCACCAAGGGGTCATTCCCGACGGCAGTTCTGTCATTTTAACGGAACGGACAGCCCACAAATTGTTCGGGACAACAAACTGTATCGGCAAGGAAGTCGTATTGGATAATAATCTTCGTCCCTCTGTAGTCGGTATTATCCGTAACTATCCGGATAATACTGATCTGCTGTTCGACTTTCTGTTGATCAGAACCCCTCAACCCAATCATGTCAAACGCATGACGACCTACGTACGGCTCCAAAAGAATGCGAATGTGGCAAATGTACGGAACAAACTGGCGCACTATAAAAGTCATGCCGAAGACACATGGGATCGCGAACAGGTAAAAAACTGGAAAATAAACCTGCTGACAGCCTCCGAAGTACATCTCCGGTGCCATCCTGAATTGACAGACCGCATCCGTAACATTCATATCCTGGCTTTAGCTGGGGCAATGGCTTTCCTTAGCGCTCTGATCAACCTACTTGTCCTTTTTATCGGTCAACAGCAACGGAAACAACAAAAAAACCGGACTTATCTTTGTATAGGAGCCTCAACCACAAGTATGATTACAAAAAGTTTCATCGAACTGGCACTTCCATTGATCATCGCCTTCCTGATTTCTTTCTGTCTGATCGAGAGCATCTATCCTTACTATGAAAGCTATACGACCTGGCACCGGTATGGTATCTATGAGAACGTCAGTCGCCACCTTTCACGGACTTCGCTTTTAGGTAATACGCTGTCGCTCGCCGGAATCTGTATCCTGGCATTCCTTTTTATCTGTTATTATCCGATACGAAATCTTTTGGAGCATAAAATACAGAAGCCGGCTCTTTTCAAACAGGGCCTGATCATCGTTCAGATATTTATCGGTTCACTGTTCTTTATCACCTCCATCGGATTGTTCCGACAGTTGCATTTTATCCTTTCAAAAGATAAAGGGATCGATTATGAACGGGTCATACAGGTAGATTTAGGATATGACACCTCCTTTCAGACGGATTTAAGTGTTTTGAAACCGGAAATGGCCAACCATCCGTATGTAGAAGAAGTCACATACACCTGCGGGAACGCTCCGGTCTTTACGGAACAAGGGGATTGGTACGGTTCCTTTTACTCGTATTTCTGTTTCGATCCGAATGAAGCCGAACCCAATAGTTACAACTCGGTAATCGTTGCCGACAAGGACTTCTTTTCGTTCTTCAAACTGCAACTGAAAGCAGGTAGCTGGCCGACGGACGCAACCCCATATAGCTATATGGTAAATGCAACTTGCCTGCAAACATTAGGCTACACGGATCTGCTTGAACGGCCTATATACATAAAAGGGCAAGCAAGCCAAGCCCGAGTTTGCGGTGTCATCAAAGACTATCTCTACGCTCCGATGCAATATCCTATATTACCGCTGTTCTTCACCACATACGAAAATCCGATGGTAAAAGACTTCGAGCGTCCTTACCTTATTTATGTCCGCTATGCAAAAGGACATAAAAAAGAAGTGCTGGAACATCTTCACGAGATAACATCACATATTCAGAATGACAATGTCAACCGGAGTAAAATGTTTACGGAGCTGTCCGATCTAATAGATCGGTTCAACCGGCCGGAAAAAGTGATCTTTACCATCTTCAGCATCCTTTCGCTGGTTTGCATCCTTATCTCCACATTCGGCATTTACTCTCTGGTGAGCCTCGCCACCGAACAGCGGCGGAAAGAGATTGCCATCCGCAAAGTAAACGGAGCTACCTTTTATCACATTCTTCAACTGTTCTTCCGAGAGTATTTCATATTAGTGACATTAGGCAATGTTTTTGCTCTTCCAGTCGGCTACTTGGTTATAAAACGTTGGCTCGAGACATACGCCAACCATACCACATTGCCGGCAGGATTGTTCCTGTTGGTTTTCCTTATCACCTGTGGGATCGTGCTGCTCTCTATATTCCGTCAGGTCAAAAGGGCAGCCGCCACCAATCCGGCAGAGGTAATCAAAACGGAATAATAAAAACAAAAACATAATAACGACAAAAACATCACATCATGTTCAAACACTACTTGAAAATGGCTATCCGCCAAATTCTTAAAAACAAGATCCAGTATTTGCTTTCCATCATCGGAATCGCAGTCGGACTTCTTTGTTTCAGTATAACCTCTTATTATATCAGAAGATTCAACAACCAGTTTATTGCTTGGGCAAACAGCGATCGGATGGCGAATATATATGCCAAATCGGCCCAATACGGTTATGAGGACCCTTATATTCCAGGAGAGGTGGTGCAAGAACTGATGGGGAATCCGATCACCGGAATTGGGCAAATCGCTTATTCATACGGATACGGCCAAGCCAATATTTCCATATCCAAAGAGAACCAGAAAGAAATCCCGTACCAATGCAGCATCCAGAATGTCACAAAAGATTTTCCGACCATATTCGGCATTCAAACGTTGGAAGGCCAGACACCGACACTCAAACCGGGAGAAGTATTCATCAGCGAATCATCCGCGAAAAAAATATTCGGAGCAGAAAACCCTATCGGAAAAACACTCTATTTCAGTCGTGCAGACAGCGACACGTCTGCCATCCACTATTCCACAATCAGCGCCGTTATCAGGGATTTTCCGGATGGGACACGGGAAAAGAGTGACTTTTATTTCCTGGAAACAGCCGGCATCCAACCAAAACGTAAATACCGAGATCTGGTGGTCCTGCTGGATAAAGGTGTTTCAAGCAAAGAAATAAACCAAAGGTTACGCCAACAAATACCGGCTTTTGGAAAAAACAACGATCACTATCTGACAGCACGCACTTTCAAGGAAGAGATGTACAAACCGGATAATCTCAGTGCGACATTCTTCATCCCGTTGATCGGCCTCCTGATATTGATTGCCGCGATGATAAACTTCCTGAAGTTCTGCATTCAGTCGTTCTATAACCGGACACGAGAACTCAGTTTACGGAAATGCTTAGGTTCAGACGCAAAAGGATTGTTCAGATTACTCTTCAGCGAGATTGCGGTTCTTTTCATCCTGTCGGCATTGGCAAGTCTCGTCCTGACCGAATGGATAGTGCCTGTTTATTATCAGTATATGGCCTCGAAAGAAACGATCAACGAGAATCTGTTTATCCATACGCCTACCTTGATCCAGCAGGAAATGGAGTATCTCTGTTTCTTGTTTGTTCTCTGCGCCTTGATTGTGTCATTGGTCATCTTCCGCATCAAACATATCACATTGACAGAAGGAATAAAAGGCGTGAAACGACAGAAACATAGTATAAGGAACTTCATGTTAGGAGTCCAACTGTTCATCTGTTTCCTCTTTATTGCCGGAGCTATCGGACTAAGAAATATTTACCACCTCGCAGAAGAAAAAAGGAACAACACGCTGACGGAAGAAGAATGTACCCGTATCTGGAAGATAGAACTTTGGGAACCGCAAGTACAAGGACACGAAGAAGAGATCGTCTCCCGTATCCGTACGCTTGCTGGGGTTGAAGACGTGCTTTTAGAGACTCCCGGCAAATATCTGGATTATAAGAACAAACAGGGAGAGACACTGCACGGGATACATTTCCTCACCAGTAAAAACTACCCGTCTTTCATGAAACTGCCGATAGAGGGAAGAATGCCACAGGCGGCTAACGAAATAGTGGTTTCACGGTCGCTTATCTGGGAATTGGAGAAAGACGGGGAAAAGAATCCGACATCCGTACAATTGGGAGACCAGACTTTCCAGATTACCGGCATATATGAGCAACTACCGTTCGAACCGGTATATACCCAAGATCAAATGGCTAAAGCCAATCAATCTCAATATCACCGTTTCTCCTTCATCTCCGTTCCTAAGGAACCGAACTATAGGGTCGCTTACATCAAATGCATAGCCGGACAGGAACAGAACGTACGGAAAGAAATACTCAAAATCGTACATAACTGGTTGCCGGCATCCATTCCTTTCCTGCTGACCACCAAACAAGAGGAGCGATTCCGGCTCAATGGAGGGGAGATGCTGATAAGCGACCTGTTCAGCCTATTGTCCGTTATCAGCATAGTCATTACAGTCCTGGGTATCTATTCCGCCATTACACTCGACACGGTCAGCCGGCAAAAAGAAGTCGCCATACGGAAAATCAACGGAGCCGGCCCTAAGGTCATTGCACTATTGTTCGGTAAACTATATATCCGTTTACTTGCCATTTCAGCCATCCCTGCGCTGGCAATCGTCTATATGCTCCTGCGAATATTGACGCAAGAAAAGATAACGATTGATCCCGGCTGGTTAAACAATCCATTGATGTGGCTGGCAATCCTCCTTCTGACCACCACTATCGTATTCGTAACCGTCGCCTATCGTATCTGGCTGATTTCACGGTTGAACCCGGCAGAGGTAATCAAAACGGAATAAAGGAGGATGTGTTCCCACATTAAGCGCGGGAACACAGCACTAAAAACAATTAATATTTTGGATGATAAGACAAATTACATGAATTAGGGCTTATCATAAGCCAACATGTTTTACTTTTGTCCTCAAAACATTAATATTTATTTTATGAATACAAAAACATTAATCGCATTGCTCATGGCAGGAGCAGGCCTTGCCTCCTGTTCACAGCCGATTCCCTCCTACACGGTAATGGGAAATATCCCCGATTCTACCTTTAATGGGAAAACAGTCTATATCTTCGACCGGGATAAGGGGCAAAACATTGACAGCGCAGTGATTGAAAACGGAGCGTTTACGTTCACCGGTCAGATTGACACCGCTGTTTTATGCCTAACCCAAGTCGGAAGGAAATACTATACCACCTTCATGCTCGAAAACGGTACCATCCAACTGAACATGGAAACTCCGAACAGCGCGTCCGGCACTCCCTTGAATGAGACCTTCAGCAGCTATATCCAAGAAGAAAAAAGAATCAGTGAACTCTTCCAGAACAAAATGAAAGAGATCCGGGAGCAGGAACAAGATAAAAGTAAAGTCCAAGAATTGACAAAGACCTATTACGACAATGAGTATAAGCCGGCCTATATGGCTATGCTGAAGGACTTCATCGATAAAAACCAAGATAATTACATCGGTGCTTTTGCCCTTCAAAACCTATCGAACTTTATGAACCCGGAAGAAATGGAATCTATCATTGCCCAATCCAGCGCCTTTATCCAAAGTAGGAACATCATCCGGAAACTGAGCCAACGGATTACCAACCTGAAAAAGACGGCCGTCGGACAACCTTTCACCGACTTTACAGTGGAAACCGAAGATGGCAAAAAGGTTTCCCTCTCCGACTATGTAGGAAAAGGGAATTATGTATTGGTTGACTTCTGGGCAAGCTGGTGCGGCCCCTGTCGTGCAGAGACCCCGATACTGGCAGAAGTGTATAACCAATACAAGGATAAAGGATTCCAAGTACTTGGTGTAGCCACATGGGACCAGCCGAAAGATACAAAGAAAGCCATCGAAGATTTGAAGATTACTTGGCCACAGATTCTCAATGCCCAGAACACGCCTTCTGAACTGTACGGCTTCAACGGAATTCCGCATATCATCTTGTTTGGCCCTGACGGGACAATCGTAGCTCGCGACCTGAGAGGCGATGCGTTGAAAGCAAAAGTAAAAGAGATGATGCAATAATATAACATGCACAAACAACTGCTTATAGTGATGTTGATTTGTCTGAAAGGTGCCGATTATATATCTGCACAGCAGTGGACAAAAAAGGATTCAGTCTGGCTCCAGAACGTCTTGTCCGGTAAAGAAAAGCTGGAACTGAATCCAGAGACGATGAAAGCGATTCAATCAGGTTCTTTTATAAACTTGGATGAACCGGCTTCCGACATGAAAATGTCACCGGTAACCCCGTTACCCATCCTCAAAGATTTCACCGAATACATACAAACAGATTCAACCCATCGTAAAATAGCATTAAAGGACCTGCCTCCTGGTGTTTTCTGGTTATATGCTCCTCCTCCCGGTAAATTTTTACCGGTCTATAAAAATATGCTCGAAACATGGAAAAACGATCCTATGAATCGTTCTCATAACACAGGCTTCGTCACTTTCGACTTCGCAGAAATGACCAGCAGGAAGAGTTATATACACAAACGTAATGCCAAAAGAGATGGGACATGGAGAAATTACAACAATCTGCCTACTCCCGACATCATCAAGAAAAAGAAGAAACTCGCAACTGGTCATCCGGAATTTGCCAGGCAGGATACGCTTTTGTCACGCAAGGATTCGTTGCAGTTAAAAGACACGACACACGTAACCTCCTTTGCTCCGATGAACTAAACAGCCCATAGAATAAATTTTCAAAAAAAGTCGTATCATTTTGCAACAATCCAGTGTCATATAACGTCTTATAGTTATACAAGAAATATTAATCGGAAACAGGTTATGACAAAAATACAACTATTAACTACACTGTTGGCACTTTTCATCTTTGCCATGTTGGGAGCATGCAGTAATGAAGATTATCCGGAACCGGATGTTTTCAAGGTAACACCAGACCTCCGCACCCGTATCAATACTGGGATAAAAATGGCTTCCCGCACAGAAAAGAGGCTTTTCAACGAGACATTCAACTCTTTTCTTCACAAATGCGATGAAATGGGATCAGAAAATACTCCCTATCAATATATGGAAACGGAAGAGTATGCAGATCTGAAAAAGCTAATACTGTCATCCTCTCCCGCTACCTGCTATTTGTTAATGGACCGCTACCTAAAACGAAATCCCCCTTTCTTCTCTTTCATTCTGAACGATCTGATCGAAACTGCCTACCCCAATACAGCGGATAAGATTGCTAACCGGATGAAGTCGTTGACTACCGTACAGGAAACAATGGAGCTATTCCCTCAGGTTTGCTTGGAAATCTGGCTGGATGAAATTGAGAGCCGTTAGGTTACTCCCACTCCGGCGGCTCCTGCCCCAGCAAATTCTTGACGAAGAAATCGTGCATTTTGTGCATTTCAAACGGACCGCCGAGGCTGTGCGTCTTGCCTGGTAGATAAAGCTGTTCGAAATTCTTGTTTGCTTTCATCAAGGCACTAACAACCTGCAAGGTGGAAGCCGGATCGACGTTGTCATCCAGTTCACCGTTGATCAGGAGCAACTTGCCTTTCAGACGGTAAGCATTGTCAACATTGGAGGAGGTGCTATAAGAGGCGTCGATCGGATAGCCCATCCACTGTTCGTTCCACCAGATTTTATCCATCCGGTTGTCATGGCAACCGCAAAGGGCGACTGCAACCTTATAAAAATCGTTATGGAACAGCAAAGCAGCCATCGCATTCTGACCTCCGGCCGACCAGCCATAGATGCCGACACGATTCAAATCCATATACTTGTATTTCGCACCTGCCGCTTTCATCCAAGCGATACGATCCGGGAAACCGGCATCTTTTAGGTTCTTCCAACATACATCATGGAAAGCTTTCGAGCGGTTGGACGTCCCCATACCGTCGATCGAAACGACGATAAAGCCGAGTTCTACCAATTTGGAGACCAGATGATGGGCCGGTTTGAAGTCCTTATCCACATGCGAATCATGCGGACCGGCATAAATAAACTCTACGACCGGATAAGATTTGGAAGCATCAAAGTGCATTGGGCGATAAATGTTCCCCCAAATATCCGTCTGCCCGTCCCGGCATTTCGCGCAGAACACTTCCGGCATTTGCCAGCCTTCCGCCTGCAACGCACTCACATCGCACCTCTGTAATCCGGCCACCACAGACGCATCCGAAGTCCGCTTCAACTGACTGACAGGCGGCAGGTCGGGGCGAGAATAGACATCGGTAAAATAAGAACGGTCGGCAGAGAAAGTCACACGGTGGTTCCCGTTCTCAGGAGTCATATCGGTAAAGCCTGTTCCATCCAAGTTAATCCGGCAGTAATGCAGGTTATAAGGATCTTCGCCTTTATTAAAGCCCGAAGCGGTGAAATAGACAACCCGGTTCGTCTCATCCACATAATCGACCTGACGGAGCACCCATTCACCCTTTGTCACCTGTCGTTTCACCTGCCCGTTCGTTCCGTCTATGAGATAAAGATGACGCCATCCGTCCCGTTCGGAAATCCAAAGCAATTCTTTTCCGTCATCCAGATCATACCGATAGTTGTTATAATAATAGATGAAAGTCTTCGTCTGCTCATCCACCAAATGACGGATAGAACCGTCGGCAGCACTCACCTCGCCAATGACATAACGCTGATGCCCGCGCTGGTTGAACTCGAACGTGAACGCGCGGCTGTCTTCGCGCCAACCGGTCAGGTTCAGATAGAACTGATTTTCATAAGGAGTGACATTCAACGCCATTTGCTTGCGCGCCTCCACATCGAAGAGCACCGGCAGGTAAACAGGCAATACATCCCCCGGCTTCGCATAGTTGCGCCATTGCAGGATCGGCTGCTTCTGGCTGGACGGGCTGGATTCGATCAGCGGAATGCGGCGTTCCTGCACGTCGCGCACCTTCACCGTCGCCAGCTTCCGGGAGTCGGGCGACCAGATGATCGACCAGGCGTCATAGCGCAGGTTCGCCGTGCCATCCATCGTCAGGGCAATCTCTTCCTTCGGTTTATCTTTCTCCTTCTCATCCCGGACGGGTGAGAGATAGAGATTATTATCTTTCACATACGCTTCCCACTTCTTATCGGGCGATACAACAGGAACCGGAGCCTCTTCGCGACGACGCCAGCGATCCGGCCTCTTCTCTTCCTCTTTCAGCAGGGATTCGGCCAGTTTCTTTTGCTTTTTGGAGAAGAATGCCGCCAATCCTTTCTTATCCGCGGCACGCTGTTTCTTTCCACTCTCCGCATTGACGAGATAGTAGAAATCTCCTTCCTTCTCATGATTCTTATACCAGAAATAGTGTGAACTGTCTATCCATTCGGGATGGATAGCAGAAGAATAAACCCGGTCGGAGCATTTCAGGATCGTGTCGGCACGCTCGTAATCGGCACGCGTGACTTGCGCTGCGGTACTTCCGGCTCCGAATGCCATAGTTAGCAGGCACAAAAGAGAACATAAAGACATTGGTTTCATAATAATCTATGATTTAATTTTCAATTTTCAATTTCCCAACCACCAGTCGATCATCTTCCTCGCCAGGCTCAGCTTGCGCGGTATTTCCGGCAGGTTGTCCTTCGAGAAGAACGAGCCGGAACTCAGCTCTTCGTCCTGCAATTTGATCTCCCCGCTGACATAATCGGCTATAAAACCGATCATCAGGTTGCTCGGATACGGCCACGGCTGGTTGCCGAAATAGGTGATATTCCGAATCGTCAGGCCGGTTTCCTCCCGCACTTCACGCTCCACGCATTGTTCCAACGTCTCCCCCGTTTCCAGGAAGCCGGCCACAAGCCCATGAAACGTTCCCCGAAAGTTACGCGCATGCACCAACAGGATTTCCTCACCTTTCCGGATCAGGACCAGTACGGCAGGCGATACCGACGGGAACATCTCATTGCCGCAATGAGGGCATTTCTTCATGATCGGCCCTTTCAGTTCCGTCGGCGTCCCGCAGACAGGACAAAACCGGCTGTGTTGATCCCAATAGACAATCTCATACGCTTTCCCCGCCTGATCATAGGAGTAACGGTCGATATGATCATAGGAAGCGCGGAGTCCCATAGGCATGAAAACATCCGTCTCTTCCAGGGGCGCATCGGTAAAAGCCGCCATCGCCATTGTCCCGTCCTGCATCTCGACCGGAAGCGAGCGGGCAACCGTCACAGGCGCTTCGTCCGTACAAGGGATTACATAGCCTTCAGCTTTCTTTTGCAGTAGAAGTTGGTCATTGTAGAAGACGTACCAATACAAAGACGCGTTATTTGTCTTTTCCATATATCTGATTCTTTAGAACACCACAAACATACGGAAAAAATGGAATTATCCTCGCACTTGCAGTATATATAGTGACGCATAAAACATGAAGAGGTATGGTTATAATAACCAATTTAAGAACTTATACTATATGAATTAAGAAGAAGTACCGTATTATTTAGCCCTTTTCCTTCTACTTATAAGTTGTCCGCTTGGCGGCGAACGATCGTTCTCTTGATGGCGGACGATCGTTCTCTTGCAAGCGGACAACCGTTCGCCGCCAAGCGAACGATTTATGGGTTAAGACAAGCGTGCTAATATATACAGAAGAACGGGGTAAAAGATACAGATGCTTATGATAAACCGTGCGCATCCGAACTCCTTTTGTGCGTATATGCACGATCATCAAACCCGGCACAACAGATAACATCTTATCTACAAGTTTTTTACGATTATGGCACGACTTTTGTCACATTTCTCGTAAACAAATCAGTTAAAGACCATGATTAAAACAGTTGCATTAGAAAAGATCTTCCGCACGGAAGAGGTAGAGACGTTGGCTCTTAATAAAGTAAGCATAGAGGTGAAGGAAGGGGAATTCGTAGCCATTATGGGCCCTTCCGGTTGTGGAAAATCAACGTTGTTGAATATCTTAGGATTGCTCGACAACCCGACCAGCGGAGAATATTACCTGAACGGGATCGAAGTATCCCGATATACGGAAGCCCAGCGGACGAAACTGCGCAAAGGGATTATCGGGTTCGTCTTCCAAAGTTTCAATCTGATCGACGAGTTGAATGTATACGAGAATATAGAACTTCCTTTGCTCTACATGGGTGTATCGGCTGCCGAGCGAAAGAAAAAGGTACAGGAAGCAATGGAACGGATGGCGATCGTGCACCGCGAAAAGCATTTCCCGCAGCAGTTGTCCGGCGGCCAGCAACAGCGTGTCGCCATTGCCCGCGCCGTAGTGGCCAACCCGAAGCTGATCCTCGCCGACGAACCGACCGGTAACCTGGACAGTAAAAACGGACAGGAGGTGATGAACCTGCTCAGCGAACTGAACAAGGAAGGGACGACGATCGTCATGGTGACGCACAGCCAGCACGATGCCGGGTTTGCCTCCCGCACCATCAACCTGTTCGACGGACAGGTTGTTACGGAGACGTTGATCTAAGCCTTAAATGTTATAAAAGGGAAAGAATGGGCCGTAACGTATTAAGATATGTTACGGCTTACGAAATTATCGTATCCCGCATGATTCCAAATCAAATAAACTTGTATATTGCCGTCACTAATCATAAATCGAATTGCTTATGAAGACACTTGTATGGTTGTTTGGAATCTTTTTCTGCGCTTCTTCCGCTTACGGCCAAAAGACCGTTACGATCGAAGGAGATATACGGAATATGCCGGATACCGTCAGATTTTTTTGCGCGGAGATGAAAGGAAACGGGATGGATGTACGACCGGAAGATCAGGAGAAAATGGTGAACGGCAAATTCAAATTCACCAGGGAAGCCGACAGGACGACCAAGATGTACATATCCCTCAACAACACCGGCTACACCGTATGGGTGAAGCCCGGAGCGAACATCAAAATCACCGGAGAAGCCTCTTATGTGCAGAACTGGCTGGCGGAAAGCGACATTCCGATCCCCGAACAGGTCGAACTGAACCGTTTCCGGGAGGCAACACGAGAGGAATACATACGCATCCACGACTTAACGGCAGAGTGTATGAAACTGCTCCCCAAGATCAGAGCGAAAGATTCGGTCGCCAAACAGGAATTCGCTTCGATCAGACAGACGGTGAACAGCATACATGACGAGATTATCCTGCAAAAAGAGTTGCTGCTCATGCTGGACTACCCGATTACCGATGCCGGCCTGGAAGAACTGAGAGACGCTGCCAAGAGTTGCCAGGCGGGAAAGTTGAAGGATAAAGCGTTGGTCGTATCTGTCTACAGTAAGCTGACGGACGAACAAAAACAATCCCGGTTGGGAGAGGAAATAACTTCTCTCCTGTCTATCTCCTCGACCGTTCAGGAAGGAGACAAGATCGTCGATGCCGAATTGAAAGATATCGAAGGAAACATCCATCATCTTTCCGATTACAAGGGGAAATATATTCTTCTTGATTTCTGGAGCCGATACTGTGGCCCTTGCCTCGATGCGTTTCCTTTACTAAAGGAAATTGCAGAAAAATATAAAGAAAAAGTTGTCGTTATCAGCCTGTCTGTAGATCCAGAAGCGGTTTGGAAAAAGACAGAAGTCAAAGAATCGGCAGACAACTGGCTGCAACTGTCCGATGGACTGGGCATGAGTGGCATAGCGGCTCATTACGGGGTACATGCGCTTCCTTCGTTTATCTATATTTCACCGGAAAGCACCGTCCTGAAAGCCGGACAAGGGTATAAATTCTTGTCGGAAGATATCCGTACATTTATAAAAGACAAATAACCTAATTCAAATGAATATGAAACACGGACTTTACTTATTTATCCCGGAGTTGATAAGCAACGATCCGTAGCTGCTGTATGACGGCTCTTTCACTTATCTGATCTCCTACCTGAAATATACGAACTTTACCGGAGAAGACAGGCCCGCATACGGGATGTGAAAGACGGAACCGTATTCTTCCTGAAACAATTCAGCACGCAGCGGATTATAAATCAAAGATCCAACTGGTTAATGAGCATGGCAGGAAATACGACTTAAAAAACTCTATTTACCAAAGACCATATATAATTGTAAGTTTTCAGCACATAGACATTAACGCACAGTACGAATAAAAAGCCGGAAACAATATACACCATTTGCAAATACAGATGGTCGGCAATAATTGGGTCCAACCCCAAAAGCCGCTTTATACCGCCTAACAGAATGATGGTAAAGGGATGGACCAAATATATTTCATATCCTTCATTAGAATATATATTAATATAACGACGAACCATTGCAGATCTGTCATATAAGAAAACTAATCCCTTTTTCATATAAATTCCACCTATTCCTAAAACAGCCATTCCGTATGAGGCAAACAATAAGTTTGGCGGAAATTTATTAGCTTGCAGATCAAAAGGGACTCTTTCAACTCCGAAAGCATAAATCAAATATCCTACGGCAGCTATTACACAAACAACAATTTGCCAGCCTAACTTCTTCTTATAATACAATCCCCATATCGTAAAAAACAGATAGACTATTACAGTTTGAAGCAACTCTGGATAATAAGCTTTGAACAATAGCAACAATACCAAAACGACACTGAAAAGGATAAAAGGTATATTACACCGGCGAATCATCCGGCATAAAAAGGGAAGACAAAGAGATATGATCAAGTAAGGCGGAATAAACCAAATATGATCAAATAATCGATATTCTACCGTAGGGGTAAAGAACACATAAGATATAAAGTCATTCAACGGTATTATCTCTCCCGACTTCCAATAATGATACACAACAGCCGGAAAACAAACCAATGCATACTTCCAGTAAGGGATCGCGACTCTTTTTATCCGGCCCTTCAAATAAGTCCGAAACGGTTTTTCCAATGACAGGGAAAATGAGGCTCCTACTATATAAAACACGGTTGCCATTGCAAAGAATATCCCGGTAATCCAGCTTCCTTCAAATATGCCGACCTTGACACCTTCCCACCATATCAAATGACAAAAACAGGTGATATAGATCATTATAGCCCCTCTGTATATATCCAGATTCCGATCTCTCATGTTCTATTTGTTTCCTATAAGCATTGAAGGTTACAAAGATACTTTTTCCTTTTAATAAAAAAGAGTAATATTGCATACTAAAACAAATCAATCAAATTAATGAGCAATTCCATACATTTAATTAGTCTCTTATTATTGGCTTCCGGCCTATCCATACAAGCCCAGGAAAAGAGAGCCATGACATTCGATGAGATGGTCGGATGGGAACGCATATCCGAACAACGTATTTCCGATAACGGGAAATGGGTATTCTGCAAGATGGAACCCTGGCGGGGAGATGCGACCATCCTGCTATATAATGATAAAGGAGAAGAGAAAGGTTCTTTTAAACCTGCTGCAAAAGCACAATTCAGTTCCTCCTCCGAATATCTCTTGGTGACAAAAACGCCTCCCCTAAAAGAAGTGGAGGCTGAGAAGCTAAAGAAAACGGACAAGGATAAAATGCCGATGAACAGCCTCATCATTTCCCGCCTGTCCGGAGGGATGGAAACAATCGATTCGCTCAAATCTTATAAACTATCGGAAACAGCCGACTGGCTGGCTTACCAACGCGGGAGCAAAAAAGATTCCATGCTTTATATCCGATCGCTCGACGGAATGCAACAAGACTCGTTCCCGGCAGTCAGCGATTTCGGATTTGCCCAAAAAGGGAATGTGTTATACGTCGTATCCGACTCTGTCCTTTATACCTACATTCCTCAGAAAGGAAATAACCGGATCTCCGATAAAAAAGGGGTATTCAAGAAGATTGCATTCAACGAAAACGGTAGCAAGCTCGCTTACCTGTTTTGTCCCCATAAAGATTCGGCCGCAACCCGGAGCAGCCTGTATCTGGCAGAAAATAATACCCCCGGCAAACTGATTGCAGAACGAGGGGATAAAGCATTCCCCGCTTCATGGATTATCAGTGAAAATGCGCCCTTATATTTTTCCGAAAACGCAAGCCGTCTTTTCTTCGGAACTGCTCCGGAGCCCAAGCAGAAAGACACGACCCTTTTGGCTGAGAATCGCCCGGATGTACAGGTATGGAGCTGGGATGAAAAGGTACAATACACGCAACAGTCCTTTAACAAAGCAACCGATTTGAAACGATCTTATACAGCCATCTACAACCTCGGTTCCGGACGCCTTCTCCAATTGGCAACAGAAGAACTTCCGACTCTGCAAACAGCCGATGAGGGGAATGCCATATGGGCGCTTCTCTCCACCACAAGACCTTACGGCACACAAAGCATGTGGACCGCACGCCAGTTTCATGATATCTACATAATCAACCTGGAAACCGGGGAACGCCGGCAGATCAAGGAGAAAAGCCCTTCCTACATGCGTTTCTCCCCAAAAGGAAAATACACATACTGGTATCAGGATCAAGATAGTTCCTGGTATACCCGTTCGACGGCCGACGGCAAAGAATACCGCCTGACAACTCCGCAGACATTTGCCGCCTGGGACGAAGATAACGATGTCCCCGACTATCCTTCACCCTACGGAATAGCAGGTTGGACGGATGACGATCAATCTATCCTGATCAAGGACCGTTACGATATCTGGAAGTTTGATCCGATTGCTGCTTCTTCTCCGGTCAACCTGACCGTCAACGGGCGAAAAGAACAAATCACTTACTCGCTGATCCAACTGGATCGGGAGAAAAGAGCCTACAATACAAGCGAAGCACAATATCTCACCGGATTTAACGAAAGAACCAAAGGTTCCGGATATTATACTACCCGCCTTAACAAGCCGGTTGCCCCGAAAGCATTGCTTGCCGGTAATTTCAAACTGGCGGCCCTGGCCAAAGCAAAGGATGCCAATGCCGTAATCTACACGCAGGAAACATACGAGCAATATCCGGATATCCAATTATCCAACCTCAGTTTCAAAAAATCCATCCGTTTGACAGACGGCATCCGCCAGCAGGATTCCATCATTTGGGGGACAGCCGAACTGACTTCCTGGATCTCCCTGGATGGCCGGCCTCTGGAAGGTGTCATCTACAAACCGGCCGATTTCGACCCGAACAAGAAATATCCGGTAATCGTAAATTTCTACGAACGTAATGCCAATACATTATACAACTACCATATGCCCAGTCCCGGACGTTCAACGATCGACTATCCGTTTTACCTCAGCCACGGCTTTATCATTTTCAATCCTGATGTCCGCTTCACAGACGGCTATCCGGGTGAAAGTTGTTACAATTGCGTGATGCCGGGTATCACCTCACTGATCGCCAAAGGCTATGTAAATGAAAAGGCGATCGGTGCACAGGGACATAGCTGGGGAGGCTATCAGGTTGCCTACTTAGCTACCCGCACCCGGCTCTTTGCCGCAATCGAATCGGGTGCTCCGGTTGTTAATATGCTGAGTGCGTATGGCGGAATCCGTTGGGGCTCCGGCTTAAACCGTTCCATGCAATATGAACACGGGCAGAGTCGCATAGGGGGCAATATCTGGGAAATGCCGTTGCAATACATTGAAAACTCTCCCTTGTTCAATATGGATAAGGTGACCACTCCGATCCTGATCATGCACAACGATGCAGACGGGCATGTGCCCTGGTATCAGGGAATCGAATACTTCATTGCCCTTAAACGCTTGCAAAAACCGGCATGGTTGCTCAACTATACCGGCGAACCGCACTGGCCGATGCGCCTGGCAAACCGGATCGATTTCCAGAAACGCATGTTCCAGTTCTTCCACCACTACCTGCAAAATGCCCCCATGCCCAAATGGATGAATGAAGGTGTTCCGGCGGTAGATCAGGATTTCGAATTGGGATATTAAAACTCCATCCGAAACTCTGTCCGGACATTCGGTATGGATGAGACGGAAAGTTGGCCGCCATGCAATTGCATGATACGTTGGGAAATCGGCAGGCCGATACCGCTTCCGCCGGATTTGGTGGAAAAGAAAGGAGTAAAGATTGCAGACAACCGTTCGGGAGGAATCCCCGGACCGTTGTCTGTTATTGTTATAAGGAGATGCCCGGTTGCCCCAGCACATGTATCGACCCTGACAATTCCATCCTCTTGTCCTTCTACTGCCTGCAATGCGTTCCGGATCAGATTAATCAATGCAAGAGTAAGCAGATTGGCATCGCCATATACTTGAAGTTCCTTGCCTGTCGACTTATCAGCTTTACCGTCGCAGTAAACGACCCGTTCACTTCTCGGTTCGGCTTGTAGCAACCGTTCCAGCTTAGTAAATAACGCCGGTACGGAAACTGTTTTATATTCCGGTTCCGGCAAATGTGTCAAACGATGGTACGAATCGAGAAAAGCAGTCAGATTCTTCACCTGGCTGTTGATAACTTCAAGTCCTTCGCGTTGCCGGGATATGGAAGTACGGTCCAGATGTTTTAACAGGTCTGCCGAAAGAGAAGCGATCGGAGTGACAGAGTTACGAATTTCATGTGTCATCACTCGGAGAATACTCTCATAATAAAGGCTTTTCTCTTCAATCTCAATATGTTTATCACCCAACTGCCGGAGGATATGATTCATATCGGCATATAAAGCATTCGTAAAGGGATCATCCGGATTAGCAGGGAAATGTTGCGTCGTATCCTCGTTTCGCATCGCCTCGAAGAAGACGGACAATTTATAATTCAAGCGGGTTGCCAACCGGATTATAAACAGAGTTATCAACAGGATAAACAGCAGACACACAAATGATAAGAAAAATGACAACCGTGTTATTAACAACCAGGAGCCAATCAAGGATAAAAGCACGATCAATACTGCACCCCCTACAATCTTAGCATATAACCTACGACTGTACATAAAACAAAGGTACATCAATTACAGTAAACCAGCAAAAAGGCAGAAAGGATACGAATTGCACGTTATTTTACGAATAAACAGTAATATGTTTGTTTTTAACAAATTAAATCGATTTATTTGTATCCGACTATCTAATGCAAACAAAATACAAACAATTAATCCGGAGATTATGAACAAGACAACGAGACTTTTAGGAAGTTTGCTTATTATCACAATAGCAACATCCTGCGGAACGGGAGACAAAAATCAATCCGCACAAACAGACGATCCTTTGGCCAACAGCCCGATAGTCGGTCAATATGTACAGGCAGGAACAGACAAAGTAATGTCGTGCGACCAAAAACTACTGGCCGATACTGTACGCATACCTCTCAGTTTCTTCACAGAAAAATTGGAAATAGTAAAACTGGATAGTCGGGACGAGGCATTGGTCGGACAAACCGGAGTGACAATTTCAGATAATTACATCTTGGTACATGGCCGCCGGCCAAACCCATTCAAACTATTCGACCGCAAGGGGAATTTCCTGACCAACATCGGTGCGATCGGACAAGGCCCCGGCGAATACCAAATGGTGTATGATGTCAAATTGGACGAGGCAAACAACCGCATCTATATCCTGCCTTGGAATGCATCGCAACTTTTAGTGTATGACTTGCAAGGAAACGTCTTAGACCCGATTCCTCTTTGCTTGCGTTGTCCGAAAGCAAAATTCAATGTCGATCTTACCGGAGGCAAGGTTTCGATAGTTCTGTTGCCTTTCAAAGGCTCTGCGGCCGTTGCCTGGACACAGGATTTGAAAGGAAACAGGCTCGGCTACATGGAACCGGGACATTTGGAAGCACCTCAGGACTTCAGTAATGAAGTAATATCAGGATTCAATATCCCCGGCACGTTCGATGTCAATATTTTATGTATAATGCCGACCCGCGTCGATTCGCTCTACCGATATGACGGAGACAACAGTCGTTTGATCCCGACATTCACACTCAACTTTGCCAATACAGATAAAATTCCCTGGCACGGATACGGAGAATGGCCACACCATTTCATTGGAGATTTCTCAGAACCGCCGGTTGAAGTCGCTCCCGGATCATGGACCAACGGAAAGACTTTTCATTACATCGTGGACAAAAAAACAGGAAAAGGTTCTTTCTTTAAACTCTATAACGACTATTTCGGCAATTTGGAAATCGACTATCCCAGTTATGCATTCTCAAATGGCTATTATATCCGGAATATCGAACCCGGTAACCTCATGACCGACATCGAGAACGCGTTGAAAAACCAGGATATCACCTCCGAAATGCGTAAAAAGCTGACCGATCTTCAAAACACGATCGACGATAACGACAATAATTATGTCATGATCGCCAAGCTCAAAAAATAGCCTCCCACGAACAAACAACTACTCCTCATCCTGTTGCCGGCACTCCAGCTGACAACAGGATGTAAACAACAACAGGCATCCGGAACGGAAGGCATGATCATCAAGGTCGAAGCTCATCAACCGCTTCCGCCGAAAAACACGAAAGCCCTCTTTATCCGGACCTATAAAGAAGGCTATTACCTTTTCCCAATATACCGGCCGTCGCCTGGACACACAAGACTTCAATGGAGTGAGGATGTTTTTCTGTAGGAGATACAGTCTTTTTTGTTGAAACACGTGACTTATTTTGCTTCAAACAGGCAGAAAAAGTGC